>WBZX01003412.1_pt1 | contig 10062 bp, 8 predicted proteins | sample 5204211 | NCBI WGS metagenome assembly WBZX01 (sample SAMN12344362, study PRJNA552823) | activated sludge metagenome | biome: Activated sludge suspended growth; feature: Nitrification reactor; material: Wastewater; isolation source: activated sludge from nitrification reactor of wastewater treatment...
TCCCAGGTGCTCGCTCAGGAACGGGAGATCCTTGGTGGCGAGCTGGTCCTGGAGCGCCTTGGTGGCGGTTGCCACCACCGTGCGTCGACCCGACAGGATGGCGGGTACCAGGTAGGCCCAGCTCTTGCCGGTCCCGGTCCCGGCCTGGGCCAGCAGGTGGCGTTGACCGTTGATGGCTTCGGCCACGGCGGTGGTCATCTGCTCTTGGGGGACACGGCGTTCACCACCGCTGGAAGCTCCGGCCAACCGGGCCAGCGCGGCCACGGTTCGCTGGGCGGATGGCATTCGGGCGAGGCTAGCCGTGCACCGGAGCACCGTCGGGGGACCGGTAGATTGGGCGGTCGTGGACCTCACCGGCATCGACCCAAACCGGATCCCCCGCCATGTGGCTGTGGTGATGGACGGAAACGGGCGGTGGGCGACGCGTCGTGGCCTCAAGCGAACCGACGGGCATGCCGCCGGGGAAGAGGCCCTTTTCGATGCCGTGGACGGGGCCATCGACCTGGGGCTCGACTGGTTCACCGTGTACGCGTTCTCCACCGAGAACTGGAAACGACCGCCCGATGAGGTGCGTTTCCTTATGGGGTTCAACAAGGGCATCTTGGAACGCCACGCCGAACGTCTCAACCAACGCAACGTACGCATCCGTTTCATCGGTCGGCGGGACTGGCGGGTGCCGCGCGGTGTTCTCAAGCGGATCGAGTGGGCCACCGACCTGACCCGGTCCAACACCGGGCTCACCTTCACCATCGCCTTCAACTACGGGGGTCGGGCCGAACTGGTCGATGCCGTCCGCCAGATCGTGGCCGACGGGGTCAAGCCCGACAAGGTCGACGAGAAGCTGATCCGATCCCACCTCTATGACCCGGAGATGCCCGACCCGGAGCTGATGGTTCGTACCTCGGGTGAATCGCGGACCTCCAACTACTTGCTGTGGCAGTTGGCCTACAGCGAGCTGGTGTTCACCGAGACGCTGTGGCCAGATTTCCGCACCGAGCACCTGGTCGATGCCATCCGGGAGTACCAGGCCCGCGAACGCCGCTTCGGCGGGATCTGAGCCGGGACGATCCGGTGACGCTCTACCGCGATCACGGGATCGTGCTTCGCACCTACAAGCTGGGTGAGGCCGATCGGATCGTGTCGTTCATCACCGAACGACACGGCAAGGTCCGGGCGGTGGCCAAGGGCGTCCGCAAGACTCGCTCCAAGTTCGGGGCTCGCCTCGAACCCACCAGTCACGTCGCCCTCCAGCTCTATGAGGGGCGGGAGCTGGACATCGTCACCCAGGCCGAGTCGGTTGACCACTTCCGTTCCATTCGCGATGACCTGGATCGCCTGGGCCGGGCTGCCACCATGCTCGAGACCGTCGACCAGGTGGCCATGGAACGAGAACCCAACCCCGACCTGTACCGGATGCTGCTGGGAGCGCTGCGTTCGTTGGCGGCCCGCAACAGTCCGTTGGTGGTGGCGGGCTTCCATTGGAAGCTGTTGGCCCTTGAAGGTTTCCGTCCGGTGGTGGAGACGTGCGTGTTGTGTGACGAGGATGCCGACCTGGTGGCGTTCGACCCGGTGGAGGGCGGGCTGTTGTGCCCGGAGCATCGGCGGGGGACCCGGGTGTCGGCCGACGCAGTGGAACTGATGCGTCAGATCCTGGGTGGACGGCTGGCCCAGGCCCTCGACAGCCCTGAGTCATCGGCTACCAGAGAGGTGGAGAACCTGGCCACCCGGGTGGTCGAGCACCATCTGGAACGGAGGCTGCGTTCGGTGGGTGCATTGGACTGAGCCTGCATTCCGTCGAAGGCAGAGCCTTTCGGCGGAAAGACTCGAGCGCGAACCATTTTCGATCGGTGGATCGCGTCCTGAGCTACTGGCTGATCGGTCCCCAGGTTTGGGTGCCGTCATCCCATTGGAGCCACGCCCCTAGATCACGGTCGTATTGGATGTAGGTGTTGCGGGCCGGGTCCCAGGTCGGGCCGTCGCCGGAGGGCGACGCCGGAGGCGTCGTAGCGAACGGGCTACCCGAGGTGGGCCCCGCCGGTGACCACGAGCTTCCGCCTGCACCCGGCATCGGTGTCGAGCCCGGTCCGGCCGGTGGCCAACCTGGGGTCGGGGGAGCGCCCCAACCGGCTGACGGAGTGGCGACGGGGACCGACGTGTTGATCGGCATTCCCACCGATGCCTTCTTGACCACGTAGGTACCAGCGATCATGTCGCCCACTCGACGGTGGCCCTTGGTGCTGACCATGGCGACGCCACCGATCACCGGAAGGCCACAGGTCAGGGCGTCGATCAGCCAGGCGAACGTGCGGGCCAGCGAGCGACCGATGCCGATCACCTGGCCGCTCTGGTCTACGACCCGCAGACCCACCGCAAGCTTTCCGAGGCTGCCCCCGGTGAGGCCTTGGATGACGGCGTAGGCGACGAGGTGACCGGTCCAGAACAACAGGCCGGCCGACCCGCCCTCGATGGTCTGCGCGGTGTAGTTGGTCTCACCGAAGGTCTCGGATCCACTGGTGGCGTCTTGGTTCACGAAGCAGAAGCCCTCGTTGGCTTCCTCCCACCGGTCACACAGCGAGTGGGCCTCGGACCAGGTGAGGTCGCTGTAGGCGATGGCCTCAACCCCGCCCGTGGCCGCGGTGAAGGCGAACACGAGGCCCAGATAGATGATGAGGTCGATGATCCAGGCGCCGATCCGAACCCCGACCACTGCGGTTGGGTCCGATGGGGCGCCGTAGTCGGGCGTGGGGGTGCCGTACATGCTCACGGTCGTTGACGTTAGAGCGTGGGCCCTGCCGGTGGCGGCGAGGTCTCCGGTTGGACTTGGTGGCGACCACGGAGGTGCGGAGGATTTACCGGGTTCAGGGCGGCATCTGAGGCCCCGTAGGATCCCGAACATGTCCGAGCCAACTCCCGACTCCTCAGCTGAATCGAAGGCCGTGCCCGCCGCCGGGGACACCTCGGGGGTTTCCGCCGATCCGGCCTTGTTCGATCGGATCGTGAGCCTCACCAAGCGTCGGGGCTTCGTGTTCCCCTCGGCGGAGATCTACGGCGGGTTCCGTTCCACCTATGACTACGGCCCGATCGGCGTGCTGCTCCTGCGCAACGTGAAAGATGCCTGGTGGCGCTCGATGGTGCAGATGCGCCACGACGTGGTGGGCCTCGATGCTGCCATCCTCTCGCCGCCGGCGGTGTGGGAAGCATCGGGTCACCTGGCCAACTTCACCGACCCCCTGGTCGACTGCAAGGAGTGCAAGGAACGGTTCCGTCTCGACAAACTCGAGGACCCTGACCTGTGCCCCAATTGCGGGAAACGTGGCACCTTCACCGAGGCCCGCCAATTCAACCTGATGTTCAAGACCCACGCCGGGCCGGTGGAGGGCAAGGGCCACGAGGTGTACCTGCGACCCGAGACCGCCCAGGGCATGTTCGTGAACTTCGCCAACGTGTTGCAGTCCAGCCGTAAGAAGCCCCCGTTCGGCATCGCCCAGATCGGCAAGTCGTTCCGTAACGAGATCACGCCCGGCAACTTCGTGTTCCGCACCCGTGAGTTCGAGCAGATGGAGATGGAGTTCTTCGTCCCGCCCGACGAGGCCCAGGATTGGTACCAGTACTGGCGCAACGAGCGGTTCCAGTGGTATCTCGACCTCGGCATGCCGGCCACACACCTGCGCCTTCGTGACCACGACCCCGATGAGCTCAGCCACTACTCGTCGGGCACCGCGGATGTGGAGTTCCTCTTCCCGTGGGGCTGGGATGAGCTCGAGGGGATCGCCAACCGGGGCGACTACGACCTGACCGCCCATGCCACCCGCTCGGGCGAACGGCTCGACTACTTCGACCCCGCCACCAACTCGCGCTACACCCCGCACGTGATCGAGCCTGCGGCCGGGGCCACCCGCACGATGATGGCGTTCCTAATGGCCGCATATGACGAAGAGGAGGTACGGGGTGAGACCCGCACCGTGCTGCGGCTTCATCCTCGTCTCGCTCCCTACAAGGTGGCTGTGCTCCCACTGTCGCGTAAGCCTGAGCTGACCGGGCCGGCCGAGGATTTGCTGGCCCGACTCCAGCCCCACGTCATGTGCGACTACGACGAGACGCAGAACATCGGCAAGCGCTACCGCCGCCAGGACGAGCTGGGTACGCCGTTGTGCATCACCTACGACTTCGATTCGATCGAGGACGGTGCGGTGACGGTGCGCGACCGGGATTCGATGGCTCAGGAACGGGTTCCGATCGACAGCGTCGTCGAGCATGTGCAGACCCGCCTGGCCCTGTGAACCAGAGGTCGATCAGGCAGTCAGCTCACAGGCCAGAAGCGACCGGGTGTGGTCGTGGCTGGGTGTCGACAGGACCGTCGCTGTAGGTCCGGCCTCCACCACCTGGCCTCGGTGGAGGACCATCACCCTCTCGCTCAAGGCCCGGGCCGTTGCCAGCTCATGGGTGATAACCAACATCGACAGACCGAGGTCCCGGCGGATCTCGTCCAAGACGTCGATTACCGAGGCCTTGACGTTGGCGTCAAGGCTGGCCGTCGGCTCGTCGAGGATCAGGACCCGGGGCTGGACCAGTAGGGCACGGGCCAGGACGACACGAGCAAGCTCGCCACCGCTGAGCTCGGTCGGTCTGCGATCCAGGCGGTCGGGGTTCAAGTGAACGACCTCGAGCATCTCGCGGCTGCGACGATCTCGATCGGAACGGTCCGAGCCGATGAGATGGATGCGCTGGGCTTGACGGAGGGCGTGACCGACCCGGCGGCGAGGGTTGAGCGCGGTCCGCACGTTCTGGGGGACCAGTTGGACGGCCCGGCGCTCATCGAGGGTTCTCGACATGGCGAGGGCGGTTCCGTCCAGGGCCACCGATCCTGCTGTCGGTTCGATGGACCCGACGATCACGCCGGCCAGTGTCGACTTACCCGATCCTGACTCTCCGACCACGGCCACCGATTGTCCCGAGTACATGGTGAGGCTGACCTCGTCCACCGCTCTGACGACATGGTGGGCGGTACCGACGCGGGATCGGCGGTTGTGGGGGGCCCTCGTCCTCGGTGCCTGGGACCCGTAGTAGTGGTAGATCCGGTCCAGGACCAGTGCCGGAGCCGGGTCCGGGTTCGGGTTCGGGTGCGGTTGGGTCTCCTCCAGCGCCGGGATCGGCTCGGCGGCGGAGGCTGTGACGGGTGGGGCGGGGGGAGCTGGAGGATCTTGAGGATCTTGATGATCTGGACGAGCGGCCCGTGGGCTGCTGGCTTCCGATGACGTCGGAGATGTAGCGGCCCTATGGGGGACCGCCGCCACCAGGGCCCTGGTGACGGCATGGGTGGGTTCCTCGAAGATCTGGGTCACTGGGGCGATCTCGACCAGTTCTCCGTGGTGGATGACGCCGACCCGATCGACGGTGTTGGCCACGACGGCGAGGTCATGGGAGACCAGCACCATCGAGACGTTCGTCTCTGCTCGCAGCTCGCGGAGGTGGTCCAAGATGGTGGCTTGCACGGTCACGTCCAAGGTGCTGGTGGGTTCGTCGGCCAACAGCAGGGACCGCGGTTTGCCCAAGGTGTTCAGGGCGATGAGAAGCCGCTGGAGCTGGCCACCGGAGAAGCGACCGGGGAGATCCTGTGGGCGTTGGACCACGGACTCCAGACCGATCTGGCCTAGGGCGTCGGCATGTCTCTGGACGGCGTCGGGACCGAGGTACCAGTCGAGTTGACTACCCACCGAGACCGTAGGCGTCAGTGCGGTCATGGGCTGTTGCGGTATCAGGCCGATGTGGGCCCGCCGTAGGTTCAACCAACCTCGGCCGTCGAGCGCGGTGAGGTCTTGGCCATCGAGCGCGAGGGTGTCTGCGGAAACGGTGGTGCCGGGGTCGCCGAGGCCAGCGAGGGCGTGGAGGATCGTCGATTTCCCACAGCCAGAAGCGCCGACCAGCCCGACCACTTCACCGCGTCCGACGGTGAAGCCAACTCGGTTCACCGCTTTCGAGGTTGGGTGCCCATCGAGTGCCGGGTAGGTGACGGTCAGGCCGGCCACGACGAGCAGCGGGTCGCTACCGGCCATCACGTCGTAAAGGAGAGGTGTTGAGGCCTCAGTCGACTGATGCGCAGCCCGTCCGGATCGACCGGTGACAGTTCCCGGCGCTGGGCCATGAGCAACTCGGGGTACACGGGCGGGAACATCACCGCTTCCTCGGCGAGACGCTGGTTGAGCCGGGTTAGGGCCTCGGTTCGTTCGACGTCGTCCTCGGTCTGCCAGATGACGTCGATCCACTGGTCGACCTCGGGGTCCTCGAACCCGCACGACAGGAGGCTGCGGGAATCTGCGGGGGAGAGGGTCATGTAGTTCGCCGGTCCCGATGTGAACCCGCTCTGGAACATGTTCATGAGCATCTCGTACTCGTTGGCCAGCCAACGAGAAGACCACGGGCCGCCGGTCAACTGTTCGATGGTTACGTCGAGCCCCAGCTCCTTCCAACCGGCGGCCAAGACGATGGCGATGTCTCGCCCGACCTGGGTGGTACCCACGGTGATGGTGAAGTCCCGGCGGTCGGTGCGGGCGCGGGCCAGAAGCCGTTCGGCTTCGGCGAGGTCGGCCTCGGCGGAGAAGACCTCGAGGTCGGGGTCCCACCCCTTCTGAGCCGGTCCAATCGGTCCTTGACCGATGGTGGCATGGCCTCCGAACACTCGGTCCTTCACGCCGGCTCGATCCATGGACACCGCCACCGCCCGCCGGAAGTTCTCGTCGGAGAACGGCTCGGCGTGGAGGTTCACGTAGGTGAGCACATCGAGTGGTGCCTCGGCCCGGATCAGGACCAGGTCCTCATCTCGTTCCACCGTCTTGAGGTTGGTGTGGGGTAGGGACGTGATCAGGTCCACCCGGCCCTGTTGGAGGGTGAGGAGCCGGGTTCCACCGTCGACGAACACGCTGTACTCGACGCCCGCAAACGAAGGGGCGCTACCGTGGTAGCCGTCGTAGCGGGTCAGCGTGTAGCTCTGGCCCGGCTTGTGGTCGGTGAGGCGGTAGGGGCCGGTACCCATCATGGCATCGCGTCGGGCGACGAAGTCGGTGTGACCCATGGGCAGATTGGTCAGGTGGGATCGAAGGAGCCCGTATGGCTTGGCCAGACCGATGGTGACGGTGTGGTCGTCGGCGGCTTCGAACCATTGCACGTAGTCGATCAGGTAAGTGATCCACTCGCTCCCCGAGCTCAAGTCGAGCAGGTGGTCGAGTGTCGACACGACGTGGTGGGCGTTGAAGGCGTCGCCGTTGTGGAACTCGACGTCCTGGCGCAGCGGAATCGTCCAGGTGAGGCGATCGGCGCTTATCACCGGCTCTCCCGCGGCAAGGAGGGGAACCGAATTGAGCTCCTCGTCGTAGGTGTAGAGCGATTCCATGATCGCTTCGGCCGGCCATTGGGTGAGCTCGGAGCCCGAGTCGAGGGGGTTGATGTTTCCGGGGGCTCCGGCGACGCCGATGCGCAGGATCCCGTCGCGGTGACGGTCTGTGACCCGGTCGCCTTTGGTCGAGCCGCCGCATGCCGCCAGCAGTGCCGGTCCCGTGAGCACGGCACCGAAGCTCATCCCCAAGAACCGGCGACGGTCGACGATGGCCCGGGCTCGATCCTGTTCTTGGGCGGAAGTCTGGCGATCTGAGGACTGGGTGTGGCCCGAGGTGGTGGTCATGTCAGGGCCTCCCGTTGGATGGGCTCGAGGGGGGACGTTGTGGGTAGCGCCATGTCGGACTCATCGGTGGGATCGCTGGCATCGGTGGCGGCCCGGAGCCCCACCATGTGATCGGCACCGGCGTCCGCGGCCAGGTTGATGCCGGTTATGCCACACACCAGCACCAGCCCCGGTATGACGGCGTACCACCAGGCGCCGTCGAGGAGTTGGGTTCCGGCTTCTGCGATCAGGTTTCCGAGGGTGGGCGCCGGCGCCGGCACTCCCATTCCCAGGTAGCTGAGGCCTCCCTCGGCGAACACCGAAAGGCTGAGCGCCAGCAACATCTGCACGGCTACCACCGGGGCCAGGTTGGGGATCACCTCGCCGACCAACACCTCTCGTTGAGGAACTCCGAGCAGTCGAAGGCCTTCGATGTGGTCACGACTCCGCTCGGCCGCGGTTGCCGCGTGGATCACACGGGTCAGGTAGGGGACGAAGCCGATGGCCAGGCTCATGATCAGCCTCCACTGCGGCGACAACCTCGAGCCGAACACGGTGGCATCGGGGGCAGAGGTGAGGCCGAGCAGGACCACCACCAGCACGAACGGGGGAACGACCTGCAACAGTTCGACGGCCCAACGCATGACCTTGGCCGCGCCTCGATGGCTGAACCAACCGGTGACCATCCCGATCGGTGTGGCGATGAGGGTGGCCAGACCGACCGAGGCGCCGGCCACCAGAGCAGAGGTGGTGGCACCGCGGCCGGTTCGTGCCAGCAGGTCCCGTCCTAAGAAGTCGGTCCCGAAGGGATGGGTGGCACTGGGTGGGGTGAGAGGTTCACCGACCAGCGCCAGCGAGTCCCCGTGGAGGTGGCCGGCCACCGCCACGGTGGCGAATACCCCGAGGAGCACGATGCCTCCGAGGCTGGAGCGGGATCCGAGGGCCTTCATGTGGCTGTCACCGTCTCGGGTGGTGTGCCCAGATCCCGCTGCCGGTGCCGCCATGCACCGGTTCGGGCCGGCTGGGCCGTTTCGGTGTGAGGACCCACGGCGCGAACGGTGACATCTACCAACAGGTTCATGCCCAGGTAGGCGACGGCGGTCACTGATGCCGCGGCGATGGCGACGGGATGATCGTGGCGCCCGAACGACGTGATAAGGAGCTGTCCCAGTCCAGGGACCTGGAACACGTTCTCGACCAGGACCGTTCCAGCCAGCAGCCCGGCGGCCACCATCCCGGCCACGGTGACCGCGGCCGGTGCGGCGTTGCGGAGGGCTATGCGGGTGAGCACCTGGCGGTCCGACAGCCCCATGGCCCGAGCGAAGCGAACGTCGTCTGCACCCAAGACATCGATCAGAGCGGAGCGGATGGTGCGGGCGACCATGCCGAAGGCCCCGACGGCCAGCACCAAGGCGGGAAGGACAAGCGCCCGCAGGTCTGTGGCGATGTCGGTCGATCCGGTTCCGAAGGTGGCAGGGCGGGGAACCAGTTCTGGCCACCGATCACCGACGTAGACCAACAACAGCACGGCCAGCCAGTACGAGGGGATCGACACTCCCAGCAAGGCCATCACTCGCACGGTGCCGTCGACGCCTCGTCGAGGACGAAGCGCGGCGGCGGCTCCGGCGATCAGTCCGGTGGGCATGCCCAAGACTGCGGCCAGGATGCCGAGTTGGAGGGAGACTGCCGCCGCCGGTCCAACCGAGTCGGCCACCGGGGAGCCATCGGTATAGGACACGCCCAGGTCACCTCGGGCGATCCCGAACATGTGGTCTCGGTACTGGATGGCTAGGGGGCGATCCAGGCCCTGGTCGGCGATCACCGCGGCCAGCGCCTCGGGGTCGGCGGCCACCGATGGGGCCAGGCCAGCGGTCTCCCCGCCCGGAAGGGCGTGGAGCAGGAGGAACAACAAGGACAGCCCGATGAACAGGCTCACGAAGAACGACCCGGTACGACTGATCACGTAACCGGTCATCAAATCGTCGTATGGAGTCGGGTCACCCAGCGGTCAGCCCGGACTCGGGGCTGGGTGAGGTCGGGTCGGAAGTGGTGTGGTTCGGTGCTCAGGCGCCGTGGTGATCGAGGCTCTGGAAGATCTCCACGTTGAACCGGTAGGCAGCGTGGACCTCGGTGATCAGATCGGCCCGCTCCGACTCGGTCCAGGGAGCAGCGTCGAGGGCGGCCCGGTAGTTGGTCTTGAACTCTGCGGGGTCGGCGATGTCCTCGAACACCGCGAAGCGTCCGCCCTCGGTGGGGGTCAGGTCGTAGGCAGCCGTGACGATGCGTCCGATGGCGAATCCGCCCGACAGGTCTCCCAGGTAGCGGGTGTAGTGGTGGGCGACGTAGGCGGCGGGTGACCCGGTGGTGACCTCCCTGATGCGGGCGGAGCCTTGGCGCATCGAGAGATT
>WBZX01003414.1_pt1 | contig 10061 bp, 3 predicted proteins | sample 5204211 | NCBI WGS metagenome assembly WBZX01 (sample SAMN12344362, study PRJNA552823) | activated sludge metagenome | biome: Activated sludge suspended growth; feature: Nitrification reactor; material: Wastewater; isolation source: activated sludge from nitrification reactor of wastewater treatment...
CTTCGAATTCCCCCTTCTTCAAGGCCTCCAGTTGACCCAGCAGCAGGTCGCGCACGTCTTCCAGCGTCTGTCCCTCCTTGGCCTCGCCGTTCATACCGAACTCCGAATAGTCCGTTTGCGCGCTGGAGTACGCACTGGCGTCGAGCACCTTTTGCGCCTGCACCAGGTTCAAGTCTACCATACCCGCTTTCCCATTGCTCAAGATGCCATCGATCAACTGGAGCATGATCGGGTCCGGTGTCGCATACCCCCCGAAGCGCCAGGCCAGTTGCACCCATTCCGCATCCGGCCCGAACACATCGGCGCTCACCGGCGTGTTCATCGGCGTTTCAGGCGTGAAGGTGAACGTGGGGACATCCTTCCGCTTCCATCCACCGAAGTAGCGATCCACCAGGGCGATGGTGCGGTCATAGTCGATATCACCAGCGAGGATGATGGCCATGTTGTTGGGCACGTACCACGTGTCGAAGAAGGCATGGATCTTCTCCATGCTGGGGTTCTTCAGGTGTTCTCCCGTGCCAATGGTGGTCTGTGTCCCATAGGGGTGATGCGGGTACAGGAGCTCGTTCTTCTTTGCGTATGCCTGTCTGCCGTCGTTATCCTGACCCCGGTTGAACTCCTCGTAAACGGTCTCGAGCTCGGTGTGGAACAAGCGGAGCACACACTCCTGCATGCGTTCGCTCTCTATCCTCATCCAACGCTCCAACTCATCGCTGGGAACGTCGTTGACATAGACCGTTCGTTCGGTGCTGGTGTACGCGTTGGTACCGCGCGCTCCCAGCTTCTTGATCATCTTGTCGTACTCGTTCGGTACGGAGTAGGTGGCCGCGATGGAGCTCAGGCTATCGATGCGGTGATAGATCCGCTCGCGTGCCGCTTCGTCCGTGGTCTTGCGTCGCTCCTCATAGGCATCGCTTATCTGCTTCAGTAGCACACGCTCCTTCTCCCAATCGGAGGTACCGATGTGGCTGGTGCCCTTGAAGAGCATGTGCTCCAGGTAGTGCGCCAATCCCGTTGCATCGGCCGGATCGTTCTTGCTCCCGGCACGCACCGCGATGTTCGTCTGTACGCGCGGCGCATCCGTGTTTCGGCTCAGCCACACCTGGAGTCCGTTCTCCAGGGTGTAGATGCGCGCCTCGAGCGGATCACCGGGCACACTGGTGTAGGTGTAGGTCTTCTGAGCCTGAAGCCCGGCGGACAGGAGCAGAGCGCTCGCAAGGAGGGGAAGTGCACGCATGGGGATGGAATGGGGCCGTGAAGTTGCTGAAAATGTCCAGCGCCCCGTCCCGACAACCTCAACCGTGGATGGTAGGCTCCTTCCCGTAGCGGGCCATGATGCCCGCTTCGTGATCCAGGAACTCCTTCCAGCGCTTGTCCACATCGACCCGTCCGCCATACTTGCGGGCGTAGCTGATGAACGTGGTATAGTGCCCCGCTTCGCTCACCATCAACTCCCGGTAGAACGCTCGCAGCCCTTCGTCCGCCACTTGCTCGCTCAGCATCTTGAACCGCTCGCAGCTGCGCGCCTCGATCATGGCACTGAAGAGCAGCCGGTCCACCAGGCGTTCCTCGCGCTCCGCATCCTTGCGGAGGAAGTTGGCCAATTCATTCACGTAGTGGTCCTTCCGTTCGGGGCCGAGCACCCACCCACGGGCATGGATGTGGCCCACCACCTGGCCGAAATGTTCCATTTCCTCCTGCGCGATCCGCACCAACGCCACCACCAGCTCGCTGAGGTCGGGGTAGCGGATGACCATGCTCATGGCATTGCTCGATGCCTTCTGCTCGCACCAGGCATGGTCCGTGAGCAGACCGGGTAGGTCCTCCTGAACGAGATGCGCCCAGTGCGGGTCGGTGGTCAACTGAAGGCCTAGCATGTGGCGAAGATGGGAACGAAAAGGGCCGCGATACCAAGTACCGCGGCCCTCGTTCGTTGATCGTTCTCCTTACGGCTGGATGACCAGTCGCTCGGTATGCACCGTGGCACCAGCGGTGATGCTCACCGTGTACATGCCAGCGGCCAGTTCACCGTTGAGATCGATGACCGCGTTCACGAAGCCATCATTCACGGCCATGGTGCGCGCCATCACCCGCTTGCCGAAGGCGTCGTACAGGTCCACGCTCACGGTGGTCACTCCTTGCGCCACTTCGCTCACGTTCAAGACCACTTGATCACCGCGATTCGGGTTGGGGTACAGATGCGCCGCACCCATTCCCTCCACCGCCATGCGTTGGCCAGCGGTGAACGTCTCGCAACCATTGGTGCTGAACAGACAAACATCACCCCAAGGATCGGTCAAGGCAGGAGCGATGAAGTCCGTGCACCAGGTGGCTCCATTATCGAAGCTGGCGCGTACGTCCACCTCGTAGGTCTTGCACGCTTGCAGCGGCTGGGTCACTGGCACCCAGTACTGTCCCGTGTTGCTGGTCTTGATCACCGTGATGTTCTCGGCTGGGATGCGGAAACGGAACTGGTACTTATTGGCGCTCTGCACGTTGCCGTTGTTGAGGCGCGTGACAGGGCGAGCGTGCACCAGATTGCCCGGACCCATGTTACGCGAGCTTCCGCAGCTGTAGTAAGGATTGCCGGGCAGGTCCAGCAGCTTGGTGAGCGGGCATTGGGCGCGCTGTTCGTTGCGCATGAAGCGGCAGGCGGCACCCCAAGGCAGGTTCGTTCCGTTCACACGACCCCGCACCTTCACGTTCAACAGCACACCGTCGGCGATGTGGTTGGCCACCGACCAGTTGTTGATCTTGATGTGGCAGGCGCGTTGTGCGTTGTTCGGTGCGAAGCCATCGCTCACCGCATGGCTATGGAAGCGACGGAAGCTGTAGCCACCGTTCGGGTTGTAGAACCACATCTCGTAGCCGCTATTGGCGTTGTTCACACCGTATTGCGCGGCGACGGTCGCATTGTCGTTGGCCACGATGTACTCGTTGGCACGCCAGTCCAGCTTGTCGCAACTGGTGTAGATCACACGGTCCGTACCCATCGGAAGGCTGAAGCCCTCCCCGTTCGCCACCTGGCTGGTAAGCCCGGTGAGGAAGTTGTTGCGGTTGTCGACCAGACGCGCTCCGCTGCTGGTCTGCAACACATAGCCGCCTTGCACACCACCCTGTACGATGCCGCCCAGGTCACTGGTGACCACCAGGTAGAAGTCGCCATCGGGCAGGCAGGTGCTAACACTGTAACCGGCGCTGGCGGGATAGACCCCACCGCCGCTCTGCACCAGGATGTTGCTACCCTGCTGACGCAGTTCCCAACCGATGTTGGTGACACCGTCCGTAGTGAAGATCAGGTTGAGGTTGGTGGTGCACGTGGTACCGGCGCATGCGCAACCAGGACCAGCACCGATCACATCAAGCACGGTGTTCGCATTGCCATCATCACAAGCGTCACCAGGCGTACCGTTCTGCAGCGCGGGGCATGGGTCGGTGTTGTTGGTCACATATCCAGCGGGTACGGTGCAGGTGAACCCGGCGATCGGATCATTCGCGTCACCAAGGCCATCGTTGTCCAGATCGGAGTAGTAGGTCGCCGGAACATCGGCCACACCGCAACCGCAAGCGCCGGGGGCAATCTTGTTCGGATCCACGGGGCATCCGTCCAGGCAGTCCGCAGTACCGTCACTGTCGCCATCGAAGGCGAGTTGCGGGTCGCTCACACCGATCGTGCCCACGGAGCGGCGGGTGATGGTGGTGAAGTCGGCTCCACCTGGCCACACGCCATCCGCATCCGTGATGGCGTTGTAGAGCGTATTGTCCACGTTGCGTGCCTCGATGCGACGAACGCCGGACGGGTTGTTCGCACCAATGGGCACGATCGCCGGGTAGTCCCCCATGGCCGAGGTACCGTTCTGCTTGTAGATGTCGGCGATGGCCACCGGGTGACCGCTGTAGTTGCCTGCGGTGATATCCGAAGGCGTGGTGGTGATCGCTTGGAAAGAGGACAGCGGATCACCCGTACCAGCGACGTTGTCGTAGGCGAGGATGAACTTGCCGGTCAGGCATGCGCCAGCGACACCGCGTACATAAGCACCATCATCGGTGGTGGCAGGCGTGAGCGCCGTGGTGGCGATGTCCAGCGCCGTGATGGTCTTCACGCTCACGAACTGTGGGTTCGTTGGCGATGGGCTGCCGTTGAGCATGGTGGAGATGCGCAGGTTGTGCACCTGACCCGCACTGAAACGCGTTGCATTGGCCGTGGGCTGGATGAACAGCCAGTATGGACCGCTGCTTCCCGTTCCATCGGCCGTGAACGTCCCGGACAAGGTGGTGGTGCCGTAGGTGGTGCCGTTCCAGATGTTGCCCGCACCGTAGGTGTTCGCAGCATCCGAGGTCAACGCCAAGCCAGCACGCACATCGTAGAGCGCGTTGGGGACCAGGTTGTCGAACTGCACACAGACAGCGAACGGAGTGCGGTTGGCGTTGGTGCCGCTGGCGCTCTTGCTGCCCATGTAACGCGGCACCACGAGTTCGGTCATGGTAGGCACCGCCGTGATGTTGATGACGCTGCTCGCACCGGCGAAGATGCCATTCGCGTTCGCTTCCATCTGGTAGGCGCCGGCCGCGTCGAACGTCACGTTGGAGAAAGTGGCGACACCGGCCAGCGCGTTCGCCGAGATGGTGCCTCCGATATTCCCCGGACCGCTCAGCACGCTCAGCGTGATCGAACCCGTGTAGTTCCCATCCACCGAAGAATCAGCGCGACGCGCTTCCACTTGGAAAGTGGATACAGGCGAACCTACCAGACCCGTCACCGGAACGTTGGTGAAGACAAGGTCCGTGGGGACACCGAGCACGGTGAACCCTGCGCTCGTGCCGGTTGAGAGGAGGTCACCGCTCGTACGCGCTGCATCGATGGTGACACCGGTCTCAGCCGCATCATAGGTCACACCGGTGATGATCACCTCGTGCGTTCCCGCCAGGATGGTGCCCGTGAGCGTTCCGCCCAACGAACCCGCGCCGAAGTTCAAGCTCAGCGAAACGTTGGTATTGGCTGCCACATCCTGTGGACTGTTGCTTCCGTCCTGCGATTGCACCGTCACGGAGAAGGTGTTCAGGAAGAAAGGCGCGGAGTACTGGATGGGATCCACCCCGCCGTTGATGGAGGTGATCACCAACTGAGTGGGCGCCACCGGTGTAGCCGTTGTGAACGAGTTCGGATTGAGCGTTGCCGTTGACGTGTTGTAGATCGCAGACGCCGTGAGGCCATTGTACGCGAACACGCGCGCATGGTAGGTGGTGCTCGGCGATAGGTTCGAAACACTCACCGTGGAACCGGTACCGACGTACACGACTTGCTCACCACCGCCATACACGGCATTGCCCGTGTACTCGGCACCATTCGCAGGGTTCGTGAAGCTGTTGGTGGTGTTCAGCACCACCATCCGTTTGGCACCATCGCCATTCACCCAGTTTATGTCCGAGCCGACCGTGGTGGTATTGGCGAACGAGATGTCATGATCCTGCGTGGCAGGTGCAACGGGGCCCGAAGCACTGAAGCTGAAGCCGTCGATGGCAAGACCGTCGTCAGCGCCGGAGTCGTTGCTATCGGACCAACGTATCACCAGATCGGTGCCGGGTAGCCAGTTGGCGCCCATGTCCACAGTGAACCCGACTGCGGTCTGGTTCGCCGCTACGTTACCATCAAGCGCCACTGGCACTGCGCTCGACACGGGTGAGTTGAAGTTCAGCGACGTCACCGGCACATAAGTACCGGTGGAGATGTCCGTTCCATTCAGACTGTACTCGAATGCGAGCGCATTGGGAATATTGCTACCCCCATTCCGCCATTGTTCTCCCGTGAAGTTGATGGTGAAGTTCGTCAGCGGCGACGCGGAGGTGTTCCGGATCACGGCACCCAGGCGCGCGATAACCGAACCTGATGCGACAGCACCCAGTGCCCGATCCGTTGCAGTACCCGTACCGTAACTGAACACGGAACCCGTACTGCTCGTCCCATCGCTCACAGCGAAGTTCACGTTGGAACCGGTGGAGTTGGCATACTGCCAGCCCTGCATACCGGTGGCGTTCACCGGGGTCGATCCTGCATAGAAGGGACCGATCGCTCCCGGGGTGAAGGTGCCCGAAGCAGGCAAGCCATCGAAATCCTGGGTGTAGGTGCCGGTGGAATACAAGATCGGACCGGGTGTGGTCACGCTCGCCACGCCTGCAGGAGTAGAGTACGTAGGCACTCCGTCATAATCATAGGTGGCGAAGTGGTACGTTGTGGAAGGCGTAAGACCGGTAACAGTGACAACGCCAGCACCCGTACCAGCGCCTTGGTAGACCAGGAATTCACCAGGCGCCAAGGCCGTACCTGCTCCGAATGCGGCACTGGCTCCCGTGTAGGAGCTACCATTGGAGGGCGCGAAGGAAACAGCACTTCCCTGCCGAGCGATCAGGATGCGGTTCGCACCCGTACCTCCGTTCAAGTTCACGACAGCCGTAGTTGTGGTGGTGCTTCCGAAGGTGATGGTCGATGACGTAAGCACCGGAGCGGAAACGGTCCAGTTGATCGTAACATCATCAACTCCCATCCCGTGGTCATTCCCCGTGTCGTTGAGATCATCCCACTTGAGCATGATGTACGACCCTGCCGGAACCACCAGCGCGGGGATGGCGATGTTGGTGAAGGTGGTCCTGTTCGCACCGAGGTTGCCATCAAGTGCGGCTGCGGTGGCCGTGTTCTGTAGAGAGTTGAAGTTCAGCGCGGACACGTTCGTCCACGTACCATTCGTGCCTGGGGTCAGCGCGGTGATCGCCGATCCCGATACCTGGTAGTAGAAGCTGAGGCTTTGGACCGCCGTGTTGCCGCCATTGCGCCACTGCTCTCCTGTGTAGGACACCGTGATATTGGTGATGGCCGCTCCGGAAGTATTCTGGAGAAGTACGCCTTGTGCATCGTGGTTCTGCGTGCCACCTCCCAAACTCCCCATCGCCCTGTCCGTCGCGAGGTTGGAACCGTAGCTGTAGCGGCCTCCGGTATTCGTCGACCCCGTTCCCACCAGATAGGTCGTTGGAGCGGCCCCCGAGGCTTGCCAGAACCAACTCGGAAGGGTGGAATTGTCCGTCCACGCCGGGGTACCCGTATTGCCCAAAGTCGGCGTATCGAAGTTCTGCGAATAGGAACCAGTTGCTGCCATGGTCACCTGTGCTCGCACCACGTTGGGTGCGGCCAAGGAGAGCAGAAGCAAGGCCGAAAGGAATGGCCGGAGCTTCGGGTAGTTGTAACTCATCATCGTAGGTTGAAGGGATTGGGATTCGGGAGAAAAGGGGTACGATCAGTGTGCTATGAGCAACGGCCATGTCTGCTCACCTTGCTCGGTCCGCACGATCAGCACATAGGTTCCGGAGGGAACAACATCCGTATCAAGCGTCAGTAGCGCATTCGAAGTGTTGACGGCCAAGGATGCGACCGACCTTCCTGCCATATCCACCACCTCGGCACTTACAACACCAACATACTCGGGTATCGCCAGCATCACCATGTCGTTGGCGGGCATGGGATACGGCGCACCCAAACCGAGTCGCCCCTTGCTCATGTCCACGGCAACGATGCTGCTTTCCGTCCACTGGCCGTCGATATCCGTCTGGCGTAGCTTGTAGTAGTTGATCCCTGACAGCGGCCGCAAGTCGACATCGGAATAGTTCGTGGGCTGGTGGCTGGTGAATGAACCCGGCTTGCGCAGCAGTTCATCCCAGTCCACGGCATCGGCGCTGCGGTAGACCGTGAAGTGGTCGTTGTTCAGTTCAGAGGCCGTGCTCCACTTCAACTCCACCCGATCCGCCAATCCCTCGGCCGTGAAGGAGATGAGTTCGATGGGCAGTAGCGATGCGGTGGTGGAGAGTGTCCATGGCCCCAGTTGGGTAGCCCCCGGCACCGTTACGGAATACGCCACAGCCATCTGGCTCGGCAGTGGTTGGTTCCAGGTGTTGGTCGGCGCCTCGTACCACTGCCCTACCATCGAGGTCGGAGTGTTGTACGGAGAGGCCGGCAACTCACTTGCCCGGTAGGTGAAGGTGTAATCCGCGGTCGGCGTCCCCGTGGCATCGATCTGCCAGAAACGATCCACGGTGGCCGCCGAGTTATCCAAGCCGGTGATGGAACTGTTCAGTTGCAGGACAGCGGTCGGCGTAACGGGCAACGGGAGGTTGTCCGCGGCTGGGGTACCATAGGTGCTGATCGTGACGTTGCCAGCATCACCCGCAGTTAGGTCGAAGGTGAAAGGCACATAACCACCGACACGACCGAAGGGAATGAGGTGCGCACCGAGGTTGGTTCCGATGTTCCACTGCACCTTGCTGCTGTTGTCGAACTGCTCGCTGATGATGTAGCGTGTCGCTGCGCCGCCTACGATGGAAGTGGTCAACCCATTCTCCATGGTCAACCTACGCTGGTTCAGATCCAGGTTCCCATTGCTGAGGGTGAACACATTGCCCACGTTCACATCAGACCCCATCGACACGACGGTAGCAACCGTCTTGTTCAACCGGAGGTTATAGAAACGTTCACCTCCTGTGGTGGTGATGGTCTGCCCAAGGCCAAGATTGAAGGTGACAAGTCCGGACCGTTCATTGAAACCCGCTGTGCCGTAGTTGGTCCAGTTGCCCCCGATGGTGATACCGAAGGACGAAAGGAGTGTCACATCCAAGTTGGGTGCGCCGCTTGTGTTCACGATGTCCAAGTTGCCCTTCACCGTCAGCGCGGCATCCAAGCTCTTGGTACCCGAACCACTGATCTTCAGCCCACCATAGCCGCCGGTGATCCCGCACCATACGTTCTGCGGTCCCAGCCCACTGTATTCGAAAGTGCTGCCCGTTGCCAGGGAGTAAGTGTTGTTCGTGGTACTCGGAGTGGTCCAGGCCGTGGGTGTGCCTTGCACCTCGATACGCCCACCGGTATTCACCGTTAGACTATGCGTGGCCGCACCAGAAGCTCCCGCTGTGATGGAACTACACCGAATAACACCGCCATTGTTGACGATCACGCTACACGGATTCGAGGTGTTGTTCGTGGTGAGGTAGAGGATCCCGTTCATGTTGATGGTGCCATTCACCACGTAGGACCCACCTGCGTTGCCTGCAACGGCCCCATTGGTACCATCGATGGCCAGATTGCCAGTGCCGCTGGTACCGACCAAGTTCACCGTTACTCCAGCATTAACCGTCACATTGAAGTAGCTCGCCGCACCCGCATTGTTGTACATCTGCGTGGTGCTACCGCTTTGGAAGCGGATGTTCATGTTGATCGCGATGGTGACGTTCGTAGTCACGTTGGGAGCGACCGTGTTCTTCCGGATCCGGGAACAATCGAAGGTGCCAGTGCCGGATATCAGCAGGTTCGCCCCTTCCAGGTTGAAGCTGATACCATCGAAGTTGCTTCCATCCCCGATGGTACCGTCACACTTCAACGTGGTGCCGTAAACCCCCATATAGATGTTGGTGGCGGCGTTGGTGGTCCAAAGCTTACCGCCCGCTTCCACCGTAAGGTTGGTAATAGAGTAAGGCCCAGGGCTGGCAAGATTGACGGTATGCCCATTCCGGATCCACGCCGTGGACGCCAGTGGAGGCGTTACCGCCGTAGGCACGAACACGGTCCCGTTCCAAATTCCCCAGGTGGTATTGCCGTTCCAGTTACCGCTGGCAATGGTACCGTAGTCATTCACCGCATATTGGCCCTTCGCGCCGTTCTGGCTTAATGAGGAATAGGCTCAGCAGTGCACCTGCCATCACGTGCAGCGCTCGCTTCAAGGATCGGGACGGGGTAAAGCTGTTCACGCGGCGAAAGTGACGTAGTGGATCGAATCCAATGTGAAGGGATCGACAAGCTTTGGTAAGGCCGTCGGCAGCCGTCTCTTCACCTGCTCCAAATATAGCCCTCAACCCGCTCATCATCAGGTGATCCCACAGGCTCAGTCCGGGTTTTCCACGATCCGACCAACACGCTGCTCTGACACCCATATTTGCAGGCCGCTCCCCCATCCGGGTCCCGTGTCCGTAAAGACGCGCCGGGAACACTAGGGTTGGCGCGGCACCTGCGCCCTTCACCCCCCCCC
>WBZX01003415.1_pt1 | contig 10060 bp, 8 predicted proteins | sample 5204211 | NCBI WGS metagenome assembly WBZX01 (sample SAMN12344362, study PRJNA552823) | activated sludge metagenome | biome: Activated sludge suspended growth; feature: Nitrification reactor; material: Wastewater; isolation source: activated sludge from nitrification reactor of wastewater treatment...
GTCGTGTTCCTGCTGTCGATCATCCCGACGCTGCCGGCGGCGTTCCTGACCACCGCCGAAGAGGTGCTGTACCAGGGCTACAACCAGCCGATCCGCCTGTGGGGCCTGTCGGTGCAGAACGACCAGCAGCTGGCGGGGATCGTGATGAAGGTGATCAGCGGGTTCTACCTGTGGTTCATCATCGCCGCGATCTTCTTCAAGTGGTCGCTCAACGAGCGCGGCGAGAAGACCAAGTACCGCGGCAAGTTGGTGCCGTCGGCGGCGTCTGCGTCCGCGTCGCCGTCGAACGATGCGGCGCCGGCGGCCGGTGACGGCGAGGACGCCGACCACCCCCAGCCGGTCTGAGGCTCACTCCCAGCGGAACGTCGAGGCCGCGGCGACCGGCGCCGCGACGGCCCAGATCCCCAGTGACACCCAGGCCCACGTGGCCACGGACCCGGCACCCAGCGAGCCGGTCAGCACCTCGGCCAGCGGCGCCGCCGGGAGTGCCTTGGCGATCGTCTCGACCGGGCCGGGCAGCTCCTCGAGCGGGATGACCATGCCGCCGGTGAGCAGCAGCACCAGGTAGAGCGCGTTGGCCCCGGCGAGCGTGGCGAGGCCCGGGAGCGTGCCGGCCATGAGCAGGCCCAACCCACCGAACGCCGCGGTGCCCAGCAGCGCACCGAGCACGGCAGCGGCCCAGCCCGACGCCGGCGGCGACCAGCCGAGCGCGACCGAAACGGCGATCAGCAGTGCCCACTGCACGACCTCGATCACCAGGACGGTGCTGATCTTCGCTGCCACCCAACGGGGCCGGCCCAGCGGCGCGGCGCCCAGGCGCTTCAGCACGCCGTAGCTGCGCTCGAACCCGGTGCCGATGCCGAGCGACACGAGCGAGGTGCTCATGATGGCGAGTGCCAGCACACCCGGCGCGAGGAAGTCGATGGGCTCGTCGACGCCCGCCGGGAGCGGCAGCACGTCGACCGAGGAGAAGAACACCAGGATCAGCAGCGGGATGCCGATCGAGACGAGCAGCTGCTCGCCCTGGCGTGACGACAGGGCCAGCTCGGTGCGCAGCTGCGACAGGAACGCCCTCATGCGCCGGGCTCCGGATCGGTGCCGCTGGTGAGGCGGCGGAACACGTCGTCCAGGCGCTGGCGCTCGGCGCGCAGGTCGGCGAGGGGCAGGTCCTGCGCAGCCAGCCACGAGGTGAGCGCCGCGACCGTGGCGGGTGTGGGCGCCGCGTCGACGCGGTACTCGCCCCGGGTGACCTGCGTGACGGGTGCGCCGAGCTCGTCGGCGAGCGCCGCGACGTCCAGGTCGGCCGGGGCCCCGAACAGCAGGTGGTCAGAGGGGCTCGACGACATGAGCTCCGTCGGTGACCCGTCGGCCACGACCTTCCCGTGGTCGATGATGACGACGTGGTCGGCGACGCGCGCTGCCTCGTCCAGGTCGTGGGTCGTGACGACCACGGCCACGCCGTCGGCTCGCAGGTCCTCGATCACCGAGCGGATCAGGTCCCGGCCCTCCAGGTCGACCCCGGCGGTCGGCTCGTCCAGGAACACGCACCGGGGCCGGCCGACCAGCGCCAGCGCGAGCGACAGTCGCTGCTGCTCGCCGCCCGACAGCCGCCGGTAGGTGGAGCGCCGCCGGTCGGTCAGCCCGACCAGCGCGAGCAGCTCCCCGGGCGGGCGAGGGTCGTCGAAGAAGCCGGCGTACTGCGCGAGCACCTCGGCGGGGCGGATGCCGGTGGGGATGCCGCCCTGTTGCAGCATGACCCCGACCTGGCGGGAGAGCGCGCGGTGCTGGGCCGTCGGATCGAGCCCCAGGACCCGGCTGCGGCCCGCGCTGGCGCGGCGATAGCCCTCGAGGTGCTCGATGGTCGAGGTCTTGCCGGCGCCGTTCGGGCCGAGCACCACCGTGACCTGACCGGCGTCCGCGGTGAAGGACACCCCGTCGACCGCGGTGAGCTCGCCGTAGCGGATCACCAGGTCCTCGACGACGACGGAGGGCCCGTCGGGGTCGGTCGAGGCGCTCGTGGTCACGGTGCCGACCCTACCGCCGGGACGGTGCCGTGGTGATTCCGCGGAATCGTCCAGCGCCGCTGTCCCTGCTGCTCCGTACCGTCGTTCTCGGAGAAGGAGGACCACATGACCGCACCGACCGCGACCGCATCGACCGCGACCGCGACCGCATCGACAGGGACCGAGACCGCACCGACCACGACCGCACAGCACGATCCACCGCAGATCCTGCTGCCGGGTGGGCGTGAGCTCGCCGCGGTGCCCGTCGAGCACCTCGAGCACGAGATGCTCGGCCTCGCAGGTCACCTGGCCGCCGCGACCTGTTCGTTCCTGCTCATGGTGGGCGAGTACGACGCCCGTGGCTCGTGGGCGACGTGGGAGTGCCTGTCGTGCGCCCACTGGCTCAACTGGCGCTGCGGGGTGGGCATGACCGCCGCCCGGGAGCAGGTGCGGGTCGCACGACGGCTGCGCGAGCTCCCGCGGGTGCGGGCGACCTTCGCTCGTGGCGAGATCTCCTACTCGAAGGTGCGTGCGATCACGCGGGTCGCCCATCCCGCGATCGAGGCGAAGCTGGTCGACCTGGCGAGGTGGTCCACGGCGTCCCAGCTGGAACGTGCCTGTTCGGCGCTGCGCCGCTGCGCGGACATCGCGGAAGCAGAGGCCCGACTGCGCGACGACGAGGAGCGTGCCGAGCTCCGCCGCTCCCTCACCTGGCACCACGATGCCGACACCGGTGATCTGGTGGTGCGCCTGCGCATTCCCGCCGGGGCTGCGGCCGAGTCGTTCACCTCGACGATCGCGGCCGCGGTGCAGAGCGGCCAGGGCCCCGGCGGCGCTGCAAAGGAGCCGGACGAGCTCGAGTGCCGCCGACTCGACGCCCTGCTCGACCTGGTCGCGGCCGGGGCAGGGACGGCGTCGTCGCTGGCGCCCCAGGCCGAGGTCGTCGTGCACGTGACGGCCGGTTCGGCACATGTGGCCGACCCGGCACACATCGCCGACCCTCGACACGCGGCCGACGGGGAAGGAGGGCAGCGGGGCGACGGCGGAGGGCAGTGGCCGGCGATCACCAGCGGCGGCCAGCAGGTCTCACTGCAGACGCTGGAGCAGCTCTGCTGCGATGCCGGTGTCCGCTCGGTCCTGGACCTGCCGTCGCTCGGCGCGGCAGCGCCTGCCGTGCCGTGGTCGGCGCTCGCGACCTCGTTGGATCTCGGACGGCATGCCCGATTCCCGAGTGCTGCCCTGCGGCGTGCGGTGCACCGTCGTGACCGCGGCTGCTGCCGGTTCCCGGGGTGCGACCGCCGGCATCGGCTGCACGTCCACCACATCGTGTGGTGGGAGCGCGGCGGCAGGACGGACCGGGCGAATCTGCTGCTGCTCTGCCCGAAGCACCATCGGGCGGTGCACCGCGGCGCCTGGTCGCTCTCCGGCACCGCGGACAACCCGGTGTTCCGGCGAGGCGGCGAGATGGTCCGACCAGCGGCGCCCCAGCTGCAGGGACGGCTGGCCGAGCTGGTCGATGCGCACCGCCGCCACGGTCTGGACATCGCCGCCGACGGCGCGGGCAGCCACTGGCAGGGTGACCGCATCGACTGGGACTGCTTCTTCGCGGCGTTCATGCCTGCCGACCCGGGCCCGCCGATGTGAACCGACGATTCCGCGGCAGCGGCGGTGCGGCGGCAGCGCCGAGCCGGACCCGGACCCGGGCCTCAGACCAGGAGCGCCAGGAGCTCTGCCGGATCGGCCACCACGTGACGTGCGCCGGCGGCGGCCAGCTCCTCGGCGGAGCCGTAGCCCCACAGCACGCCGATGCACGGGATGCCGTACGACGCGGCGCCGGTGACGTCGTAGCTGCGGTCGCCGACCATCCAGCACGCCGACGGGTCGGGACCGCCGAGCGCGGTCAGCGCCCGCCCGAGCACCGCCTCCTTCGTGATGGCGGTGGCGTCCATCGTGGCGGCGCCGATCACCTCGAACCGGTCCGTGATGCCGAAGTGCTCGAGCATCTGGTGCGTCGGCCCCTCGCCCTTGGAGGTCGCGGTCGCCAGACGGTGCCCGTCCGCGGCGATCCGGTCGATCGCGTCGACGATCCCGGGGTACAGCGACGCCTGGTACGCCCCCCACGCGACGTAGCGCTCGCGGTAGGTCAGCGTCGCCTCCGCCACGAGCCGGTCGGGGATGCCGAGCTCGGCCAGCATCTGCTGCAGCGGCGGGCCCAGGTTGGCGGTCAGCACCGAACGCTCGGGCACCGGCAGCCCGTAGGCGGCGAACGTGTGCTGGAGCGAACCGACGATGCCCTCCTCGGAGTCCCACACCGTGCCGTCCAGGTCGAAGATCACGATCACGGCGCGAGGTTCGCGTGGATCCGCGTCGCACGTCGACCGACGGGCGATCCGGCTTCGGGCGGACCGCGGCGGCCCACTAGGTTCGACGCATGCTTGATGTGCGCCTGATCCGCACCGACCCCGAGACCGTGCGTGCCGGCATCGCCCGGCGCGGCGACGATCCCGCCGTCATCGACGAGGTCCACGCGCTGGACACCGAGCTGCGTGGCCTGGCCGCCCGCCGCGACTCGCTGCGCGCCGAGATCCGGGTGCTGTCCAACGAGGTCGGCAAGCTGTTCCGCGAGCAGCGCAAGGACGAGGCGACCGAGCTCCAGGAGCAGAGCCGGCTGCTCGGCGCCGAGGAGAAGGCGCTCGACCAGCGTGCCGACGAGCTGGCCACCCAGCTGCGCGAGCAGCTGCTGCGGATCCCGAACCTGCCCGCGGCGGACTGCCCCGACGGCGGCGGCGAGGACGACAACGTCGTGGTCCGGGTGGAGCAGTACGACCCGACCAGCTACGGCGAGCACCAGCGGGTCGAGCACTGGGTGACCGCCGAGGCGCTCGGCATCCTCGACGTCGAGCGCGCGGTGAAGATGTCGGGCTCCATGTTCGTCATGTACCGGGGAGCGGGCGCGGCGCTGGTGCGGGCCCTGTGCCAGCTGGCGATCGACCGCAACGTCGATCTGTACGAGGAGGTCCGCCCGCCGACACTGGTGCGCACCGACACGATGGTCTCGACGGGGCACCTGCCGAAGTTCGTCGACGAGGCGTACCACATGGAACGCGACGACCTGTGGGCCATCCCCACCGCCGAGGTGCCGCTCACCTCGATCGCACGCGACGAGATCATCCCCGCCGCTGAGCTGCCGAAGCGCTTCTGCGCCCACACGAGCTGCTTCCGTCGCGAGGCCGGCTCGGCCGGCAAGGACACTCGCGGACTGCTGCGCGTGCACGAGTTCGACAAGGTCGAGATCCTCGCGTACTGCACGCCTGACCAGGCCCCCGAGCTGCACGCCGAGATCCTGGCCCGCGCCGAGGGCATCATCCGCGACCTGGGGCTGGCCTACCGGATCCTGGACCTGTGCACCGGCGACATCGGCAACAGCGCGGCGCGCACGTTCGACATCGAGGTCTACTCGCCGGGCGTGGACCGCTGGCTGGAGGTCAGCTCGGTGTCGTGGTTCTCCGACTACCAGGCCCGCCGCGCCAACCTGCGCTACAAGCCCGAGGGCGGCAAGGGCACCGAGGTGCTGCACACCCTCAACGGCTCGGCGCTCGCCGTGCCCCGCGTCTGGGCAGCGATCGTGGAGACCTACCGCCGGCCCGACGGCACCGTCGAGGTCCCCGAGCTGCTCCAGCCCTACCTGCGCGGCCTGACGGTCATCGGCTGATGGGCGACGTCGGGGTGCGCGAGCTGCCCGCCGCCGTGGCGCCGCAGGGCGAGCCGCCCGAGGACATCGGCACCGGCCACCCGATGCGGGAGGTCACCGAGCTCGTCGCGTCCGACCCGTCGGCGTGGACACCGGAGCTGGCGGCACGGGTGGCGGGGTTCTTCGACGGGAAGGCGGGCGAGTGGGCGGCGCAGCGCTCGGACCGCTCCGAGGTGCTGGTCGACGCGCTGGACCGCGGCGCCGAACGGTTGGTGCAGCCGGTGGTCGAGCTGGGTGCCGGCACCGGTGCCGGGACGCGTGTGCTCGCCGAACGGGTCGACCACGTCGTCGCGGGCGACCTGGCGGGGGAGATGCTGGGGCACCTGCCGTCCACGCTGGCCGACCGGGTGCAGCTCGACGCCTCGGCGCTCCCGCTGGCGGACGCCAGCGTGGGCACGCTGGTGTGCGTGAACATGCTGCTGTTCGCCGACGAGGTCCGCAGGGTGCTCGCGCCGGGCGGCGCGCTCGTCTGGGTCAACTCGATCGGGGAGCGCACGCCGATCCACCTGAGCGCGGCGGCGGTCGGCGCTGCGCTCGGCGACGGGTTCACGCTGACCGCGTCGCGCTGCGGCTGGGGCACCTGGGCCGTGGCCCGCCGGAGCTAGGGCACCAACCGTCCGAGCAGCGCCTCGCTGGTCAGCCAGACGAGCCCGGCCGAGCTGATCCCGGCGACCGCGACCTGTCGCCAGCGACGGTCGGACCACTGGGCGAGCGCCACCACGAACGGGACCACCACGAGCGCGTAGCGCCCGAGCGAGTCGGTCTGCTGCGACGACAGCGTGACCACCAGGGTGACGCCTGCGTACGCGAGCCACGAGACCGGCTGGCGGCGCCGGACCGCCACGACGAACAACGCGAGCAGCACCAGCATGAAGGCCAGGTTGTAGGTGTCGCGGAAGTTGCCCTTCACGAGCTCGCCCATCGGCTCCAGCACGCGCGTCACCGGATCCTGGAAGCCGCCGCGCAGCTCGCGCTGGGCGTCGAGGGGGATCCAGATGTCCCCGGTCGTCGCCGCGATCACGCCGAGCGCGCCGACCAGTCCGACCAGCGGCCCCAGGACCGCCGCGCCGGCGGCGGGCCAGGACGGTCGGGGCCGGGCGCGCACCAGCTCGATCACGATCGGCACCAGCAGGACCGCTCCGACGGGACGCAGGGCGGCGGACAACAACGCGCACAGACCGGCGACCGCGAACGCCCGTCGGTGCAGCGCCAGCAGCGTCGCCGCGATGAGCAGCAGCGCCAGGCCCTCGGTGTAGGCCCAGGCCAGCACGAACGCGCTCGGCGCGATCGCGACCATCCAGGCGGACCGGTCGCCGACGGTGCCGACGAGTCGGCCGGCGAACGAGTCGTTGTCGCGCCCGGCGGTGTCGATCACCTCGCGCACCAGACGCCACAGCACCAGTGCGCCACCCAGGGCCGCCACGTTCGCGACCGCGACGAGGGCCCAGTCCTCGTGACCGCCGAACACGGGTGCCAGGGCCCGGCCGATCGCCGGGTACAGCGGGAAGAAGCGGGCGCCGGCCTCGGGCACGCCGTCGTACCAGCCGATCGCGATGTCCCGGTAGAAGAGCCCGTCCCAGGTGAGCAGGCCGGCGTGCGCGCCGATGGTCGCCCGAGGGTTGTCCAGCACGTCGTACAGCCGGTCCGACAACAGCCAGCCCGCCGCGATGCAGCAGCGTGCCCACACCCAACCGACCAGCACGGGCACCAGCCCGTCGCGCCATCGGAGCCCGACGGGGCCCTCGGTCGTGGTGGGCAGCCCGGTGGTCACGCGACGGCTCAGGCCCGCGGCCGCAGGACGAACAGGTCGGCCGTCTCGTCGTGCTCGTCGGGCGTGCTCGTCTGGAGCTGGGTCAGGTCGCGCTCGGCGTTGAGCGTCGCGATGAGCTGCTCGCACTTGCCCTCGAAGGTCCGGTACGTGGTGCTGGCGACCAGGTACACGGTGGCGTCCGCCGGCAGCCGGTCGCCGAGGTCGGCCACGAAGGCCTCGGGGTCCGACGCCGTGTTGCGCTCGCCGTAGTCGACCCAGTCGACGAAGCGTGGATCGCCGGCGGTCGGGTACGGGATGACCTCGGTGCCGTCGGCGAGCTGCTGGTCGATCTGGCGCTGGAGCGCCACACCCAGCTGGTCCGGGCAGGCGATGACGACCGGCTGGGCCACGTCGTTGGTCTCGATGTCGGCCGTGATGTCGTTCACGATCGACTCGGTCTGGCTGCGGGCGAAGCGGATCTCGCCGACGTCGCCGAAGAACGACAGCGTCAGCACGCCGACCAGCAGCACCAGGGTGACCAGGGGCTGGCGGACCACGGCGATGCCGGCGGCGACGCAGAGGACGAACAGCGGGTAGACCACCGCGGCGTACCGGGAGGCGAACGTGTTGTTCGACGCGAACGCCGCCGCCCAGCCGACGCCGAGCGCGAGCGCCATGACGAGCAGCTCGTTGCGGACCCGAGGGGCGAACGCGCTGTCGATCACGAGCGAGTCCCACACCCGCGACCGGGTGGACTGGCCGTCCTCGACCATGCGCACCGGCATGCTGGAACGCGACACGATCCGCACCGTCGTGGCGATCAGGACCAGCGGCACCAGGACGTAGCTGAGCAGCTGCGCGGCGCCGTGCCGGGCACCCGCGAAGTCGACGATGCTGACCACGACCACCGAGGCCGGGCCGAACCGTTGGCCCCACGGGGTCCCGGTGTTGGCCGACTGGTACAGCAGCGCCGGGACCCAGGGCAGGAACAGCACCCCGCCCAGGACCAGTGCGCCGACGGTCAGGCGTGCCCCGGTGCGCTGCTCGGGCGTCGGTGCCTTCCAGGCCCGCCACAGCGCGAGCAGCCCGACCGCGGCGAGCAGCCACATGGACCAGTAGTGGGTCCACAGCAGGGCGCCGGCGACGAGTGCGGCACCACCGGCGACGAGCAGGCGGCGCCCGCCCCGGTAGCGCCCGGCGAGCAGGTCGTCGATCAACAGGTAGCCGGCGAGCACCAGGGTGATGACCAGCGAGTACATCCGGGTCTCGGCGCCGTAGCGGACCCCGTAGGGCAGCAGTGCCATGACGGCCAGGGCGAGCAGGCCCGTGCGGCGGCTCCCGAGCGGTCCGGCGCCGCCACGCGAGGCCAGGCGGTGCCCCGCCAGGTAGGTCAGTGGCAGCCCGAGCACCGACAGCACACCCGCCAGGGCGCGCACCCAGCCGTCGGAGTCGCCGCCGAGTGCCATCCACCCGTGCAGGAGCACGTAGAACAGCGGCGGGTGGCCGTCGCGACGGAGCGCGTCGCCGATCTGGCCCAACGGGAGCGAGGCGATGTTGACCGTGAGCGCCTCGTCGAGCCACAGCCCGGAGCGGGGCGCGAAGCGCAGGACGATGCCGACGACGACGGCCAGCGCAGTCACCACGACCAGGGCCAGATCGACCGGTGGGGCGACGAAGCGGCGCTCGGCGGCAGCGGCAGCCGTGGCGGTCGACGGGGTGGGGGAGGGAGGAGGTTCGGAGCTCATCGTGACGGTGCCGAGGGCCTCACGACACTAGTGGCGACCGGTCACGAACCCCGAGACAGCTCGGTGACCGCCGCGGCGACCGCCGTTGCGGTGTCGGCCCAGCTCGGGCCCTGGTAGGCGCTCGCCGCGGCGCGCATGGCGGCGTGGTGGTCGGCGTCGGTGAGGTGGCGTTCGAGCAGCGCCACGAGCGCATCCAGGTCGTGCGGGTCGAACAGCTCGCTCAGGCCGCCGCCCGCCTCGGGCTGCGCCCCGCCGGTCGAGGAGATGGTCGGGCAGCCGTGGTGCAGCGCCTCCATCACGGGCACGCCGAGCCCCTCGTAGATCGACGGGGCGACCGCGACGAAGGCGTGCTCGTAGAGCCAGGCCAGCTGTGCGTCGTCGACGCCGCCCAACCAGAGGATGCGGTCCTCCCGCCGGGGGTGGTGCCGCAGGCGCTGCACCAGCGCGTCGACCATCCAGCCCTCCTTGCCGACCAGCACCAGCCCCAGGTCGGGGTGGTCGGCCCGGAGCCGCTCGACCGCGTCGAGCACGATCGACTGGTTCTTGCGCGGCTCGAGGGTGCCGACCACGAGCACGTAGCGGTCGAGCGGGGCCACCTCGGGCACCGCGGCGGGCGCCACGACGGGGTAGTCGGCGCCGAGCGGCACGACGCGCACGTCCAGCTCGCGGGTCACGCCCAGGTCCGCGGCCGCCGCGCGCAGGTCCGCCGCGGTGCAGTGCGAGTTCGCGAGGAACAGCTCGGCGTGGCGCAGCTGGGCCGTGAGCCAGTCCCGGAAGACCGCTGCGTGCTGTTCCGTGAACCACTGCGGGA
>WBZX01003418.1_pt1 | contig 10054 bp, 7 predicted proteins | sample 5204211 | NCBI WGS metagenome assembly WBZX01 (sample SAMN12344362, study PRJNA552823) | activated sludge metagenome | biome: Activated sludge suspended growth; feature: Nitrification reactor; material: Wastewater; isolation source: activated sludge from nitrification reactor of wastewater treatment...
CGGAGGATCAGGTGGCGGCAACCGCTCGCACGGATGGCTTCTTCGCCGGCAAGCTTGGTGGCGCCATACACCGACAGCGGGCCGGTCGGAGCGTCTTCGACCCACGGGACGCTGCCGCTGCCGTCGAAGACGTAGTCGGTGGAGTAATGGATCAGCTGCGCGCCCAGGGCGGCGGCCTCGCGGGCGAGGACGGCGGGGGCCTGCGCGTTGATGGCGCGGGCCAGCTCGGGTTCGCTCTCGGCCTTGTCGACGGCGGTGTGGGCGGCGGCGTTGACGATGAGTCCGGGGGCCACCGCACGCACGGTGGCGGCGAGGCTTTCCGGCTCGGCGAAATCGCCCGCCAGGCCGGCCGCGCCTGCATGGCCGAGGGCGATCACTTCGCCGAGCGGCGCGAGGCTGCGCTGGAGTTCCCAGCCGACCTGACCGTTCTTGCCGAGGAGGAGGATTTTCATCGCGGGCCTAGCGGGCGGCGTAGTTGGTTTCGACCCACTCGCGATATGCCCCGCTTTGCACATGGGCGACCCATTCCTGGTTGGCGAGATACCACTCGACGGTCTTGCGGATGCCGGTTTCGAAGGTTTCGGCCGGGCGCCAGCCGAGTTCGCGCTCGATCTTGCGGGCGTCGATGGCGTAGCGGCGGTCGTGGCCGGGGCGGTCGGTGACGAAGGTGACGAGGCGGCTGTAGCTGCCCGCGGGGTCGGGCTGGAGTTCGTCGAGCAGCGCGCACAGGGTGTTCACGATCTCGATGTTGGGTTTCTCGTTCCAGCCGCCGACGTTGTAGACCTCGCCCGACTTGCCTTTGTCGAGGATCGCGCGGATCGCGCTGCAGTGGTCGTTGACGAACAGCCAGTCGCGGATCTGCTGCCCGTCGCCATACACCGGCAGCGGCTTGCCGGCCAGCGCGTTGGCGATGATCAGCGGGATCAGCTTTTCCGGAAAATGGTAGGGGCCGTAGTTGTTGGAGCAGTTGCTGGTGGTGACCGGCAGCCCGTAGGTGTGATGCCAGGCGCGCACGAGGTGGTCGGAGGCGGCCTTGCTGGCGGAGTAGGGGCTGTTGGGCTCGTAGGTCTTGGTTTCGGTGAAGGCCGGGTCGCGGGGGCCCAGGGAGCCGTAGACCTCGTCGGTGCTCACGTGATGGAAGCGGAACGCGGCCTTGTCTTCGCCGTCGAGGCTCATCCAGTGGCCGCGGGCGGCTTCGAGCAGCGTGAAGGTGCCGTTCACGTTGGTGCGGATGAAGTCGCCGGGGCCGTGGATCGAGCGGTCGACATGGCTTTCGGCGGCAAAATGGACGATGGCGCGCGGACGGTGACGGGCCAGCAGGCGGTCGACCAGCTCGCGGTCGCAGATGTCGCCCTGCACGAAGAGGTGACGCGCATCGCCGGCCAGCGAGGCGAGGTTTTCGAGGTTGCCTGCGTAGGTCAGGGCATCCAGATTGACCACCGGCTCGTCGCAGTTGCGCAGCCAGTCGAGTACGAAGTTTGCACCAATGAAGCCGGCGCCGCCGGTGACGAGAATCATCGAGAGTCCTTGGATAAGCGGTTCGCGACCGGTGCGCCGCCAGCCCGCCCGGCGCCGCCCCGACAGCGATCATCAAACCTTTTGATTATGACATCCCGACGCTGTCACCGTGCGCACCGCATGTCCCAAAACAGGAACGCGGTCACAGCGGTCAATATCGCACCCGCCGCTGCCGTTACCAAGACATCGCCTAGCTGTTAAGTTGACACCTGTTTCCGCAAGGGAGGGGGCCGGACCATGAAGGCGTTTGCCCGCGAGGACGCGCGCAAGCTGGCGCGCGCCATCGCCGCCCCCACTCTCGTCGCCCTGCTGCTGGCCAGCATTGTCGGCGGAGTGGCCATCGAACGCATTGAACGAACCCACGCCCAGGCCCGGGAAGCAGCCTTCACTCTCGAAACCAGCGAGATCGTGCTGAAGGTCGAGGAGCGCTTCAAGGCCTACCGCCAGGTGCTGCGCGGCGCCCGGGCGCTGTTCGCGGCATCCCACGAGGTCACGCGCCAGGACTGGCACGAGTACGTCGCCGGCCTGCGCCTGCACGCCGACTACGCGGGCATCCAGGGTGTCGGCTTCGCCATCTCCATCCCGCCGGGAAAACTGGCCAGCCACGAACGGCAGGTGCGCCACGAAGGCTTCCCCAACTACCGGGTCACCCCGCCGGGGCCGCGCGACGAATACAGCGCGATCGTTTATCTCGAACCCTTCGACTGGCGCAACCAGCGCGCTTTCGGGTACGACATGCTCTCCGAGCCGGTTCGCCACGAGGCGATGGAGCGGGCCCGCAGCCTTGGCGTGCCGTCGCTGTCCGGCAAGGTGCGGCTGGTCCAGGAAACCGGCACCGACGTCCAGGCCGGCGTGCTGCTCTACCTCCCGGTGTACCGCCACGGTGCGCCCCTCGACACGCCAGCCCAGCGGATGCGGGCGCTCACCGGCTGGGTGTACAGCCCTTTTCGTCTGGGCGACCTGATCTCCGGCACGCTGGGCGAATCGACGAGCCGCCTCCGCCTTTATGAGGGCCACAGCGACAGTCCGGACGCCCTGCTGTACGACAGCCAGCCGGAACGCCGCCGCTCCGACGACGTGCTCGCGCGGCGCTCCGTCCTCGAACTGGACAACCGGGTGTGGACGCTGATTTTCGAGAGCCTGCCGCGCTCACCCGAGGATCGGGACGCGCTGCGCATCAAGGAAGCGGCCGCGGTGCTGATCTGCGGACTGTTCGTGCTGCTCACCGCCTCCGTCTTCGCCAGCCGCCAGCGCGCGACCGCCCTGTACCGCACCACCGCCTCGCTACGCAGCAGCGAAGCGCGCTACAGCACGCTGGTCAACCTGTCGCAGGACGGCATCGCGGCGCTCGACGCCGAGTTGCGTTTCACCTTTCTCAACCCGCGGCTGGTTTCCTTGCTCGGTTATCCGGACAGCGAGCTCGTCGGCAAGCCGTTCGACAGCCTGTGGCCGGACCGCGACCCGGCGCGCAGCCAAACCCTGGCGGCCCGCCTGCAGCGCGGCGAGGCCTCCACCTACGAGCAGGAGCTGCGGTGCGCCGACGGCGGCCTGCTCACCGCCATCGTCACCGACGCGCCCCACATGGACGCCCACGGCCAACTGCAAGGCGTGATCCTGACCACCACCGACATCTCCGAGCGCAAGGCTTCCGAACAGCGCATCCACTACCTCGCCACCCACGACGCGCTCACCGGTCTCGCCAACCGCGCCAAGTTCCTCGACCAGATGAACACCAGCCTGCTGATCGCCCAGCGCCACCGGACCCGTTTCGCGCTGCTGTTCCTCGACCTCGACCGCTTCAAGGAAATCAACGACACCCTCGGCCACGCCGCCGGCGACGCGCTGCTGATCGAAGCCGCCCAGCGCATGCGGCACGCCGTACGCGCCAGCGACCTGGTGGCCCGCCAGGGGGGCGACGAATTCATGGTCCTGCTCCACGACATCCATTCGGCGGACGAGGCTGCCACGGTCGCCAACAAGATCCGCCACGCCATCGACCAGCCTTTCATGCTCGAAGGCGCCGGCCGACGCGTCGCGGTCAGCATCGGCATCGCCCTCTACCCGGACCACGGCAGCGACATCGAACAGCTGACCCGCAGCGCCGACGCCGCCATGTACCGCACCAAGGCAGCCGGACGCCAGCGCGCCGGCAACCCGGACGCCGCACCGCCGAGCAGCTAGAATCCCCGCGTCCTTCCCGCGCGTCCCACCCGGAGCCCCCATGTCCCGCCACACCAAGATCGTCGCCACCCTCGGGCCCGCCTCGTCCGACCTGCCCACCCTCGAACGCCTCGTCCAGTCCGGCGTCGACGTCGTGCGCCTCAACTTCTCCCACGGCAGCGCCGAAGACCACATCCGCCGCGCCGCCCAGGTACGCGAAGCGGCCTTACTGGCGAGCCGGCCGGTGGGCATCCTGGCCGACATGCAAGGCCCCAAGATCCGCGTCGGCAAGTTCGAAGCCGGCAAGATCACCCTGCAGCGCGACGCCGAATTCATCCTCGACGCCCGCTGCACGCTCGGCACCGCCCAGCGCGTCGGCCTCGACTACCCCGACCTGCCCCGCGACGTGAAGCCCGGCGACGTGCTGCTGCTCGACGACGGCCGCCTCAAACTGTCCGTCGAGCGGGTCATCGGCCACGAGATCCACACCCGCGTGAAGGTCGGCGGCGAACTCTCCAACAACAAGGGCATCAACCGCCAGGGCGGCGGCCTCACCGCCCCGGCCCTCACCGCCAAGGACATGGACGACATCAAGACCGCCGCGCAGATCGGCGTCGATTTCGTCGCCATCTCCTTCCCCAAGGGCTCGGCCGACATGTACATGGCGCGCCAGCTGCTGCGCGCCGCCGGCAGCAGCGCGGTGCTGATCGCCAAGATCGAGCGCACCGAGGCGGTGGCCAACCTCGACGACATCCTCGACGCCTCCGACGGCATCATGGTGGCGCGCGGCGATCTGGCCGTCGAAGTCGGCGACGCCGCCGTGCCGGCGCTGCAAAAACGCATGATCCGCGCCGCCCGCGAGCGCAACAAGCTCGCCATCACCGCCACCCAGATGATGGAATCGATGATCCACAGCCCGGTGCCGACCCGTGCCGAAGTCTCCGATGTGGCCAACGCGGTGCTCGACGGCACCGACGCGGTGATGCTGTCGGCCGAAACGGCCTCCGGCAAGTTTCCCGTCGAAGTCGTCGAGGCCATGGCGCGCATCTGCCTGGAAGCCGAAAAATCCGCCGAAGTCACGATGGACCGGGATTTCCTCGACCGCGTCTTCACGCGCATCGACCAGTCGATCGCCATGGCCGCGATGTGGACCGCCTACCACCTCAAGGTCAAGGCCATCGCCTCCCTCACCCAGACCGGCTCCACCGCGCTGTGGATGAGCCGCCTGAACAGCGGCGTGCCGATCTACGCGCTGACCCCCGAAACCTCCGCGCGCAACCAGATGACCCTCTACCGGGAGGTCTACCCGCTGCTGATGTCGCAGATCCACGGCGACCGCGACGTGATGCTGTGGGAAGCCGAACAGATCCTGCTCGAGCAGGGCGTGGTCGACTACGGCGACCTCATCGTGCTGACCATCGGCGAACCCATTGGCGCCGCCGGCGGCACCAACACGATGAAGATCGTCCGCGTCGGCGACACGCCCAAACCCGGCGTCGCGTGACCGGCAACACAATTTGCGACAGGTCGGCACCCGCCGTCTGCGCAGGCCCCATGCCGGCTTGGTAGAATCGCGGTTTTACGTCTACACCCGGCCGGGCTCCCGGCCCTCGGAGAGAAAACCATGTCCCTCGTTTCCATGCGTCAGCTGCTCGACCACGCCGCCGAATTCGGCTATGGCCTGCCCGCGTTCAACGTCAACAACCTCGAACAAGTCCAGGCCATCATGGAAGCTGCCGCGGAAACCGACAGTCCGGTGATCATGCAGGCCAGCGCCGGCGCCCGCAAATACGCCGGCGAAGCCTTCCTGCGTCACCTCATCGACGCCGCCGTCGAAGCCTACCCGCACATCCCGGTGGTCATGCACCAGGACCACGGCCAGTCGCCCGCCATCTGCATGGGCGCGATCCGCTCCGGCTTCTCGTCGGTGATGATGGACGGCTCGCTGCTCGAAGACGGCAAGACCCCGTCCTCCTACGAATACAACGTCGACGTGACCCGCCGCGTGGTCGACATGTCGCACGCCATCGGCGTCAGCGTCGAAGGCGAGCTGGGCTGCCTGGGCTCCCTCGAAACCGGCCAGGCCGGCGAGGAAGACGGCGTCGGCGCCGAAGGCGTGCTCGATCACTCGCAGATGCTGACCGACCCCGACCAGGCCGCCGATTTCGTCCGCCAGACCAACGTCGACGCCCTCGCCATCGCCATCGGCACCAGCCACGGCGCCTACAAATTCACCCGCAAGCCCACCGGCGACATCCTCGCCATCGAGCGCATCAAGGCCATCAACGCGCGCATCCCCAACACCCATCTGGTGATGCACGGCTCGTCGTCGGTGCCGCAGGAACTCCTCGAAATCATCCGCCAGTACGGCGGTGACATGAAGGAAACCTACGGCGTGCCGGTCGAGGAAATCGTCCAGGGCATCAAATACGGCGTGCGCAAGATCAACATCGACACCGACATCCGCCTCGCGATGACCGGCGCGATCCGCAAGTTCTTCGTCGAGAACCCGTCCAAGTTCGACCCGCGCGAGTTCCTCAAGCCGGCCCGCGAAGCCGCCAAGCAGGTCTGCAAGGCCCGCTTCGAAGCCTTCGGCACCGCCGGCAACGCCAGCCGCATCAAGCCGGTCAGCCTCGACAAGATTGCAGCCGCCTACAAGAGCGGCGCACTCAACCAGGTCATCCGCTGATCCGGCACTTCGCGCCGTTCAGCCTGTCGGAATCGGGGCCGGAACTTCCGGCCCCGTTTTCTTGAGGAGTCCCCCATGGCCGTACCCTGGTCTGCACTGTTCAGCGCCATCCCCTGGACCGACGTCATCGCCAAGGCCCCCGAAGTGGCCCAGGGCGCCAAGAAGCTGTGGCAGAAGGTCGGCAAGCGCGGCGCGCCGCCCGACACGCCCGCCGCCGCACCGGCCGTCAGCCCGGAAGCGCTCATCGCCGCCCTCGACACCCGACTCGCCGAGATCGACGCCCGTCAGCAGGAAAGCGCCGCCCTGCTCGCCGAACTCGCCAGCCAGAACGCGGACCTCGTCCGCGCCGCCGAAGAATTGCGCCGCCGCGTGCGCACCCTCGGCATCGGCCTTGGCCTCGCCGTCGCACTCAGCCTCGGCACCCTGGCCTTCGCCGTCCTGCACTGAACCCGCGGCGCGGGTTTCCCCCCTTGCCAGCCGGTCGGCACAGACGGCAAGATGGCCGCCCGATCACGTTTGGCGAACTGCGCCACCATGACCCTGCCCCCCCATTTCGCCGAGCACGAGCTGCGCCAGTCCCTGAACGCCGAATTCCACGCCCGGCCGCCGGTGCCGCTGGAAAGCCCGCAGCTCATCAGCTACCTCGCCCTGCACCACGAAGGCGAGCCGCCGGGCAGCGCGCACCAGCACCTCGCAGCGCTCGGCGCGCTCCTCGGCCAGGAAGTCCCCGACGACTGCGGCCACCGCCTGATCGACTTCGGCAACCTCCTGCTCAAGTGGGAACTCCACAACGAGTTCTCCAGCTACACCTTCTTCCGCCCGCTCGCTGCCGGCGAAAATGTCGGCGAGACGGCCACCGCCCTCGACCTGGTGCCCGCCGACTGGCTGCAGACGCTCCCTGGCAAGCTCATCGCCGCCACCCACGTCGAACTGCGCAGCGCCGCCGAAGTCACCCCCGAAAGCGTCATGACACGCCTCTCGGCCACCGGCCAGACGGTCGGCGCCACGGTGGCCGACGGTGCCGCCTGGGTGTTCACCGATTTCCTCTTCGAAAACGGCTTCTCGCGCTTCCTGATCATCGACGTCTCGCTGACCCGCCGCCAGGCCGGCCGCACCGTGCAGCGCCTGCTCGAGATCGAAACCTACCGCCTGATGGCGCTGCTGGCCTTCCCGGTGGCCAAGGAAGTCGGCCGCCTGCTCGGCGCCAGCGAACGGCGCCTCGCCGACCTGATGGACCGCACCAGCTCGGCCCGCTCGCCGGAAGACGAACGCAGCGTGCTCGCCGACCTCACCACGATGGCCGCCGAAGTCGAGCACTCCGTCGCCCGCACCACCTTCCGTTTCGGTGCCGCACGGGCCTATCACAGCCTCGTCATGCAGCGCATCGAAGAACTGCGCGAACGGCGCCTGACCGGCCTGCCGACCTTCCACGAGTTCATGGAACGCCGCCTGCTGCCCGCCATGCACACCTGCGAGACCATGGCCCGCCGCCAGGAAGACCTGTCCGGCCGGGTGGCCCGCAACAGCCAGCTGCTGCGCACCCGGGTCGAGGTCGAACTCGAACGCCAGAACCAGGAACTGCTGGCCCAGATGAACCGCCGCGCCAAACTGCAGCTGCACCTGCAGGAAACCGTCGAAGGCCTGTCGGTGGTCGCCATCACCTACTACGCGTCGCAGCTCGTGCAATACATGGCCAAGGGCGTCAAGCACTACATCGAACCGCTGACCCCGGAAATCCTCACCGCCGCCGCCATCCCGCTCATCGCCCTGTTCGTCGCGATCGGCACCCGCCGCATGCGCAAGCACCTGGCCGCCGCCGACGGCGGCCACTGACGACCTGCGCCGCCACCCGGCTATAATCGCGTTTTGACCGCCGGACCCCCGCCGTGACCACGCCTCTTTTCGAATCCTCCATCCGCAGCCTGCCCCTCCTCGGCCGTGGCAAGGTGCGCGACATCTACGCCGTCGACGCCGACAAGCTGCTGATCGTCACCTCCGACCGCCTGTCGGCCTTCGACGTGATCCTGCCCGACCCGATTCCGCGCAAGGGTGAAGTGCTCACTGCGCTGGCCAGCTTCTGGTTCGCCCGGCTCGGCCACATCATCCCCAACCAGCTCACCGGCATCGCCCCCGAAAGCGTCGTCGCCGCCGACGAGCGCGAGCAGGTGCGCGGTCGCGCGCTGGTCGTCAAGCGCCTCACCCCGCTGCCCATCGAGGCCGTCGTGCGCGGCTACGTCATCGGCTCCGGCTGGAAGGACTACCAGGACACCGGCGCCATCTGCGGCATCGCGCTGCCCGCCGGCCTCAAGCAGGCGCAGAAGCTGCCCGCCCCGATCTTCACCCCGGCCAGCAAGGCCGACGTCGGCGACCACGACGAGAACATCAGCTTCGAGCAGGCCCAGGCCCGCACCGACGCCGTCCTCGCCGACGCCCTCAAGGGCACCGGCAAGACCGGCGCCCAGCTCGTCGCCGAAGCCCGCGACGCCGCCATCCGCCTGTATTCCGAAGCCGCCGACTACGCCGCCACCCGCGGCATCATCATCGCCGACACCAAGTTCGAGTTCGGTATCGACGCCGCCGGCACCCTGCACCTCATCGACGAAGCCCTGACGCCCGACTCGTCGCGCTTCTGGCCCGCCGACAGCTACGCCGAAGGCATCAGCCCGCCGAGCTACGACAAGCAGTACGTGCGCGACTACCTCGAAACCCTCGACTGGGGCAAGGTCGCCCCCGGTCCGCGGCTGCCGGCCGAAGTCATCAGTCACACCGCAGCCAAGTACGTCGAAGCCTACGAGAAGCTCACCGGCCAGGCGCTCTGAGCCACGACTCGGCCCCAACGGCAAGCAACCCGCCGCAGCGGGTTGCGTCGCCGACGACCTGCGGCCAGACTCAGCCGACCTGGAACAAACGCATCAGCGCCTGCCGTTCCTCGACCGATTCGGCCAGCGCCTGGGCGAGGCGCGCCTCGTCGAGCCCGAAGGTCGCCGCCCTGGCCAGCCCCGACCGGAACTCGGCCTGCTCCGGCGAGAAGGGATTGCGCGTCTCGACGATCAGGTTGGCGATGAAGATCAGGTCGGCGATGCTCTCCGGCGGCCATGCGCCACCATACAGCTCCGGGTCGTCGACCGCATCGACGAGCGCCTGCGGCATGTTCATCGCCGCCAGCACCGCCCGTCCGATCGGCGCATGCCAGACCCGCACCAGATCCGCCAGCGGGCCTTCGTCCTTCAGCATTTCCGGATACTCCCAAACCCGCGCCAGCAGGAAGAACTGGCCGATGTCGTGCACCATGCCGGCGAAGAAGGCCGCGTCGCGGTCGAGCTTGGTACAGCGCCGCGCCAGCACCGATGCCGTCGCCGCCACATCCACGCAGTGCGCCCACAGCTTGCGGATCATCGGCTGGAAGGGGCCGAGCACCTCGCGGTGCATCAACTGCTCCGCCGCCACTGCCATCGCCAGCGCCCGCAGCTTGCCGAAACCGATCCGCACCAGCGCCTTTGGCACGTCGCTCACCAGCCGCCCGCCCGGGTTGTACCAGGCCGAATTGGCCAGCGCCACGGAGCGCGCCGCCAGCAGCGGCTCGGCCGACACCATTGACGACATCCGGCCGAGATCCATGTCCGGGTCGTCCAGCGCCTCCAGCACCCGCATCGTCACTTCCATCGACGTGGGAAAACGCAGCTCGCC
>WBZX01000944.1_pt2 | contig 10049 bp, 8 predicted proteins | sample 5204211 | NCBI WGS metagenome assembly WBZX01 (sample SAMN12344362, study PRJNA552823) | activated sludge metagenome | biome: Activated sludge suspended growth; feature: Nitrification reactor; material: Wastewater; isolation source: activated sludge from nitrification reactor of wastewater treatment...
CCATGGCGACGGCGAAGGTGAGCAGGCGGTCGCGCAGCCGGTCGGCAAGCTGGCCGCCCAGCACCGTGCCCGCGACATTGCCCAGCGCGAACACCGCCAGCGGGATGGCGAGTTCGAGCAGGGACATGTGATAGGTCACCTGCATGAAGGTGGCGAAGTAGACGGCCGCGAGGCCATAGCAGATGCGCTCGGCGACGCCGGTACCCAGCAGCCCCAGCACGCGCGGCGAGAGGGCGGACTTGAGCGACGGCCGCGCTGCGTCGCCGCGGGTATGGCCGGCGCTGCCGCGCCCGACGGTGAAATAGAGGCTGAGGCAGGCGGCGAGCGCCAGGCCGCCGACGCAGACCAGCCAGCCGCGCCAGCCGATGATCGAGCCGACCGCGGCGGCCATCGGCACGCCGACCACCAGGGTGAGGGACTGGCCGCTCATCACCCAGCCCAGCGCCCGGCCGCGCTGGCTGTCGGGCACGCGGCCGGAGACCTCGGCGAAGATCACGCCGGAGAAGGCGCCGGCGCAGCCGCCGCCGACAGCGGCCCAGAGCGCCACCCAGAAGAACGAGCCGGCCCAGGCCTGCGCAACCATCGCCAGCGCCAGGGCGAAGGGGGAGGCGATCAGCAGCGGCCGGCGGCCGATCAGGTCCGACAGCCAGCCGCCCAGGGCGGAGGTGATGCCCCAGGCCGTGGCCGTCAGCGACACGAGGTTGGCGACCAGCGGCATGGCGACGTCGAGATCGCGGGCCATGTCGAGCAGGAAGGGCGCGCGCGTCGTGCCGCTCGACGTCGCGGCGAAGGAACCGAGGCAGGCGGCACCGATCAGCGCCCAGGGAAGTATCGCGGGCTTGACTTGCGAGGTTTTGGAACTCATCCGCCGGCCGTTCCCAGCCGGGCACGGTCCAGACGCAGCCGCGGATCGATCGCGGCATAGAGCAGATCGACGAAGAAATTGATGGTGACGAAGATGAGCGAGACCATGACGAGGTACGCGGCCATGACAGGTATGTCGGCGAACTGCACCGACTGGATGAAGAGGTGGCCCATGCCGGGCCATTGGAACACCGTCTCGGTGATGATCGAGAAGGCGATCAGGCCACCGACCTGGATGCCTATCACGGTAATGACCGGCAGCAGGGTGTTCTTCAACGCATGGCGGAAATGCACGGCGCGGTCGGTGAGGCCGCGGGCGCGCGCGAACTTGATGTAGTCGGTGCGCAGCACTTCGAGCATCTGCGAGCGCACGAGCCGCAACACCAGCGTCATCTGGAAGAGCGAGAGGGTGAAGGCGGGCAGCACGATCGCCTTCAGGCCGGAGTCGGTCAGCAGGCCGGTCTGCCATCCGCCAAGGCTCACCGTCTCGCCGCGGCCGAAGGAGGGGAAGCACCAGTCGGCCGGCAGGCCCAGCCCCGGCGCCCAGGATTTGCATTCCACGGAGAAGACGTAGATCAGCAGGATGCCGATCACGAAGGTCGGCATGGCGACGCCCGCGAGCGAAAAAGTCATCACCGCGCCGCTGTCGAGCGTATTGCGGCGCAGCGCCGTCAGCACGCCGAGCGGAATGCCCATCGCCAGAGCGAGGAGGGCGGCCACCAGAACGAGTTCGAGCGTCGCCGGCATGCGCTCGACGATCAGGTCCGAGACCGGCCGAGCCAGCCGATAGCTCTTGCCGAAGTTGCCGGTGGCGGCATTGCCCAGGAAGCGCAGGAACTGGATGCCGACGGAATCCTCCAGCCCCAGCTCGTGGCGCATCTCGGCGCGTTCGGCGGGCGATGCCTCCTGGCCCACCATGTTGTTCACCGGGTCGCCCACGAAGTTGAACAGCACGAAGCACAGGAACGACACCGCCAGCATCACGCCCAGCGACTGCAGAAGACGCGAGACGATGAAAGCCAGCATCTCTCATCCTCCCCATTCAAATGGGGAGGCGGGCATCAGCCTGCATCGCCTCACTTCATCTTGCCGTATTTGAAGTTGGGCGAGTCGTTGGCGAAGATCGGCATCGTCACCTTGTCGCTCATCGACCAGACGATGAGCTGATGATGCAGCGGCAGGTAGGGCATGTCGGCAATGGCGAGCGCCCAGGCGTCGGCGATCATCTTGTCGCGCTTGGCCTGGTCGACCTCCTTCAGCATCCCGTCGGCCAGCTCGTCCAGCTTGGCGTTGGAATAGCCGGTGAAGTTCCAGCTGCCCACCTTCTTGGCCGCGTCGCTGGTCTGGTACAGGAAGGTGAAGACATAGTGCGAGTCGAGCGTCGGCACGCCCCAGCCCAGCAGGAAGAAGCTCGAATCCTTCTTCTGCAGCTTGGGGAAGTGCAAAGTCTTGGACCGCGCCTGCAGATCGACCTTGATGCCTATCTGCGCCAGCATGCCGGTGACGGCCTGGCAAATCTGCTCGTCGTTGTTGTAGCGGTCGTTGGGGCAATCCAGCGAGACGCTGAAGCCGTTGGGATAGCCCGCCTCGGCCATCAGCTTCTTGGCCGCCGCCACGTCGTATTTCAGGCGCTGGTCGAGCTGCGGCGTGTGGCCGTGCACGCCGGGCGAGGTGACGAGGCCCGCAGGCGCAGAGAAGTTCCGCATCACCTTGGCCTTGATCGCGTTGACGTCGATGGCCTGGTACATGGCCTGGCGCACGCGCTTGTTGGCAAAAGGGTTCTTGCCCTTGACGTCGGAGTATTTGAGTTCGGCCGACCCCATGTCGAGGCCGAGGAAGATCGACCGCACCTGTGCGGTCTCCTCGGTCTTGAGGCCCGGCGTCTGCTTGATGCGCGCGATGTCCTGCAGGGGCGCGTCGAGCACGAAGTCGACCTGGCCCGAGATCAGCGCGGCAACGCGCGTCGCGGGTTCCTTGATCGGGGTGTAGACCAGCTCGTCGGGATAGTCGGGGAAGTCCTTGGCGCCCCAGTAGGTCGGGTTCTTCGCCATCACCGTGCGCACGTCGGGGTCGCGCTGCTTCACCGTATAGGGGCCGGTGCCCATGGCATTGCGCACCGCATAGGTCTCTTCCTTGTCCTTGAAGCTCTGCGGCTTGGCGACGTTGTGCTTCTCCGACCACGCCTTGGACATGATCAGGATCGAGGTCGTGTAGTCGGGCAGGATCGGGTTCGGCCCGTTGGTGACGATGTGCACCGTGAGCGGATCGATCGCCTTCACGTCCTTGATCGAAGAGATGTAGGAGCGGAAGTCCGATGTCGGCGCCAGCGCGCGATTGTAGCTGAATACCACGTCGTCGGCGGTGAAGGGCGTGCCGTCGCTGAACTTGACGTCGGGGCGAAGCTTGAACTCCCAGGTGTCGGGGGCGATCGGCTTCCACGAGAGCGCCAGGCCCGGCACCTTGGCGAGCTTGGGATCGCGGCTGATCAGGCCCTCGTAAACATGCAGGTTCATGGCCGTCGTCGGGCCTTCGTTCTGCGAATGCGGATCCATCGTCAGCGCATCGCCCTGGCTTGCCCAGCGCAAGGTCTTGGCCTCGGCGACCGACACCGCCACCGATGTCAGGCACAAGGTCGCCGCGGCGAGCACCGCCATACGAGCAACGAACATCGTCATTGCCTCCTGCAGTTGTTATGCGTCGACCCTAACACGGGCCGTGAGGCGATCAATGGCGATGCCGCTATTCGGTCGATCAGCCCTTCGTGCGTTGGCCGATCTTGGGTTCGGTGCCCTTGAGCAGGCGCGCAATGTTCTCGTGATGGCGCACCCAGACCAGCGGCACCAGCAGGGTGAGCAGCAGGGCGGCGCGGTGATCGGTCAGGAACCAGGCGGCGATGGCTGCGGCAACGACGGCGACCAACGCCGCCAGCGAGGACCAGCGGAAGGCGGCGGCGACCAGCAGCCAGACCCCGCAGGCAATCGCGCCGACCGGCCAGGAGAGGCCCCACATCACGCCCAGCGTCGTCGCCACGCCCTTGCCGCCCTTGAAGCCCAGCCACACGGGAAACATGTGGCCGATCACGGCACCTGCGGCCGCGCCGACGGCGGGAAGCTGGCCGACCTGATCGGCGATCAGGACGGCCGCGACGCCCTTAAGGGCATCGAGCAGGAGCGTCGCGGCCGCCAGCCCCTTGCGGCCGGTGCGCAGCACGTTGGTGGCACCGATATTGCCCGATCCAACCTTGCGGATGTCGCCCAGTCCCGCCGCGCGCGTCAGGAGCAGGCCGAAGGGAATCGAGCCCATCAGGTAGCCCAGCAGAAAGGGCCCCAGCAGCAGGATCAACGTCGAGATCATTGCCGTAGCCTTAAGGGCGCATGATCCGGCAGTTGGTGGAATCGATGTAGGCGGTGGTCGGCGGGCCGACCAGCTCGGTGGTGATCTGCTCGCCGGGCTGGATCGTGATCGGCCCGAAATAGGCATCCTCGAGCGACCGGCCGCCGTTCATGAAGGTACAGACGGCCTGGGTTTCGACCGGCCGCTGCGTGTTCGAGGTCAGGGTGACGGTGACCTGCCAGTAGCGCGTCGGACCATAGGTCAGGTTATTGGCGCCGAGTGTCACGAGCGGCTGCGGCGTCGAGGCATAGGGAATGGGACGCGGCCCGGTGCGGCGTACCTGCGGCTGCGGCTTCGGGCCGATGTTTTCCGGGGGACGGTAGCTCGAGGAGCGGGGATCGAAGGCGGCGTCGGGATCGTAAGAGCGTGTGCCGGACGGTTGGTCGGCCGTCGCCGGGCCCGGGCTGCCGAGCGTCGCGGTCCCTCCGCCGGGAACGGTGAGCGGCTGCGGCGTAAGCGGTGCGGCGCTGATCGACGAGCCGCCTGCGGCGCTGCCGGCGGACGGGCTGGCGGGAGGAGCCGACGTCGCTGTATGGGAGGGGTTCGCTTGCAGCGGCGTGGGTGTCGGCGCGGGAGCCTGCACGCCGCCGATCTGCGTCTGCAGACGGTCGAAGCAGGAAAGCCGCGCCTGCGTCTCGGTGATCTCGGTGCAGATCTGGATGTGCCGGGTCAACGCATCGAGCAGATCGTCGCGCGACTGGCGCTGCTGCGCACTGGCGGTGCCGGCGAGCGCGACCGTCGCGACGCCAAGAAGAAGAGACTGCCGGAGCATCATACAAATCCCCGTTCCGGAAAGACGCGCGACCATAACAGACGATATGGCCGTTTGGAGGCAGCAATTGCGCGGCCCATGATAGTAGATCGACGGCGGCCCGGCGTTGTCAGGCCGCCGCAGCCGCCGTTGCAAAACTGTCGTCACGATAGATCGTGCGGCCGCCAACGATGGTGGCCATCACGCGACCTTGCACGGGCCGTTCGTCGAACGGCGTGTTCTTGGTCTTGCTCCAAAGCTCGTCGCGGTCGACCTTCCAGGCATAGTCGGCGTCGAACACCACGAGATCGGCCGGCGCGCCCTTGGCGAGCTTGCCGCCGGGCAGGCCGAACAGCGAGGCCGGCGTGCTCGACAGGCGCTGGAACAGGCGCGGCAGGGTGAGCTGGCCGTTGTGCACCAGTTCGAGCGAGATCGGCAGCAGGGTTTCGAGGCCGATGCCGCCCGGCTCGGCCTGGGCGAAGGGCACGCGCTTGCTGTCCTGGTCCTGCGGCCGGTGGTCGGAGGCGATGGCGTCGATGGTGCCGTCCTTCAGCCCTTCGACGATGGCGAGGCGGTCTTTCTCGGCGCGCAGCGGCGGCACCAGCTTGCCGAAGGTGCGATAGTCGCCGACGGCGAGATCGTTCAGGGCGAAGTAGGGCGCCGCGGTATCGCAGGTGATCCTGAGGCCGCGCGCCTTGGCGGCGGCGATCACGCTCACCGCTTCGGCCGTCGAGACCTTGGCGAGATGCAGCCGCCCGCCGGTCATCTCGGCAAGGCGAATGTCGCGCTCGACCATCATCACTTCGGCGAGTGGCGGATTGCCGGCAAGGCCGAGCCGCGTCGCCATCTCGCCGCTGGTCATGTGACCACCCGACAGGCTGGGCTCCTGCGGCAGGTGCACGATCAAGGCGTCGAAGGCCTTGGCGTAATAGAGCGCACGGCGCATCACCTGGGCATTGGCCACGGCATGGTCGGCATCGGTGAAGGCCACGGCGCCGGCTTCGGCCAGCAGGCCCATCTCGGCCAGTTCCTTGCCTTCGAGCCCCACGGTCAGCGCGCCGTAGGCATACATGTTCACCAGCTTGATCTGGCGGGCGCGGCGGGCCACGAACTCGATCAGGGAGGCATCGTCGAACGGCGGCTCGTTGTCCGGCAGCAGCACCAGCGAGGTGATGCCGCCCACTGCCGCCGCCGCGCCGGCGCTTTCCAGCGTCTCCTTGTGCTCCTCGCCCGGCTCGCCGGTATGCACGCGCGTGTCGACGATGCCCGGCGCCAGATAGAGGCCGCGGCAGTCGATCGACTCGATGCCGTAGGGCGCACCGGAGGCGAAGAGATTGGGGCCGAAATCGGCGATCTTGCCGTCGCTGATCAGCACGGCGCCCTGATATTCCTTGTCGCCGCCGGGATCGACGATGCGGGCGTTGATGTAGGCGGTCGAGCCCGTGTGCGGCGGCGCGGACTTGTAGATGTTGCCGCTCATGCCACGGCCCCGATCTGGTTGCGGTGGCCGCCGATCAGCGCTTCGAGGCAGGCCATGCGGACGGCGACGCCCATTTCGACCTGCTCGTGGATGACGCTGCGGTCGAGGTCGTCGGCGACCTCGGAGTCGATCTCGACGCCGCGGTTCATCGGGCCGGGATGCATGATCAGCGCGTCTGGCTTGGCGACCTTCAGCTTTTCGTGGTCGAGGCCGAAGAAGCGGAAATACTCGCTGATCGACGGTACGAACGAGCCCTGCATCCGTTCGGTCTGCAGGCGCAGCATCATCACGATATCGACGTCCTTGAGGCCGGTCTTCATGTTGTAGTGGACCTCGACGCCGAGACGGTCGACGTCGGTCGGCATCAGCGTCGGCGGACCGACGACCCGCACCCGCGCGCCCATGATCTGGAAGAGGTGGATGTTCGAACGCGCGACGCGGCTGTGCATGATGTCGCCGCAGATCGCCACTTCCAGCCCCTCCAGGCTGCCGCGTCGTCGTCGGATGGTCAGGCCGTCGAGCAGGGCCTGCGTCGGGTGCTCGTGTTGGCCGTCGCCGGCGTTGATGACGGCGCAGTTCACCTTTTGCGACAGGAGATTGACCGCGCCCGACTCGTTGTGGCGCACGACGATGGCGTCGGGCCGCATGGCGTTCAGGGTCATCGCGGTGTCGAGCAGAGTCTCGCCCTTGCGCACCGACGAGGTGGCGACATCCATGTTGATGACGTCGGCACCCAGCCGCTTGGCTGCGACCTCGAAACTCGTGCGCGTGCGCGTCGAGTTCTCGAAGAACAGGTTGATGACGGTGCGGCCGGCGAGCATGTCGCGCCGCTTGTCGATCGATCTGTTCTGGTCGATGTAATTTTCGGATAGGTCGAGCAAGCCCGAAATCGCTTCAGGCGACAGACCTTCGATGCCGAGAAGATGGGGCAACCTCGGCACGCCCGCGCGTTTCTTTGTCACTAAAGCGCGACGTTAAGCACGCGCATGCCGCGCTCGCAAGGCAACGTTGTGGTGGATAACCGTTTGGTCGCAGCCCGGACCTTCAGTCGAGCCGAACCTCGGTGCAGCGGCACACTTCCGCAGGGCCGTTGGGAGCGAGAAAGTCCGCCCAGATCGTATTGTGATGCTCGATGATCTTCACCGCCGGCAGATGAGGCCGGTCGCTGGTCGTGTGGCCGTCGGACGGCACGGTCGTGCGATAGCCGCGCGCCAGCGCGCTGCGAACGGTAGTGTCGACGCAATAGTCCGTCGCACAGCCCGTGATGATCAGCCGGTCGATTCCCTTGGCGCGCAGAACCGCTTCCAGGCGCGTCTGCAGAAAGGCATCGCAGGACGTCTTGCGCACGATCGTGTCGTCCCGTTGCACGTCGATATCCGGCAGGAAGCGCCATCCCGGCAGTTCGGGCTGGTGCGGGTCGCCCGGCGGTCCGTCGTGCTGCACGTGGATGACGACGCCACCCTTGTCGCGCACGCTGGCGGCGAGCGTGTTGATGCGCTGCACGAGCGCGGCCGCGTCGTCGCGCGGCGTCGCAGCAGTGGACGATCCCTGCTGCATGTCGATGACGATCAGGGCGTTGCTCATCTCGCGCTCGGCGCTGGTGTGGGGCGGTGGCCTGTATAGCGTGCCCGCGGACGAATGACAGAACCATGCGTGGCCTGTTCCACAGCGTGGCCGATCCAGCCGACGGTGCGGCCGAGAAGGAACAGGGCCAATGCGGAATCCCTGGGCAAGCCGAGCGCGCGTTCGAGCGTCACCGTCGCGAAATCGACCGTCGGCTTGCTGTCGATCAGTCGCTCGACCGACGCCGCGACCTCGTCGGCAAAGGCGAGCTCCGGGGAGGCGGGCATTCTCTCGCGCAGCATGGCGAGGAGGGTGGTCGCACGGATATCGCCGTCGGGATAGAGCGGATGGCCGAAGCCTGGAATGTAGATGCGTTCGCGCACGCGCCGCGCCAGTTCGGCGTCGATGTCGCCCACTTCCCTGAGGTCGCCGAACAGATCCGCCACGCGGCGCGTCAGGCCGCCATGGCGCGGGCCGTTGATCGCCACCAGCCCGGCCATCGTCGAGCCGTAGAGATTGGCGCCGGTCGAGGCGACGACGCGCGCGGCGAAGGCCGAGGCGTTGAACTCGTGGTCGGCCGACAGGACGAGAGCGGCGCGGATCAGCGGCGCGTATTCGACGGGAACGTGCCAGGCCTCGGCGAGCTGCTCGTGCACCGGCCGGTCGGACAGGGGCTGCGACGTCACCGCGGCAGCAAGCAGGCGCAGGATGCGGGCGCCCGTCTCGAGCATGGCGCCGCGATCCTTGACCCAGCTCGGGTGATCCCAGCGCGCGGCCGCCGGCAGCAGAACGAGGCAGCTGTCGACCGGCGGCAGCGCGGCGGCCGCCTGCCAGGCGCCGCGCAGTGCCGCCGACAGGGGCGGCAGGTTCTTCGCGCCGAAGGGGCGCTCGTCGCAGTCCCACAGGATCTGGGCGACCTGTTCGAGCGATGCCGTCCGTGCCAGCAGGGTGGCATCCTGGCCACGATAGAAGAGGTGTCCGTTCTCGATGAGGGTAAGCGCCGACTCCAGCACCGGCGTGCCGAAGTCCAGGGTGCTGGCGGCGATCGACTCGGCCTTGCGGCCGACCTCGCGGCGGCGCCTGAGCTGCGCGACGTCGTCGGCGCGGTAGCGCCGCTCGCGCTGGCCGCTGCTGCCTTCGGAGCGCAACAGGCCGCGGCTCACATAGGCATAAAGTGTTGCCGCCGAGACGCCCAGCCGTTGCGCCGCTTCCTTGGAACTCAGCCATTCCGTTGCCATTCATAATTATTGATGAATTCAATCAATATTGACAACATATATATCCGGCCGAATGTTCAGCATGAACAGCCAAGGGGGTTTTCATGCTGCAGACACGGGTGAACAGCGGCCTCGACGGGGTAGTCGTCGCCGACACGCTGATGAGCGAGGTGGATGGCGAGGCCGGCCGGTTGATCGTCCGGGGCCATGCCATCGAGGAACTGGCCGCGAGGACCGGCTTCGAGGGTGTCGCGGCCCTGCTCTGGACCGATTTCGCGCAGGGAGGCGGCGACGAGGCCGCGGTGCGCCAGGGATTGGCGGCGGCGCGCGTGCGGGCCTTCGCCGAGGTGCCGAAGCTGGTCGCGGCCGCCAAGGGGCTGACGCCGGTCGAAGGGCTGCGGGTCGGGCTCGGCATCCTGGCCGACTCCGAACCGATGTCGCATCACTATCTGGTCTGCGGCGCACTGCCGGTCTTTCTTGCCGCGCTGCTGCGTGCGGCAGAGGGCAAGTCGGCCCTGGCGCCGGATCCGGCGCTCACCACCGCGCAGGATCTCTTGCGCATGATCCGTAGCAAGCGTGCCGACGCTGCCTTCGAGAAGGGGCTCGATGCCTATCTCGCGACCGTCGCCGATCACGGCTTCAATGCCTCGACCTTCACGGCGCGCGTCGTTGCCTCGACGCGGGCCGGTCTCATCTCCTCCGTGCTGGCGGCGCTCTGCGCCCTGAAGGGGCCGTTGCACGGCGGCGCGCCGGGGCCGGTGCTCGACATGTTCGACGAGAT
>WBZX01003423.1_pt1 | contig 10046 bp, 5 predicted proteins | sample 5204211 | NCBI WGS metagenome assembly WBZX01 (sample SAMN12344362, study PRJNA552823) | activated sludge metagenome | biome: Activated sludge suspended growth; feature: Nitrification reactor; material: Wastewater; isolation source: activated sludge from nitrification reactor of wastewater treatment...
GCGCTCCAGCTCCGCGCGCCGGCACGTCCGCTCGCCGAGGAGCGCCTCCGCGTCGCGGCGTTCGAGCCACAGCGCGCGGTGCTTCTTCGACTTCGCGAGGAAATACAGGTTCGCCATCGACAGCTCGCCGAGCGAGACCTCGGTGCGCTTGTCGCAGCCGGCCGTCGCGGGCGTCGGCGCCGTGGGGCTCGTCGCCGGCGTGCCGGCCTTCGTCCCGGCCTTGGTGGCAGGGGGGACGCGGGTCTGCGGCGCCGGCGTCGGGGTGGGGGCCGGCGCGAGCGCGGGGCAGCGTCCCGGCGTCCCGGCCTCGGTGGAGAGCTTCTCGCAGACCAGCGCGACGGCCTGCCTCCGCGGATCGCTCCCGAGCGTGGCGGCGACGATGCCCGCGACGACGCTCGACGCGATCGTCGCGACGTTCTTGATCGTCGTCCCGAGCTGGCTCGTGCTCGTCGCGCCGACGGAGCGGAGCATGCCGTTGGGCGCGAGATCCACCGTGAGGCTGTCGTCCGACGAGCCGCCGTGCTCGAGGCGCAGCGTGAAGTACTGGTCCTCGTCCGCGACCGTCTTGAAGCTCACCTCGGCCTTCGCGTCCTTGCGCGCGAGCTTGGTGTCGACGGCGAACTCGTTCCCGTCGAACGTCACGTGCCCGCTGGCGCCGAGCGTGACGGTCGCCTCCACGGTCACCTGCGTCTTGGCGAGCGAGTAGCGGATCGTCCCTTCCGGCGTCTGCACGACCCCCGCGAACGGCCCGCCGCTCACGAGCCGCGTGCTCGAGCACCCGACCGCGAGCGCCCCGCAGAGCAGGAGCAGGGTGGCCCTCGATCGCATTCCACTTCGATTCATCGTTTCCTCCTCGGGTGCGGGCGAGCCTCGCTCATCCGCGGATGACCATCGTCTCCAGCGTCGTCTTCATCTTGTCGAGATCCACCCCGTAGTGATCGTTCGCGCTCGGCCGCGCCGACGCGACGCGGTCGAGGAAGTGATCGCGGATCCGCGCGATCGCCGCCGGACCCTGGCCGTTCAAGATCGACCGGACGATCTCCAGATCGAGATCGCGCCAGATGCGCTGCCCCTCGGTGGAGGACCACGCGGGCTCCGCCGTGAACCCGACGACGGCCCGCGCCCCGCTCTCCACGAGCCGATCGAAGAGCGGGCCCTTCGCCGTGAAGCAGCAGCAAAAGTAGAGGATCCGCCCCTCGCTCCGGCCCTTCGCCCAGAGCGCCAGATCGCCCGCGGGCATCGCGTCGGAGAGCAGCACGCCGTCGGGCGAGTCGTCGTCGAGGACGCGGCTCGGCTCGCCGTGCGACGACACGACGATGGCGCGGTACGGCTCGTCCCCCGCGTCCCCGCGCGCGAGGGTCCGCAGCACGCGCGCGCTCTCCGCGGCCGTCTGGCCGAGCGTCGTGATCGCGAACTGCCCGCCGAGCTCGCGGTAGAGATCGGCGCGCCCCCGCGCGAAGAGCACGAGATCGGGCTCGTAGGCGGTGTCGATCGACAGCACGGGCGCGCTCATCGAGGCTCTCCTTCCGATCTCCCGTAGCCGACCTTCGTCCGGGCGCGAAACCGCAATGACTGCGTCACGTTCTCATTCTGTCACGACAGCTGCCGGCACCGCGCAGAGAATGCCAACCACGGCGCCCTTGGGATTGGGCTAAGAAGGCGCAGCCATGAGCACGCCCTTCAACTGGAGAGAACGGTACAAAGACAAGATCGCCACGCCGGAGCAGGCGATCGCCAGCATCCCGCGGGGACGCCGGATCCTGATCGGATCCGGCGCGGGCGAGCCGAACGTGCTCGCCGTCGCGCTCTGCACGCACGGCGGGCACCTCGCGGACAACGAGATCGTCCACCTCATGACGCTGGGCAAGGCGCCCTACGTCGAGAAGGGGATGGAGGCGCGCTTCCGCCACACGGCGTTCTTCATCGGCGCCAACGTCCGCCAGGCCGTCGCCGAGGGGCGCGCGGACTTCATGCCGGTCTTCCTCTCCGAGATCCCGGCGCTCATCCGCTCGCGCCGCGTGCGCGTCGACGTCGCGCTCATCCAGGTGAGCGAGCCGGATCGCCACGGCTTCGTCAGCCTCGGCGTCTCCGTCGACATCGTCCGCGCCGCGGTCGACTCCGCCGATCTCGTGATCGCCGAGGTCAACCCCCACATGCCGCGCACGTACGGCGACTCGTTCCTCCCTGTCGATCGCATCAAGCACCTCGTCCCCGTGGACTACCTCCTCCCGGAGCGCGAGGTCGAGCCGCTCGACGAGGTCGACAAGGCCATTGGGCGCCACGTCGCCTCCCTCATCCCCAACCGCGCCACCCTCCAGATGGGCATCGGCAAGATCCCGGACGCCGTCCTCGCCGCGCTCGGCAATCACCACGACCTCGGCGTCCACACCGAGATGTTCTCCGACGGCGTGAAGAAGCTCGTCGAGCTCGGCGTCATCAACGGCCGGGAGAAATCCCTCCTCCCGGGCAAGATCGTCTCTTCGTTCATCATGGGCAGTCGCGAGCTCTACGAGTGGTCCAACAAGAACCCGATGGTCGAGATGCGACCGAGCCAGTTCACGAACGACCCGTTCACCATCGCCAGGAACGACCGCATGTGCGCGATCAACGCGGCGCTCGCCGTGGATCTCACCGGACAGGTCGCCTCCGACACGCTGATGGGCCGGTTCTTCTCCGGCATCGGCGGACAGGTGGACTTCATCCGCGGCGCCTCCCGGTCCGACGGCGGAAAGCCCATCATCGCCCTCCCTTCGACTGCCAAGAACGGCACCGTCAGCCGCATCCGCGCCGCGTTCGAGGAGGGCGCCGGCGTCGTCACGAGCCGCGGCGACGTCCACTACGTGGTGACAGAGCACGGCGTCGCCGATCTCTGGGGCAAGAACATCCGCCAGCGCGCCCTCGCCCTCATCGAGATCGCGCACCCGGATTTCCGCGCCGAGCTCATGGCCTCTGCGAAGGCCCGCAAATACATCCTCATGGACCAGCGGACCCCGCGCCCGCGGTACCCGTGGGAAGAGGAGAGCAACGAGGAGCTGCGCGACGGCCAGACCGTCCACGTCCGCCCGCCGCGCCTCACCGACGAGGAGCCGCTCAAGGACATCTTCTATCGCCTCAGCGACGACAGCACGTACCAGCGCTTCCTCGGCTTCAAGCGCTACCACCCGCACGACGAGATGCAGAAGCTCGTCGATCTCGACTACATGGACAACATGGCCTTCGTCGCCGAGACCATCGGCGATCAGCCCGAGATCCTGGGCATGGTGCGCTTCGACGTCGACCCGGCCACGAACCTCGCCGACGTCGCCTTCGTCGTGCGCGACGAGTGGCACGGCAAGGGCGTCGGCACCGTCCTGATGCGCCGCGTGGCCGAGGTCGCGCGGGCCCGTGGTCTGGCCGGATTCCAGGCAGACGTCCTGTCCAACAACCACGCGATGCTCGGCATCTTCCACAAGAGCGGGCTCTTCGTCATCTCCGAGCGCGAGGGCGCCGTGCAGCACCTGACTGCCACCTTCGACGCGAGCGATCCCGCCATTCGCCGCAACTCGCTCCTGCCCGCCGGCCGCTGACCCGGCCGGCGCGCTCCTCCCTTCGATCTCGATCACGAGCCACGTCTTCGCCCGTTTGCGGTCCAGGACGACCCGGTGAGCCGCCGCGTCGACCTCGTTGACCCTGCGGCGCGGAGCGCCTTAACTGGCCGCGCATGCCTGTCGACCCGAGCCCAGGAATCGAGATCGCGACCGGGAGGCTCTCGGCGGGCGCCGTCGCGGTCGTGCGGGTCACCGGCGAAGAGGCGCTCTCGGAGGCGTATACCTACCGCGCGGAGCTCGTGAGCGCGGAGCCCTTCGCGGCGATGGAGGAGGCGCTCTTCGGCGCGCGGGCGACCTTGACCTTCACGTCGGCGACGAGCGCGCGGCGCGTCTCGGGGGTCGTGCGATCCATCGAGTCGATGGGCGTGCGCGACACGCCGTCGGGGCTCATGACGGCCTTCGCGATCGAGCTCGTGCCCCGCCTCTCGCTCGCGCGGGAGCGCGTGACCTACCGCGTTTTCCAGGGCGCCACGGCGGCGGAGATGGCCAAGGAGATCTTCGACGCGTGGGAGGTGCCGCACCGATTCGCGCTCCACGAGGCGCGCGCCCCGTGGGAATACTGCGTCCAGTACGGCGAGAGCGACTACGACTTCGTGCGTCGCGTGCTCGCGGCGGACGGGATCTATTTCACCTTCGCGCAGCCGACCGAGGAGGCGCTCGCGCGGGGGCTCTCGGAGATCCTGGTGCTCGGCGACACCCACGACGCGCACGAGGTGCCCGAGCAGAGGTGGTTCGAGGAGGGGGACCCTGGGCCCGTCGAGCCTGGAAAACAAGGCGATCTCGCGCGGGATCCGTCCGGCGTACCGGTGCTCCGCGCGCGGACCGAAGGGGCCCTCGGCGAGGCGGGCGCCGAGCAGGTCATGGACTTCCGGCTGCGCCGCACGCTCGCGCCGGGGGCGGTGGTGCTGCGCGACTACCTCCCGGGCAACGCGCGCTTCGATCTCGCGCACGGGGCGCGATCGGCCGAGCGCGCGGCCCCGATCGATCGCGTCTACACGTTCCTCCCGGCGCGGCGGATGACGGGGGACGCCCGCGTGGACACGGCGCACGCGCGGCGCGATCTGGAGCGGGTGCGCGGCGGCGCGCGCGTCCACGAGGGGCGGTCCAACTCACGAGCGCTCGCCGTCGGGCGGCGATTCCGCGTGGAGGAGACGTCGCCTCCGGAGCTCGAAGGCGAGCTCGTCGTCGTGCGGCTCTCGTGCGAGGCGCACGATCCAAGGCTCTCGATGGGCCGTGAGGCGATGTTCGAGGCGCGCATCGAGGCGCGGCGCGCGGACGAGCCGCTCCGCCCCACGCTCGCGCCCCCGCGGCCGTCCCCCACGCTCGACACGGCCGTCGTCGTGGGGCCCCCCGGCGCGGAGACGTTCACCGACGCGATGGGGCGCGTGAAGGTGCAGTTTCGATGGGACCTCGAGCGCGCGGCGAGCGAGCACAGCTCCGCGTGGCTGAGGGTCGCGCAGCCCTGGTCGGGGGCAGGCTTCGGCGCGGCGTTCCTCCCGCGCGTGGGCATGGAGGTCCTCGTCAGCTACGTGGGCGGCGACGTGAACCGGCCCGTGATCCTCGGGTGCGTCCAGAACAGCGACAACCCGGGGCCCTTCGCGATGCCCGGCGACGCGGCGAAGAGCGGCGTCGTCTCGCGATCGACGCCGGGAGGCGCGGGCGGCAACCAGCTCGTGCTCGACGACGCCGCGGACAACGAGCGTATTCTGGTCCACGCCCACCGCGACATGGAGACCCGCGTGCGGCGCGAGCAGCGGACGGTCGTGGGGGGAAACCAGGTGATCGAGATCGGCGGGGCGCGGGGCCTCTCGGTGAAGGGCGCGCGGGCCGAGGAGATCGACGAGGACGACGCGATCTCGGTCGGCGGCTCGATGCGCGTCGACGTCGCGGGGGCGCGCGCGCTCCGCGTCGGCGGCCAGGCCAGCGCGACCTACGAGGCGGGGCTCGGCGTCGAGGTGCGGGGCGCCTCGACGCTGCGGCTCGGGGGCGACGCCGAGGCGCGCGTCGACGGGAGGCTCCACGTCGGGCTGGAGCGCGACGCCGTCCTGCGATCGGAGGAGCACACCGTCCTCGTCGTCGGCGCGCACGCGGCCCCGCGGGCGCTCCTCGTCCACGTCGAGGGGACGAGCGTCTCGGAGGCGACGAAGACCCTCGAAATAGGCTCCGAAGAGGCCATCCGGCTGCGCGTCGGCGACTCCTCGATCCTCGTGACGAAGGACGCCATCCAGCTCTCGGCGAAGAAGGTCCGGCTCGACGCGCAGACGATCGAGATCGTGGGCGACGCGGTGCAGGTGAAGGGCGCAGAGCTCGCTCGGATCGAGGGGAAGAGAGCCTTCCTGCTCTCCGAGGGGGCGTCGGTGTGCCTCTCCTCCGAGGCCAAGATCGACGGCGCGGAGGTGAAGCTCAAGTCGCCGCCGGACGCGACCGACGGGCCGGAGGCGAAGCCGCGCTCCCCTCCGCCGACGAAGATCGTCCTCGCGGATCCATCGGGGAACCCGCTCCCGGGGGAGCGCTTCGTGGTGAAGCTCGCCGACGGCACCGAGCGGAGCGGCGTGCTCGACGAGAACGGCGAGGCGGTGCTCCCGGATCTCGAGGGCAGCGCGAAGATCGTCTTCCCGGATCTCCCGGGGCTTCTGGGGAGCTAGACGAAGATGCCTTATGTCCTCGCGCGCCAGGGCGATCACGTCGAGCGCATCGCGTACCGCGCGGGCGCCGATCCCGAGGAGGTCTGGGGCGCCGCCGAGAACGCGAAGCTCCGCGAGCTGCGCGGCGACGGCCACGTCCTCTGCCCGGGAGATCTCGTCTTCGTCCCGAAGCTGAAGCCCGCCGGCGAGGTCGATCTCGCCGTCGGGAGCACGAACCGCTTCACCGTCAAGGCGCCGCTCACCGAGGTGCGCCTCACGCTGCGCTCCGACGGGAAACCCCTTGCAAACGAGCCATTTCGAATAAAGGAGGCGCCCTCCGTCACGGGGACCACGACGGGCGAAGGCGAGCTGCGGTTCGAGGTGTCCGTCGCGCTCCGCCGGGTGCGCGTCGAGCTCACGAAGCTCGGGATCACGCTGCCGCTCGACGTGGGCGGGCTCGATCCGCTGCACGAGATCACGGGCCTCCAGATGCGGCTCGCGCACCTCGGCCACTACCACGGCGGCGTGGACGGGCGCCTCGGCCCCGACACGCGGGCGGCCGTGCGGTCCTTCCAGAAGGAGCGCGGGCTCGTGCCGTCCGGCGTGCCGGACACCTCCACCCTCGCGGCCCTGCGCGAGGCGTACGGCTCGTAGGACGGAGCGGATCGATGAGCGGACCGGAAGAGCAGGGGACCCCGAGCGACGGCGCCACGACGACCACCCTCGGCGTCGTCCCCGTCGCGCCGCGCACGCCGCAGGTCCTCGATCTGCGGCCTGCTTATCTGCTCGTCGTGGTGGTGCGCGATCGCAGCGGCACGCCCGTCGAGGACGCGACGGTCACCGTCGTCGTCGACGGCGCCCCGCAGCCGCTCCAGAAGACGGACGCGATGGGCCTCGTGGAGCCGCCGTTTCGTGTCCTCCCGCGCATGAACGTCGTCGTGCGCGCGGAGCTCCCGAGCCTCCCCGAGGCCGCGGAGCCGCCGCCGGGCTCGCTCCTCTTCGCGGCGGACGCGATCACGCTGTCCGCCGCGACGATCGCGGAGCGCGCGCGGCCGCCGGTCAAGGCCGGGTTCGAGCCCGCGTGGCCCCAGCTCGATCCCGTTCGAGGGGTGCTCTTCGTGACGCTGCGCCCCGTGTGCCGCTACTGGATGCGGAGGATCTTCCCCTGGCAAAACCCCGTCCTCCGCGATCTCGTCTACCACAAGGATCCGGACGAGGACGCCGACACGGGCCGGCTGGGCTCCGGCGCGAAGGCGGACGACGACGAGAAGAAGGACCGCAAGCAGAGGCTCCGCGACTTCATCGCCGCCTTTGCGCCCCACGTCGACGGGGCGAAGAGCCTCTCGGATTTTCGCCGCGAGCAGAGGCGCGAAGCGAAGCCCTCCCCCGAGCTCGAGGAGCTTCATCGCGCGCAGATCGACGAAAAGCAGGTGATGGCGGCCGTCCGTCGGGTCGAGCGACGGATCGACTGGCTCAACTACCGAGAGGGCCGCGGGAGGTGGTCGAAGGTCTACTACCAGGGCGATCCGGGGCTCATCCCCACGTCCTCGGAGCCCGTCGAACAGGCGAGCGTGGAGGGCGCGCCCGGGGAGGACGGAGCCGAGGAGCCGGAGCTCACCGGCGACGATCTCGTCGACCCCACGGCGGACGTGGGCGCAGGGCAGCGAAAGGCGGATTTCGAAGCGAAAGGGACCCCGCCCTACGCCGAGGCGCGGTGGCGAGACATCGACACATCGACGCCGCGCAAGGAGTGGAACGCGCTCTCGGTGAGGCGGCGCGCCATCCTCAACCGCGCCGCGAAGATGCACGTGGACCCGAGGAAGCTGGCGCAGGCCGAGCTGCGCGAGCTGTCGCACCGCGAGCTGCTCACGTACATCGTGCGGGAGATCTTCGCGAAGGATCCCGAGAAGGATCCGGCGAAGAAGCTCTTTCCCGGCTGGGTGAGGTACGCGGTGCTCCACTTCTCCGGCCTCCGGTACGCGGGCGCGCACGGCTCGTATTACCCGCCGGACGAGATCGTCGGCGCGATGCGCGACATCGAGATGGAGCGCGAGCGCGCGACGCCTCTCTCGCCCCACCTGCTCGCCGTCTTCATCGAGGAGCACCTCGCCGCGTTGCTGCACGACCCCGTCTTTCGAGGTCGCTTCCTCGACAAGAAGCAGGAGGCGGCCTTCCAGGGCAAGAAGAGCCCGGCGGACATGGGCCTCGCGGGAGCCTTGCTCTCCGCGGCGGCGGCCCTTCGCGGCGACGGCGGCTCGACTTCGGATACATCCAGTGCGCGAAGCGTCCTCAACGCGGCCGTGATCGCCTTTCAGGAGCGCTGGCTGGACGATCTGAACGACCTCGACGCGCGCCAGCGCTCGCTCTCCCCGCCGGAGCGCGGCAAGGTCACGCCGGCCCCGCCCCTCGCGGACGCCTTCGGTCTCCTCGTCCGCGCGCGCGACACGGGCAAGCTCCCGCCCGAAGCGTGGCCCGCCGTCGTCCAGTACACCGAGCTGCGCAACGACTTCGTCAACGTCGCCGCTGTGGCCTTTCGCCGACCCCCCAAGGACGACCACGGCAAGCCGCTGCCCCTCGACCCGGACCCGGCGCCTTTCAATGCCAGTCGATGGCCCGTCCTCGCCCCACCGTTGAATGGAAGCCCGTGGTCCCGCTATCCGGAGCACGCGGCGCTCCTCGGCGACGAGAAGTTGAGCCACGCCTGGAAGACGCAGCAGGCCGGAGATCTCTCGCTCGCGCCCTCCCGCGCCGTCTGCAATCAGATCACCGAGATGCTCGGCGCGGCCCGGGGAATGAAGCTCGCCGGCGGGATCACGGGGGACTCGCAGACAGTGAACTCCATCGTGGATCTGACGAAGAAGAAGCGCGCGAAGAAGACGGACACGGCGGTCATCCCGGGGCTGGACACCGCCATCGACGCCCTCCGCACGCTCCGCCTCGTGAACACCCTGTTCATCGCCACCGCTCCCGGGGAGGTCCAGCGGGGAGACGTGATGTTCTTCTTGACGTGGCGGCCCCTCGGCACGAGCGATCCGTCCGCGTGGGTGTCCCCTTTCCTCGACATCCCTTATTACCGCTTCGCCGCCTATCACTCCGCCGCGCCGGTGCCGCTCTCCGACGAGGAGAAGGCGGCCGAGAAGGCGGCCAAGGAGGCCGCGGACAACGAGTGGAAGAAGGCCCATCCCAAGGAGAAGCTGCCCAAGCCCCCGAAGCCCCCTCCCGCGCCCGTGGGCCCCACGCTCCAGGCGTTTCGCGTCTCGAAGGGGCCGCCCCCCGCGTTCACGATCGGCGGACAGCCGATCCCGGTCATCAACGACCCGTCCGACCCGAGGATCCTCCGCGGCGGCACCTCCCGGCCCCGCCCCCAGAAGCTCGCCTTCGGAAACAACCTGTCTTCCGGGGCTCCGTCGGACCCGCCCGCCTCGCAGATCGCCCTCCTCCGCACCGCGGAGCGGGACCCCATGTTGAGCCACGTCTTCGTCCGCCGGCACCCGCGCTCCAAGGTCTACCACGAGGTCCTCGGGTGGGCGCACATGGCCACGGTGATCGAAGGGCCCGCGGTCCGCGGGAGGATCGTCACGTTCGAGACCAACGGCCCGACGGGCGTGAACCTGCGGAGCTTCTCGGCGGCCGACTGGACGGTCCTCTACGGCCGGATGGCCAGGACGGACGAGGACCTGCCGTTCCTCCAGCACTACCTGGATCCGAACAAGCTCCTGGACCTCGGCGCGCTCCCCGAGACGGAGGACAGGTGATGGCGAAGGCGATCGATCTGGAGCGCTTCGCGCGGCTGACGGCGGAGATCGAGCACGGCGTGCCTGCCCCGGTGCTCCTC
>WBZX01002639.1_pt1 | contig 10045 bp, 10 predicted proteins | sample 5204211 | NCBI WGS metagenome assembly WBZX01 (sample SAMN12344362, study PRJNA552823) | activated sludge metagenome | biome: Activated sludge suspended growth; feature: Nitrification reactor; material: Wastewater; isolation source: activated sludge from nitrification reactor of wastewater...
CGAGAGCGAGCACGCCCAGCTGGACGGCAAGGTCGTTGGCGAACCAGCCGGCCGTGACACGCGGCGTTGTCCCCGAGTCGAGCACGGACCACACCCACTCGACCAGCAGCGCCAAGCCGTTGGCGAGCCACGTGTAGATGCCGGTCACGACCTTGTCCCATGCCCAGCCGACCGCCTCTCCGATGGCGTTGAGACCGAACCCGAACAGGTCGCCGAGACCACCGATGACCCAATCGAACATGTCACGCACCTCCCACGGGCGGCCACGCAGTGACCTCGCGCAACTCAGCGAGCGAGGCGACCGGGGCGTTGGTCGCGAGCGCCGGTGTCGGGCCCGGGCGGACCGTCCATCCGTCGACCTGCCAGTCGCCCTCCTCCCACACCAGCTCGACGGTCACCGTTCGCCACAGCTGCCTCGGCGATCCAAGGCGGTCCCCTCCGGCGACAAGGAGCGCCCACACCTGAACGGTCGCCGAGTCGGCCGTTGCCGATTCGACGACGGCGGTGAGCGGGAGCTCCTGGAGCAGCAGCTGTGAAGGCGTCAGACCCTCGCCTGCCAGCTCGTCGATGAAGGCGTCGAGCTGAGCGGCCGACAGATCCGCAAGGGTCGGGCCGTAGCGGCGCGAGGCCAGAACCCTGATCATGTCGGAGCGGGTGATGAAGCCCGCGCGGGCGAGCTCTCCGGTCAACGACACCGCCGAGACCGCCGCTGCGCGAGCACCGGTGGCGTCGCGACTCCAGCCGACCGGGACACCGAGCTCCTCGGTGCGCGGACCGGTCGCCGGCCGCTCGTCGGCCGACTCGGCCGCCGTGCTGGGACGTGTGGGCGGCGCTGCTTCCGGGCCCGCAGCGGCGCACGTGCGAAGTCCGATTGCCGCTGCTGCGACGAGCACGGTGGCGCCCACAACGATCACGCGCCGCATGTCAGGTCGCGTTGTAGACGGTCGTCGCGATCGTGTGCGCCAGCCCAGCGAGCATGGCCGCGCCCACTCCGCCCAGTACCCACTTCCGGCCGGCCGAGCTCGCGCTGTACGACGAGCCGAAGTGGCCCACCCCAGTGGCGATGCCACCGATCAACAGCCCTGCGACCGCCGCGGCGATGCTCGCGTACTTCAACCACCCGAGCAGTTGGGTGATCAGTGTCCCGCCCGGCAGGGAGCTGTCAGGCGCCGGGTCCGGCACCTGTGCCCAGGCGGGCGACGCGCCCATCAGTACTCCGCTGGCGACGAGCGTCAGCCCGACCGACAGACGTGCTCGATGCCTCACCGGCATGGCACACCTCCTTGGTGTCTGCGACACGCCGCTGCTCGGCGTGTCGATCACCGGTGAACCCACCCACGTCGCCGGCAGATCGCGACACCCGGAGCACGCCTGGCCGATCAGGCCGGTGACTGTCGCGAAGCGGCCGTCTCGAGGGTGCGACAGAGGAGATGAAGCTCCTCGCTGTCCCCATCGTCGGACTCGTGCTCGCGCTCGTCGCTTTCCCCGTCGTCTTCGCGACGGGGGACAACCCCGGCATCGGATGCGCGGCCGGCGGTGACGTCGCACCGATCCTCGCAACGATCCGAACGCTCGAGTCCGGCGGTGACTACACCGCGCGTGCCGCAGGGTCGAGTGCATCTGGCGCCTACCAGTTCATCGACTCCACCTGGGCTGGCTCCGGCGGCTACGCACAGGCATGGCAGGCCCCACCGGCTGTGCAGGACGCGAAGGCCGCCGAGAATGTCCGCCGCGTGCTCGACGACAACGACGGCGATGTCAGCGCCGTGCCCGTCGTCTGGTACATCGGCCACCTGCCAGGCCCGACATCGCCAAGTTGGGATCAGGTGCCCGTGCCATCGGCAGGCAACGTCCTCACGCCTCGCCAGTACCAACAGCGATGGCTCGCCGAGTACGACCGGCAACTCACCGGCGGCGAGGGCACGACCTCAGGAGGGTCATGCGCTCCTGGCGGCGGGATCACGCCGTTCGCCGACGGCTACGCGATCCCCGGCCCGGCTGACCTGTTCGCCACAGCACCGGTCGACGAACCTCATCACACCTATCCGGCCTGGGACTGGATGCTCCCCACCGGAACCCCGATCTACGCCATCCGAGGCGGGCGAGTCGTGACGGTTCAGTATTGGCCGTACAACTGGTGGGACCATGGCTGCGGCCAGAACCCAGCCGGCTGCCAGACGTGCGGAATCGGGGTCACCATCGAAGACGACGAGGGAACCCGCTGGGCCTACTGCCACGGCAACGCTGCCCACGTCGCAGCCGGCACCACCATCGCGGCTGGCACCCAGATCCTCACGTCTGGCAACACCGGCCGCTCCAGCAGCCCCCACCTCCACCTCCAGATCCGCACGGCCGACGGCCTTCTCCGGTGCCCTCAGGCTCTCCTCCGATCGCTCAGGGACAGGAACGTTGGCCGCACACCGGCTGTTCTCCCGTACGACGGTTGTCTATCGCCAAGCGCTCTCGCCATCGGAGGGTAGCTTGTAGGTGCGATCGACGATGTCGGGTTGCGCTGCGTCGCACTGTGGTCGCCACCAGGAGTGTTCACTTGCGCACCCTGTGTCCGCGTGATACTTTCACCTTGGGTGGACTTACCGAAAGGAAGAGTACATGTCAAGAACACATAAGTCGCTACGACGCCTCGCCGCAGTCGCGGTTTTGGGTGTTGCTGCAACCGGTTTTGTTGGTACGCCTTCTGCCTCGGCTTGGGGTGCGAAGAATTTCGTGTGCGACGGTGATTTGCTCGCGGCAGCGAGCGACTCCGGTGCAAACTATTCACAGACTTCAGACCCGTTCGGAGTGTGTGATCCGAGAGCGCGGTTCCGTAAGTCGAGCGGCTCCTGCAACTTCGGCTACGCAGCTCCCGGAGGGACCGCCTACGCCCCCGCCTGCTCCGGCACGAAGATTGGTGGATCGCATGGGGGATTCAACGACTTCGACACATGGGTGTCGACGACCACTTGAGCCGTAACACACGCCGTCCGAGTGCGGTTGGCTCCACCCTACTCCTGCCCGTGATGCTCCTAGTATCGTGCGGGCCGGAGAGTGGAACGGAGCCATCCGCACTCGATGGGTCAACCGGACAGAGCGAAGTCGACATAAATTTCGCGGCTTATGAGCAAGCCTTTCTCGCCTTCCAGGATTGCATGTCGACGGGCGGTCAACCCATAGAGGATGTACTCCTCGACCAAACGCTCCAGCTCTATAGCTTCTTTATTCCGAGCGAGGCAACCGATTCCGGCCTAGAGGATACTTGTTACCGCGCCTTCGAACCGTTGGACCGTGGATGGCAACTGAGCCCAGCCAGACCGAAGCCGAGATATCAGACGATGCTGGTCCCTGAAGCTATTGCCTTTTGTTTGGAAGTTGACGCAGGTGTAACGATGCCTGCGGACCTCTCCGGCCCAGAGGCAGTTGACTTCGCCTCTGCAAACGGCTATTCATTGGACGAATGCCTAATGATTGCGCGCGAGAACGCTTCCGAGATCGTAACCGGCGATTAACTCGAACGACGGGCGCCGAGCTGCCGCAAGGAGTCTTGAGTCGCTGTTAGAGTTCCATTCGCATTGATGGAGAATGCGTCGAACGCCGGAGTGTATCGAAGGGTATTTCGATTGAGAAACATTGTCAGGTTGATGTTGCTTTGGCTGCTGATGGCTGCTGCGATCGCGCTGCCTGTGATTGTGTCCATCCAACTTGATCCGATCGACTACGAGGAAGACGTATTCTTTCCACCTAGTCCGGCCGATGGACGTGCGCCGATCGGAGAGCGCTTCGAAGACGGTCTTCAGCCGGCATCGATCACATTCCAATGGGCAGCTGGGGATGAGCTCGTCTGGAGCGGCGAGTCGGGTGTTGTTACCGACCTCTCCACGTTCGAGCAGATCCGGGATGGTGTGCCCGTTCTCTGGTTGAATGGAGAAGCAATTGTTGCTCAAGTCACGGGCAGGCCCCTCTATAGAGATCTTGCGAAGGGTGATTCAGGCCCCGACGTGAGCTGGCTCGACGAGATGTTCGTCAGCGTTGGGCTGGCGCAGCAGTCCACACTGGATTCCCGACAGCGTCTATCAGCCGTGTCCACTAGGGCAATTGAGACTTGGCAAAGACTGACCGCCGCACCCGCCGTCGATGGAGTCTTCAAGGTCGCATCGACCGTCTACTTGGGCAACAGCGACGTAACGCAGCTCGAATGGGAGGTTGAGGTCGGCGATCGCATTCAAAGTGGAGACACGGTCGCACGTGAGTCGGAAACTCTGCTAGGAGTGACCATTGAGTTGACGGGCGACGAACGTCGGCACGGCCTCGTGCGGCGGACTCCCGTCGCTATCGAATTCGATGAGACGACGATCCCGGCCAAGAGCATAACGCTTGCGGATGACGAAGTGGCCCGCTTTGCTGATGCAGTTGAGATCGGAACGGAGAGCGTTGTCGCAAACATTCGCCGCACAAGCCCCCTTCACTTCGGGACAGTCCCATCTACCTCTCTCTTTACGGGCGATAGCGTCCTATGCCTACTGGTGTGGTCAAACGGTTCGAAACGAGCCGTGACCGTCACCGTGGCGTCGGAGGCATCGACCGAGCCCGGCATCTCGTATGTTCAGCCGGAACTCATTGGTGACGAGGTTGTCCTTAGGCCAACAGTGCCCGATGGCGGGCTATCAACGTGCAGTTAGGTGCGCTTGAGCTTATCGTCGACCAAGTGTCGATGCGGTTCGACAATCGAGCCGTGCTGCGCAGCATCTCCCTAAGCATTCGCCCTGGAGAGTTTGTCGCCCTCGTCGGACCCTCCGGCAGTGGAAAGTCAACTCTGCTGGGGGTCCTTAGCGGCCTTGCGACGCCAACGAGTGGTACCGCGCTTGTACATTTGAACGGGAAGCCGTATGAGCCGAGGCTGTTCTGCGCCTGGGTGCCACAGGGAGGCAATTCCATGCCCACGCGCACAGTGCTAGACAACGCCGCTCTCGGGGGCCTTGGGGCGGGGATGGACAGGAGCGAAGCGCGCCACGCTGCGATTGCCGCGCTACGGATAGTGGGGATCGATTCGCTCGCACGGAAGCGCGCAAACACTCTTTCCGGCGGAGAACTACAAAGACTTGCAGTCGCACGTGCCGCTTGTCTGGGTCGCAAGTTTGTTTTGGCCGACGAGCCGACCGGGGCGCTGGACGCGACTACAACCGATAGAGTTGTTGACGTACTTCAGGCCCTAGCCCGAAGAGATATGGCCGTGATAGTTGCAACCCACGACACGAGCGTAGCTGAGAAGTGCGATCGAGTTCTTTCCCTTGTTGATGGGGCCCTGAGGGATGTCAGCTGATGCCATGGCGCATCTCAGAGGTTCTCGCCGAGGCAATCCACGATTTGCTTGCGTTGGGACCGAAGGTGGTGACAGCTGCATCCATTGCTTGTGTGGGAGCGGCCATGGTGACTACAACACCGATCTTTGAAGTACGAGAGACGCTCGAATCAACGGACGAGCTGGTAAGGCAGGGTTGGGCTACGACAGAGATCTCGGCCGAGAGAAGCGGGGCCGTGGACTCGGCATCGTGTGCCGCTCTGAAACGTATTGAGGGTGTGGCCGATGTTTACGGGGTGCGTCGGATCGGCCCGCAGCGGATAGTCCAATTCGGAGGCCGTACTGTAATGGTCCACGAGATTTTCCTCTCGGATGCGACGATGGCTCAGGAGGTAGCTGTTGGCGGTGTGCCATCACGCGCCAAAGTGGCCTGGGTTGGTGACGATATCGTCCAGCAGTTCAGCGGAGTTCCTGTCGTAAGCCTTGCCGCAGGATACGACCTACGTGTAGTGGGAAGCTTCCCGAAAGAGTTTGGAATTCCTGCGCTAGCCGGAAGTCTCATCATCCCGCAGCCGTGGAATATTGTGGCAAGCAGAATAGACCAGTGTTACGTCCGGGCTCAACCTTCGTATCGCGATGAAGCATTAACGAGAGTCGCGACAGCAGCCTTGCGCATCGAGAGCGTGACGCCGATTGTCCGTGGGGTAGCTCCAGGTCTGGCAGAGCATCCGTACAGAAGTTACCTACAACGCTCGTCGCGATGGATTCCTGCCGCAGTCGGACTTCTAATCGGCTTGATGTGGGCCCTCACTGTGAGAAGCCGTTCGAGCGAAGTGGGGGTTCTGCTTCTGAGCGGGATGCGGCGGACAGAGGTCGGCTTCTTCTTTACCATACAGGTCGTTCTCTTGGCTGCAATGTGGTTCGCGCTTGTGGTTGTGGGTGGCGCCGCTAGTAGCCAGGTGTTCCGAACGCCGTTCATACTCGCAGGTTGGCCCTATCTTCTGTACGGCCTACTGACGATGATTTCTGTTGGGTGCATAGCGAGCATCGTCGTTGCACGCGTCGACGTGTCGCTCATGCTCAAGGATCGCTAGCCGCTTAACTACTAATGGTGCTTCGCGAATTTGATGGGGCACTACGTGACCGCTGCGTTCGCAAGGTGGAATCGGACCGGAGCGCCCTGTGCGCCTTTCTTCGGGTGGGTTTCTCCGGTCCGTCCCCCGAACCGGACGTGCGGCTCCTACCGCATCCTGCTCTCCACGAGTCTCCCCGTCCCATCGCTGGCGGACAGGTGGTCCCATCACACTGGCGGAACACACCTCAAGGTGGTCCCATGCCACTGGCGGGCGACACATGCTCAGGCGGATTCCTGGACCTCTCAACGTCGCGGGAAATGATCGTCATCGGCGGTGCGGAGTTGAGGCACCGGAACGTGCGGACGTGCCGTGGGTGCCGGTCGATGTGAACCCCGGCTCTCACCCTTGGCCACTTGAGCGGCGGTCCTGCGAGCGCCGTTGTGACAACCATGAGTCGAGAGCATCGTCGTGGCACCTTGCAACCGCCGCCGGGGGAAGCTCGACCGATACGGAGTCGACTCGGGATACGGTTGAGTAGCCCGCTCGCCATTGGCGCCGTGCTCGTGGGTCCACGGCCTCTCTACATGGAGTGGGCTATGCAAATCGATGACTTGAACGAGGCCGATCCCTTCGGCGCACGGTGCGGAGCTGTCGGCCGAGGCCTCTGCACGGTATCCGGCTGCGACGTACTGATCCGTGAGGCGGTCGAACTCGCTCACGGGCGCCGACATCTGACGATCGTTCATGGTGACCCTCACGAAGTCGCCGCATCGCGGCAACTCTCTGAGTTCTACGAGGAGCTACGTCGGCTCGCCGCCAGCTGCGAGTGGGTGCGTGTTCGGGGCAACGCCGAGTACGTCACCGTGACCGTCGGCGGAGTGGCCGCCGACGAGCAGATCGCGCTGTTCGAGGCTGCTGCGGCGTTCGCGGATCCGGGCTACTGGACGATCGTCGCATCCCCCGTCCCGCCGCTCAGCTGACGGTGCTGGAGGCTCTCTGTGATCGGAGTTCGTTGTAGAGCGCGGTGGTCGCCGGCGACGGTTCGACCTCGAGGTCGGCGAGGTACACGCACAGTTCCTCGTAGGCGGCGACGAGGCCTCGTGTGTTGCCAGCGTGCGCCTCGAGTCGCATGCGGAGCCGGTAGAGGTGCTCGTCTCCTGGGAGTCCGCGCAACCCTCGGCTGATCGCGCGGCGGGCGAGGTCGTGCTGTCCTGCTTCCAGCGCGAGCGCGACGAGGCGGTCGACGGCTTGTTCGATGACACGAGCCGCCTCGGCGACGTCCTGGTCTCGGTGTGCCCAGTCGTAGCCGACGGCGTCGAACGGAGGACCCTCGACCATCGAGAGTGCATCGCGTAGCGCCGACATCGCCTCGGTAGACGACATGTCATCCGCCGCAGCGATGGCTCTGCGGAGCAGGTCGAGGTCGGTCGTGACACGCTGGTGCAGCCGCAGTGTGCCGTGGGCGCGGTCGGCCGCTGGCATGACTGGGGTGCCGTCGTCGAAGTCGCCGAGCGCCCGCCGGACTGCAGCGACGAAGTTCCACACCGTCTTCGGCTCGACGGGCTTGCCGCCCCACAGCGCGTCTTGTGCAGCTGATGCGGCGAGCGTTCCACCTCGGCAGGCGAGGAGCACGGCGAGGATGAGCTCGCGTCGGCCGATGTCGGGTCGGTCCGGAATCGCAGGCACGCCGAGCACCCGCACGACGAGTTCCGGGCCGGTCGACTCCGTCGCGAACAACTGGCCGTCCGGGTCGGTGGTCGGCTCGCCATGTGCGTTCGACGGGGCGTGGTTGGTCGTCTGCTCGGCGCCGACGTCGACGGTGAACACGTGGGTGATGTTCGCAGCGTGCTCGTGTCCGTTGACTCGGTGGCTGTCGACGATGACCGGATCGACGGTGGGCGGTCCTTCGTCGTTGTCGCCTTCATCTGGCACATTCGGTCCAAGCGCGGAGGGGTCGACGGTGTCCGGCTCGACCTCTGGGAGGTCGCCGACAGCGACAGTTGCGGCGGCGAGGGCATCGGCCGTCGACGCATCGAGCCGGACCGGCGTGAAGTCGATGCCGAGCGGCTCGAGCCGAGCGGACGCCCCGTCGCCTGAAATCTCGATTCGCGCCCCACCCTCCGCGATCGAGGCGCGGTCCGATGCCATCACGAGTGCTGCACCTCGCCGCGGCGAGAACGAGGCACCCATGGACCCTTGGCGGCCGCTGGCGACGATGACGGTGGCTTCGATGGGCGCTGCGCCTCCAACGCGTGCCCGGAAGGTGTCGGCTCGTGAGTCGTGCCGGATTGCTGCGCCGACGGAGTCGATGGCGTTCGCCGCTGCCTCGATCGCTTCCGTGAGTGTCTGCGCGGTCAGACGGTGGCGGGGAGCGACGAAGGGATCGACGTCGATGTCGACGATCGAGACGTACGCGTCGGCGAGATCGTTGCCACAGGCGAGCTCGAGTGCGACAGAGCGGAGAAGGCCAGCAGTGCAGCCGGGCGGACCCGTGACGGCGAGGGTGCCGAAGGCCTCGAGGTCGATGAGGAGTTGGCGTCCTTCGCGCTGACCGATGGTGACCAGTGCGGGGATGCCTGCGGGGAGTTCGTCGGGTGGTACGGGACTCTCCGGGTCGTAGGCCAAGCGCCACGCCCATCCGCCGTCGGCGGCGCGCCATGAGCCAACCGTTGGCGAATGCTGCGGCGCGTCCCAGAGGATCTCGATGCCGGCCTCTTCGGAGAGTTCGACGGCCAGCGGCGCGCCGGTGACCTTGCGTGGGTCGAGGTCTCGTATCAGCGCGGCAATCTGCTGACCGGCCCATCGGACCAGTGGCACGTCGGCCGCTGCGACGACGGCGATCTCGGCATCGCTTGGGATCACGGCGGCAGCCGCTGACCCGCGAGTCGCTCGCCGACGCCTGAGCCACCGCAACCGGAGCGCCAGGCCGGTGCTCAGCGCGGTGGCTCCTGCGAGCCCGACGAGGATTGGAGTTGAGCTTCCACCATTGCCGCTCGTCGACGCTTCCGTGTCGGTGTGCGCGGTCGGCACCGTCACGGCTGGAGCCGGCGCTGTGGTTGGCGACGGTGGCTGCGGGGTTGTTGTGCTCGGAGCTGGTGGTGTGGCGGTGGTCTGCGGTGGGGTGGTGGTGGTCGTCGGGGTGGTGGCCGGCGCGCCGTCGGTCTCGCCGACCTCTGTTGTCTGGTCGGGCTCGGCATGCGCATCGACCGGCTCCGCTACGGCGGGCTCTTGCGTCGCCGGGATGACGAGGTTCCAACCCACGACGATGAGGTTGGGGTCGGTGAGTCGTCTGCCGTCGGGTTGGATGCGGTCGCAGTTGGCCTCGAAAAGCTCTGGGTACCGGGTTGGGTCGCCCAGGTACTGGTCAGCGATCGAGGACAACGTGTCGCCACGTTGCACTTCGTGTACGACGTCGGTTGCGTCTGTCGTCTCGATCGGCGACTGGGGTGTCGGAAGGTGCTGCGCGCTGGGCAGGCGCAGCTGCCAGCCCGGCACGATCAGCTCGGGATTGGTCCACGATCGACCGTCGGGCTGGGGGTTTCCGCGGTTGATCTCGTAGAGCTCTCGCCACCGCAGCCCATCGCCCAGATGTGCTTCGGCGAGGCTCCACGGGCTGTCGCCGCGTTCCACATCGATCACGGTTGCCGTGTCCTGCGGGACGCTCGATGGGGCGGCC
>WBZX01003425.1_pt1 | contig 10040 bp, 6 predicted proteins | sample 5204211 | NCBI WGS metagenome assembly WBZX01 (sample SAMN12344362, study PRJNA552823) | activated sludge metagenome | biome: Activated sludge suspended growth; feature: Nitrification reactor; material: Wastewater; isolation source: activated sludge from nitrification reactor of wastewater treatment...
GGCGACGACCGAGACGATCCGTTCGATCTCCTCCGCGGTGGACGTCAGGATCGGCATCACCACGACGACGTCGCCGAGCGGCCGGATCAGCACGCCCCGCTCCACGCACGCGGCGCTCACCCTGCGACCCCAGCGCTGCGCCCAGGGCGGCGGCGCCAGCTCGATCCCGACCATCAGTCCCGCCTGCCGCACCTCGCCCACCTCGGGCAGGTCCACCACGTGGTCGTCGAGCAGCTCGGTGAGCTCGGCGGCGCGGGCGCGCACGTTGGCGAGCACGTCCCAGCGGTCGAACAGCTCCAGGTGGCGCAGCCCGACGGCCGCCGCCAGCGCGTTCCCGCTGTAGGAGTGCCCGTGGTAGAGCGTGCGCTCGCCCAGGTCCTCGCCGAGGAACTGCTGGTACACGCGGTCGCTGGCGACCGTCGCCGCCATCGCCAGGTAGCCGCCCGTGATGCCCTTGCCGATCGTGAGCAGGTCCGGCCGGAGCCCGCACTGCTCGGAGGCGAACAGCGTGCCGGTGCGTCCGAAGCCCGTCGCGACCTCGTCGCAGACCAGGAGGACGTCGTGCTGCGCGCAGGCCCGGCCCAGCGCGGCGAACTCGTCCGGCGGGCGCACCTGGATCCCGGCAGCGCCCTGCACCATCGGCTCCACGACGACCGCGGCGAGCTCGTGCGCATGCTCGGCGACCATCGCGCAGGCCACGTCGATCCAGCCGGGGTCGTCGAAGCCGGGGGCACGCAGCACGGGGAACCGCAGTGGGTCGAACACGTCGGTGCCGAAGCCGCCCGCGCCGACCGAGAGCGAGCCGATGGTGTCGCCGTGGTAGGCGCCTCCGAAGGCCAGGTACTTGGTGCGGCCGGTGACGCCCTGGTTGGTCCAGAACTGGAAGGCGATCTTGAGTGCCTGTTCCACCGCTGCAGCACCGTCGCCGGCGAACAGCAGGTGTGGCCCGTCGACGGGCACCCGGGCGGCGAGGGCCTCGGCGAACTCGACCGTCACGCGGTTGCCGTTGCCCAGCAGCGTCGAGTGCGCGACTCGGCCGAGCTGTTCGACCGCCGCGGCGTCGAGCTCGGGCACGCGGTGGCCCAGCGTCGTGACCCACAGCGAGCTGATGGCGTCCAGGTAGCGCCGGCCGTCGACGTCGATCAGCTCACGACCCTCGGCCCGTTCGACCATCACCGGGCGGTTGTCCGGGTAGGTGGCCATCTGGGTGAACCCGTGCCAGACGACCGCGGCGTCGCGGCGGATCCACTCCTCGGTGCGGTGCTGGCCCTCGTCTGACACGGCGAAAGGGTAGCCCTTGACGCACTGCACGAAAGAAGTTAGGTATACCTAACAATGAGATCCGACCGAACGACCGACCTCACTCGCCTGCGGCTCGCCGCAGCGCTGGTCCACCAGCTGCCCGCCGCCTCGCTCACCATCTGGCCGGTCGACGGCCCGTCCGTCGTCGTGTCGCGGTCCACCCGCGAGCACCCGGACCTGTCGGCGTGCACCCTGCGGGCCATGGTCCGCACCGCCAGCGACGGCGTCGCCACGCCCGCGGCGCTGCGGTGGCTGTTCGACATCGCGGACCTGAGCGTCGAAGGGGTCGGTGTCCGTCACGTCGGCGACGGGGTGGTGGCGGTCGACCACAGCGAGCACCTCGGGCGCTGGTGGCCGACGACGCTCGACGCCGAGGCCCTGACCCCGGTCGTCGCGGCCGCTGCCGCCGGCGCACTCGAGTCCCGGGTCGTCGGGTCCGAGGTGGTCGCAGCGTCGGAGGTGGCGGCGCACGTGGACCGCGAGCTCGGGGTGACCGTCGTCCAGCTGCGCACACCGCCGGGCCCGATCGACCACGACCGGCGCTGCGACGAGCTCGCGCGGGCGCTGTCGCGAGCCTGTGTGATCTCCGAGCTGCTGCTGGGTGCCGGTGTGGGGTCCCGCAGCTGAGGGCGGTATTCTCCGCCCTCCATGCGTGACCTCCCCCATGGACGCATCAACCCCCGATCGTCCATCCCCTTCTTCGTGGTCCACCTGCTCCCGCTGCTGGCGATCTTCACCGGCGTGCCGGCGACGGCCTGGATCCTCTTCGCCGTCACGTTCTGGGGTCGGATGTTCTTCATCACCGCCGGCTACCACCGCTACTTCTCGCACCGGGCCTACAAGACCAGCCGGGCGTTCCAGCTGGTCCTGGCCGTCGGCGGTGGCACCGCGGTGCAGAAGGGCCCCCTGTGGTGGGCGGGCCACCACCGCATCCACCACCGCTTCACCGACACCGTCGACGACCCCCACACCCCCCGCAAGGGCTTCTGGTGGAGCCACGCGGGGTGGATCCTGTCCGACGAGACCACGCCGGTCCCGGACGGGACCATGAAGGACTTCGAGAAGTTCCCCGAGCTGGTGTTCCTGACCCGTCACGACTGGATCGCCCCGTGGGCGCTCGGCCTGGCCTGCTTCCTCATCGGCGGGCTGCCGGGTCTGTTGATCGGGTTCCTACTGTCGACGGTGCTGCTCTGGCACTCGACGTTCCTGATCAACTCGCTCGCCCACGTGTTCGGGTCGCGCAGGTTCGCGACCGAGGACACGAGCCGCAACAACTTCGCCCTGGCGCTGCTGACCATGGGCGAGGGCTGGCACAACAACCACCACAAGGCGGCCTACGTGGCCCGACAGGGCCTGCGGTGGTGGGAGATCGACGTCACCTGGTACGTCCTGGTGCTGCTCGAGCGCCTGCACGTGATCCGCGACGTGAAGCGCCCCCGTGTGACCGCCGACGCGGTGGACGAGCCGGTCGCCGCGTAGGGGAATCACCCAGCGGCGCCACGCCGACGGAGGCGTCCACTCCCTTGCGCCGACACTGAATTCGGGTCAAACTCAACCGGTCCCACCTAGGCGAGGCGGGGACGAGGGGGATTTGGCGATGCGAAGGTTCCGTCCTGCACTTCTGTGCGTCATCGGTGCTGTGGGTCTGGTAGCTGCGGCGTGCACGCCGACACCCACCGGCCCCACCGGACTGGCGCCGGTGGCTGTGGTCACCGCGACACCCGAGTCGGGCGCTGCCCCGCTCGAGGTGCAGTTCTCGTCCGCAGGGTCCTCGGACCCCGACGGCACGATCACCTCGTACTCGTGGAACTTCGGCGACGGCTCACCGCTGGCCACCACCGCCGATGCCACGCACACGTATGCGACCGCCGGTACCTACACCGCGACCCTGACCGTCAAGGACAACTCCAACCAGACCAAGTCCGCGTCGGTCCAGATCGACGTCATCGCGGTGAACCAGCCGCCCGTCGCCACCCTGGTGGCCACGCCCGAGAGCGGCCGGGTGCCCCTGACGGTGGCCTTCACCGGCTCCGGTTCGACCGACGCCGACGGCACCGTCGCGTCCTACGCATGGGACTTCGGTGACGGTGGCACCTCCACCGCAGCGGACCCCAGCCACACCTACACGACCGTCGGTGCCAAGGCCGTCTCGCTGACCGTGACCGACGACGACGGTGCGACCCACACGGCGACCACCACGGTCCAGGTCGACCCGAACCTGTCGCCGACCGCCGCGGCCTCGGCCTCGCCCACCGCGGGCAAGCTGCCCCTGGTCGTCAGCTTCTCGTCCGCCGGCTCGGCGGACCCCGACGGCTCGATCGCCTCGTACGCGTGGACCTTCGGCGACGGCGGCACTTCGTCGCTCGCCGACCCGTCGCACACCTACACCTCGGCGGGCCTGTACACCGCCTCGCTCACCGTCACCGACGACAACGGCAGCACCGACACCTCGACCGTGTCGGTCCAGGTGAACGCCAACCAGGGACCGACCGCGGTCGCGGGCTCCAACATCTCCGGCGGCCAGGCGCCGCTCACCGTCGTGTTCTCCTCGGCCGGTTCGGTCGACAACGACGGCGGCATCACGAGCTACAGCTGGGACTTCGGCGACGGCAACGGCTCGACGAGCGCCAACCCGACCTACACCTACAGCGCCGAGGGCACCTACACCGCGACGCTGACGGTGAGCGACGCCGAGGGCGAGACCGACACCTCGTCGGTCACCATCCAGGTGGACCCCATCCCGAACGTGCCGCCGACGGTCGTCGCGGTCGCCGGGCTCACCTCGCAGCGGGTGGGACTGCCCATCACGTTCTCCTCGGCCGGCACCAACGACTCGGACGGCTTCATCACGTCGTACCTGTGGGACTTCGGTGACGGCACCAGCTCGACGGCGCCGAACCCGTCCAAGACCTACGTGCTGGCGGGCACCTACACGCCCACCCTCACGGTGATCGACAACTCTGGTGCGGTCGTGACCGAGGCGACCGCCACGATCACGGTCGACCCGAACCAGGCACCGACCGCCGTCGCTGCCGGCACGCCGAACACGGGCCGCGAGCCGCTCGTGGTCAACTTCTCCTCGGCCGGCACCGGCGACCCCGACGGTTCGATCGTCTCGTACAACTGGGACTTCGGCGACGGCTCGCCCGACGCCACCACGGCGAACGCGTCGCACACCTACGCGACCGCGGGCACCTACGTGGCCACGCTGACCGTGACCGACGACTTCGGCACGACCGACAGCGCGACCGTCACGACGGTGGTCACGGTCAACCAGCCGCCGGTCGCTGCGGTGAACGCGTCGCCCCAGACCGGCCCGCGTCCGCTCGTGGTGACGCTCGACGGGTCCTCCTCGGTGGATCCCGAGGGTGGCCCGCTGACCTACGCCTGGGACTTCGGCGACGGCGGCACCTCGACCTTGGCCTCGCCGCAGCACACGTACGCGGTGGGCTCCTACACAGCGACGCTCGTGGTCACCGACGCCGGTGGCAAGTCCTCGACGCCGCAGACCATCTCGATCACCGTCTACATCGATGACGACGGCGACGGCGCCCAGCCGCCGGCGGACTGCAACGACGGCGACGCCACGACCTACCCGGGTGCGCCCGACGCGCTCGACTCGACGGCGAACGACACCAACTGCGACGGCGTCGACGGCATCCTGTCCGCGACGACGTTCGTCCAGTCGCCCGGTGGGGCCGACAGCGGCTCCTGCGGCTCGCTCGCCTCGCCGTGCGCCACGATCGGCCAGGGCGTCACCAACGCTGCTGCGGGCGGCAAGACGGTCGTCCAGGTCGCGAACGGCTCCTACGGCGCCGGCTTCACCCTCTCCGGAGCGATCACCGTGCGCGGTGGGTACGCCGCAGGGTTCGCCTCACGCTCGGGGACCACGACGGTGAACAGCACCGTCACGGTCAACGCGACCTCCTCGGGTGCGTCGCTGCAGGACCTCACGATCAACGGCACCAACGGTGGCAGCGCCACCGGTGTCCTGGTCCAGGGAGCCAGCACCGTGGCGCTCACCCGCCTCACGGTCGACAGCGGGACGCCCTCGGGTGCCGGCGCGAGCGCCTACGGCGTGCGCATCATCGGTGGCTCCAACGCCACCCTGACCGACTCGACCGTCACGGCCAAGGCCGGCATCGCCGGTGCGGCCGGCGGCTCGGCACCGGCCGCAGCGGCCGGCGGCTGCAACGGCGGCAACGGCTCCAGTGCCTCGGGTGCCAGCTCGCCCGGCAGCGGTCCGGGCTCGTGTGGCGGCTCGGGCACCACCCGCTCCGGCAACGGCGGTACCGGTGGCAACTACTCGGGCTCCGGCTCGGGCGGTGAGTCCGGCGGTGGCGGCGCCGCAGGCGGCGGCGGCGGGTGTGGCTCGATCTTCGGCTGCGGTGGCGGGCCCGGCGGCGGCGGTGGCGGTGCCGCCGGCGCAGCTGGCTCCGCGGGTGGCGCGGGCAGCAACGCAGCCACCAACGCCGGTGCGACCTGGGTCGGGGTCAACGGTGGCACCGGTGGCAACGGCACGGTCGGCGCCGGTGGCGGCGGCGGTGGCGGCGGCTCGTCGGCCAGCGCCTCGGGCGGCGGCGGCGGTGCAGGTGGCGCCGGCGGCGGCGCAGGCACCGGTGCGTCCGGTGTCGGCAGCTACGGCGGCGGCTCGTTCGCCGTCTACGCCCAGGCCTCCTCGGCGACCATCACCAACTCGGTCCTGACCAGTGGCAACGGTGCTGCCGGCGGCGCCGGCGCCCAGGGTGGTGCCGGTGGCAAGGGCGGCAACGGTGGCAATGGCGGCAACAAGTCCTGCTGCGAGGCCACCGGCGGTGCTGGTGGCGGCGGTGCTGGTGGCGGCGGCGGTGGCGGTGGCGCCGGCGGGGGCGCCGGTGGCCCGTCGATCACCGTGTTCCACACCGGCACCGGCACGCTGACCGTCACGGGCGGCACCCAGACCAAGGGCACCGCCGGCAGCGGTGGCGCCGGTGGTGCGGGTGGCGCTGGTGGTGGCAACGGCAGCGCAGGCGCCGGCGGCAACTGCCAGCTCGCCGGGAGCAGCTGCCCCGCAGGTGGCGGCACCGGTGTCGGCGGACCGACGGGCAACGCCGGCTCGGCCGGTGCGGCCGGCCTGTCGCTGCGCATCTGGAACAACGGCGTCACCACGGCGTAGTTCCGTAACACAATCCAGGTCGATCTCGACCGATCCGAACGTCCAGCGGGCCCGAGAGGGCCCGCTGGACGCCTTTTCGGCCGCCCGTCACATCTCGGCGGTTCGCTGCCCGATCGGCCCGATCTGCGTGGGCAGCGTCACGCGAGTCATCGGTGTCGTGGGCCACGATGCCTGGAATTGCAGGGCTCTCGACGTCTGAGCGGAGTTCAGGTGGGGCGTCTAGTGGAACCTGCACGCCCGATGCAAGTCATCCCGTCCAGCAGATTGTGCAATCCGTCACAATGTTGTGACGGACTGTTACAAAGCCGCCCGGAATTCGTAATACTTGTCACCGTCGTCGCTGACGACCGCTGGGACAACAACGAACGCAAAGGGCGATTCCATGCAGCACTCCACTTCCACCACCGACGCGCGCGCCACTGCCACCCCCGAGGCTCCGGGGCGCCGAGCTACCACCGGTCACCGTCCCGACGGGACGAGCAGTCCCCAGGCGCCGACCGCCCGCCGGGCTCGCCGCACGCGGCGCCTCGGTGCGCTGGCCGGTGCCGCACTCGTCGCCGTGCTCGCGACCGGCTGCTTCCCGACCGGACCGGTCGAGACCTGGGTGCCGGACTTCAACAGCGACGGCCGGATCAGCGCCGACGAGGTCGAGTTCCACAAGGCCGACATCGTCAACCGCGTCGTCGCCGCGGTCGAGGACCAGCGCCGGGCCACGCAGCGCCACCCGTTCCTGACCTGTGTGCGCCACCACGAGTCGGACCGTGGTGCCTACCCCCACATCAACGGCTACGGCGCCCAGAACCCGTACAGCTCGGCCTCGGGTGCCTACCAGTTCATCGACAGCACCTGGCGCAACGTCTCGGCCCGTGCCGGCCACGGCGGCTACGCCCGGGCCAGCTCGGCGCCGTGGTACGTCCAGGACGCCGTCGCGCTGTGGATGTACAACAACGGCGGCCGCTCCGCCTGGGCGGGCACCGGCTGCTGAGCCGACCCGCCCCCCATCTGCTCGAGCACGGGCCGGCCTCCGGGCCGGCCCGTGTCGCGCCCGTGGGCGGTCGACCGCTAGACGGCGGTGCCGACGAGCAGACCGATGCCGTAGGTGAGCGCGAGCGCCAACGCGCCGCCGATGCCGACCCGCAGCGACCCACGTGTCAGCGAGGCGCCGCCCAGCTGGGCGCCCAGCCCGCCGAGGAGCAGCAACCCGACGAGCGTCGCCACGGTGACCGCGACCCCGCGGACGCCGGCGCCGAACACGGCCGCGGCGATCATGGGGATCAGGGCGCCCAGAGCGAAGCTGAAGAACGACGAGACACCGGCCTGCAAGGGCCGCGCCCGCAGGGCGTGGGTCAGACCGAGCTCGTCGCGCAGGTGCGCCTCGAGCGGGTCCTTGCGGGTGAGCTCGGCGGCCACCTCGGCGGCGAGCTGGGGTGAGAGCCCGCGGCCCTCGTAGATGCCCTGGAGCTCGGCGAGCTCGCCGTCGGGGTCGTGCGCGAGCTCTCGCTCCTCCATCGCCCGGTCGGCCTGCTCGGTGTCGCGCTGGGTGCTGACCGAGACGTACTCGCCCATGGCCATCGAGCCGGCGCCCGCGGCCACGCCGGCGATCCCGGCGGTGAGCACCGCTGCCCGGGTGCCGCCGGCGCTGATCACGCCCAGCAGCAGCGCGCCGGTGGACAAGATGCCGTCGTTGGCCCCCAGCACGGTGGCACGGAGCCACCCGGACCGGTCCGATCGGTGGACCTCGCCGTGTCGTCGGGGCATGCGGGGAGGGTGGGCCATGCCCCGACGCTAGTGGTCGTCTGTGGGACGATCGACAGCCATGGGGACGGACTCGACCACTGCCTTCGTGCTGGGCGGCGGTGGCCGCCTGGGCGCAGCCGAGGTGGGCATGCTCTCGGCGCTGGTCGGCGCGGGAATCGTGCCCGATCTGGTGCTGGGCACGTCGATCGGCGCGATCAACGGCGTCGCCATCGCCCAGGACCCCACGCGGGGCGGGGTGGACCGGCTGCGGTCGCTGTGGGCCGACGTCGAGCGCAGCGGCATGTTCGGGGGCAGCTTCGTCGACCGGGTCCGCCACATCGCCGCGACGCGCACCAGCCTGCACTCCAACGAGCCCCTGCGCCGTCTGCTCGACCACGTCGTGGGCGACGCCCGCATCGAGGATCTGGCGGTCCGCTTCCAGTGCGTGGCGGCGTGCATCGAGACCGCCGAGGCGACCTGGTTCGACCGGGGACCGGTCACCCAACGGGTGCTCGCCTCCTGCGCCGTGCCGGGGCTGCTGCCCTCGGTCGAGGTGGAGGGCCGCCACTACCTCGACGGGGGTGTGGTCGACTCGATCCCCGTGCGACGGGCGATCGAGCTCGGCGCCGACCGCATCTTCGTGCTGCAGGTCGGCAGGATCGAGGAGCCGTTGACGGTGCCGCGCCGGCCCCACGAGGTCGCACTGGTCGCGTTCGAGATCGCCCGGCGCCACAGCTTCGCGACCGCCATGGCTGCCCGACCCGAGGGGGTCGAGGTGCACGTGCTGCCGACCGGCGGGAGCCCGGTCCGGTTCAACGACCTGCGGCAGCTGCGGTACCGGGACTTCTCCGACGTGGGACGCCGCATCGACGAGGCCGAGGCCGCGGCGACCGAGTACCTGGGGCGACGGTGAGCGCCCTGCTGCCGCCTCGGCCGGTGCGCCGCGTGCTGCTCGCGCCGGCGATGGTGGTGCTCACGGCGCTGCTGCTGGCCGCGACGCCGTTCATCCTGCTCGCCCTGGCGTTCGCGGTGCGCTTCCTCAAGGGCCGGTGGCGCGCGCTGCGCCTGTTCTGGTTCCTGCTCGTGTACCTGGTCCGCGAGAGCGTCGGGATCTTCGCACTGGCCGCCCTGTGGATCGCGAGCGGGTTCGGGTGGAAGCTGCGCACCGACCGGTTCCGCCGGGCCCACGTGCTGCTCATCGGCTGGTACCTGCGTGGCCTGGTCGGCTCCGCGGCGCGGGTGCTCGGTCTGACGCTCATGAGCGAATCGATCCCCGACGACCTGTCGCTGGACCACACCGCCCAGGGCCCCGGCACCCGCCCGGTGCTCGTGTTCAGCCGACACGCGGGTGCGGGTGACTCGTTCATCATGGTGCACCTGCTGGTGAACAGCTACGGACGCCGGCCGCGCATCGTGCTGAAGGACCTGCTCCAGCTCGACCCGTGCATCGACATCATCCTTAACCGGTTGCCCAGCAGGTTCATCAGCCCGAACCCTCCGCCAGGTGCCGGTGTCATCGACTCCATCACCGCGCTGGCGGCCGACCTGGAGCCCGACGGTGCGTTGATCCTGTTCCCCGAGGGCGGCAACTTCACCCGCCACCGGCACGAGCGGGCGATCGAGAAGCTCACCGAAGCCGGACTGACCGAGGCCGCCGAGCGCGCCCGGGGACTGGTCCACCTGCTGCCCCCGCGTCCCGGCGGCGCCTTCGCGGCCATCGACGCGTGCCCCGAGGCCGACATCCTCTTCGTGGCCCACACCGGGCTCGAGCAGCTGTCGAGCGCCAGCGACCTGTGGCGCGGGCTCCCGATGGACCGCGAGGTGCGCCTGACCTACTGGACCGTGC
>WBZX01003426.1_pt1 | contig 10036 bp, 13 predicted proteins | sample 5204211 | NCBI WGS metagenome assembly WBZX01 (sample SAMN12344362, study PRJNA552823) | activated sludge metagenome | biome: Activated sludge suspended growth; feature: Nitrification reactor; material: Wastewater; isolation source: activated sludge from nitrification reactor of wastewater...
CTCGTCGAGTTCGCTGCCACCCACGGCCTGAAGATCGGGGCGATCCGCGATCTCATCGAATACCGCGCGCGCACCGAAAAGCTCGTCGAAAAGGTCAGCGAAAAAACCGTCGCCACCGCCCACGGCCCGTTCCGCCTGTCCGCCTTCGAGGACAAGACCTCCGGCGACGTGCACCTGGCGATGGTCTACGGCGACATCCAGCCCGACGTGGAAACCCTCGTCCGCGTCCACGAGCCAGTGTCGGTGCTCGACTTTCTCGACCCGACCAGCGGCCAGCACAGCTTCCCGATCGACACCGCGCTGCGCCGCATCGTCGACCACGGCCACGGCGTGATGGTGCTGCTGTACCACCCGCAGGGCGGCCAGGAACTCCTCGCCCAGCTCAACGGCGACGGCGCCGCCGCCCGGCCCGGCCAGAAATGGGACCCGCGCCTCTTCGGCATCGGCGCCCAGATCCTGCGCGAACTCAATGTCGGCCAGATGCGCCTGCTGGCCAGCCCGCGCAAGATTCCCAGCATGACCGGCTTCGGTCTGACCGTCGTCGGCCACGCCGCACTCGACGCGCCGCAGGCCTGAGCCCCCACTTTTCCAGGTAACACCATGCCCCGCTACGACAACATCCCCGAAATCGCCCCCAACCTCGACGGCCAGGGCCTCCGCGTCGGCATCGTCATGTGCCGCTTCAACCTCGACGTCTGCGAAGGCCTGCTGTCGTCGTGCACCGCCGAGCTGCAGCGCCTCGGCGTCGCCGCCGGCGACATCGTCATCGCCACCGTCCCGGGCGCCCTCGAAGCCCCGCTGACGCTGCAGGTGATGGCCAACAGCGGCCGCTTCGACGCCCTCGTGGCCCTCGGCGCGGTGATCCGCGGCGAGACCTACCACTTCGAACTCGTCTCCAACGAGCAGGGCAGCGGCCTCACCCGCGTCACCCTCGACACCGGCGTCCCCATCGCCAACGGCATCCTCACCACCGAAGACGACGACCAGGCGCTCGCCCGCATGCAGGTCAAGGGCGCCGACTGCGCCCAGGCCGCCGTCGAGATGGCCCGCCTGCTGAAGGCCCTGGCATGAGCGGCGCCCACAAGTCTCCGCGCCGGCGCGCCCGCGAGTTCGCGCTGCAGGGCGTCTACCAGTGGCTGCTCAACCAGTCGTCGCTGACCGCCATCGAAAGCCAGATGGGCGAAGTCGGCGGCTTCGACAAATGCGACCGTGACCTCTTCATCGGCCTCCTGCGTGGCACCGTCAGCAACGCCCCCGAACTCCAGGTCGGCTTCGCCCCGTTCATCGATCGCCCGCTCAACGAACTGTCGCCGGTCGAGCGCGCCATCCTGCTGATGTCCACCTTCGAACTCGTCCACCGCCCCGAAACGCCCTACCGGGTCATCATCAACGAGGCCATCGAGCTCGCCAAGGGCTACGGCGGCACCGACGGCCACAAGTTCGTCAACGGCGTGCTCGACAAGCTCGCCGCCCGCCTGCGCGCCGACGAAGTCGAGGCCAACGCCCGCGAACGCCGCGCCGCCCGCGGCGCCAAGCCGGCCTGACCCACCCGCCCGGCGGCTCCCGCCGAATCGCGATGCCCTCCGAATTCGCCCTGATCCGCCGGCACTTCACGCGTCCCGCCCGCCACACCGATCTGGCGGTGGGCGACGACGCGGCGCTGATCCGCCCCGCCGCCGGCATGCAGCTGGCCGTCTCCACCGACATGCTGGTGGCCGGCACCCATTTCTTCGCCGACACCGACCCCGCCGACCTCGGCTGGAAGACCCTCGCCGTCAACGTCTCGGATCTCGCCGCGATGGGCGCCGTGCCGCGCTGGGTGGTCCTCGCCGCCAGCCTGCCGGCCGCCGACGAAGCCTGGATCGCCGCCTTCGCCGGCGGCTTCTTCGCCTGCTGCGAAGCCTTCGACATCGACACCATCGGCGGCGACACGACCCGCGGCCCGCTCAACCTGTGCCCGACGATCTTCGGTGAAGTCCCGGTCGGCCAGGCCATCACGCGCAGCGGCGCCCGCCCCGGCGACGACCTGTGGATCTCCGGCCAGCCCGGCCGCGCCGCCCTCGGCCTCGCCCACCTGCGCGGCGACATCCGGCTGGCCGACGCATACCGCGCCGACTGCCTCGCCGCGCTGCACCGCCCGCAGCCCCGGGTCGCCCTCGGCCTTGCGCTGCGCGGCCTCGCCAGCGCCATGCTCGACGTCTCCGACGGCCTGCTCGGCGACCTCGGCCACATCCTCGACATGTCCCGGGTCGGCGCCGTCATCGACGAAACCGCCCTGCCCCTCGCCCCGCTCACCGCCGCCTGCGGCGACCCCGCCCGCGCCTTCCGCGCGTGCACCGCCGGCGGCGACGACTACGAACTGCTGTTCACCGCCCCCGCCGCCCGCCGCGACGACATCGCCGCCCTCGCCGGCCCCCTCGCGCTGCCGCTGCACCGCATCGGCAGCATCGACCGCGACGGCCTGCAGCTGCGCGACCGCGCCGGCCAGCTGCGGAATCTGGCCGCCAGCGGCTACGACCACTTCGGCAACGGCGCATGAAGCCCGGTTTCCGCTTCCTCCTCTCCGATCCGGCCCACTTCGTCGCCCTCGGCTTCGGCTCCGGGCTGTGGCCGAAAGGCCCCGGCACCGCCGGCACGCTGGCCGGCTGGCTGCTGTTTCCGTTCGTCCGCGCCCCGCTGTCCGATCCGCTGTTCGGCGCCCTGCTGGTGGCCTGCTTCCTGTTCGGCATCCTCGCCTGCGAGCGCACCGGCCGCGCCCTCGGCGTCGCCGACCACGGCGCGGTAGTGTGGGACGAAATCGTCGCGATCTGGCTCGTCCTGTGGCTCACCCCGGCCACGCTGCTGTGGCAGAGCGTCGCCTTCGTCGTCTTCCGCTTCTTCGACATCGTCAAACCGCCGCCCATCCGGTGGGCCGACGAACGCACCCGCGGCGGCTTCGGCGTCATGTTCGACGACCTCCTCGCCGCCGGCTACACCCTGCTGGTGCTGGCCATCCTGGTGAGGCTCGCCGGCTGATGGACGCCGACCTCGACACCCTTTCACGCCAGGTCGGCGAACACCTGCTGGCCCGCGGCTGGCGCCTCGCCACCGCCGAATCGTGCACCGGCGGCTGGGTCGCCGAAGTCGTCACCGCCACCGCCGGCAGCTCCGGCTGGTTCGACTGCGGCTTCGTCACCTACTCCAACGACGCCAAGCACGCCCTCCTCGGCGTCTCGCCGATGACCCTCGCCCGCCACGGCGCGGTCAGCGAGCAGACCACCGCGGCCATGGCCAGCGGCACGCTCGAACGCGCCGAAGCCGACCTCGCGCTATCGATCTCCGGCGTCGCCGGCCCGGGCGGCGGATCGGCCGCCAAACCGGTCGGCACGGTCTGCTTCGGCTGGGCCCGGGCCGGCGAGGCGGCGCAGACCGTAACCCGCCACTTCGACGGCGACCGGGAAGCCATCCGGCGCCAGGCCGTCGTTTTCGCGCTCACCGAACTGATCCGCCGCTACCCCTGAAACGCCTGCCGCATCAAGGATTTGGCGATTGCGCTGGACTCCTGCGCAATACTGTATAAAATAACATTATCGCATCGGAACGCCGGCTATCACACCCGCCGTAACGACGCGCAATCACTCGCACGCAAACTCTGTGCCATAATCACCAAAACCCTGTTCGAAAGGATCACGACAGATGGATGACAACAAGGCCAAGGCCCTCGCCGCCGCGCTTTCCCAGATCGAAAAGCAGTTCGGCAAGGGCTCGATCATGCGCCTCGGCGACGGCGAGGTCGAAAGCGACATCCAGACCGTCTCCACCGGCTCCCTGGGCCTCGACATCGCGCTCGGCATCGGCGGCCTGCCGCGCGGCCGGGTCGTCGAAATCTACGGCCCCGAATCCTCCGGCAAGACCACCCTCACGCTGCAGGTCGTCGCCGAAATGCAGAAGCTCGGCGGCACCGCCGCCTTCATCGACGCCGAACACGCGCTCGACGTCACCTACGCCCAGAAGCTCGGCGTGAACATCGGCGACCTGCTGATCTCCCAGCCCGACACCGGCGAGCAGGCCCTCGAGATCGCCGACATGCTGGTGCGCTCGGGCGGCGTGGACGTGGTCGTCATCGACTCCGTCGCCGCCCTCACCCCGAAGGCCGAAATCGAAGGCGAGATGGGCGACCAGCTTCCCGGCCTGCAGGCCCGCCTGATGAGCCAGGCCCTGCGCAAGCTCACCGCCAACATCAAGCGCACCAACACCCTGGTGATCTTCATCAACCAGATCCGCATGAAGATCGGCGTGATGTTCGGCAGCCCCGAAACCACCACCGGCGGCAACGCGCTCAAGTTCTACGCCTCGGTGCGGATGGACATCCGGCGCATCGGCACGATCAAGAAAAACGACGAAGTGATCGGCTCCGAAACCAAGGTCAAGGTCGTCAAAAACAAGGTCGCCCCGCCGTTCCGCGAAACCCTCTTCGACATCCTGTACGGCGAAGGCACCTCCCGCGAGGGCGAGATCATCGACCTGGGCGTGCAGCACAAGTTCGTCGACAAGTCGGGCGCCTGGTATGCCTACAACGGCGACAAGATCGGCCAGGGCAAGGACAACGCCCGCGAGTTCCTGAAGGCCAACCCGCACATCGCCCGCGAGATCGAAAACAAGATCCGCGTCGCCGTCGGACTGCCGGAAATGGCGGCCATCCCACCGGCAGCCCCTGCCGCCGCGGCCGCCTGAACCCCGCCACGGAGCACACGACGCAGCAATGGCGACGAGTCTGCACGAGCGGGCACTGCGCTGCCTGGCGCAGCGTGAACACTCCCGCGCCGAACTGGCCCGCAAACTCGTCGCCCTCGGCAGCGCGGACGAGGTGAGCGCCGAACTCGACCGCCTCGTCGACCTCGGCCTGCTCTCCGACGTCCGCTTCGCCGACGCCTACGTGCGCGCCAAGGCCGCCCGCTTCGGCGCGGCCCGGCTGCGCGTCGAGCTGGCACGCCGCGGCGTCGCTGCCGAACAGATCGCCGACGCCATCGGCGAAGCCTGTCCCGCCAACGAACTCGAACGCGCCCGCGACATCCATCACCGCAAGTTCACCGCCCCGCCGGCCGACGCGCGAGAATGGGCACGCCAGGCACGATTCCTTCAAGGCCGCGGCTTTCCGACCGAAATCATCCGTAGAGTCCTGAAAGGACATCCCGGCGATGAGCCTGCTTAAAGTCAGCAACCTGCGCAAGTCGTACAAGGCCCGCACGGTCGTCCACGACGTCTCCTTCGACGTCGGCAGCGGCGAGGTCGTCGGCCTGCTCGGCCCCAACGGCGCCGGCAAGACGACGTGCTTCTACATGATCGTCGGCCTCGTCGTCGCCGACGGCGGCGAGATCACCCTCGACGACCAGACCCTGACCCATCGCCCGATCCACCAGCGCGCCCGCCTCGGCCTGTCCTACCTGCCGCAGGAGATGAGCGTGTTCCGCAAACTCACGGTGGCCGAAAACATCCAGGCCGTGCTCGAACTGCAGAACCTCGACAAACCCAGGATCGCCGCCCGCCTCGAAGAACTCCTCGGTGAACTGGGCATCGAACACCTGCGCGACAACACCGCGATCTCCCTGTCCGGCGGCGAACGGCGCCGCTGCGAGATCGCCCGCGCGCTGGCCACCGACCCGCGCCTGATCCTCCTCGACGAACCCTTCGCCGGTGTCGACCCGATCGCCGTCATCGATATCCAGAAGATCATCCGGTTCCTGAAGGAAAAGGGCATCGGCGTACTGATCACCGACCACAACGTCCGCGAGACCCTCGGTATCTGCGACCGCGCCTTCATCATCAACGCCGGCGAAGTGCTGGCCAGCGGCCGCCCCGAAGAAATCGTCCGCAACGAACAGGTTCGTCAGGTTTACCTCGGCGAGCACTTCCGGCTCTGAGGCATCATCGCTGTCATGAAGCCCAGCCTCCAGCTCAAACTCTCCCAGCACCTCGCGCTGACGCCGCAGCTGCAGCAGTCGATCAAGCTGCTCCAGCTGTCCACCCTCGAGCTCAATCAGGAAATCGAGAAGATCCTTCTCGAAAACCCGATGATCGAGCGCGACGAACCGGAGGCCAACCTCGGCTCCAGCCGCCTCGAAACCCCCGGCCCGGTCGCGCCGGCCGGCAGCGAGGCCGCACAGGAGCGCGAGCAGCAGGAGGCCCGCGACTCCGAGCGCGAACGCGAACCCGATCGCGACTTCGACCTCGGCGACGGCGGCGACTGGCAACCCTCCGGCAGCGGTCAGCGCGACGATGACGACGACACCGACTTCCAGGAAGTCCAGGCCTCGGTCCCGACCCTGCGCGACCACCTGGACGCCCAGATCGCCCTCACCCCGCTGTCCGACCGCGACCGCGCGCTGGTCCGCTTCATGATCGAGGCCCTCGACGACGACGGCTACCTGAGCCAGTCGCTCGACGACCTGCTGCCGCTCCTGCCGCCCGAACTCGAAGTCGACCCCGACGAACTCCGCATCGCGCTGCGCCAGATCCAGAGCCTCGACCCGTCCGGCATCGGCGCCGCCGACATCAGCGAATGCCTGGCCCTGCAGTTGCGCAACCGGCCGGCCGGCCGCGCCCGCGAGCTGGCTCTCGCCATCGTCGCCGAGCACCTCGAACTGCTGGCCGTGCGCGACTTCCTCAAACTCAAGCGCGCGCTGCGCTGCAACGACGACGAACTGCGCGAAGCCCATGCCCTGATTCTCGGCCTCGACCCGCGACCGGGCGCCCGCTTCGCCCAGTCCGACATCCGCTACGTGGTGCCCGACGTGGTGGTGCGCAAGGTCCGCAACACCTGGATCGTGACCCTCAATCCCGACGCCATGCCGCGCCTGCGCATCAACAATCTCTACGCCCAGATCCTGCGCGACAACCGCGGCGCGAGCGGCTCCCTGTCGAACCACCTGCAGGAAGCCCGCTGGCTGATCAAGAACGTGCAGCAACGCTTCGACACCATCCAGCGCGTCTCGCAGGCGATCGTTGACCGCCAGCGCCAGTTCTTCGATTATGGCGATGTGGCGATGCGCCCGCTGACTCTGCGGGAAATCGCCGAGCAGCTCGAGCTGCACGAATCCACCGTTTCCCGGGTGACCACCCAGAAATACATGGCCACGCCGAGGGGCATTTTCGAATTCAAACATTTTTTCGGCAGTCACGTCGCCACCGACACCGGTGGGGCGGCCTCCTCGACGGCGATTCGGGCGCTGATTCGCCAACTGGTGGTCGCGGAAGACAAGAAGAAACCCTTGTCCGACGCCAGGATTGCCGAGTTGTTGGGCCAGCAGGGTATCGTCGTCGCTCGCCGGACGATCGCAAAGTACCGCGAGTCGCTCGATATTCCGCCGGTCAGTCTGCGCAAAACCATCTGACAGAAAGGTAAGAACCATGAACCTCAACATCACGGGGCATCACGTCGAAGTTACGCCGGCCATCCGCGAGTACGTTTCCTCCAAGCTCGACCGCGTGATCCGTCATTTCGACAACGTCACCAGCGTCGGCGTGACCCTCTCGGTGGAAAAGCTGCGTCAGAAGGCTGAAGTCACCGTGCACGTGCGCGGCAAGGACATCCACGTCGAAAGCGAGGATTCCGACATGTACGCCGCCATCGACGCACTGGCCGACAAGCTCGACCGGCAGGTTCTCAAGTACAAGGCGAAGGCCTCCGATCACGGCCATGACTCGCTGAAGCAGCACCTCGCCGAATCCTGATCAGCATCGGCAGTAATCGTCTTTTCCCCGGGACCGTTGTGGCTATAATGCGCCCCAACTGACACAACGGCCCCGGCGGCAGCCAGCACCGGCCCCGGATTTTTTCCAGCATCGATCTTCACCGGAAACCTGTCCCGGCCTGACCGCGCGCAGGAGAATCCACCCATGAACCTCATCGCCAAATTATTGCCTCCGGCCAACGTGGTCGTCGGCCTCGAGGCGAGCAGCAAGAAGCGCGCCTTCGAGCAGGCCGGCCTGCTGTTCGAGAACAACCACGGCATCGCCCGCAGCACCGTCTTCGACAGCCTGTTCGCCCGCGAGAAGCTCGGTTCCACCGGCCTCGGGCAGGGCATTGCGATCCCGCACGGGCGCATCAAGGGTCTGAAGGACGCCCTCGGCGCCTTCATCCGTCTGGCCGAACCAGTCCCCTTCGACGCGCCCGACGGCCGTCCGGTGGCGATGCTGTTCGTGCTGCTGGTGCCCGAGCAAGCCAACGAACACCACCTCCAGCTGCTCTCCGAACTGGCCCAGATGTTCAGCGACCGCGCCTTCCGCGAGCAGCTCCTCGCCGCGCCGGACGCCCTAGCCGCCCACACCCTCTTCCACCAGTGGGGCAGCGATGCGCCAGACGACCGTCGCGCGGCTGTTTGACGACAACCTGGAACGCCTGAGGCTGCGCCACATCTGCGGCAGCCTCGAGACCCGCATCTCGGTCTCCGAAGACCGCATCTGGCCCGCCGACATGGTCGGCCACCTGAACCTGATCCACCCCGACCGCCTGCAGATCCTCGGCGCCTCCGAGCTCGCCTGGGCGCGCCGGCAGACCCGCGACAAGGTCATCCACCACGTCCGCGAAATCCTCTCCTTCGGCCCGCCGGCGATCATCGTCGCCGACGACGAAGACATCCCGAGCCTGATCCGCACCGTCTGCGCCAACGAGGACGTGGCGCTGTTCGCCAGCCCACTGCCCTCGGCCAACGTCATCGATCTGCTGCGCAACTACCTGTCGCGCAAGCTGGCCGAGCGGCTGGCGCTGCACGGCGTGCTGATGGACGTCCTCGGCCTCGGCGTGTTCATCACCGGCGACTCGGGCGCCGGCAAATCCGAGCTAGCCCTCGAACTGATCTCGCGCGGCCACGGCCTGGTCGCCGACGACATCGTCGAGTTCTCGCGCATCGCGCCGACCGTCCTCGAAGGCCGCTGCCCGGCGCTGCTGCAGGACGTCATCGAAGTCCGCGGCCTCGGCATCCTCAACATCCGCACGATCTTCGGCGAAACCGCATGCCGGCGGAAGATGAAGCTCAAGCTGGTGGTTCACCTCCAGCGCCGCCAGCCCGGCCAGGAAGACCCGCTGCGCCTGTCGCTCGAAGGCGAGCAGCAGATGATTCTCGGCGTGCCGATCCGGCGCGTGATCCTCCCGGTCGCTGCCGGCCGCAACCTGGCGGTCCTGCTCGAAGCCGCGGTGCGCTCGACGATCCTGCTGCTGCGCGGCATCGACTCGACCCAGGAATTCGTCGATCGCCAGCGCCGCGCGATGGATGAAGGTGGTTTTTGACACGGCGAAACACTTCCACGCTCCGCAACGGCGACACGCCGTCAACGGAACGGCCGGCTCGCCGTTTATGATGACGTTGCAGTTCCGACAACCCGCCTACACAAGGAGTGGCCAGATGAAAAAACTGATCCTGAGCGTCGCCGTTTCGATGTTTGCCGCCAGCCTGGCGCCCGCCGCCTTTGCGGCCACCGCCCAGCAGAGCAAGATGAAGGAATGCAACGCCTCGGCCGCCGACAAGAAGGGTGACGAGCGCAAGGCCTTCATGAAGGAATGCCTGTCCGCCAAACCCGCCGCCGCCGCAGCCAAGGGCACGCCGCAGCAGGAAAAGATGAAGGCCTGCAACAAGGAGGCCGGCGACAAGGCGCTGAAGGGCGGCGAGCGCAAGAAGTTCATGAGCGGCTGCCTGAAGGGCTGATCCCTTCCGGCGCCACCCAAGCGACGAGGGCCCCGCGGGGCCCTCGTTCTTTGTCAGGCCCGACCGGCGTCAGTCGAGCGCGAAGGCGACGGCGTCGAGCATGTTGTCCCCCACCGAGAAGCCGCAGCCGATGTGGCCTTTGTCGGCGAGCACAAATTCGTCGCGCTTGACGCAATGTTCGGCGTTGCCTTCTTCCAGCAGATACGTGCCATTGGTGCTCGAGTCGGCGAGGTAGAACAAGCCGTTGCGCAATTCGATACGGGCGTGCTGCCGTGACACGCGGGGATCGGACACGACGATGTCGTTGCCGGTTTCGCGCCCGAACAGCAGGGTCGGATGGGCGGCATCGATGATCC
>WBZX01001524.1_pt1 | contig 10028 bp, 13 predicted proteins | sample 5204211 | NCBI WGS metagenome assembly WBZX01 (sample SAMN12344362, study PRJNA552823) | activated sludge metagenome | biome: Activated sludge suspended growth; feature: Nitrification reactor; material: Wastewater; isolation source: activated sludge from nitrification reactor of wastewater...
TGAAATCGGGAAATCGGGGTAAATCTCCCAGATCAAGTGGAAAAAGCACGATGAAAAGCAAGATTCTCAAGGCTAAACCAAAAGTGGCGTTCGTAAAATCGATTTGTTCAGCGCTTCCCTAGATATAAATCAACCGTTTTATACAGGCGCCCCCGTTGTTACAACATTTTCGAACGCCATTACTGGCAACTCTACCGTCAAACATACTGACGCAGCCAAACCGTTTTTTCACTGTAGACAATCATCAAGCTGCACACCACAAACAAGGCGATTTTAGTCCGGTTCCACCTGGGCGACTAGCCCAAGTGGAATTGAGCCGAAGCCCGAAGGGAAAAAATGAATCCACGCCAGTGGATTTATTTTTTGCTCAACTCAGCCGGATGGCCGCAAGGCCACCTTGTTCCACATCGAGCGAAGCGAGCCGCCCCCGTTCCCATATCAGGGTAGATATAGAAAAGCGGGTGGCACCGCGCTAGCGGCGCCCCCGCCTTTTCGTTACTACGCTTCTATGCGCCCGAAGGGGGCATGACTTTACGTTCTAGTTACACGTAAAGTTTGCGACAAATTTGGCACAGTAACGGAAGGTGAAGTCACGCAAAAGCCTTACTGCGTATGCGTTTGCGGTGTGGTAAAGTTCGCGACACTTCCGCACAAGTGATCTCGCAATCTAGGTAATAACGGAGCATGTTGCATTCTCCTATCGTGCGTCGATTTGGAAGTGACGGGTCAGTTATTACAAAGTAATCGTTGCAAAACAACACTCAACCTCTTTGTTGCGTGCAATTAACGCGACAGCGCAACAGCGATTACCAAGATCCCGACGACTGATGCAACACCGCGAGCGCGCCATACCGGACAACGGTCGTCAGTCGGCGTCCTTGTCGGGCGCTTCTGATTCGAAGCGACCATCCCAGCCGTCGAATGGATCGCGGTCCTGAATGCCTTGCTGACGATCGTTCATGAAATCTGCGGGAACATCTGCCTGCCCCGCTTGATCGTCAAAACCTTCCCACGAAGGCTTCTTGCTCGACAGGATTACATCGCCCGTAGCCTTGTCGCGGTGTACGGCAACCTCGGCGTCCTTGAATCTGAATTCCTCTGGAAGAAGAACGAATTGCTGGCCGCCAACCCAGACCACGCGAGCTTTGTCCATGCAAGTGTGCTCCACGAGTGTGTGAAACGATTGTTCCAGAGGGAGTTCACATTTTCCTACAAACGTGTGGCAACCGAAGGTCAATGATTGCCGCGATGTCCACGTCTAAGTCCAAAATTACCGTCTATCGCGGATGTTTAGTGCTGAATTCTGTACGGTTTGCGGCCAGAATCATTCATTCACCGCATGGATCATTGATCTGATGCCCGTTTTTCGAGGTTGCTGTGCGCTAAATATCGCTAAACAGACCGTCTCCCGAGGCGTACAACACCTTTTGTAAGCTGTATCAGCAGGCCACAGGAATGCGGCCATGGTTAACCGTCTATCGCGGATGTTGATGTCCGAATCGCTCCCCGCAATTGATCTGGCCAAGTGAAGTCTTCCGCTGGGCCAATCACCACTCGTCGGCCGACCTCTATCCGAGGCGATCCGAAACAAAACGGTTACGGCCGTAGGCTATCGCAGCCGATACCCTCCACTGGTCGCCCGGTCAAAACTGAATACGTGCTCTCGCGGGCTTTCCTGACAGCGCCCAACAATTCGACGCGGGAAGTCCGGTTCTCCCGCGTCGAGTAGCACTTGGGCTGCGCAGACCGGGCACTGAGCGGCATACTTGATCATTCGAGCCTTCTTCGGTGCTCCCACCTCCTTTGCATTCGGCCTGAACAGTTCGAGGCAGACGCCAAATTCCTTGAATCCCAACATCGATTCCGATGCCATGACGATCCGATCATCGATCAATCGAGTGAATTGCTGCACCGATCGGTAGGCGAGCCAGTTGAGCAACACGATGATAACCAGCGCCGCTAGGTCACTGGTCGTAACCGGTTGTTTGCTGAGCGATAGCGCAAAAAGAATGAATGCGCTCCCGGCGACGGTGATCACCACGTACAAAATTGTTGGCCAGATCAGCAGCCATTTTCGCCAGCCTTCTGCCACCTGATTCTCATCAAACAACCACCGAGCCCACCACGATAGCTTGAGTTTTTCCGCAGGAATGTAGGTGATGTCATGGGGCGTTGTGTCAGTACTCGTGTCGTCGGCGCCAGAGATTCCGGGAATCGGCAACGCGATCAGTGATATCAGTGCCTGGTTGCCGGCCCCGCCATCGCTTTCGTGCTTCTCTACCCACGGGTAAACATTCAACCCTTGGTCGGCGGCGAATTTCTGGAATCCTTCTTCACAGCGCTGCCGAAAATCACCAGTCAACGATTTCCAGTGGCGACTGAACCAAGCGCTTGCATCCCCTTCTGTTTCCCGTGTTACACCCTTTCGGATATTGAAGTAGTTGAACTGTGGTTCTTTCCCTTCGGCAAGGCGGCTCAACGTGTTCTCTGCAAGGAATCGCAGCACCTGGTAGACCTGGGAATTCTTTCCGTGAACATTCAGGTAGTCCAGAAGGCAACGGGCGACTTGCTCAAGATCGGCGTCTTGAGGCGTCGTTGACACTTCCATAGTGGCTTGTTTTTCCGACATAAATAACTCTCTTCAAGGGTAAGGAGAGGGTTCGTCAGTGATATCCGAAGCTGCCTCTTCCTAACCTGACTTCGTGTTCAACAACGGAGTCAAAACAATGCATCAGGTCTATCAAATTCAAGGCGTACCAGTTTATACGCGGACGCTGCCATCCGGCGACATGACTGTTTGGCATCCCTATAACGAAGGCATCCGTGGAATTGTCGAGCCGATCTGTCGGAGATGCGGCTATTGGCAGGCGGAGTTCAAGAACTGGGTGATCAAGCAACCGCACGTGGCGCGCGTGAGAAATGAGCTGGCTGCTCTCGGACATCTTGTGCGGACGGATCTGCCATGAAGATCCCATGGGCCATTGATATGAAGACTGGAGAGTGGTTGAGAGCCGATCGCGCCGTGTACCGGGGCGAACGCGGACGCTACCGCTGTACTGACAAACATTGTGATCGCGAGCTCACCGTAGCCAGAAGCAAGCGAGGTCGCCAACACTTCAAACACTTTCGAAACAGTGGCGCAGAAGGCTGTGTTTTCGGCCATCACGGCGCGAGTGTTCATAAGCCGGCTATCCGTCTCTTGTCTGCTCGCTTTTACATCATCAGCATCTCGCTGATCACTATTACCTTTTTGTTCCAGAAGAGCATCGGCGTCACACTCGAACAAGACTGAAAAAGTCCACAGTGCAGCTCGTCTTACTCCATCGATATGTTCCGTGGCAGGAACAACGCCGTTCCCGTTGTGATAGAGGTCATTACGCAGGGAGTGGTAATAGATAATCTCTGGACGATCGACCGGCATTACCTTCTGTAAGGAGTTAGCAAATTGCTCAAGAAATTCCACCTTCGAATGGAAGTTTGCAAGCCACCGTTCGACTTCCGCTTTCGGGAGAGAACGTCCACCACGCTGTACTGGATTCAGCGACAAGTACGTAATGACGGAGGACTCGATCGCGTTGTCAAATCCGATTAGCGCGACCCTCCTATCAAAGTCTCGATGACCAAGGCGGTGTTCTTCTGCATGCAGGAGTAGTTCCAAGACCCCTCTAGCCCATGGTTTCACAGGAGTTGTAGACATCGCGCTTACAGGATACTAGCCAACGGTCATTGTATCTGACGGATGTTGTTGCTCCAAATGAAGAAGCCGCCGAGTGAATCCATCTTTCGCCAACTTGTTTCTGAATGTCCGTTATCTCTGCCCCATCGACTAGTCGGAAATTGAAGGCTAGTTGCCGATTTCCGCATCGTTCCTGGTGGTAAGCCCCACTGTGTAGTGACCGCCCTCGGCCTTCTTGAGCACCAGAAGATCGTAAGTCTTGAGCATATTCAGCAACCCTGAGTGCCCGTAGATGGTTGGAGAGAATGAGGGATCGGTGCGTTTCAAATATTGACCCAGAGCACCCAAACCAACCCTGCCCTCGGACGTATCGCTGGCAAGCAGGGATACCGCTTCAACAACGAATTTCGGCCGCCGTTTTACTACCGGCGCAGGCGGAGCTTTTGCTGGATCGGGCTTAGCTGTGACAGCTTTGTTTCCGTTGTGTTCACCCGTATCGGGAACGGTTTCGGCAGGCTGCCACTCGAAAAACTGATCGGAAGCATTTCGTAGGGCATCAGGCGTCTTCACTTCACCAACGATGCAAGCCGCCACAAAACACACGAGGTGCCCGAACGATTTGAATGTCCGCAAAGGTCGATGGGCTTCGGTAGGTCGTTTGGCGGCTATCTGATTGATGCAGCCGTTTGACTGACCGGGCGCTGGAAACGATGACTGGCAGCGGTGGCCGATTGCACGCGTATGACATGTATTCCGAAAGTGGCCGCACTGCGCGCTGGTAATGAATAGCGGCGAGTGAGGTCAGGCGACTCTTCTTGCCGGAACGCAGGCTCAGTGAGGAACGATTGCTCGATACAGGAGAAATGCGCCGAGTAAACACATGATGGTGCCCGACAGTCGCCCGACAAGAAGCGCAGCATTGGGTCGCGCACCGAGGGCCAGTTTGGCGCCAACTCCTACCAACGAATAGACCACCGAACAGCTTGCAGTGTGAATCAAGCCCAGCGCGACAATTTGTACTGGAATGCTCCAACTTGCACCGCTTGCTGTCCATGGAGGAAGAAACGCAAGAAAGAACATAAAGGCCTTGGGGTTAAGTCCACTAACGAACGCACCTTTCAATGCCCAACTTGTCCATGTGTCTGTATTGGTTTCCTCTCCCGCTGCTTTGGGAACGGGAGGTGCCCACAACATGTTTACCCCCAACCAGCCCATGTAGCAGGCTCCGGCAACAGTCAATGCGTTCATCAACATAGGCTGACTGGCAATCAAAACACCAACACCGGCTGCCACGACCACGGTCAGTACAACGTATCCGACCAACAGCCCGGCCACAGCAGGAAAAACCCCCTTGCCACGAATACCTGCCGCGATCGCATACGCCCAGTCCGCACCGGGCGTCACGACGAAGAGCAGCGAGAAGGCCCAGAAGGCGAACAGTGTGGCGCCGCTCATTTGTGCAAGGACAGACCCTTCACGGCCTTGTCTATCGCTTTCTTTGGTCCACGCAAGGCGAGCCCCACTAGGTTCAAATTGTTGGCATCTTCCGCTAGGAACACCTGGCGATTCGCTTCATCGTGGCCGGTCGAGAACATCGCTTCCACATACGGCACGATGGTGAGTTCTCGCTCGATCCCCTTGCGGTGCGCTGCCTGAAGACCGCTCAAATCGGCCTCGAAGACGAGCATCGGCTGGCCCAGCATGTTTCCATACCGATGCCCATTCGAATCGACATAGGGTTCGCCCATGACCTCGGGGGCGGCTGAGGCGATGCCGCTGGCCAGGAAAGCAACGACGTTGAGTCGCTGCCAAGTCGCCAGATCGTCGCGGACGATCAAGGCTATTTTCGTATCGAACATTAACCACTTTCTCCGTTCATCAACTGTAAAAGCCGATGATCGGAGATGGCGGGACTCTCAGTCTAGAACGTTTGTGCAGTGGCGCTGGTAAGCGCCCGGCGTCAGCCGGTACGCACGGCGGAACCAGCGGCCCAGATGACTTTGATCGGAAAACCCGACCTGGATGGCCACCTGTGTCGGGTCGTGTCCCTGCGCGAGCAGCGTACGCGCGGCACGCAACCGCAACCGGACGAGATAGGCGTGTGGCGACAGCCCAAAGGCTTGGCTGAACTGTCGTGTCAGGCGAAAACGATCAATGCCAGAATATCGAGCCAGCTCGTCGAGACCGACATCGTCTTCCATGTGCGCGTGCAGATATTCCCTAGCTCGATTCATCATGTTGGTCGAATCGCGCGAAACCGAGGCCGCCCTGATGCACAGGTGTCGAGACAGAAGGCCGATCATTTGATCGAGGTGTTGGTCGCGAGCCAGTCGGCATTCGGCTCCGTGTATCGCCTCGAACGCGCGCTGAATGGCGGTCGCCAACAGCGGGTCTTCTGGCAAGGTTCGGTGGAAGGCGTGCTCAAGCAACGAAATGTCACCCAAACCGCGTCGCTGCAGCGTGCTGTTGACCCACGGCTGGGGCAGGTACAGCATCGCGTAGGTGAAACCGCTTCCTTCCGGGGCGTGCCCGTCGTGGATCGCGCCCGGCTCGATGAGGATGGCGCGACCGGGCGTGCTGGTGTGAATCGAGCGATGGCAATTGAATCGTTGGACGCCTTGTTGGGTGACGCCTACCAGCACTTCGTCGTGATCGTGCGGGTCGTAGGCATGACCGCGAAAGTGCGCATGCACGCTCTCGATCCCCGTTTCCGGATCACGGCGAAAGTTGAGCCAGTCGTCACTGGCTAATTCATCTGATGTTGCACTCATGACGGGACATTCAGCTGCGGCGGGCTCGAAGAGGTGATTTGGAAAGCAATTGGGGCATTTCATTCTAGTAGTTATCGGCACCCACGCGGCCGATACTACTGCGCGTTGCGACTTTATCTGCGTTTGGCCGCAACACCTTCACGGATAATCCCGCCTAAAACGTATGTTCTGCCCCCGGGAATGTGCCATTTGTGACCTCGGTGGCGTAGTCTTGCGCGGCCTTGCGAAGCAAAGACCTCATATCGGCAAACTGCTTCACGAAACGAGGGAGCCGTCCGGTTCTCAGGCCCGCCATATCCTGCCAAACAAGGACCTGAGCATCACACTGGTTGCCGGCACCAATACCGACCGTGGGAATGGAGACGGCTGCCGTAATCTCGGCAGCCACATCCCCGGGAATCATTTCAATCAGCAGGGAAAACGCCCCCGCTTTTTCAAAGGCGCGCGCACACTCAACGAGCGACAGCGCTTTGTCACCCCGACCTTGAACCCGGTATCCGCCCAACTGATGCTCCGCTTGCGGGGTAAAACCGATGTGCGCCATCACAGGGATTCCCGAGCTAACGAGCTTCTCGACCTGAGGCAACATTTCAACGCCACCTTCAAGCTTGACGGCGTGGGCACCACCCTCCTTCATGAACCGAACCGCCGTATGGAAACACTGCTCAGCCGACGCCTGGTAGGAGCCAAACGGCAAATCAGCAATGACGAGCGAGCGACGACAGGAGCGCGTCACAGCCCGTACCAGTGGAATGAGTTCATCCACGGTCACCGGCAAAGATGTTTCATTGCCGAAGACGTTGTTGGAAGCCGAGTCCCCCACCAATAGCACCGGGATTCCCGCCTCTTCAAAAATCGCCGCCGTGTACATATCGTAGGCCGTCAGCATGGCCCACTTCTGTCCTTTCTCCTTCATCTGCTGAAGATGCGGAATTCGCACACGTGGCGCCGGCGAATCAGGCGTTGCGCCACTACCGTAGGGGGAAGATTGTTCGCTCATGTTTTCTCACTTTAAGACGAGTCGCTTTTAGTTCAGGAACGGTTCAGCAAGCAGGAGCAAGGAAATCATGACCATCGCGACTCCTGAGGCTCTGCTGACGGCTTGAGCGGCTCGTGGACGGGTATGCACCACTGCTTGAGCACTAAATCCCACGAGCAGGTAGACGATCCCACAGCTGACGACATGGATGAAGCCAAGTGCCATGATTTGCAGCGCAACAGGCCAATGACCACGGGGGTCGGTGAACTGCGGAAGTAACGCAAGAAACAGCAAAAAGACCTTGGGATTAAGACCACTCACGCCAATCCCCTTGATGGCCCAATACCCCCAAGAACGCGTCTTTTGCGCATCGCCCGCTGGGGGCGCTGGTGGATGGAGAATCATGTTGCTCCCAATCCAGAACAAGTAAGCCGCTCCGACGAAGGTCACGACGGACAGCGTTATGGAGGATTGGGCAAACAGGGCGCCAACCCCGGCCGCCACCACCAGGGTTGCCAACAAATGGCCGAGTAGCATGCCGACCACGGCGGGCACAACGACACGACCACTCATCCCTGCAGATATGGCATACGCCCAATCCACGCCCGGGGTTATCACAAACAAAAATGAAACTCCCCAAAATGCGGCAAACACACCTAAAGACATATCGATCAGATCTTTCTTGCGAGTTTCTAGCATCATCCGCCACATCTTCAGGCAGATGTTTCCAATGAATTATTAATTGTTGGAACGATATACCCTTGGCGTTAGAATGTGCTCTCAAATACACGAAGAAATTCGTCGATTATTGGGAGTTATTTCCTCATGGATAAGATTGACCGCAAGATTCTTGCTGAACTGCAAGCGGATGGACGTCTTTCTGTCACAGAGTTGGCCGAAAAAATCGGTCTCAGCCTGTCTCCTTGCCATCGGCGATTACGCGCGCTGGAGCAAGCCGGTGTTATTCACGGTTATCGCGCGCAACTCGATCCCGGGCACCTCGGATTGAATTTCTCCTCAATCGTCTTCGTGACGCTTCGCGAAGGGGACCGTCATGCGGTTGAATCCTTCGAGGCGGCAGTCATACTGATACCGCAGGTGATTGAGGCCAAGCGGCTATTTGGCACGCCAGACTATCTTCTTCATGTCGTCACGCGCGATCTGGCGGCTTTCCAGAAACTGTACGATGACCAACTCTCGGCGTTGCCGTGTGTCCTGCGCTTGACCTCGACGCTAGTGATGAAAAGCGTGGTTCAGGATCGTGCACTTCCGCTGAGTTGAGCGATGCCTGAAATTGCCCGAAGTCAAACGAACTATCTGGAGATACAACGGCAGGGGGCGGAGTAGTTGCAGACCGACTGACTCCGAAAGGCCAGTGACTACTCCGATCGACGATTTTCCTGTGGGTTGTCGGCTGCTGTAATTAGCAAGCCGCCGTTCCACTGCTTTGGCAACGAATGACAGCACATGGTCGGGAGCACCGGTTTGCTGGATGGGGAAAGACTTGTGACGTGGCAATCCATCGATTGCGCCAAGACTATCCAATCAAGGCGAGACCTTAAGTTGATTACGAATCTCCTTGAAGTTCTCATAGAACTTCATCCATTTGTTCATACCCCCCATTTCCCCAACAGCCCGAATCATGGCAATGTGAGAAGCACGAAGAATATCGACTTGCTTTTCCAGTTCTTCAATCCGCTGATCCTTTGCCGCCAGCTCAGCCGCAATGCTTTCTTTAGATCGTTTTGTCTGGCGACCCAGGTGTTTGCGAATTTCCTGCTGCTTCGTCTGAAACTGACTGACCAGTGCCGACCGCGCCGGACTTCTTGTTATGGTGGAGGCGTGACCAATAGCAGGGTGCAAGCGAGCCACGGCCCGTGCCGTGATGTCCTCGTTACGTTCGAGCAGGCCTTCGAGGATTTCAACCAGAGCCGCGTCAGCAGGTGGCTTTTCATCAGAGCTCTGGGCGGACATCAAGCACACTCCTTGGTTGCGTACTGTTTTCGGACAGGTCTTTTCCATCGGGAAACACTGCATGGCCATGCGGTGTAGCCAAGACCTGTCTAACTGCTTCCAGGCGGTTCTTTGCGTGTATCAATTGATTGTCTCTTCCAATCGTATTGGCAGGACGTGCGGCAATGGCTTCCATGGCGTTTTTGAATCGTTCTTCAAGTTGAATAAGATGCTGGCGCTGTTTTGGCATGCCGGTCGCCGTGAGATGGCGACACTCGGCGAAACACTCGAGATGTTTGGGGCAAGGATCGACGGTAAAGCTGTTGATGCAATGCCCATACGGCGTTGAATGAAATCCATCGGCTTCGATTTTCAGAAACTCGAAGGCCGCGTCGTCGCCGCGTGTGTGCTGGATCTTCTTGAATGCCTCGACAATCGGGCCGCTTGCTTTCCCAGCTTTTATCAGGCGAGCGACGGTGGCTGCTTTGCTTCCCAAGGCAATCTCAACCTCTTGCGGCAGCTCGATTTGCTCGAGATCCTCAGCCAGGCTTCGGTGGTCGTATTCATAGCTCTGCGCGACACTTTTTCGGTTAAATCGTTTGGTGATGATAGTGTCGGCGACACCGAGTCTGAACAACTCGGTGGTCTG
>WBZX01003429.1_pt1 | contig 10028 bp, 10 predicted proteins | sample 5204211 | NCBI WGS metagenome assembly WBZX01 (sample SAMN12344362, study PRJNA552823) | activated sludge metagenome | biome: Activated sludge suspended growth; feature: Nitrification reactor; material: Wastewater; isolation source: activated sludge from nitrification reactor of wastewater...
TCTTGGATCAAAAGGCCGTCAATTCTGCTTCCTGGGCCAACGAGCCCCTTCAAGGCAGGGTAGGTGTGGAGGTTCTCAGGCGTGACCTTTTCAATGTAGCCACCAATGCACTTGGTCCCCTCGTGTACATCACTGACCATCGACCCTCGGCCCTCTTGGCGACGGTAGTCGCTGAGCGATCCGAGCCGTACGGACCCGAGTTGCATCATCCCTTTAAGGTGCTCGCGACGACAATATTTAAAAAGTGGGGGCAAGCGGCGCGGGCCGCGGTAGTTCTCATCGATCATGACCACATTGACACCCTCTGCTGGGTTCTAGCCATCGCGGCCAGCGTTCGTGCAGCGCGCGGCGCTCATTGGTCGGAGTCCGTCGTTGCAACTGGATAAATCTACAGGTATGTGGCAGTATACGAACCACTCGACGTTGCAGCAAGTGGGTGCTCCAACGTGATCTGGACTTGCTTACTTGGAGGCTAAGAAGTGGAAGGCGACAAGCTGCGCGGCTATCAGAACTCTTTCGATGCCCAAATTTCGGCACAACGACTGTTCATCGCGGCACTGCAGGGCGGTGCCATCAAGCTACCCAACGACAACGCAGAGAGCGCCGGCAAGTTCTTGGCGACGGCCGTAGCTACTGCTGCGAAGATTCTTGAAGCCCAGGGCAAGTAGCGTCCCCGAGTGAATCCGTGGCGCGCGCTACCTGTACAGTGGGCTCAGCGACCGCCGAATGCAACGGCACCGCGGCGGTTCGGCAGTGCAGGAGGCGGCCCGCGGCGAACGGCACCGAGAGTCGGCGCTGCCCCAGGATGTGGCGAGCGTAGCGATGACGCTTGACGAACTCTTATCGGCGCTGCAAGGACAAGGTCGTCGGCAGGCGGCGTTCTACCTGCGCGCGTTTGACGCTCTGCAACCTAGATTCCTCTACAAGTTCCAAGCGCCCGCAAGCCGCAGTGCGGCGGGCATACTTAGAGATTCGACTCTGTGGCTTGCTGATCCTGCAAACTTCAATGATCCATTTGACGCTACTGCGGAAGTCACTCTTGGACATCCACAGAGTGACGCCGCGAAGCTAGCTTATCGAGTCGCTCGAGGTTCTGGGATGTCGCACACAAAGGCCCTGAACCTGGCGAGTTCGAAGCGCAACAAGCCGCCGGACTTGCAGGCGGCGTTCAACAAGTTGCGCTCCGAGTTCGGAGTGGCCTGTCTCACTTCATCCGTAGCGAAGACGAATCACGCAGCCCGCAACCTCCTGATGTGGTCGCACTACGCCCAAGAACACACGGGCATTTGCTTTCAGTTCCATGTGCCGAGCGCACCAGTTCAACTAGCCGTGTCGCTGCGCGTCGAGTACAGCGACGATTTCGTGCGGATCAACTGGGCCGAACGCGAAACGGCAGGTGTCAAAGTAGCCGAAGCGCTGCGCAGAAAAGCGAGAGCATGGTCATATGAGGGGGAGCGCCGCATCATTGTGAGGCTTGCCGCAAACACCCCTCTTCCGTTCCAGCCCGCCGGCCTGGTAGGTGTGATCCTGGGGATGCGTGCTAGTGACAGCACTGTCGAGCTCGTTGCTCAGCGGTGCGCTGACCGAAACCATACCCATGGGACGCAAACCCGCATCTTCAGGGCACAGAAGGTGCCGGGGCACTACAGACTCGAGGTGCGGCGCGCCTTGGACCTGGAGGTGCGCGCCTACGGGAGGCCCGCTGTCGTTCCGCTTACGCGTTGAGGTTCTGTCCGGCGGTGAGTTTATCTGGAGGTCTTCGCCAGCGGCGCATTGCAGAGAGACGCGTGACTTGCCTGTCCTCTCTGTCATGCAACCCGGCTCTCATGTGCATCGATTCGAGTTTCGCTGCCCCATGGCGCATCTGGACAGCGCCCCTAGCGCTCCCACTCAGCGCACCGCAAACGTGCTGCACACGACCGCGCTGCAGCCCGCGCCAATTCTGCTGAATCTCAACTAACCATCATTGATCGTGGATGTAGCCGAAGCGATGGGTCGGCCAAGATTGGGCATACCTGCTTCGTCTACTAGCAGTGGTGCGTCCACAGAGGCGAGCGATTCCTGGTCACTAGCGACCGCCAGGTTCGCCGCCGCCATCGTCAGCTTTCAGTCACTTGAGTGAGGGCGTCCAGTTACTTGCGCACCCAACTCGAAGTCGCCACCGCCTGCCGGTCGCCCTCGGTCTCTGGCACCTCGCGTAGCTCTGCCGATCCTTCCACGCGTATCGCGCCGGGCCATTGCGCCAGCGCTTCGGCCTCAGTCATGCGCCAAGCCATGACACGCAGGCGGCCGGGTCGGCGTGGGTCAGGGACTCGCCATAGCCAGAAGGTGTCCGTGCGCACACGAAGACCATAGGAAGCGCCTGGCTCACCACGAGAACCTGCGCCAGGTTCAGGGCGTGCGTCCCTGACCCGACTTTCCGCACCTTCTCCGTACTCCAGAAACGAGAAAGCCACCCGAAGGTGGCTAACTTATTGATTTCTCAGGCGTTTTGTTGGTGGGCGGTGCAGGGTTCGAACCTGCGACCCCTGCCGTGTGAAGGCAGTGCTCTACCGCTGAGCTAACCGCCCCAACCGCGAGAGGCGCGCATTATGCCAGAGCCTTCCACACCGTCTTGCCGCCGCTGGCCTTGTCCAGGTCGGCCAGCACGGACTCGTGGGCCGCCAGCTCGTCGGCGGTGGGTTCCACCACGGCCAGCACCAGCCCGCGCAGGTCGATCGGCGCGAGGGCGTTGCCGATGCCGGCGGCGGCCGCGGCAGCCGCCGTGTCCATGGCCAGCGCATCCTGACCGCGGGTCATGCGGATGTAGACCTCGGCCAGCAGGCCGGCGTCAAGCAGCGCGCCGTGCAGCGTGCGGTGGGTGTTGTCCACCTCGAGGCGCCGGCACAGGGCGTCCAGCGAGTTGGCCTTGCCGGGGAACATCTCGCGCGCGAGCAACAGCGAGTCGGTGATCCTGGCCGCATGCTCGCGCAGGCCGGGGCGACCCGTGCGCCGAAGCTCGGCATCGATGAAGCCCACGTCGAACGCGGCGTTGTGGATGATCACCTCGGCGCCGGCCACGTAGGCCAGCAGCTGGTCGGCCACGTCGGCGAACAGCGGCTTGTCGGCGAGGAACTCGTCCGACAGGCCATGCACCTTGAACGCCTCTTCGCTGCTGGACCGCTCGGGGTTGACGTACAGATGCAGGTCGTTGCCGGTGAGCCGGCGGCTCACCATCTCCAGGCAGCCGATCTCGATCAGGCGGACAGGCCGGTGGTCTCGGTGTCGAGGAAGATCTGCCGCATCGTCATGCTCCCGTCGTGCGTGCGCCGCGCCACCACAGCCAGACGCCGGCTGCCACCATCGGCACGCACAGCCACTGCCCCATGCTCATGCCCAGCGCCAGGATGCCCAGGAAGCTGTCGGGCTCTCGGAAGAACTCGGCCACGAAACGGAAGATGCCGTAGCCCACGAGGAACGCGCCCGACACCTGCCCCAGGCCGCGCGGACGTTTCGAATACCACCACAGCAGCGCCAGCAGCAGCGCGCCCTCCAGCGCCACCTGATAGAGCTGCGACGGATGCCTCGCGATCATCGATCCGGACTGCGGAAACGCCATCGCCCAGGGCAACGACGGGTCGGCGGCGCGGCCCCAGAGCTCGCCGTTGATGAAGTTGCCGACGCGCCCGGCCGCCAGGCCTGCCGGCACGCAAGGGGCCACCAGATCGGTGACCGACAGGAACTTGCGCCCGCGCATGCGGGCGAAAAGCGCCAGCGCGCCGATCACGCCGAGCAGCCCGCCATGAAAGGACATGCCGCCCTTCCACACCATCAGGGCCTCCAGCGGGTGTGCGGCGTAGTAGCCGGGCTTGTAGAACAGCACGTAGCCCAGGCGCCCGCCGACGATGACGCCGAGCACGCCGAAGAACAGCAGGTCGTCGACGTCGGCACGGGTCCAGCCAGCCTGGGCCCACTGCGGCTGGCGCGTCCGACGCGCGCCCAGCCACAGGAACAGGCCGAAGGCCACCACGTACATCAGGCCGTACCAATGCACGGCCAGCGGACCCAGGCGAAGGGCGATCGGATCGAACTGGGGATGGATGAACATCGGGGCGGGCAGTTGCGTGCGCGTGGAGCCGGATTGTCGCCGCAGCCGGAGCGCCGCCATGATCGCCGGCCGGTCGATAATCGGTGCCCCTGTCTCTCCGAAACTCACGCTCAAGCGCCATGTCCGAAGCCAATCGCCGCTCGAAGAACATCACCGAGGGCGTCGCCCGCGCGCCCAACCGCTCCATGTACTACGCCATGGGCTACACCGAGCGCGACTTCGGCAAGCCGATGATCGGCGTGGCCAACGGGCATTCGACCATCACGCCCTGCAACTCGGGGCTCCAGCGCCTGGCCGACGCGGCGGTGGACGCGCTGAAGGCCGCGGGCGCGAACCCGCAGATCTTCGGCACGCCCACCATCAGCGACGGCATGGCGATGGGCACCGAGGGCATGAAGTACAGCCTCGTGTCGCGCGAGGTCATCGCCGACTGCGTCGAGACCTGCGTCGGCGGCCAGTGGATGGACGGCGTGCTGGTGGTCGGCGGCTGCGACAAGAACATGCCCGGCGGCATGATGGGCATGCTGCGCGCCAACGTGCCTTCGATCTACGTCTACGGCGGCACCATCCTGCCCGGCCGCTACAAGGGCCAGGACCTCAACATCGTCAGCGTGTTCGAGGCCGTGGGCCAGTTCTCGGCCGGCAAGATGAGCGAGGAGGACTTCTGCGAGATCGAGCGCCGCGCGATCCCCGGCAGCGGCTCGTGCGGCGGCATGTACACCGCCAACACGATGAGTTCGGCCTTCGAGGCGCTCGGCCTGTCGCTGCCCTACTCGTCCACCGAGGCCAACGTGCACGACGACAAGGTCGCCAGCACGGCCCGCGCGGCCCAGGTGCTGGTGGAAGCCGTCAGGCGCGACATCAAGCCGCGCGACATCGTCACCCGCAAGAGCCTGGAAAACGCCGTGGCCGTGATCATGGCCACCGGCGGCTCCACCAACGCGGTGCTGCATTTCCTGGCCATCGCCCACGCGGCAGGCGTGGAATGGACCATCGACGACTTCGAGCGCGTGCGCCGCAAGGTGCCGGTGCTGTGCGACCTCAAGCCCAGCGGCCGCTACCTGGCCGTGGACCTGCATCGCGCAGGCGGCATCCCGGCGGTGATGAAGGTGCTGCTGGACGCGGGCCTGCTGCACGGCGACTGCCTCACGATCACCGGCAAGACCGTGGCCGAGACGCTGGCCGACATCCCGCCTCTGCGCGCCGACCAGGACGTGATCCGGCCGGTGTCCGACCCGATGTACGCCGAGGGCCACCTGGCCATCCTGCGTGGCAACCTGGCCCCCGAGGGCTGCGTGGCCAAGATCACCGGCCTGAAGAACCCGGTCATCACCGGGCCGGCGCGGGTGTTCGACGACGAGCAGAGCGCGCTGGCCGCGATCATGGCCAAGCGCATCAAGGCCGGCGACGTGATGGTGCTGCGCTACCTCGGCCCCAAGGGCGGCCCGGGCATGCCGGAGATGCTGGCGCCCACCGGTGCCCTGATCGGGCAAGGACTGGGCGAAAGCGTCGGTCTGATCACCGACGGCCGCTTTTCGGGCGGCACCTGGGGCATGGTGGTCGGGCACGTGGCGCCCGAGGCGTTCGAAGGCGGCACGATCGCGCTGGTGCACGAGGGCGACTCGATCACGATCGACGCGCACCAGCTCCAACTGCAGCTCAACGTGGACGACGCCGAACTGGCGCGCCGCCGAGCGGCGTGGAAGAAGCCCGAGCCGCGTTACACCCGGGGCGTGCTGGCCAAGTTCGCGTTCAATGCGTCCAGCGCCAGCAAGGGCGCGGTGCTCGACGGTTTCGAGGGCTGAACCGGTTCGACCGGGGCTTCAGCCCTTGGCGTCGAACCCGCTGTCGCGCACCGGCTTGGCGATCGCCACCGGGCTGCGCGGCTCGCTGCGGTCGGCCAGCGCACGGCGCGCCCGGTCGGCTGCTTCCTGCCGCTTCTGGGTGTTGCGGTCGATGCCCAGAGCGTCAAGCGACTTGCGTCGCCGCTCGCGCTTCTTGTCGTCGAGCTTGTCCATCTCCCGCCGCTTGGTGTAGCCGCTGGCGTCGGCATAGGTCCACCAGGCCAGCGCCAGGGCGAACGGGCTCAGCACCGTCCACCACGACCACGAGGCCACAAAGCCGAAGTCCGCGAGTTTCATCGCGATCAGCAGCACACCCACGACGATGAACCACATGGCTTGCTCCCAGGGCGCGTGACGCGCCGGTCAACGCGATTGCCTAGAATCGCGTTCGAGCAAACTGTAACGCAGCCGTTTCGGCCTCACCCTGGAAGGAAGTCATGAAGAACCTGTTCATCGTTGCCGCCGCGGTCGCCCTCGTCGCCGCCATGCCCGCCCGTGCCAGCGCCGACCTGGCCCAGAAAAAGAACTGCATGGCCTGCCATGCCACCGACAAGAAGCTGATCGGCCCGGCCTACAAGGACGTGGCGGCCAAGTACGCCGGCCAGAAGGACGCGGCCGACAAGCTGGCCGACAAGATCGTCAAGGGCGGCTCTGGCGTGTGGGGTGCGGTGCCGATGCCCGCCAATCCGCAAGTCACGCCCGCCGAGGCCAAGCAGCTTGCCGCCTGGGTGCTGACCGTCAAGTAAGCGCCACCACGGCCCGTACGGGTCAGTGGCTGATACGAAAAGGCCCCGCACTGCGGGGCCTTTTTTCAACGGGGCTCTAACGCCACCAGCGCGATGTGGACAGCGTGGGCGTCACGCCGCTGGGCACTCGGCCTGCGATCCAGCCCAGTCGGGCCAGCAAGGCCTCGGCGATGCGGGCAAACAGCCCGACGGGGTTCCGGGTTCCGACGGCGATCACACGTGGCATGGCGCGCTCCCTTCGAGGTTCGGCGACGCAGAGGATTCTGTGCCGACCCTGTGACACGCATTTTTCGGTGACTGCCGTTGCCGCGCATCCCCTCCGTTGGGGGAGCGCTGTGCGATGCGCGCAACACACCCCCTATCCGAAGCGCACGGCCACTGCGGGTGGCAGGTTCAGCGACAGGGTCTGCCAGTGGTCGCCGCCGTCGGCACTGGCCCACAGGCCGCCCGTCGTGCTGGTCATCAGCAGGTGCCGCCCGTCGTCGGCCACCGCCAGGCCATGGCGGTAGACCAGGTCATAGGCGTGCTGCTGCGGCAGGCCGGCGCGCAGCGTCTCGAAGCTGCGCCCGCCGTCGCGCGTGCGGTTGACCACCATCGCGCCGCCCACCGGCACGCGACGCTGGTCGGCCTCGGCCGGCGCGAACCAGGCGACGTCCGGATCGCCCGGATGCACCGCCACGGCGAAGCCGAAGGACGACACCGGCGCGGTGGTGATCTCGTGCCAGGACGCGGCTGCGTCGGTCGAGCGCCAGATGCCGCCATGGTGCTGGCACCACAGCGTGTCTGGTGCCGCGGCGCATCGCACCACCCGATGCGCGTCCTGGATGTTCGGGTCGCCCGCCATCTCGGGCGGCATGAAGTTGGCGCGCATGCCCTGGGCGGTGAGCGCCCAGGTGGCGCCGTCGTCGCGGGTGGTCCAGGCCCCGCCGCAACTGATGCCCAGGAGCAGTTCGCCGGCGCGCACCGGGTGCGGGCAGATCGAATGAATGCCGGGCGCGTCGTAGCCTCCGCCGAACCAGCCCAGCCGTTCCTTGCGCTGCCAGAGGGTTTCGACGAGCTGCCAGCTGCGGCCGAAGTCGTCCGACCGGAACAGGCCACCGGGAATCGTGCCGGCCCACACCGTCCCTCGGGCCTGTTCCAGCGCCCAAACCAGCACGAGCTTCCAGGGCGGCCCCTCGGCGCCCTCGGGCTGCGGCGGATAGGCCGGCGTGGCCACCTCTGTCCACGTGCGCCCGGCGTCGTCGCTGGCATGCAGCTTGGTGCCATAGTGGCCCGTGGTCAGCGACGCCAGCATGCGGCGGCTGCCGGCTTCCGGGGGCAACAGCATGGTCACGGGCTCGCCCAGAAAACTCACCCGCTCGATCTGCCACTGCCCGGCACGGCACCGCAGCTCGAACAGGCCCTTGCGCGTGGCCACCCAGGCCCGATCGACTTCGGCCATGGTCATCCTCCGGACAGTGCCTGCAGCACGTAGACGCGGCTGTCGGGCCGCAGCGACGCATCCAGGCGGATGCGCTCTTCGCAGCGAACGCCGTCGACGAACGCCACCACGTTGGCACGCAGGTGGCCCTGGTCGTCGAGCACGTAGCCGCGCAGGCGCGGGTTCACTGCAAACGCGGCTTCCAGCGCGCCCCGCAGGGTGGCAGCTTCGCAGTCCACCTCAGGCGTGGACGTGAAGCGTTGCAGCTGCGGCGTGAAGCTGATGCGCGCCATGCCGCGATGATGCACCGGGCTTCGGCTGCGCAACAGGCCACGGACCCGCACCTTCACGGAATCCGGCCCCCTCCAAGGGCGGCTCTTTCAGGCCCGGTCAGGCCGCCTGGGCGAGCGGCTCCGGCGTGCGGATCAGATGATCGAACGCCGTCAGCGCGGCCTTCGACCCCTCGCCCGCCGCGACGATGATCTGCTTGTAGGGCACGGTGGTCACGTCGCCCGCGGCGAAGATGCCCGGCGCACTGGTGGCGCCGCGTGCGTCCACCACGATCTCGCCGTGACGGCTGAGTTCGACCACGCCCTTGAGCCAGTCCGTGTTGGGAACCAGGCCGATCTGCACGAACACGCCGGCCAGGTCGATGCGGTGATCGTCACCGCCAACGCGGTCGCGCCAGCGCAAGCCGTCGACCTTCTGCCCGTCGCCGGTGATCTCCAGCGTCTGGGCGTTCACGTGCACCGTCACGTTGGGCAGACTGCGCAGCTTGGCCACCAGCACGGCGTCGGCCCGCAGCTTGTCCGCGAACTCCAGCAGCGTGACATGCTGCACCACGCCGGCCAGGTCGATGGCGGCCTCGACGCCCGAGTTGCCCCCGCCGATCACGGCCACCTTGCGGCCCTTGAACAGCGGCCCGTCGCAATGCGGGCAATAGGCCACACCGCGCGTCCTGTACTCGTCCTCACCGGGCACGCCGATGTTGCGCCAGCGCGCACCCGTGGCCAGCACCACGGTGCGGGCCTTCAGAGGCGCACCGCCGGCCAGCCGCACGGTGGCCCAGCCCCCAGGCTCGGCCGCGGGCTCGAGCGACTCGACTCGCTGGCCCTTCATCAGCGACACGTCGTAGGCCCGCACATGGGCTTCAAGCGCCGCCGCGAACTTGGGGCCCTCGGTCTCCTTGACGGAAATGAAGTTCTCGATGCCCAGGGTGTCCAGCGTCTGGCCGCCCATGCGCTCGGCCACCAGACCGGTGCGGATGCCCTTGCGGGCCGCGTACACCGCCGCCGCCGCGCCGGCCGGGCCGCCGCCGACCACGAGCACGTCGAAAGGCGCCTGGGCAGCGAGCCGCTCGGCCGCGCGACCGGCCGCACCGGCATCCACCTTGGCCACGATCTCCGACAGCTCCATGCGGCCCGACCCGAAGGGCTGCCCGTTCAGGAACACCATCGGTACCGCCAGGATCTGCCGCTGCTCGCCTTCATCCCGGAACAAGCCGCCATCGACGGCCACGTGGCGCACGCGAGGATTGAGCACCGCCATCAGGTTGAGCGCCTGCACCACATCCGGGCAGTTGTGGCAGGTCAGGCTCATCCAGGTCTCGAACTCGAAATCGCCGTCCAGGGCGCGGATCTGCTCGATCAGTTCCGCCTCGACCTTGGGCGGGTGGCCTCCGGCCTGCAGCAGCGCGAGCACCAGCGACGTGAACTCGTGGCCCATCGGCACCGCAGCGAAGCGCACGCCCATGTCCGCACCGGCACGGGTGACCTGGAAAGACGGCCGGCGCGCGTCCAGACCGTCGTAGCGCACATGCACCTTCGGCGACAGCGCTGCGATGTCGTCCAGCAACGCGCGCATCTCGGTGCTGGCGTCGCGGTCGTCGAGCGAGGCGACGAGTTCGACGTCGTGTACCAGGCGCTCGAGGT
>WBZX01003432.1_pt1 | contig 10023 bp, 6 predicted proteins | sample 5204211 | NCBI WGS metagenome assembly WBZX01 (sample SAMN12344362, study PRJNA552823) | activated sludge metagenome | biome: Activated sludge suspended growth; feature: Nitrification reactor; material: Wastewater; isolation source: activated sludge from nitrification reactor of wastewater treatment...
AACCCAATGCGGCTTCTGCACCATCGGCTTCGTGATGTCGCTCACGGGTTTTGTGCTCAACGAAAACGCGAAGCAGTACGAACAGGCCATCGCGGCCATCGATGGAAACATCTGCCGCTGCACCGGATATAAGTCCATCGAACGGGCGGCTGCCATCCTCTCGGATAAAATGACGGATAAACCACAGGCCGATACCATCGACTGGCTGGCAGCGAACGGATATATTCCCGCCTATTTTACAGCGATCAAAGCGAAATTGGAAGCATTGAATGCTTCGGACCCGATCGCGGATACCGGTACTGCCGGATCAAAACTGCTCGTGGGGGGCGGTACCGACCTGGTGGTTCAGAAAGCGCTTGCCGTAAAGCAGTCGGCCATACAACATGTGTATGATACCAACGAGCTGAACAGGATCTACCTGGAAGAGGGCCGTTGCCATGTTGGCGGCGCCGTAACCGTAACCGCTTTTGCCGAATCGGCATTGATACAGGAACTCTTCCCCAGGCTCCCGGAATACATCCGGCTGGTTTCTTCCACGCCCATACGCAACATGGCTACCATGGCGGGTAATATTGTGAACGCGTCTCCGATCGGCGACATGAGTGTTTTCTTCCTGGCGCTCAACAGCGATCTTATACTCAACCGCAACGGCGAAAGAAGAACGATCAAATTACGGGATCTTTATAAAGGCTATAAACAACTCGACCGCTCCCCGGATGAAATCGTAGAACAGATTGTTTTCGCGGTTCCGAAAGGAGCTGATTTCAATTTTGAAAAAGTGTGCAAGCGTACATACCTCGATATCGCCAGTGTGAATTCGGCCTGCCTGGTAAAGATCAGCAACGATGTTATTGAAGAGATTCATCTTGCGGCGGGCGGCGTAGCGCCTTACCCCAGGTACCTGGCGGAAACCTGCGCTTTTCTGAAAGGAAAAATGATCAGCGCCAACCGGCTCCGGGAAGCGATCGCGATCATGAACAGCGAGATCGCCCCCATCAGCGACGCACGGGGAACGGCCGACTATAAAAAAAGATTACTGCGCCAACTCTTCCTGGCGCATTTCGGGAGCAGGAAGGAAATCATCAAACAGGTATTGAGCCATTAACAAACACCAGGGTACACGTGAACAACGATCCGGCAAAAAAAAGATCATCTATATCCCCGTTGGGAGCAGAAGGGGGTAATATCGACGCGGCCAATCATGTTACAGGCCGCTCGATCTATGTGGATGATATTCCTGTTATGGAAGGACTGCTCTATGTGAAAGTATTCGACTCACCAATTGCGCATGGAAAGATCCGGAAGATTGATGTTACGGAAGCGGAGCAGCTGGATGGAATTGTAAAGATATTCTCGCACAAAGATATTCCCGGCGAGAACCAGATCGGCGGCATCATCCCCGATGAGCCATTCCTGGCAGATGATATTGTCGACTTCCGCGGCCAGCCGATCCTGCTGATCGCGGCCGAACACGAAGACGCCGCCGAAGAAGCCATCAAAAAGATCCGCGTCGAGATCGACCCCTTGCCCGTCATCACCGATCCCCGGGAAGCATTTAAGCAGGGAAAATTATTAAGCGCATCCCGGAAATTTGTAAAAGGCGATGTGAACGAAGCGTTCAAAAACTGCACATATATTTTTGAAGGCAGCGCCGAAACGGGCGGACAGGAGCAGTTATACCTCGAAACTCAGGGCGCTTATGCATACCCCGCCGAACACAACAGCGTAAAAATATTTTCCTCCACACAGGGGCCTACCGCCGTACAACGCACCGTAGCCCGAGTGCTGGGTGTGCAAATGAACCAGGTGGAAGTGGATGTGCCCCGCCTCGGCGGTGGCTTCGGGGGTAAAGAAGACCAGGCCTCTGCCTGGGCAACCATGGCCGCGATGGTAGCTTATTTATTGAAGCGGCCGGCCAAATGCATCCCGCACCGCATGGAAGACATGCGCATGACCGGCAAGCGGAACCCATATACTACGGATTACAAGATCGGGCTCGATAGCAAGCAGAACATCCTTGCATACCAGGCAGTCTTTTACCAGAATGGGGGAGCTGCCGCTGATCTGTCTCCCGCCATCCTCGAGCGCACCCTGTTTCATGCAACCAATAGTTATGCTATTCCGCATGTACACGTAACAGCGCATTCCTGCAAAACAAACCTGCCTCCCAATACGGCTTTTCGGGGCTTCGGCGGTCCGCAGGGCATGTTCGTGATCGAAGCGGCCATCGATCACGCGGCGAAGGAACTGGGGGTAGAACCGTTGCAGATTCAACGGCAGAACATGCTGAAGAATGGCGATGAGTTTCCCTACGGGCAGATCGTTACCGAATGCCAGGCAACCCATTGCTGGGATGAAGCGCTCGATCAGTTCAATATCGAATCGGTGCGGAAGGAAATAGATTATTTCAACCTGGAGAATACGTTTTATAAAAAAGGATTCTCGCTGATGCCCGTTTGCTTCGGCATCTCCTTTACCAATACCATGATGAACCAGGCCCGGGCATTGGTGCATGTGTATTCGGATGGATCGGTGGGTGTGAGCACCGGCGCCGTGGAAATGGGCCAGGGAGTGAACACGAAAATGCTGCAGGTGGCGGCTCACGCGTTCGGTATTTCGGCTTCACGCATCAAGCTGGAAAGCACCAACACAAGCCGGGTTGCCAATACATCGCCTTCGGCGGCCAGCTCCACGGCCGACCTCAATGGAAAGGCCCTGCAGGATGCCTGCAACCAGGTTAAAGAACGGCTCTTCGATTTCATCAAGAAAGAACTTACCGATAACGAAGATGAGATCATCGAGATAAAAGATGAAGTGGTGTACATCAACGACGAGGCTTCTGTGTTCAATTGGGAGAACCTCATCCGCCAGGCTTTTATGAAGCGGATCAACCTGAGTGCCAAAGGGCATTATGCCACACCCATCATCAACTTCGATAAGTCGATTGAGAAAGGCCATCCCTTCGCCTATCACGTGTATGGAACCGCGTTGACTGTTGTTACGGTCGATTGCCTGCGGGGAACCTATACCATCGATTCGGTGAAAGCCATGCATGATTTCGGCAGCAGCATGAACCGGGTGGTTGACCTGGGCCAGTGCGAAGGAGGCATTGTACAGGGTATTGGCTGGATGACCATGGAGGAAGTGATTTACAATACCGAGGGGAAACTCTTGTCGAATGCCTTGTCTACGTATAAAATACCCGATATCTATTCAGTGCCCAAAGAACTGGAAGTGCGGTTTCTGCCTACCGATGGAAACAGTTATGCCATCCTGAAATCAAAAGCGGTAGGAGAACCTCCGTTGATGTATGGCATCGGCGCTTACTTCGCCATCCGCAATGCCGTGCTCGCCTTCAACCCTTCGGCTAAGATCCCGTATTCAGCGCCCATCACACCCGAAAAAGTATTGATGAGCTTATACCAAAATGATCAATAAGCGATCCATATATAGCACACGATGCTGGCTGAATGGAAAACTGCAGCCCGCAACAATCTCTTTTGACGAAGGCGTTATTACATCCATTCGTGCTGGCAAAACTCCGGGCGCCGAAGATTTTGGCGATAACGTCATCATGCCCGGTGTGATCGATGCGCACGTGCATGTCAACGAGCCTGGCCGTACCGACTGGGAGGGATTTGATACCGCCACACAGGCGGCAGCGGCCGGCGGCACCACCACCATCGTTGATATGCCGCTGAATGCGAGCCCGGTTACCACCACGCTTGCCGCATTCAATAAAAAACAGGAAGCATCCGAAGGCAAGCTCCATGTGAACGTTGGTTTTTATGGCGGACTGGTACCCGGCAACCAGCAACACCTCGAAGAATTGATACATGCCGGCGTGCTGGGCATCAAATGTTTTCTCACGCATTCGGGCATCGATGAATTTCCCAATGTGGGCGAAGCGGAACTGGAAGCGGCCATGCCCCTCCTGGCAAAATATAAACTGCCGTTGCTGGCCCATTGCGAACTCAAAGGCGATTGCCAGACAAAACTGGATGCCTTTCCAACAAGCTATAAGGAATACCTGGCGAGTCGCCCAAAGGCCTGGGAAAACGAAGCGGTGGAACTGATGATAAAACTTTGCCGCAAACATCATTGTCCCACACATATTGTACATGTGTCCTCCGCGGAGGTTCTGCCGCTGGTACAGCAGGCCAGGGCCGAAGGCCTTCCGCTCACCGCCGAAACCTGTGCGCATTATATTTATTTCAACGCGGAAGACATACCGGATGCAGAATGCGTATACAAGTGTGCGCCACCCATACGGGAAAAAGCGAATAACGACCGGCTCAGGGCCGCGTTGAAAAACAGTTTGCTGGATTTTATCACAACCGACCACTCACCGGCGCCTCCTGCTATCAAGGAGTTCGAAAGCGGCAACCTGCTGAAAGCCTGGGGCGGTATCGCCGGGCTGCAATTCTTATTACCCGCCGCCTGGACGGCCATGAAGCATGCATTATCTCTGGAAGAATTCATTCCTTTGCTCACGGAACACCCGGCCCGTTTTCTGAAAGCGGAAGAAGTGAAAGGAAAACTGGCGGAAGGATACGATGCAGACATCTGCATCTGGAACCCGGAGGAAGCATTTGTGGTAAGAGCCGAAGATATTTTGCATAAGCACGATTGCAGTCCCTACACCGGCAAACAACTTTCCGGAACAACGCGGGAAACGATCGTGCAGGGAATAACCGTTTACCAAAAAAAGAAGATCATACATAAAAACGCAGGCAAATGGCTTTTGAGAAAGTAAAAGAGATTATTAAGGATTCCCCGGCATTCACCAAACTGACCGACCTCGCCGCCGGGCGCCTCGGGGGAAAAGTGCTGTATGCTACCGACGATTTTTTTGCCGAAAAGGAAAATCTCATCAAACCGGGCCGGGGTATTTTCATCACCGATAAATATACCGACCGGGGCAAATGGATGGATGGTTGGGAGAGCCGCCGCAAGCGTACGCCTGGGCACGACTGGGCCGTAATCCAGCTGGCAACATCCGGAAGGATCGCTGGCTTCGACATTGATACCAATTTCTTCCTGGGCAATCATCCGCCGCATGCATCGGTTGAAGCCATACAGCTTGACGATGCGTCGGATATTGTTGATTGGGATGCACTGAACTGGACGGAGATCTTGCCCAAATCTCCCCTCGACCCGGGCTCACAGAATTTTTATGAATGCAAGAGCAATGCGTTGTACACGCACCTGCGCCTGCACATTTACCCCGATGGCGGCGTAGCCCGGTTCCGGGTTTATGGCGAAGTGTTCAAGAACTGGGATGCCGTTGGCGACGATGAGGTCATCGACCTGGCGGCAGCCATCAATGGCGGAAAAGCCATCGCCTGCAACGATATGTTCTTCAGCGCTATGGGCAATCTCATCATGCCGGGCCGAGGCGTGAACATGGGCGATGGGTGGGAAACCAAACGGAACCGCACGCCCAATAACCGCGACTGGGTGATCCTGAAACTGGCGCACAAGGGAATCATCGAACGCATTCTCGTGGATACATGCCATTTCAAAGGCAATTACCCGGATACCTGCTCGATCGAAGGATGCAATGCGGGCAGTGATGAAGAAGTGATCAACGATAACGTGCAGTGGACCGAATTGCTTCCAAAACAAAAATTAAGCGCCGATCACGAACATGTATATACCGGGGAACTGAACCAGGGTATTCCCGTAACGCATGTGCGGTTGAATATTTTTCCCGATGGCGGTGTAAGCCGGCTTCGGTTATTCGGCAGGAAAATAAAATAATACATGCTCGGACTGATACTGCTCAGCGTTTTTGGTTTTGTGCTTGTCATGCTTACGGTGCTGACATACTACCTGCATGCCCTCGAAAAAAGAATACAGGCGGATGATGATGCGGGCCTCAACGTGGAAACAAAGAAAGAAGAGATCGCATCCTCGCAGGCTTTTACGTATACGGCGCTTGTGCTGGTATCCATCGGCATGGCCGCCTCCTTCTATATATATGTACAGGGAACTCCCTGGGAAGCGCACCTGATGGAGTGGCTCAATATTGTAGTAAGGCTGATGCACATCACGTTCGGCATCGCCTGGATCGGCGCTTCGTTCTATTTTGTTTTCCTGGAGAACGCCCTTAACCGGACAAAGGACGTCCGGGATGAACTGGCCGGCAACCTGTGGGCCGTGCACGGCGGCGGGTTTTATTATTTAGAGAAATACAAGGTGGCCCCGAAGACCATTCCCAAACACCTGCACTGGTTCAAGTACGAAGCCTATTTTACCTGGGTAACAGGAATAAGCCTTCTTTTTGTTGTGTATTACTTCAACGCGTCGGCGCTGCTGATCGACAAAAATGTACTTGACATAACCGCGATGCAGGCTATTGGAATCGGCATCGGTTCGTTTGTAGTGGCCTGGATCATATACGACCTGCTTTGCAAATCGCCCCTGGTCAAACAACCGCTGCTGTTCGCCCTGATCGGTTTCGTTATATTGACAGGCCTGGCCTATTTCTATACAAAGGTTTTTAGTCCGCGGGCGGCGTACATTCATTTCGGCGCCATGATCGGCAGTTTGATGGTGGCCAATGTATTCTTTGTGATCATCCCGGCGCAGAAGGCGATGGTGAACGCGGCGAAGAAAGGATTGCCGTTAAACCCGCAGTTAGGTAAGAACGCCCTGAACCGTTCGCTTCACAACAACTATTTCACGCTGCCGGTATTGTTTGTGATGATCAGTAATCACTTTCCCAGTACTTTTGGTTACGGGCAACCCTGGCTGATACTGGCGATCATTTCCCTGGGAACCGCGGGGGTAAAGCACTACCTCAACCTGCGGGAAAAGGGTCAGCTCTCGGTTTGGGTATTGCCCGTGTCGATCGTGATCCTGCTGGCCGGGGCCTTTATCTCGGCACCGTCGAAGAACCCGGGCGCCTGCAATGAAAAGATAGAGTTCAGTACGGTGAATGCCATCATACAGGAACGCTGCGTGAGTTGTCATTCATCCAAACCAACGGATGATGTTTACAAAGCGGCTCCCAATGGTGTGATGTACGATACGCCGGAAGATATTGTACGGAAGAAGGACCTGATCATGCAGCGGGTGGTGCTCACCAAAACGATGCCGCAGAATAACAAGACGAACATCACGGAGAAAGAACGGGATATCATTCGCTGCTGGATCGAACAGGGAGCGCAGGTGAAATAAGGTTAAAGAGTTTAAAGTTTAAGGTTTTGACGTTACAGGAATTCAATACACTGGAAAAAGAGGTGGCGGCCAAGGAGCTGTTCAGTTGCTGCGGATCGGATACATGGGTATCGGCGCTGATGAAGTCGTTTCCCTTTGCTTCCGAACAGCAATTGGTGGAGAAGGCAACCGAAGCCTGGTACCATGAATGCGGAGGCACCGACTGGTTGCAATCCTTCACCCATCACCCCGAGATCGGCGATGCGAAAAGCCTGGCCGAGAAATTCGCGGGTAAAGAACAGGCAGGTGTTGCGGCCGCTTCGGGTGCAACCATCGAAGCGCTGGCATCCGCCAACGCGGCGTATAAGAAGAAATTCGGGTTCATCTTTATTGTATTCGCTACCGGTAAGTCGGCCGGTGAAATGCTGGCCCTGCTGCGGAGCCGCATCGATAACAATGCCGGGGAAGAGATCCGCATCGCCATGGGCGAACAGCATAAGATCACCCTGCTGCGCTTTCAGAAATTACTCACCAATGCCAATTTTCAATTTTTACGCATGAGTCATCTTACCACACACGTGCTCGACACCTCAGCGGGCAGGCCCGGGAAGGATATGGCCGTTAAGCTTTTTCAGCGCACGGCTACCGGTTGGGAAACCATCACCCAGGGCATTACCGATGCCGACGGGCGCATACCGAACCTGCTTCCGGCGCAGCGCCTGCTGGCTCCGGGCGTTTACAAACTTGTTTTTCATACCGGCGATTATTTTACGGCCAACAACAGTAAGGGATTTTATCCCGAAGTGGAGATACAATTTACCATCACCGATGATTCGCATTACCATGTTCCCCTGCTGATCAATCCCTACGGGTATTCTACCTACAGGGGCAGTTGAGCATAAGCCAAAAGTGAAAAGTCAAAGCCAGAAGCGTTGCCTGGTTTTGCTTTCGCCGTTCCATTTTTTCTTAACCAGGTACCATACTAAAAAATAACAGAAATGACCCCATCTATTCCGGCCGATAAAAAAGAACTACTCTTCGGCAAACTCAAAGAAGCCAACACCGCTTTCCAGAAAATATATCCCGGCGACCGCAGCGAACGCCAGCCCGTGCATACCTTGTATGGCGGCGCTAATCTTTTTAAGTCGGATGCCGCCCCGGCGCTTGGCAAAAGAGCCCTGGAAATATTCGAGACCTACGCACCGGATCATACCGTATTCGGGAAGGTGTTTGGTATGGATACACAATCGGGGTTCAGCAGGAAAGTGTACGAGAAAGTGATCGCCAAACTGAAAACAGAAGCCATCGAAGATTTCCGTATCGATTTTGAAGACGGCTATGGCAACCGCAGCAACGAAGAAGAAGATGAAACCGCGGTAACCGCAGCCAAAGAACTGGCAAAGGGAATGAAGGAAAACACGCTTTCTCCCTTTATCGGCATACGCATCAAACCCTTTACCGAGGAGATGAAAGAACGGGGATTGCGTACGCTGGATATCTTCATCAGCACGCTGGTGAAGGAAACCGGCGGCAAACTGCCCGACAATTTCGTGGTGATGCTGCCCAAGGTAACCATCCCGGAACAACCGGCAACCCTGGCCGGCTTCTTTGATATCCTGGAATCGGAACTGAAACTGGAAAAGGGTGTACTGAAGATGGAGATGATGGTGGAAACCACGCAATCGATCATGGCCATCGACGGTACCAACCCCTTGTACAGGTTCATCAAAGCAAGCAATGGCCGTTGCATCGCGATGCATTTTGGCACCTACGATTATACCGCCAGTTGCAGCATCACGGCCAAATACCAGGAAATGGATCATCCCGTTTGCGACTTCGCCCACCACATGACCAAGGTAGCGCTGGCGCATACCGGCATCTGGTTAAGCGATGGCGCCACGAATACGATGCCGATTGGTCCGCACCGCGGCGATAACCTTAGCGAAGAACAGATGCGGGAGAATACCGAGGTGGTGCATCGTGCCTGGCGCAAGGGCTACGATCATATCCGTCACTCGCTCTGGAACGGGTTCTACCAGGGCTGGGATCTGAACCCGGCTCAGTTTCCCATGCGCTACGCGGCGGTATTCGCTTTCTTCCTCGAGAGTTACGACGATGCGGTTGAACGACTGAAAACCTTTGTTGAAAAAGCGGCAAGGGCAACCCTCATCGGTGACGTGTTCGATGATGCCGCGACAGGGCAGGGCCTGCTCAACTACTTCCTCCGGGCATTGAACAGCGGCGCCATCACCGAAGAAGAAGTGCTTGCCACCGGGCTAACCCTTGATGAGATCCGGAGCCGCTCATTCAAGAAGATCCTCGAAAACCGGAAGATGAGATAATGGATGTCTGGCGTTTTATATCGGATAAACTGAATGAAAATATCCCGGTGGAACTTTTATATGTGCTGCAAAGCGAAGGAAGTTCGCCGGGCCGCCAGGGTTTTAAAATGGCCGTGGCCGCCGATGGTGATTTTTGCGGAACGATCGGTGGCGGCATCATGGAGCATAAACTGGTGGAGATGGCAAAAGCCAGGTTATCGCAGGATGACCGATCTGTTTTACTCATGCGCCAGCATCATGACAAAGACCATCCCGCTAACCGGTCGGGCATGATCTGCAGCGGCAGCCAGCTCAACGCGTTTATTCCTGTTCGTCTGCCCGACAAAAAAGTCATCGACACGGTTCTTTCTTCTTCGCACAAATACATCCGGGTATCTTCCGCGGGATTATTCATTGCGGGCGATGATAAAACCGGTTTGCAGTATCAATCGGATACCGACTGGCAATACCAGGAAGCCATCGACCGGAAACCGGTCATACACATCATCGGTGGCGGGCATGTAAGCCTCGCTTTGTC
>WBZX01002147.1_pt2 | contig 10022 bp, 8 predicted proteins | sample 5204211 | NCBI WGS metagenome assembly WBZX01 (sample SAMN12344362, study PRJNA552823) | activated sludge metagenome | biome: Activated sludge suspended growth; feature: Nitrification reactor; material: Wastewater; isolation source: activated sludge from nitrification reactor of wastewater treatment...
CCTTCGATATGCTTCTGGAGAAGTACCACATCGAGAAGGTGAAGACCGTGGGCGATGCGTACCTGGCGGTATCCGGACTGCCCGAGCCTTACGAGGACCATGCCTTCGAGATGGTGAACGCGGCGATCGAACTGCGCGACTACATGCTGGCGCGGAAAGCAGACCCTCACCGTCACGGATTCGATGTGCGCATCGGGGTGCACAGCGGAGAGGTGGTGGCCGGGATCGTGGGTATCCGCAAATTCGCCTACGACATCTGGGGCGATACGGTGAACACAGCGGCACGCCTGGAGCAGAACTGCCTGGAAGGCCGGGTGAACATATCGGCCACCACACATGCCCTTGTGAAGGACCGGTTCTGCTGCACCTATCGTGGCGAGATCGAAGCGAAGAACAAGGGCAAGCTGAAGATGTACTTCGCTGAACGCTTGGGCGTCCGCTAGCACATACACGCCCTGTGGCCGGGTACCGACCGTGAACCCGCCCCCACCCTCCGCGACGGACGCTGCGGCCGTTCCATGGCGGGCACTTGCACGTCAGCGCTTGCGGATCACCCGGTTCTGTGCAACTTAGTCCCTTGACGCGAGCACACAGGCGCTTGCGGACCAACCCGATGAAACGCACCATACGCGCCGCAGAGGACAACTCCACCGGCACCCCTTACACCCCCGCAGTGGAAGCTGGCGGCTTCGTATTCATTAGCGGGCAGATCGCCCAGGTGTTCAACACCCGCATGCTCAAGACGGCGAACATCACCGATGAGACCCAGCAGGTGATGGAGAACCTCGGCGCAGTGCTGAAAGGTGCAGGCCTCGGCTACGAGCACTTGGTGAAGTGCACGATCTACATCACCAACCTCCAGTACTACGCGGAGGTGAGCCGGGTGTACCAGACCTTCTTCACCGTGGGTGATCCTCCTGCTCGTGAGACCATGGGGGTGAAGGAACTGCCACGCGGCGTGAATGTGATGATCAGCGCCATCGCCTGCCGGGGATAGGTCCGCAACAGATCCTTCGCTGAGGTGAGCACGCTCACGACCTACCTGCTTTTGTTCCGTGGCGTGGGCGGGCCGGTACAACTGCCCGTTGCCGAGCTGCGTGCGGCGCTTACGAAGGCCGGGTTCAAGGACGCGACCACCTACATCAACAGCGGGAACGCGTTGGTGCGGAGCGCACTGACGCGGGAGGAGACGCTGGCCAAGGTGGCCGAGCTCTGCAAGAAGAAGTTCACGTACGACCGGCCCATCTTCGCACCCACCGCTACGGAATGGGATGCCGTGGTGAAGAGCGATCCGTTCCCGAAGAAGGCCGAGGGCAAGCATGTACATGCTGTTCTACTAGCGGAACGACCCGCTCCGGAAAAGGTGAAAGCGCTTGAAGCGCTCGCCGTGGGCGATGAGGAACTGAAGGTGCTGAAGAGCCGCGTTGGATCTTACCATGTGTGCTACCTCCACACACCGTATGGCTTCGGCACGTGCAAGCTGGCGGAGAAGTTCGACAAGGGCATCGGCGTGGTGAACACGGCCCGCAACTGGAACACGGTGTTGAAGATGCAGGAGCTGGCGCGGGGGCTGCACGGGAGTAGCGGCACCGCTTGAAAGAAGGTGGAGATGTAGAGGAGATCATTGTTCTCCTTCCACCTTTTGCTTCGCCAAAAGGTGGAGCCAAAAGGCGCCCACGATCAAAGCCGCAGCCCGTCTCGCACAGGCCCGCAGCACGAGCTCCCCGAGACGGGCACGGCCGCGCTGATCGTGGACACCTACCGCACGCGGTACTTGAAAGGTCCGAGCCGAAGGATGAGGCTAGTGGCCCCAACGCGATCCACTGAAGGGCTCCTTCCATCAGTGCGGCTTGCGCGCAGCCGCCAACTCCTGACCGAGCTTGCGGGCTTCTTCCAAGGGCAGACCGCGCAGCAATTCGCGGAGGTCATGCTCCTCGGCAGGGCGAACGAGCTCGGCGAGCGGGTCGCCGGGCGCAGGTGACTTGCCTTTGGCGAGTTCGAGGCGGAAGAGATCGGGGAGGGAACAGCCGAAGATGCGGCAGAGCTTGAGCAGATCGCGGAGATCAGGACGTTGCACGCGGCCGGTGGTGTATTGCTTGGCGACATGGTCCGTGAAGCCGTGGGCGGTGAGGAAGGAGAAGGGCTTGTCGATACCCTTGATGCGCGCGAGGCGGAGGATGTCGACGTGGAGGACGGACTGGTCCGGGATGGATTTGCTACGCATGGCCACTGGGTAGTTCGCTAGACCGATAACGCTAGGGTTGAACGGGGTGCGATGTGGACTTATTGCGGCAGGGAGTGGGGCTCTTAAGCCGATGTATGCACCTTTTGAGTTGGAGTGTGGGTGTATTTGGCTGAGCTGCTTGGTATCAAGGTTGTGACCGACACTCTTTGAGCCGATGGGTGCAGGAATGCGGTTGCGACAGGTGCTTATTCCGTTGGCACATGGGCTTATTGGGCCAGCGTGTGGACTTATTGAGCCGGGAGGTGGGAACATTGGGACGTGAGGGAGACGGACGGGTATGCAAGGCGGGTTGGGGCGTGGTGGACGCCCCGGGGTTGGCTCGGGGCAGGGGTGGACAGCGGGTGTACGGGTGGACACAGGGTCAGGCCCGGGGCAGGGGGTGGACACAGGTGGACACGGTAGCTTCGCCCCGTTCCCGAACCCGATGCCCGCGATGTGCGGCATTGGGTTTCGGGCGTTTGGCGTCCATGAATCAGTCGAATCGGTATGTCATTTTTCTCATGGTCCTGCTCAGGGCCTCAACCATTGTTCATGCGCAATCCAGGCTTCCAACCGAATCCGTGCTTGTCATCGATAGTCTGACCCTCTCGGGAAAGAGCGACCGTGCCACGAACACGAGCGTGCTTGTCCTGCACAAGGATGGATCGTTCAATTGGAATAGCTGGGGTCCGTCCTGTTTCACATGGGCTTCTTCTTCGGGCTACTGGAGCATCACTGATGACACACTCTCACTACGTGAACCACCATCACATCAGCCCGATGACCTGACCCAGGTTTGGTTGACTGCTCAGGGCGATACGATCTACTTATCGAAGTTGCGACCGGTCGATGAGGTTCCGTGCAAAAACCCACCGTCCGTTGATCTCCTGGTCCAGTACGCTGTCTTCTCAGATCGCCTAGACCCCGTTCGTTGCTCAAGGCCCGATTATGGGAACTGGGCATTTGAGGAGTACTTCCCAACTCTTTGGTCAGTCGAGAACAATGTTCTGCCATTTATAACAACGCGTAAGTGACCTCCCTCCCAGACCTCCTCTCCCTCTATCGCTCCGACGCCCGCGTCGCCCGCGTTACCGAAGGCTTGAACGAACGCGCAGCACGCGTCCAGATCAGCGGCACCATCGGTTCGGCGCAAGCGCTCATCGCGGCGAGCATCATCGAGAAGCGCAGCGGCGTGCATGTCTTCGTCCTCACTGACCGCGAAGAGGCCGCCTACTTCCTCAACGACCTCGAGGCACTGCGCGGCAAGGACAAGGAGGCCCGCAAGGCGAAGGACGAGGACATGTTGTTCTACCCAGCCCCTTCCCGTTCGCCGTACGACCCCGAAGGCCACCACGACGGCGAGCGCGTGAGCCGGACGGAAGTGCTGGAGGCCCTGATGCGGGTGAATAGTGAATGGGAGTTAGCGAATGGAGAAGCCCACCATTCGCCATTCACCAACTCCCATTCACCCTCCCGGCTCATCCTCATCACCTACCCGGATGCGCTGGTGCCGTTGGTGATGGGCAAGGAGGAAATGCAGAAGAACACGCTGACGGTGAAACGCAGCGAGGAACTGCCCATCGATACGTTGGGCGAATGGCTCCAGGAAACAGGTTTTACACGCGTGGAGTTCGTCTATGAGCCGGGGCAGTTCAGCATACGCGGCGGCATCGTGGACGTGTTCAGCTACGGCAGTGACAAGCCCTACCGCATCGAGCTCTATGGCGATACCGTGGAGAGCGTGCGCCGCTTCGACCCGCAGGACCAGCTCACCATCGAGTTCCTCTCCGAAGCCGTGATCGTGCCGGACCTGCAGGACGAGGACGCGGCAAGGCAGCAGAACTTCTTCGCGCAATTGCCGGAGGACGCGGTGATCTGGTTGCGGGACCTGCAAGCGATCGGGGATGCGGCGAAGAAGCAGTTGAAACTCTTGGGTGAAGCGTACGAGAAGCTCACGGGAAAGGACGAGCACCCTACGCCGGATGAACTGCTGGCAACGGATGCGGAGTTGATCAAGGGGACGCTGGGGTTTCGCAAGGTGTTCTGGGGAACCCAGGGTGAATGGTCGATGGTGAATGGTGAATGGGAAAATGCAGGCTCAGGGCCATTCACCAACTCCCATTCGCCATTCACCGCTCCACCAAGCGAGCAAGCGCGCAGGACCGACCACCACGCACAAACGTTCGTCGACTTCGCCCAACGCCCACAACCCACGTTCGCGAAGGAGTTCAAGGTGCTCAGTGGCGACCTGCACAACAAGCAGAACGCTGGCTACACGAACCTGATCGCGTGCAACAGCGCGAAGCAGAGCGAGCGGCTCTATGCGATCTTCAACGACATGGAGCACGCCGTGGCCTTCACGCCGCTGGTGCTCGACCTGCACGAGGGCTTCATCGACCCTGAGCTGAAGCTGGCGCTCTATACCGACCACCAGATCTTCGAGCGTTACCACCGCTTCCGGCTGAAGGAAGGTTTCCGCAAGAATGCGCAGGCGCTCACGCTGAAGGAGCTGACGCAACTGAAGCCCGGCGACTTGGTGGTGCACATCGACCACGGCGTAGGCGTCTTCAGCGGACTGGAAACGATCGACGCGGGCGGCAGCATGCAGGAAGCGATCCGCTTGAAGTACCGCGATAACGACATCCTCTACGTCGGCATCCATAGCCTGCACCGCGTGAGCAAATACAGCGGCGAGGAGGACGGAAAGTCACCGAACATCAGCAAGCTCGGCAGTCCCGCGTGGAAGAACCTGAAGGAGAAGACCAAGGCCAAGGTGAAGGCGCTGGCCTTCGACCTGATCAAGCTGTACGCGCAACGCAAGAGCAAACCCGGCTTCGCGTACCAGCCGGACAACTACCTGCAGCACGAACTCGAAGCGAGCTTCATCTACGAGGACACGCCCGACCAGAACAAGGCCACGCAGGACGTGAAGCGCGACATGGAAAAGTCCACACCGATGGATCGACTGGTCTGCGGCGATGTGGGCTTCGGCAAGACCGAAGTGGCGATACGCGCCGCGTTCAAAGCGGTGTGCGACAGCAAGCAGGTGGCGGTGCTCGTGCCTACGACGATCCTCGCGTTGCAGCACTGGAAGAGCTTCTCCGCGCGCATGAAAGGCCTGCCGGTGCGGGTGGACTACATCAACCGCTTCCGCAGCAGCGCGCAGCAGACGCAGATCCTCAAAGACCTGAAGGAAGGGAAGATCGACATCATCATCGGCACGCACCGATTGGTGAGCAAGGACGTGGTGTACAAGGACCTCGGCCTGCTGATCATCGATGAGGAACAGAAGTTCGGCGTGAACGTGAAGGACAAGTTGAAAACACTGCGCGCGACGGTGGATACGCTGACGCTCACCGCCACGCCGATCCCGCGCACACTGCAGTTCAGCCTGATGGGCGCGCGCGATCTCAGCATCATCAGCACGCCCCCGCCGAACCGCTATCCGGTGAGCACGATGTTGCAGCCGTACGACGAGGTCACCATTCGTGGCGCGATCGAATATGAACTGAGCCGCGGTGGGCAGGTGTACTTCCTGCACGACAAGGTGAAGAACATCGAGTTCATCGCCGACATGATCCGCAAGCTGGTGCCCGGCGCGCGCGTGGGCGTGGGTCACGGTCAGCTGGAAGGACACAAGCTGGAGGAAGTGATGATGGACTTCATCGAGGGCAACACCGATGTGCTCGTGTGCACCACCATCGTGGAGAACGGCCTCGACATCCCGAACGCGAACACGATCATCGTGAACGAAGCGCAGAACTTCGGATTGAGCGATCTGCATCAGTTGCGCGGTCGCGTGGGGCGTAGCAACAAGAAGGCGTACTGCTACCTGCTCGCACCAAGCCCGCATCTGCTGCCCGACCTGAGTCGCAAGCGCCTGCAGGCCATCGAGCAGTTCAGCGACCTTGGCAGCGGCATCCACATCGCGATGAAGGACCTCGACATCCGCGGCGCGGGCGACCTGCTCGGCGCGGAGCAGAGCGGCTTCATCAACGACATCGGATTCGAGACCTACCACAAGATCCTGGAGGAAGCCGTGCGCGAACTGAAGAACGAGCACTTCAAGGACCTCTTCGAGGACGCGCAGGAAGGCAGTCACGCGCTGGCCCGTGGATCACGCCGCGACCAGAGCGACGATTGCATCATCGAGACCGACCTCACGATGCTGATCCCCAACAGCTACGTGAGCGAAACGGCAGAACGGCTTGCGCTCTACCGTCGCCTGGACGATATCAAGGACGAAGCAGAGTTGCAGAAGTTCACGGCGGAGGTCACGGACCGTTTCGGTCCGATCCCGCAGCAGGTCACCGAACTCATGGAAGCCATCCGCCTGCGCTGGCTCGGTCAGCAGATGGGCCTGGAGAAGATGGTGCTGAAGAAGGGCACCCTCATCGGCACCTTCATCGCCGACCAGAAGCACGGCTTCTTCGAGAGCGATGCGTTCAATGCGGTGCTTCGGGCGGTGCAGGCACAGCCGCGCAGGTTCAAGGTGTACGAGAAGGCGGGCACGCTGCGCATCAGCGTGCAGGATGTGAAGAACGTGCAGGTGGCGAAGGAGGCGATGGAGAGCGTGGTGGGGGTGGCGGCGTAAGGACAGCACGCTAGCTTTGAACAGCTTCCTGCACAATCGAGGAACGACAAACGCCGATGATACACTTACCTCCTTCGTGTTGTATTGCAATGCTCATCGCGCTGAACCTTGGCTGTGCGGCACAACCCGATGAGCGCCGCAGCACTGAATGGGCTTTGTACAAAAACGACATGCTCGGCCTCCAAATGAACTATCCATCTCATTGGGACACGACAGCGCATGACCCAAGGCTGGTTTTCATAGCAGCGGAGATCAATCCAGACAGTCTCGACAGGTTCAACGAGAACTTGAATCTTAGCTGCTTTGTGAACAATGGCTCTTCACTCGACGACATCGTCGCCCTCAACCTCAAAGCCGTTCACGACAGATACGGAGACACCTTGAACCTTGCCCATAGCGGTATTACTAATGAACATGGTGTTCGAATCGAGACCATATATTTTGAATAACAGGTATCTGGCTTACACCTCGTCCAGCAATCTTGCTTCTTCACAAATGGCAAGCATTCCTACTGTTTGACGTTGGGTAATGAAAAGGGAAAAAGCCCTGAATATGCTCCGACTTGGAGCACCATACTCCAGAGCATTGTTCTTTGGAAATAGAAGCTGGCCTTGCGCTCCTCTACGAGTAGAAGAGCAGACGATGGAGAGCGTTGTGGGAGTGCCCACATGAGGAACTGCGGACTAGCGCACCACACCCAGCATTTCATCCTCCTTCTTGTACGGCACCAAGAAATGCTCCTCGCGCAACGCACGACCATGGCGGTCGTAGTCGACGCGCACACCTATGAGGTCGCCGTTGCGATCGCGCCGCGCGATCTGTTTAACGGAGCCGGGGACCGGCTCCATGCCCCCTCTACCACGATACCCGATGTGGATGAATGAAGGCATGTGGTAGGCGAACTGCAGATGGTCCTGTTCGTTGGCGGTGAAGCCGAAGAAGTCGACCATCCGGTCATCGGCATAGACGACGTGCATGGAGTCGTAGCTGGCGGTGCGGTCGAGGTGGTCGTACCGGGCGATGTCCGCGAACAACTCGCGGCCGTAGTGCGCATAGCCCAAGGCGAGCAGGCCGATGCGATCAAGGGTGCTGTGCTCGGTCATCGGCTCGTCCATGTAATCCTTGTAGTAGGTCCACGGGCCCTCCTTCTTGTATTGGACCAAGGTGTGGGAGCCGGGAAGCTGTTGCTGCTGGAAGCCGTTGAGGTCGAAGCGTGATACGGTGACCCCTTCCTCCGGCCGGGGTGCGCCGTCGCGGGCACTGATGGCGAAGGTGTTGAGCGCGGTGAGCTCGATGTTCTGGAACCACTGCAAGCCCTCGGGATTGTAGATGCGTTCGTTGCCTGCGGCGATGAGACCGCCTTCGGTGGTGAAGACCTCGGTGTGCACGGTGGCGGAGTCGATGGGTGTGCGCACGTAACGCAAGCCGCGGGCATCGTCGAAGTTGGTCTTGGTGACGGCTTGGCCGTTCCGGAACACGATGGTCTCGATGACCTTGCCGTCGCGGTCGTAGCGCGTGCGCACGCCGTTCAGCTTGTCATCTCGCCAATGCTCGGTGCGGCAGAGCTTGTCGGTGCCCTTGTAGTATTCCTTCCAACGGCCCGAGCGCTTCCCGTGCTCGAAGTAGCCTTCGATCCACGGCAAGCTGCGGTCGTAGTTCTGGACCCAGCGTCCGTGCAGATCGCCGTTCGCGCCTTCGCCATAACACCAGACCTTGTCTTTGTCTCGCCCTTCGAAGTAGCGCACGACCTGCTCGGGCTTCTGCGGCACCTCGTACTTATCGGGTAGCAGGAAGGCATCCGGGAGGTAGTAGTCGTAGGCCCCTTGGATGAGCTTCAGTTCATCCAAGGTGAAACCGGAAGCGTGCTGCCACGCGCCGAGTTCGGGGTCGGTGATCTCGCGGACCCACGCGAAGTTGTTGGCCGCTGCGATGCGACGCGCCATGGCCTCCTGCCCGGTTTGGCGCATGAGGTAGCCAACGGCGCAGAAGGTCTCGTGCTCATCAATGAAGACGGGCGTGCGTTCGCGACGATGGTAGTTGATGGGGAAGCGGCCTTGGCGTTCGTAGTCAGCGAGCACGGCGATGAGCTCCGCGCGCGATGCACGTTGGGCTGCAGTCAGTCGAACGATCGGTGCATCTGCGAGAACACCGAGCACTTCGGTGAGATGTGCCTGTACGTATTCGACCTCGTTGTGGATGGGGCTCGAAGGCCTGCCCTCCAACCGCTCGCGGTGGTGTTGCCAGTACGGGTTGAAGGCGCGGAGCTGATGGTAGAGGTCGGCGGCTTGCGCGCAGATGGACAAGAGCAGGGCGGCGAAGAGCGTTAGGGGTGGTCTCATGGAAGCGGGTTCTTCGCCGCCCCGTACCCCTCATTCGACCGGAAGTTCGATCACGAGTCGACCAAGAACACCACCCCCGCTCCTATCGCCAACCGCCGCCCAACGCCTGGTACACGTTCACCATGGCGTTCATACGCTGCTTCTGGGTCTCCACCAATTCGAACTTGCTCTCGAGCGCATCCCGTTGGGTGAGGAGCACCTCCATGTAATCCGCACGAGCCGAACGGAAGAGGTTGGAGGAGATGGTGATGGAACTGCTGAGCGCATCCACCTGTTGCTTGCGCAGGTCGTAGCTGTTGCGCAGGTTGTCGATGTTCGAGAGCTGGTTGACCACCTCCACGTACGCGTTCAGCACGGTACGCTCGTAGTCGTACACGGCTTGCAGCTGGCGCGCATTCGCCTGCGCGTAGGCGGCTTTGATGGCGTTCCTGTTCACCAGCGGAGCCACAAGGTCGCCCGCCACGTTGTACAGGAGGGAAGCCGGTGTTTCGGTCAAGTATGCTGGATCGAACGCATTGAGCCCAACGCCTGCGGTGAGGCGCACGGACGGATAGAAGTTCGCCTTGGCCGACTTCACGTCGAGCTTCGCTGCGGCAAGCTCCAGCTCGGCCTGCCGAATATCCGGCCGATAGGCGAGCAACTGCGAGGGGATGCCCGCATGGATGCTATCGGGCACCAGGTTGGAAAAGGCAGCGGACCTTCGCGCCACCGGCTGCGGATAGCGACCGACGAGGAAGTTGATCCGATTCTCCGTTTCCACGATGCGCTGTTGGATATCGAATAGGTTGCTCCGGTTCTTCAGCACCTCGGCCTCGAACCGGCGCACGGCGAGTTCGGTCACCTTGGCCGCCTGCTTCTCCAACTT
>WBZX01003433.1_pt1 | contig 10018 bp, 10 predicted proteins | sample 5204211 | NCBI WGS metagenome assembly WBZX01 (sample SAMN12344362, study PRJNA552823) | activated sludge metagenome | biome: Activated sludge suspended growth; feature: Nitrification reactor; material: Wastewater; isolation source: activated sludge from nitrification reactor of wastewater...
GGGCTACGGCAAGCTGTCCGGCAAGAGCATCGACGAACTGCGGGCCGGCGAGCGCGTCGCCGTGCTCGACGGCAAGCAGGACCCGCTGGACTTCGTCATGTGGAAGTCGGCCAAGCCCGAGGAACCCGACGACGCCAAGTACCCGAGCCACTGGGGCCCGGGCCGGCCGGGCTGGCACATCGAGTGCTCTGCGATGAGCGAGTCGCTGCTGGGTCAGCCGATCGACATCCACGGCGGCGGCATGGACCTGATATTCCCGCACCACGAGAACGAGATCGCCCAGAGCGAGGGCGCCACCGGCGCTGCTTTCGTCAACGTGTGGCTGCACAACGGGTTCCTCAACGTCGACGACACGAAGATGTCCAAGTCGCTGGGCAACTTCTTCACCATCCGCGACGTCCTGGCGCGCTACGACGGCGAGTCGCTGCGTTTCTTCATGCTGCGCACGCACTACCGCAGCCCGTTCAATTTCAGCGACGCCAATCTCGAGGACGCGCGTGCCGCCCTGCGCCGCCTGTACACGGCGCTCGACGGCGTGGCGCCTGCCGACACCGGCGTGGACTGGTCGCTGCCCCAGGCGCAGGCCTTCCGCGCCGCGATGGACGAGGACTTCAACACGCCGGTCGCGCTGGCCGTGCTGTTCGACCTGGCCGGCGAGCTCAATCGCACCCGGTCGCCTGCCGTTGCGGCCCTGCTTCGCGGCCTGGCCGGCACGCTGGGCATCCTGCAGCAGGAGCCCCGGGCGTACCTGCAGGGCGATTCGGCCCCCGGCGGCGTGGACGCATCGGCCATCGACGCGGCGATCGCTGCGCGGCAGGCGGCCAAGGCGGCGAAGAACTTCGCCGAAGCCGACCGCATCCGCAAGGACCTCGCCGCCCAGGGCATCGAGCTCAAGGACACGCCGCAAGGCACCACGTGGGTCAAGGCCTGAAGCCATGGTGAAGGCGCCGGCCACTGCCGTGACCCCAGGGTACTGGGACGAGGCCTGCAAGCACCTGGCGCGGCGAGACCGCGTCATGAAGAAGCTGATCCCGCAGTACGGCGAAGCGCGCCTGCAAAGCCGCGGTGACGCCTTCACCACGCTCGCGCGCTCCATCGTCGGCCAGCAGATCTCCGTCAAGGCGGCGCAGGCGGTCTGGGACCGCTTCTCCGCGCTGCTGGAGTCGCCCTCCACCAAGCTGCCGCCGGGCGACGTGCTGCGGCTCAAGGTCGACGCGATGCGAACGGCCGGCCTGTCGGCGCGCAAGGTCGAGTACCTGCATGACCTGGCCCGGCACTTCGCCGACGGCACGGTGCACGTGCGCCGCTGGACCCAGATGGACGACGAAGCGATCGTCGACGAACTGGTCGCCATCCGCGGCATCGGCCGCTGGACGGCCGAGATGTTCCTCATCTTCCACCTGATGCGCCCCGATGTGCTGCCGCTGGACGACCTGGGGCTGCTCAAGGGGATCAGCGTCAACTATTTCAGCGGCGAGCCGGTCACGCGCGTGGAAGCGCGCGAGGTCGGCGACGCCTGGGCGCCGTACCGGTCGGTCGCGACGTGGTATATCTGGCGCAGCCTCGACCCGCTCCCCGTGGAGTACTGACCGATGAGCAAACGCCACTTCCTCGAGTTCGAGCAGCCGATCGCCGAGCTCGACGCCAAGATCGAAGAGCTGCGCTACGTGCAGAACGAGTCGGCAGTCGACATCTCCGAGGAGATCAGCCGCCTGGACGAGAAGAGCCAGCAGCTCACCAAGGAGATCTACGGCCGCCTGACCCCCTGGCAGGTGACGCAGATCGCGCGCCACCCGCAGCGGCCCTACACGCTGGACTACGTCAACGACCTGTTCACGGACTTCCAGGAACTGCACGGCGACCGCGCTTTCGCGGACGACCTGTCCATCGTCGGCGGGCTGGCACGCTTCAACGGTCAGGCCTGCATGGTGATCGGCCAGCAGAAGGGCCGCGACACCAAGGAGCGCGCGCTGCGCAACTTCGGCATGAGCCGGCCCGAGGGCTACCGCAAGGCACTGCGCCTGATGCGGCTGGCGGAAAAGTTCCGGATCCCCGTGTTCACCTTCGTGGACACGCCCGGCGCGTACCCCGGCATCGGCGCCGAGGAACGCGGCCAGAGCGAGGCGATCGGCCACAACATCTTCGAGATGGCCCAACTCGAGGTGCCCATCATCGTCACGATCATCGGCGAAGGCGGCTCGGGCGGTGCCCTTGCGCTGTCGGTGGGCGACCAGGTGCTGATGCTGCAGTACTCCGTGTACTCGGTGATCTCTCCCGAGGGTTGCGCTTCCATTCTCTGGAAGACCTCCGAACGAGCCGCCGAGGCCGCCGAGGCCCTGGGCATCACGGCCCACCGCCTCAAGGCCCTGGGCCTGATCGACAAGATCGTCAGCGAGCCCGTCGGCGGCGCGCACCGGGACCCGAAGGCGATGTGCGCGGCGCTCAAGCGGGCGCTGGGCGACGCCTTGCGTCAGGTGGTCGACCTCAAGCCCAAGGAACTGCTGGACCGCCGCTACGAGCGTCTGCAGTCCTACGGCCGATTCGCCGACGCCAAGGACCGATGAGCCCGCGCGCGGTCGCGGTGGCCGTCAGCGGCGGCCGCGACTCGATGGCGCTGCTCCACTGCACGGTGCATGCCGCAGCGGCACAAGGCGTGCCTGTGCGGGCGCTGCACGTCCATCACGGACTCCAGGCCGAGGCGAACGAGTGGGCCGACCTGGTGCAGCGCACCTGCCGGCGATGGCAGGCCCGCGGATTCGACGTCACGGCTGACGTGCGACGCCTCGAAGGCCGTCCTGGCCGGGGAGTCAGCGTCGAAGCATGGGCAAGGGCAGGGCGCTACGCCGCCCTGGCCGACATGGCAAAGGCGGCGGGGAGCGCCGTCGTGCTGCTGGCGCATCACCGCGAGGACCAGGCCGAGACCTTCCTGCTGCAAGCGCTGCGCGGCGGCGGAGCTGCGGGGCTGGCCGCCATGCCGGCGCGCGTCGATCGCAGCGGCCTGACCTGGTGCCGGCCCTGGCTCGACCGGCCGCGGTCCGAGATCGAAGCCTATGTGCGCCGCCATCGGATCCGCCATGCGGACGACCCGAGCAATGCCGACCCCCGCTATGCGCGAAACAGGCTGCGCGCCCAGGTGATGCCGACACTGCGCGCGGCGTTCCCCGATGTCGATGCCGGCCTCGTGGCCGCGGCCCGCAGGGCAGCCAGGGAGCGCGCTCTGATCGACGAAGTGGCCGCCACCGACCTCGCGGCTGTGGTGGGGCCGGGCGGTCTCGCCCTCGGGCGCTGGGCAGCGCTTTCTTCTGCGCGCCGGCACGAGGCGCTGCGGGCGTGGCTGGCGGCAAATGGGGCCATCGCCTTATCCGAAGCGTTCCTCGAACAACTGACCGAAGCCCTGCCGCGACCCGGCCCGGCGCGCTGGCCACTCGGTGCGGCCGAGCTTCGCCGCTATCGCGGCATGCTGACGCTGGCACCTGCGCCGGCGGCCGTCACCCCCGATATGCCTTGGCCATGCGACGCCCGCCTCGGCCGCATCGGTTCGCATGAGGTTCCCGGCTGCGAGGCCAGGCTGAATGTGCGGGTCACCCGCGGGAGCGGCGTGCCCCGTGAACTGCTTTCGGGTTCGCGATGGGTGCCACGGCCTGGCGCGATGCAGTTCCAGGCCGGGCCAGGGCGCCCACCGCGAAGCCTGAAGAAGCAGTTCCAGGCCGCGGGTGTGCCTGCATGGTGCCGCAACGCGCCGATCTTGCTGGCAGCCGATGGGCGCCTGCTGTTCGTGCCTGGCCTGGGAATGGACGCGCGTGCCGTCACTGACCGGGGTGGGCCCCGGGTGACACTCAGCTGGCTGGCCGAGCACCGATAAAATGCGCGGTTTTCCGCTTTCCAGCATTCGTCCATGGCCCTGATCGTTCACAAGTACGGTGGCACCTCGATGGGGACCACGGAGCGCATCCGCAACGTGGCCCGGCGCGTCGCCAAATGGGTGCGGGCGGGGCATCAGATGGTGGTGGTGCCGTCAGCGATGAGCGGCGAAACCAACCGGTTGCTGGGGCTGGCCAAGGAACTGCAGCCGCAGCAGGTCACCGCGGCCTTGATGCGCGAACTGGACGCGATTGCCGCCACGGGCGAGCAGGTCTCCGTGGGCCTTCTGGCCATTGCCCTGCAGGCCGAAGGCTTGCAGGCCGTGAGCTACGCCGGCTGGCAACTGCCGATCGACACCGACTCGTCGTTCACCAAGGCCCGCATCCAGCGCATCGACGACACCCGCGTGCGCGCCGACCTCGCGGCCGGCAAGGTGGTGGTCATCACCGGGTTCCAGGGCGTGGACGGGCAGGGCAATGTCACCACGCTGGGCCGCGGAGGCAGCGACACGTCGGCCGTGGCGGTGGCCGCGGCCATGAAGGCCGACGAATGCCTGATCTACACCGACGTGGACGGTGTCTACACCACCGACCCCCGCGTGGTGCCTGAAGCGCGCCGGCTGGCCACCATCAGCTTCGAGGAAATGCTGGAAATGGCCAGCCTGGGCAGCAAGGTGCTGCAGATCCGCTCCGTGGAATTCGCCGGCAAGTACCGCGTGCCGCTGCGCGTGCTGTCCAGCTTCACCGACTGGGACATCCCCGTCGAGGAAGAGGCCAAGTCGGGCACCCTGATCACTTTCGAGGAAGACTCAAAGATGGAACAAGCCATTGTCTCGGGCATCGCCTTCAACCGCGACGAAGCCAAGGTCACGATCCTGGGCGTGCCCGACAAGCCGGGCGTGGCCTTCCGCATCCTCGGCCCCGTGGCCGAGGCCAACATCGACGTCGACGTGATCATCCAGAACGTGTCGCACGACGGCAAGACCGACTTCTCGTTCACCGTGCACCGCAACGACTACCAGCGCACGCTCGACCTGCTGAAGAACCAGATTGCTCCGGCCACCGGCGCCAGCCAGGTCACGGGCGACCCGCGCATCTGCAAGGTGTCGATCGTGGGCATCGGCATGAAGAGCCATGTGGGCGTGGCCGCCACCATGTTCCGCACGCTGAGCGAGGAGGGCATCAACATCCAGATGATCTCCACCAGCGAAATCAAGACCAGCGTGGTGATCGACGAGAAGTACATGGAGCTGGCCGTGCGCGCGCTGCATCGCACGTTCGAGCTCGATGGCGAACCCGCAGTGGCCTGATCTCGGGGACACATGCCCGGGGCGCGCTAGAATCGCGCCCACTTCGAAGGGCCTGGAGACGTGACCGAGTGGCCGAAGGTGCTCCCCTGCTAAGGGAGTATGTGGGCAAAACCTGCATCGAGGGTTCGAATCCCTCCGTCTCCGCCAGCGCCTGACGCCCCTTTCAAGGGGCGTCGTCGCTTCAGGCGCTTGCCGCCTGTGCCTGACGAAGAATCTCTTCGGCCAGAGCCACCACCGACAGCGGAGCGCTGCCCTCGGCCTTGTTGTTGATGGTGACGAAGGCCCGATAGCCCTCCATGAGCGCGGCCAGCACGGCACGCGCCAGGGCTTCCCGAGTGGTGGGGTCGGGCGCCTGCATCCTGTCGAACGGGTCCCAGCGGGCCTTGGCGTCGCGATAGCGCAGCCCCTGGTGGAGGTTCCAGCGGCACACGAAGTCGCCCGCACCGGCCCGCTGCATGGACGCCACTTGAGAGGCCGCGTCGGGCATGCGGTCGTGCAGGCCAACGCAATAGCGCACGCCAGCCATGGCAAGACGATCGAACAGCTCGGGCATCAGCATCGGCGCATCGCGCAGCTCGAGCGCAGCCACGGCGCCGTCGGGCAACTCCGGAACTACCTGCCGCCACAACAGGTCGAGCCGCTGCATCAGACCCACGGGATCTTCGAGCCAGCGCCGGGGCACGGGCGAAAGCTGGAACACCAGCGCGCCCAGGCGGGGACCGAGCCCGCGAGCGGCGGGAAGCACGACGCTGTCCAACGCGACTCGCGCATCGAGGAAGCGGGGGTTGTCGTGCAGCGGTGCGCCCGAGTCCGGATCGCGCAGGACCGCATCCGTGATCTCGGCGGGCGCTTTGACGAGGAAGCGGAAGTCGTCCGGCACCTGCCGCGCGAGGCGCTCGTACTGGGCCAGGTTCGCCGCTCGGTAGAAGGTCCGATCGAGGCTCACGCAGCGCAAGAGGGCCTGAGCTGCGTACTGGGAGAGCCCGTCACGCGACAACTGGCTCTCGGTAAGGCGTTGACCCCGTTGCCACACCAGGCCGGCCCATCCGGGAAACGACCATGAGGACGTGCCAAGGTACAGGCGCTCTCCGAACCGCTGCTTCAACGGCAGCCAGAGTTCGTCGGCACGTGCCTCCAGGAGAGTGCGGGTCCCGTCCGGCAGGTTCGCATCGAACGTGGGCGACGTGTCGCTCGTATCGTCGCTGTCGAACAGCGAACCTGAGACCGAGTTCATTGAGTAGACATAATATACATAGAGCCCCAATCAGGGAGGCTCCAGGCAACGCCTTCACCCCAACGAAATCACTCGCCGAATGATGTCTCCGCGCGCGCGTCCACTTGTGCGTCGAACGCTGCCTGGCCGTCGCTGTCGCCCTTGGGCGTTACCGTGCGGTCGAGCGGACGGCAGACGCGCCGATCGAGACTTTCAAGGCGTTGCGATCCTTCGACAGCGCGAAGGACTGCGGCCGGGTCGATCAGCAGTCCGAACGGGTTGGCTGCGTGGCTGGAAGCATGCATGGACGACTCCTGCGTTGGCCCACATGGGGCGTGTGAGCCAATGTATGCATCCATGCCCTGCGCCACGAGTCGCGGCCACGCGACACCGTGTGGCGAAATCCCGCCGTGGCGCTATCGCGTCTGCGCCCGCTTGAGCTTTTCGACAAGAAAGTCGCGACCGCTGCGGCGAGCGAACTCGACGGCATCCAGACCCAGGTCGTTCTTGCGCTTCGCATCGGCACCGCGGGCCAGCAAAAGGTCTACGCTGGCCTCGGGCCCGTACTGGCTGGCCATCATCAGCGGCGTCGACCGGTTCGGGCTCTCGGCCTCTACGGGGGCGCCACGATCCAGCAGCACGGACACGATCTGGGGATCGGGTCCCGTGGCTGCGTAGTGAAGTGGCGCCCAGCCCGGCTGATGCACCTTGGCGCCGCGCGCCAGCAGCTTGCGCACCCACTCCAGTTCGCCCTTCAGCGCGGCCATCATCAGGGGCGTTTCGCCATGCGCGTTCACGGCGTCGATGTCGAGCGTGGCCGACGCCCACAGGGCCTCGGCCACGGCGGGCGTCTGGTCTCGCAGCGCGAGATGCAGCGCGGTCTGCCCCTGGGGATCACGGGCATTGGGGTCGAAACCTTTCTCAACGAGCTGCCGGATGCTGCGCCCGTCACCTGTGCGCACCGCCCCGAAGAAGTCCTCATAGGAGCCCGCTGCCGCAGAAGAAACTACAATAAATAGAACAAGATGCAGAAGATATTTAAAGTAACGCATCAGGTTTTTCCCAGGCCAAAAAGGGCCTCGAAGTTTCGGCTGGTGGCATCGGCCACGGACTCCACGCTGATCTGCCGCACTTCGGCGATCTGCCGCGCGACGAATGGAACGAAGGCAGGTTCATTCGGTTTGCCACGGTGCGGCGCCGGTGCAAGGTAGGGGCTGTCGGTCTCGATCAGGATCCGGTCCAGGGGAACGAAGCGGGCCACTTCTCGCAGGTCGGCGGCATTGCGGAACGTGACGATGCCGGAAAACGAAATGAAGAAGCCAAGGTCGAGCGCAGCCCGCGCCACGTCGGCCGTTTCAGTGAAGCAATGAAAGACGCCACCCGCCTGCCCTGCCTCCTCGCTGCGCAGGATGGACAGGGTGTCTGCGCTGGCGCTGCGGGTGTGGACCACCAGCGGCTTGCGCACCCGCCGTGCCGCACGGATGTGCGCTGCGAAACGGTCGCGCTGCCACTGCATGTCGCCCACGCTGCGCCCTTCGAGGCGGTAGTAGTCGAGGCCCGTTTCTCCAATGGCGACGACCTTCGGGCGGCCGGCCAGCAGGCACAGTTCGTCGATGTCGGGCTCGTGAACGCCCTCGTTGTCCGGATGCACTCCCACACTGCACCAGAAGTTGTCGTAGGCCGCAGCCAGGGCATGGACGCGATCGAACTCCTCGATCGTGGTGCAGATCACCAGGGCCCGGTCGACCCGGGCGGCCGCCATGGCGGCCCGGACGGCGTCGATGCGATCGGCCAGGCCGTCGAACGTGAGGTGACAGTGGGAATCTACGAACATCGTGCGGCGCCTTGGAGCGCCGCCAGTCTAGTGCGCGGCGCGCAACTAGATCGTCTGCGTGGGCTTGGCCGACTGGATGCTGGTGCCCAGCATCTCCTCGATGCGCTGCTTCAGCACTCGAGTCTTCTCGTCGGTGGGGAAGCGCACTCCCACCCCCTGGGTGCGGCCACCCGACGCATTGGCCGGGGTGATCCAGCCGACCTTGCCGGCCACCGGATAACGCTGGGGATCGTCCGGCAGCGACAGCAGCAGATAGATGTCCTCGCCCAGCTTGTAGTCGCGCGTCGTCGGCACGAACAGGCCGCCGTCGGCGAACAAGGGGATGTAGGCCGCGTACAGCGCGCCCTTCTCGCGGAAAACGAGCTGGATCACGCTCGGCCGGCCCGACGGAGCCGCAGCCGGGGCTGCGGGCGGCAGGGTCGGGGGGCGGGTCGTGGCTTCGCTCATCGTCCGCCGAGTGTAGCCACTGCCCTGCCCTTGGTGGGCAACGCCGGACGTGCCGTTTGCCACAGCGCCGCGGCCTGCGCCACCAGGGCTTCGACCCGAAGGGGGGCGTGCCACGGATGTTCGTCGTGCCGCGCGGCGCGCAGCAGTTCGCGCTGCCAGGCGACCAGCGCGGGCATCGCAGGCAGGCCCTGGGTGTCGGGCGCGCCGGGTGTCAGCGCTGCCGGCTCGAAATACTGCGGCGTGCCACCGGCCGCGACGCGCATGAGGTCGTGACACAGCTTGTGCATCGCTTCCACCACCCGGGCCACCGGCCAACCGGTCAGGACCGACGCGTCGCCCCGGCGCGCCCAGGCAGGCACCCTGGCCCAGGTGGCGGCGTCGATGCCGTCCTGGTGCAGGGCCACAGCCGCGTGCGGCAGCCCCCCGGCAGCGCGCAGCAGTTCCGCACCGCCGGGTACGCCGCAGGCTTCGAGCCACCCAGTGGCCTCGTCCACCTGCGGCCAGCCGATCGCCAGGCGCTGGCACCGGCTGCGCACGGTGGGCAGCAGGGCCTCGGGCTCGCTGGCCGTCAACAGCAGTCGCAGCAGGCCCGGAGGTTCCTCCAGGGTCTTGAGCAGGGCGTTGGCGGCCACATCGTTCATCGCCTCCGCAGGATGGATCAAGAGGATCTTGGCCCGCGCACGCGAACTGCTGACGTGGGCCCAGTCGATCGCCGCGCGCACCGCGTCCACCTTGATGTCGCGGCTGGGTTTTGCCTTGGACCTGGACGTGCCGTCGGCGCCATCGTCCACCATCAGCCAGCCGAGCCTGACCGCCAGCGCGTCGGGCAGCAGCACGCGAAGGTCCGGATGCGCCCGGGCCGCCATCAACTGGCAGGCGGCGCACCGGCCGCAGGCGTGTCCGTCGTCGGTGGGCGACTCGCAAAGCGCGGCATGGGCAAGCGCCTGGGCCAGCTCGAGCTGGCCCAGGGGGCCGGGTCCATGAAGAAGAAGCGCATGCGAACGCAGGCCCAGCCCGCGCGCCAGAACCGGGGCCAGCCAGGGCGGCAGCGGCGGTGTCGGCGGGCTCATGCAGCGGCCAGGATGCGTTCGACGGCCGCAAGCACCTGGGCCCGTACCTGGTCGGGCGGCAGGGCGGCGTCGATCCGGGCGAAGCGCTGAGGGCAGGCCCGGGCCCGCTGCTCATAGCCCGCGCGCACGCGCTCGAAGAAGGCCAGGCCTTCGGCCTCGAAGCGGTCCGGCGCCCGCACCGCAGCACGGCGCTGCGCCGCGACGGCCGCGGGCAGATCGAAGCAGCAGGTCAGATCGGGCTGGCGACCCTGCTGCACCCAGGTCTCGAGCTGCGCCAGAACCTC
>WBZX01003434.1_pt1 | contig 10014 bp, 8 predicted proteins | sample 5204211 | NCBI WGS metagenome assembly WBZX01 (sample SAMN12344362, study PRJNA552823) | activated sludge metagenome | biome: Activated sludge suspended growth; feature: Nitrification reactor; material: Wastewater; isolation source: activated sludge from nitrification reactor of wastewater treatment...
GAACATGGCGGGGAAGATCGGGAAGAAATGGTCGGCCGGATTGCTGCTGCACGATAATTTCTTTACCAACAATAAACTCGATTTCAATAAAGACGGATTCCGCGATCTGCCAACCGGCAATACCTTCAGCCTGGTGAACCGGTATAAGTTCGATAACAGCAAGGGAACACTGATCCAGTTCGGGTTCAAACTGCTCAACGATAAACGCACCGGCGGTGAAGTGGGTTTCGATCCCAAAAAAGATAAGTATACCACGAATAAATACGGGCTTGGCATCAATACAGAACGGTACGAAGGATTCCTGAAGGTCGGTTATCTCTTCCCCGAAAAAAAATACAAGAGCCTGGGCCTGCAGATCACGGGCATCCGTCATTCGGAGGAATCGTACTTCGGGCTCACTACCTACAACGCCCGTCAACAAACCATCTACAGCAACCTCATCTACCAATCCATCATCGGCACCACGATCCATAAATTCCGGGCGGGGATGAGTTTTGTGTATGACCGGTATGATGAGGATTTCCGGTTAACCAATTACCGGCGTACCGAAACTGTGCCCGGCATCTTTGGCGAATACACGTATACACCCGGCACCCGCTTCAGCGCTGTGCTGGGACTGCGGGCAGATCACAACAGTTTGTTCGGTTTCTTTCTAACGCCCCGCCTTAACCTGCGTTATGAACCTGTGCATGGAACCGTGATACGGGCCAGTGTGGGAAGAGGGCAGCGAACGGCGAATATCTTCGCGGAGAATACCAGCGTGTTTGTCAGCGCCCGGCAGCTGAATATCATTGCTTCGGGAGCTGGCAAGGCGTATGGGCTCGACCCGGAAATAGCCTGGAACAAAGGCATCAGTGTGGATCAGCAGTTCAAACTTTTCGGAAATCAGTCAACGGTCAGCGTGGATTATTTCCGCAACGACTTTACCAACCAGGTGGTGGTCGACCTCGAAGATCCGCGGTCGGTCCGGTTTTACAACCTCGATGGCCGTTCGTACTCCAACAGTTTCCAGGCGGAGTGGAGCATGGAACCCATAAAGCGGCTGGAGCTGCGGATGGCGTACCGGTACTTCGATGTAAAGACAACCTACGGAGGCCGTTTGCTGGAAAGGCCGCTGATTGCAAAGAACCGTGCCTTTGCCAACCTGGCCTACGCGGTGGGCGCATTCAGGTTCGATTACACGGTCACGTACAATGGCAGCAAGCGGTTGCCCGATACCAGGGCCAATGTACCAGCCTACCAGCTCCAGGCTTATTCGCCGGCCTATGTGCTGATGAACGCCCAGGTAAGTGCAACCGTTGGTAAAAAAAATCCGTTCGATCTGTACATGGGCGTGGAAAATCTCACCAACTATTTCCAGGACAAAGTAATTTTGGCTGCCGATCAGCCGTTTAACGGGTATTTCGATGCGACGATGATCTGGGGCCCAGTGAATGGCCGTATGTTTTATGGAGGCATTCGGTGGAAAATCAAATAAGTCATGAAAAAAATTCTGGTATTCATAGTGTCTTTATTTCAAAAGAAAAAATGCTGTTCATGAAGAAGCTAATGCTCCCGGTGCTTTTTGTATGCCTGGCTTTTGCCGGCAAGGCCCAGTTGCGGGTAGGACAGGCGGTGCCCGAGATCGAATTACCCAATACCGTTGATAGTCTTGTTAAGTTATCATCGCTCCAGGGTAAGGTTGTGCTGATCGATTTCTGGGCTAGCTGGTGTGCACCGTGCCGTGCGTCCAATCCCTACGTACAGAAATTGTACAGTAAATACAAGGATAAAGGCTTTGAAGTATTTGCCGTATCGCTTGATACCAAGAAGAAAGAATGGCTGAAAGCGATCCGCCAGGACAAACTGAAGTATATGCAGGTGCTCGATAACAGCGGCTGGCGTTCGAAAGTGGCCGAGCGATATTATGTAGATCAGCTGCCTACCAATTTTCTTCTCGACCGCACAGGCAAGATCGTTGCGATCGACCTGGAAGGAAAGGAGTTGTTCGATAAGGTGAAGCAACTGGTTCAATAGCAACGGAAATTTCAGAGCGGCATCACCAGGAGGTTTTTCACCACTTCTTTGCTGAGGAGTTTTCTTTCTTTGTTGTTTATTTTAACCTGGAAGGATTTATCGAATTCCTCGATGGATTCAACGAGCAGCTCATCGCCGAGTTTGATATTGCTGCGTGTCAGGTATTGAAGAAAACTGTTGGAGTGTTCGGCAACGCCGGTGAACTTTACCCGGTCGCCCGCGGCGCAATCGAGCAGGGGTTTGCTGCTGTTCTTGATGAACCGCCCTTTGGCATCGGGTATCAGGTCGCCATGCGGATCGGTTTTGGGATAGCCTAAATGTTTGTCGAGTTGTTCGATCAGTTCATCGCTGATCACGTGTTCCAGTTGTTCGGCGATCTCGTGCACTTCATCCCATTTGAACCCCAGGTTGGTGACGAGCCAGACTTCCCAGAGCCGGTGCTTACGGATGATGCTGAGGGCGATCAGCCGCCCCTTCTCTGTCAGCATCACCCCCCTCGACTTCTCATAACTGATCAGCTTTTTCGCGGCCATCTTCTTGATGAAATCCGTAACGGATGCCGCATTGACCTGCAGGGACTCGGCCAGGGCCGAGGTGCTGACCATCGCTCCATTCCGCTCGTGAAGCTTGTAGATGGCTTTCAGGTAATTCTCTTCCGCCAGGGAGGTGGCTTTTTTCATAAAGCAAAAATGAACTTTTTTTCATAAAAATAAATTAGGTAAGCCTAATTATGTATTTTTGCCTGATTAAAAATTGAGTCCATGAAGAAAATGCTCCTGTTCGTAACCGGTCTGGTGATGCTGGTGGCATTGATACAATCGTGCTACAAGTTTGAACCCGTGGCTCCGGCAGATGATACATCGCTTGATGGGCCGGTGGAAGGGCTTACCTACCAGCAGAGCAGGCAATTCCTGGCGGGCGATGTGGCATTCAACGATGAGGTGTTTACTTCCCAAACCGGCCTCGGTCCGGTTTTCGTGGCCACCAGTTGCGGAAGCTGTCATGCCGGTGATGGAAAGGGACATCCTTTTACCACGCTGACCCGTTTTGGCCAGACTGACAGTACCGGCAACAAGTTCCTTCACCTCGGCGGGCCGCAATTGCAGAACCGAGCCTTGCCTGGCTATGTACCCGAACAGATCCCGGCCGGGGCTACTTTCTCCCGTTTCATGCCGCCGGCGAATACAGGCCTGGGCTTTTTAGAACTGGTTTCAGACGCTGATATCATTGCCATGGCCGATCCCAATGATGCAGACGCGGATGGCATATCGGGTGTGCCGAACTGGATGGCGCTGCCTCCATACCTTTCACCCGCTCCCAATGCCATTGGGAGCAACGGCAGGTACATTCATCGCTTCGGCAAGAAGGCGGCAGCCTATAATTTACTGCACCAAACCGTGAATGCCTACAACCAGGATATCGGTATTACTTCCAGTTTTGAACCCATGGACGTGTATTCAGGCTTGAATATCGGCCCCGAGGTACCGGATCAAACGGTGCACAATGTGGTGTTTTACCTGCAAACCCTGAAAGCGCCGGTGCAGCGCACGCCCAACGATCCGGAAGTGCAACAGGGCAAGGCATATTTCATACAGGCCGGTTGTGAGAATTGTCATAAACAGACGTTGAAAACAGTAGCCTCCGGCATCGCGGCATTAGCCAACAAGACCTTTCACCCGTATACCGACCTGCTCCTCCATGATATGGGGCCAGGTCTTGATGATGGTTATACAGAAGGGAACGCAAAAACCTATGAATGGCGCACGCCGCCCCTTTGGGGCCTGGGCCTGTCGCCCAATTCCCAGGGCGGGCAATACTTTTTAATGCACGACGGAAGGGCAGGGAGCATTGAGGAAGCCATCCAGTTGCACGGGGGTGAAGCGGCAGCGAGCCGGAACAGGTTCAACCAGCTGAATACGACAGAGAGGAATGCGCTCATTAAATTTCTAAAGTCATTATAAGTATGAACAGGAAATCATTTTTAAAATCCTGCGGCTATGGATGTCTTGGTACGGCAGGAATGGCCGCTCTTCTGCAAAGCTGTACCGCTTCCAAACAGCTTGGGGGTACAATCGAGGGCGATGATCTCGTGGTTCCTGCAGCTGCGTTTGAAACACGAAACAAAGGGCAGGTGTTTTATAAAAAATACATTGTCGTTCAGAACGAGATCCTCCAGTATCCTGTTTGCATTTACCGCTTTCATGAAAATGAGTACAGCGCCCTGTGGATGCGGTGCAGCCACCAGGGAACGGAATTGCAGGTATTCGGCGACAGGCTTCAATGTCCCGCACACGGAAGCGAATTCAGCAGCAGGGGAGAGGTGCAGAACGGCCCGGCAGATTCAAAACTCCGTTCCTTTCCCATTGTTATCGAAAACAACCGGCTCAGAATTTCACTAAAGGCAGTATGAAAAAGAAATTACTAATCCTGTTCGTTGGAGTGCTCGTTTCCATGCAAACGCTGGCACAGATAGACCCGGTCTTACTGAAACGGATACCGAAAGATTCATTGAACAGAACAATGAGCATGGATGCGGTATATAACCGCCCGTTCATAACCGTTGGCAAACTCCCTGTTTCCCTGGGCGGATACCTGGAAGCCAACTGGCAGCACCTGGCCACCGACGGTGTTTCGGACGGGCACCAGTTCCAGTTCAGGAGGCTCACACTCTTTGTTTCTTCCACGGTGGCCAAGCGACTGAAGTTCCTGAGCGAGATCGAATTCGAGGAGGGAGGTAAGGAAATAGCCATTGAATTTGCGGCACTGGATATCGAGTTGCATCCGCTGCTGAATCTACGGGGCGGCATCATCCTGAATCCCATCGGGTCCTTCAACCAGAATCACGATGGGCCGAAATGGGAATTCATCGACCGACCCCTGTCGGCCACGCAGATGCTGCCTGCCACCTGGAGCAATGCAGGCTTTGGTTTCTATGGCAAGCATTTCAGCAACGAGTGGATGTTCGGGTACGAAGCATACCTATCGGGCAGTTTCGACAACAGCATCATCGATAATGCCGAAAACAAAACCTTCCTTCCGGCGGCGAAAGACAACCCGGATCGCTTCGAAGAGATCAACAGCGGCCAGCCCTTGTTCACGGGTAAAATGGCTGTGCGCAACAACCGGATCGGGGAAATCGGTTTGTCTTACATGGGCGGGGTTTACAACAAGTTTGAAGACGATGGCATCCGGATCGACGAGAAGCGGAGGGTGGATGTATTTGCCATCGACTTCAACAGCACCCTGCCGGCGCTGAACACATTCATCACCGGCGAATGGGCCTGGATAAAAGTGAATGTTCCCTCTACCTACACCCAGCAATACGGCAACAGGCAGCAGGGAGGGTTCATCGATGTAGTTCAGCCTGTGTGGCGGAAAAAAATTTTCGGGTGGGATAAAGCCAGCGTCAACATCGCCCTCCGGGCAGAATACGTTGATTGGAACCGTGGAAAATTCAGCAGTACGGGCGGAAACATCGCCGAAGACAGGTGGAGCATCATGCCGGCCATCAGTTTCCGGCCTACGGCGCAAACAGTGATCCGGTTGAACTACCGTCATAGCCGCCAGCGGGATATCCTGGGTAACCCGCCGGCCAGGACAGGGGGATTCAGTTTTGGGTTTTCAACGTATTTCTGATGATTCAGACCCTGGCAGTTCCGATCACCAGGGATTCAAGATTCTGTTCCTTGCAGAAGGTCTTTAAGATGGCTTCGGCCTGGTCGAGTACTTGTTGTTCGGTGAGTTGCCTGTTGCCCAAAAACGACCTGGCTTTGATAAGGGCCGCCTTTTCATCGGTGGATCCGGATTGGATCAGCGCTTCCTTGATCACTTCCAGCCGGAGCCCGCTGTCTTTCAGGTTCCCCAGCTCACTGATCATCCAGCTAAGGGCATAGAATCGGTTTTTATCGAGCAGGAGGAAATACCGGAGATCGCCGGCATCGGGCATGACATTATACGGGGAGCCGGTGATCGCTTTGGTCAGGTATTTCGACAGGTAGGCCGGGGATTTTTTTGCCTGGCTCAGCTGTATACAGCCTTTCAGCGCCTGCGGGTAGATGCTCAGCCAGCGCAACATGCGGCGCAGTTCGTGCACGTCTTTTTCCACGTTCTCAAAATGAAAATTCTTCTGGTTCGAAAATTCAAGAATGCCGTTGATCGAGCTGAAATAAAAATCACGGATGCCTTCCACGTCTTTCGGTTCATCCAGCCAATCGGCCTTTTTTAATTTCTTCCGGATCTTTTCGATACGGCTCTTCCCACTGCCGATCCAGTCTTTTTCGGTGAGTATCTCATTCAGGCTCTGGATCTTTTCGCGGGCCTGTGCCTGCAGGTAGGATACAACCGTGGCCGGGATCTTTTTATTACCGGCGAATTCTTTGGCGAAGGCGTCGTAATAATCGATCTGACCGATGGCGTCTTCGAGCAGTTTGAAATGCGCTTTTATTTTGATGAACTTCTTTTTATTGTGAATACCGGCGTAGAGCTTTGCCAATCCCTCCAGCATGAACAGTGGGGTGCGTGCATTGTTCTGGTAGAGCCAGAGCGCCGGGTTCTTCTGTTTGGCTGCCTTATCCAGCAGCGTTTGTAATTGCGCCAGGAAGAGATCGAAGCGGGCTTGACCTTTTTTCATACAGGAGTATTTACGTAATGAATCATGTGAGGCAGCTATGCATACAGCGTGACCGAATGTTCAATGATCAATTTTCACGAAGGAGATCATTGCTCAAAAAAAGCGACGCTGCCGCCCACCCATTCCTTGTTTTTGTTGTACCGGGTGCCGATCATCTTTCCTTTACTGAGGCGTGCCAGGTTGTGTACGGCCTTGGGTCTTGCCCATCCTTCTTTCCAGAAAAAGAACAGGCGAATCTCCGCCTTGGCGGGCTCATCCGGGGTTTTGATCACGTCGGCGTACTTCACTTTCTTCTGCAGTATCCAGTTCTCCGGGTCTTTCACCTGGTCGATATCCTCCTGCGTTACGTCGATCACCACGCCCATGCCGGCAAAGGAGAACAGGGGCTTGAGTACATAGTTTTCCAGGTCGCCGGGTACCTGCTTCAGGTCGCTGAGGAACCAGGTTTCCGGTACATAGGGATTGTTGATAAAGGGAAGGGTGAATTTACTGATGCGGTAGAACCAGTTCGGATGCGGGGCCCATTCCACCTCATAATCTTTTGTGAGGTCAACCACCGGGCCGAGGTTCTCCTGTTTCTGCAGGTCGTCGAAGATGAGGCGGTTGTAGATACGATGCACCGGGGTCTTGACTCCGTTGTTGTCGTAGTAGAGTTTATTGCCTTCGGCGATCAGTTTGGTAAGGCAAACCATCTTGATGCCGATGAGTTGTTCGGTGCAATAGAAATCGATGCGTGTTTTTTGCTGTTCGGGAAAGATCTCCAGCAGGATCACATTTTCGGGTTTGTGTTTACCGAGGATGATCTCTTTCAGATCGGCGATGTAGGTATCCTTTGTATACCCGTTCAGGTAGGCTGAGAAACCGGACGGCAGGTTGGCGTATTCGGCCGTGAGCTGCGAGTGAAATGCCTGGAACGCGTAGAGGGTGGGGAAGCCCTGCATTTCGATCAGTTGCGGTTCGAGTTCACCCGCCGCGTTCTCGCAGATACCGAAATCAAATACGACGAATTCGGGATGGCTGTTCTCATTCGGAACACGTACGTCGGCAGGAATGCCGCGGTCGGTCATCGCTTTGAACTTGGGGTCGGTGATCACATCGATGATGCTTTCGCAGGCATCCAGCATCTTGTTTTTAAAATTCTTTGGAACAAATACCGGTGTTTCGGCATTGCGGAAATCGAGTGATCCGGGATGCAGCGCTTCGATCCTGGTCATATAGGCTTCGTACTTTTCCGGAGTGAATGCCGCGTTGAATGCTTGCCTCAGTTCGTTGATCATGGGTGATGCCGGGGTTTGATTACTGATAGATGGAACTAAAAATAATCATATTTGGGCAAACAACATGCTGCTCAGGCTACCTCGGCCGGTTGCAGGCTTTCCACGGCCTGGAAGAGGAAGTTGGGGAGGATGTGGGCGTAGGTCCACATGATCTTTTCGGGGTCGTTGAGGTGTTCGATCATGGAGCGCCATTTTTCAAAGCCATGGTTCTCAATCACGGTCTTCTTTTTCTCTTCTGTCTGCAGGTGCAGGCTCATACCGATGGCGTCGGCCTCGGGATGAAACTGGGTGCCGATCATGAACTCATTGAAACGAATGGCCATCACCGCTCTTTCGAGGGGTACATGGGGCCTGTCTTTTTCAATGGCAAGTATCGATGCGCCCATTTCCCGTAAGCGGTTGTGGTTGGGTTCGGTAACCTGGAAATCGCGGCTGTCGACCGAATAAAAGGGATCTTTCAGCCCGTTGAAAATGATCTCGTTCCGGCCATCGGAAAGTAAATGTGTGGGAAAAACGCCAAAAGAAGTGCTGCGGCGTTTGCTTACTTTTCCAACATTATAATGGCGGCAAGCGAGTTGAAAGGAATGGCAGATGAAGAATACCTGTTTTTTCTGCACGTGCGCCGGGTTCTCATTCCAGCGTTCTACATTCCGGAGCCAGGTAAAATATACTTTTTCCCAGTCGCTGCCTTCGCTTTCGAGCGGGCTGCCCGGGCCGCCACTGGAGATATAGATATCGTAACTGAGATCGGGTACCTGCTTTTCGAGCCGCACGTCAAATTCGTCCCAGGAAAGGTCAAGGTTATTGGTTTCTCCGAATTGATTGAGGATTTCACGGATACAGCGCATTCCCTGGTTGGCATATCCCTCATACATGTCCAGAATGGCAACACGGACGGCCTTCTTGTCGGTCGGGTTCATATACAAACATAACATTTTTTGAAAAAGGTTATTTTACCGCAAGAGGGCTTTTTATTAACGCCCTGTGAATTATCGGCACTATAAAAAAGCAAATAATTTAATAAGATGACCGATTTCCGTTCCGGGCATGACCAATCTCAGCAGAATGGCGGTTTTGATTTGGTCTTTTTGTATACAACTCGTAACGATGGCTGCTGAAGACACCGGGCCCGCTCCCGGCAAATTGCTGTTTGACGCCAATGAAAATTCCTGGCCGGTGCCCGGCAGTTGGGAGGAGATGGACCGGTTTGCGCAATTGCAGATCGGTTTTGCCGACCAGTTCGAACTCTTCTTCCCCGATAACCTGGCGCACAAGACCATCGTGGTGATTCCCAGTCTTACGCTTGATGAAGAAGTGCTGGCCAAGGTAAGTGGTGCGCTTCATTACGAAGAACGGCTGCTTTGCCTGCTCATGTTGCTGCGCATGCCAAGGGCGCATGTGATCTATCTCAGCAGCATGCCCATCGACCCGGTGATCGTTGATTATTACCTGCACCTCCTGCCCGGTATAACCGGTTATCACGCCAGGGAGCGACTCACCCTGCTCAGTTGTTACGACGCTTCTTCCTTGCCCCTTACACGAAAAATCCTGAACCGGCCGCGATTGATCGAGCGGATCCGGCGGAGCATACCGCAAGGGCATGTTGCCCATATCGCCAGTTTCAATACAACGGCCTATGAACGCACACTGGCCGTTCGGTTGGGGTTGCCCATCTATGGCTGCGATCCTTCGCTGGTATACCTGGGTACCAAGAGCGGAAGCCGCCGCCTGTTTATGAAAGCGGGGATCGATGTGCCGCCGGGCTCCGAGAATCTTTGCTGCTACGACGATATTGTGCACGCGGTGGCGGGACTGAAAGATATGTATCCGCATCTCCGCAAAGCGGTGATCAAATTGAACGACGGTTTCTCCGGCGACGGCAACGCGATACTGGAATACCCGGATCATATTTCGCCCAGAGAGATGTTCAACTGGATCCATCACAACCTGCTGAACGAGATCAAGCCCGTTGCAAAAGAACTGACGACCGCGTTGTTCCTCGAAAAATTCAACCTGATGGAAGGCATTGTGGAAGCCTTTGTGGAAGGCGATGTGAAAACATCTCCATCGGTGCAATGCCGCATCAATCCA
>WBZX01003209.1_pt2 | contig 10007 bp, 6 predicted proteins | sample 5204211 | NCBI WGS metagenome assembly WBZX01 (sample SAMN12344362, study PRJNA552823) | activated sludge metagenome | biome: Activated sludge suspended growth; feature: Nitrification reactor; material: Wastewater; isolation source: activated sludge from nitrification reactor of wastewater treatment...
GTGGCTCAACAGCAACGAGCATTCCAAGGTCAGTGGCACCTTCGCCGACCCGAAGCTCGGTCGGCGCACTTTCGCCGACTGGTGGGACGCTTGGCGGGCAACGAGAGTTGACCTGCGCCCCTCCACCATTGCCCGGGACGACAGCTACTACCGCAACCACATCGAGGAACGACTGGGCCCGGTGCCGCTCGGGAAGATCGACCGGACGTTCCTGCGGGAGTGGATTGCTGAACTCAACGCCGCAGGACTCGCCCCAGCCACCGTGCAGAAGGCAGCCGGCCTGGTGAGCACCGCACTCGCCGCTGCGGTCGACGAACGCCTCATCGCAGTGAATCCGGCCGAGCGGCTTCCGCTGCCCAGGAACCACGCCGAACCGATGCAGTTCCTCACCCCGGTGCAGGTCGCAACATTGGCTGAGTCCTTCGACGACCGCTACCGGTGCTGGGTGTACACCGCCGCCTACTCCGGGCTTCGCATCGGCGAGCTCGCAGCCCTGCGAGTCGAGGGCGTCGACCCGCTGCGGCGGCGGATCTCGGTCGAGCGGACCGCCAGCGAGGTACGAGGCCACATCTTCGAGGGCCCACCCAAGACCGCCGCAGCCCGCCGCACGGTGCCGATCCCCGCACAGGTAGCGGACATGCTGGTCGACCAGTGCGCTGGCAAGTCACCAGATGACTTGGTGTTCACGGCCCCGGAAGGCGGCCACCTACGTGCGGGACTGTTCCGTCGCCGCTACTTCCATCCTGCGTGCGTTGCCGCCGGCGTGGGCCGATGGGAACCGAACGGCAAGGGAGGGCGCCGGTACCGAGGGCTCCGCATCCACGACATGCGACACACGGCGGTCACGTTGTGGATCGCCGCTGGAGCCTCACCGAAGGAGATCGCCACATGGGCTGGTCACCGCTCGGTGGCATCGGTCCTTGACCGCTACGGCCACCTGCTACCCGGGCAGGAAGACCGGGTCACCGAGGCGCTCGGGGGCTTCATCGAGGCCCACCCAGCACCGGCGTCGTCGGAGGTAATCGAGCTCCATCGGTAGCGAACCGTGTGGTTGCCGTGTGGTTGGGCCGAAAACGACCACCCCCAGCCGGCGCCCACAACGAAAGGAACCCCTGCGATTGCAGGGGTTCCGTGCAGTGGGCGTACACAGACTTGAACTGTGGACCTCTGCCGTGTGAAGGCAGCGCTCTAGCCAGCTGAGCTATACGCCCTGAGGCCGGACACCCTAGCGGGCGCACGTCATCACGTGCGAAAACCGCACGACCACGCAGCGTCACCGCGTTCCACTGGCCCGTGCCAGCCCGCCGTGCAACGATGACCCGAGGGTCAGCCTGGTCGAGAGGGCCTCGATCAGCCGGGAGGGCGACGGTGGACGATCTTCGCCGATGCAGCACGTGCGGGGTGGTGACGGCCGGACAGCCGGACGAGTGTCCGATCTGCGAGACCCCCTTCGATACGACCGCCCCGACCGAAGCACCCCTCGATACGACCGCCCCGACCGAAGCACCGATCGATCTGACCGCCGACGAGCAGATCGATGTGCGTGCTCCGTCCCCGCCAGACGCTCAGGACGACGCGGCGCCGCCGAACCAGGCCGACGTCGAGATGGCCGGGGGCCCGGCCGTCGGTCACGCCGCACACGGTCGACCGGTGCGCACCCGACCGAAGACGCCGCTGCGGCCGTACGTGCCGCCGGTGACCGGCACGGACGTCCGCCCGGGCGTCACCGTGCCGCAGCCGCAGGGCTGGGACCGACCCGGGTCGACCCCGTCGTCATTGCCACGCCGGGTGCCGCTCCCGCTCCGCCCACCGACCGCGCCGGGCGCCGCGGCGACCCCCGGTGCCGGCGCTGCGCCGACGCCTCCTCCGCTGCCCGGACCTGGCGCATGGGTCCCCCCGGACTCGCCCGCGATCGAGCCCCCTGCGTGGGCCGCGCCGCCGCAGGGGCCGCCGGTCGTCGGGCTCACGCCGCCGCAGGTCGGCATCGTCGCCCCTGCGACCACGCTGCCGCCGATCCCCACCTCGCCGGTCGGGCAGCCCCCGCTCGGCCCCGGGTCACCCGGCGCAGCGCTCCAGCCCGGGCTGACGGCCCGGCCGGACCCCTACGCCCAGATCACCAACCCGCTGCACCAGGGCTGGGGCGCCACTCCCCCGCCGGTCGGCGCCCCGCTCGAGCGGTCACTGCCCGCCCCGGCACCGGGTCGGCGCCGGCGCGGCCGCCGCGTCGCCGCGGTCCTCGCGCTGGTGGCGCTCCTGGTGGGCGGGCTCTGGTGGCAGCGCGACCGCGTCGGCGATGCGCTCGACCGCCTGGGCGACGCGATCAGCGGCGACCAGTCCGCCGCGGTGGTCGAGCTCCCGGGCGCGGCTCCCGCTGGCGCGGCCACACCGCCCGCCGGCGACTGAGCCTCGTCGTCACCCCTGCGTGGTCGGCGGGACGTCGGACAGCAGGGTGGGATCCTTCGTCACGCAGGCGACGCGGTTGTTGACGACGACGTAGCTGGTCCTCGCCGGGCACTCCAGCGGCGCGTCCACGAAGGTCACGACCCGACCGTCGTTGTCGACCTGGCAGCTCACCCACACCGAGGTCCGGCCGTCGACGTTGCGCACGCACGCCAGGGTGTCGAGCGTCGTCGGCGCTGCGGAGGTGTCCCCCGTCGTCGCCGCGTTGCCGCCTGCGTACGCGGTCACGACGAACAGCAGCAGCCCCACGAGCACCATCGCGACGATCGGCCCCCGGCGCAGGAGCCAGTAGTGGCCGGCGGACAGGTCAGGCTCGTCGGGGTCCACCTGGGCGGCGCGGGCGCGGGCGAAGGCCAGGTCGGGATCGTCCGCGTCCTCGGGCCGGGAGGACCGCGTCGTCGTGGTGGGCCGTGCCGCCGGACCACGAGCAGCGGCACCTGCGGACACCCCCGCCAGCTGTCGGTCGTAGTCGGCACGGCGGATCGGGTCCGACAACGTGGTCCACGCGGCATTGACCTCACGCATGCGGCGCTCGGCCAGCGCACGCTCAGCCGGCACGGCGGCGGACAGGCGGTCCGGGTGCAGCACGCGTGCGAGCTGGCGATGGGCGCGCCGGACCTCATCGGCCGAGGCGGTGGGCGCCACGCCGAGCACCTGGTAGTGGGTCCGCTCACGGGGCGTGGCCATCACGCCGAGACTACGACGCTGCCGACGGGCCGGCCGTTCGGGGCCGCTCGCGACACCGAACCCACTTGGTGGTCCATCGGTCGCGCCGTATCATCGTGACGTGTCGCTAGTTCGAGCATCGAAGTATTTGGGAGACGAACCTTCGATCCCCACCCCCGGGACGATGCGCTCGGCCCTCTCCAGCCAGGCGTTCCGTCGCCTGTTCGCCGGCGCGCTCGCATCGAACATCGGCACCTGGATGCAGAACGTCACGCTGATCTCCCTGGCGTACGCGCTGACCGGCGACGCGTGGTTCACCGGCTTGATCACCTTCGCCCAGCTGGGCCCGATGCTGTTCCTCTCCCCCTTCGGCGGCGCGCTGGCGGACCGCTTCGACCGGCGCGTGATGATGGTCACGCTCGCGTCGATCCAGCTGGGGTTGTCGATGGTGCTCGCAGGCATCGCCCTGGACGACTCCCCCAACCGACTGGCGCTGGTGCTCGTGGTCGCGGGCATCGGCTGCGCCGGCGCGATCAACGGCCCGACCGCGAACGCGCTGCTGCCGACCCTGGTCCCCCGCGCCGACATGCAGCCGGCGATCGCGCTCAACTCCGTCTCGATGAACACCTCACGGGTGGTCGGTCCGCTGCTCGGCGGCCTGGTCGGCTCGCTCGGCGGTGCCTCGTTGGTGTTCTTCGTGAACGGCCTGACCTACCTGTTCGTGATCTGGGCGCTGGTCAGCGTCGACGTGGACTTCTCGCCGTCGGGTCGCAGCAGCGACGGACCGGTCGAGCAGATGCGGGTGGGACTGCGTGCCGCCCGGGCCGACACGATCATCACGCGGGTGCTGATCACCATCTCGATGCTGTCGCTCTGCTCGTTGATCTTCATCTACCAGATGCCCCTGCTCGCCGAGCAGCACCTCGACCTGTCGGGCTGGCGGTTCAACCTGCTCTTCGCCTCGTTCGCGCTCGGCGCTGCGCTCGGCGCGATGGGCATGGGCTCGTTCCTGTCGGGACACGACCGGGCACGCACCACCCGGGTGGGCCTCGGCGTGTTCTCGGTCGCACTCGCCGTGTTCGGGACCACCACGCAGGTCCCGGTCGCCTTCGCGACGGTGTTCGTGCTCGGCGGCGCCTACTTCGTGATCGTGACCGCCCTGTCGACCACGCTCCAGATGCGCGTGCCCGACGAGGTCCGCGGCCGCGTGATGGGGCTGTGGATGATGGCGTGGGCAGGGCTGGTGCCGCTCGGCGGCCTGATCGCCGGCCCGATCATCGACACGGTGGGCATCAGCGCCGTGCTGGTCTTCGGCGCGCTCGTGGCGGCCGGTCTCGCGATCTTCATCGATCTGCGCGATCCGGAGCTCGCTGCGCTGGGCGCCGAGTAGCCCACGGCGCACCGGTCGGAGCGACGACCACTCAGGCCAGCAGCGCCGCGGCCACACGCTCGAGACCTGCGACCCGACTGGCCTTCACCAACACCGCGTCGCCGCCGTCGAGCGAGCCGAGCGCATCGAGCGCACCCTCGATGCCGTCCACCGGCTCCACGCCGTACAGCTCGGTGTCGACCGCGACGATGCGCACACCGAGCTCCTCGGCGAGCGCGGCGATCCGACGATGTTCGTCGGGGCCCCGATCGCCGAGCTCGGCCATGACCCCCAGCACGGCGGTGCGCCGTGCGGCGCCGATCGTGGCGAGCGAGCGCAGCGCGGCGGCCATCGACGCCGGCGCGGCGTTGTACGCGTCGTTGAGCACGCGGGCCCCCGACGGCGCGGTGCGCAGGTCCATGCGCCATGGCGACTGGTCCGACGAGGCCAACCCCGCCACCACCTGTTCCAGGGACTCCCCCAGGAAGAGCGCGACCGCGGCGGCGGCCAGTGCGTTGTCGACGTTGTGGATGCCACGCACACCCAGACGGACCTGGGCACCGCCCCAGGGCGAGTGGAGCCGGAACGCGGGTCGCAGCTCGTCGTCGACCGACACGTCGGTCGCGACCACGTCGCCACCGTCGCCGAAGGTGACCACGCGGGCGGACGTGCGCGAGGCCATGGCGGCGACCAGGGGCACGGCGGCGTTGAGCACCGCGAGGCCATCGTCGGGCAGCGAGTCGACGAGCTCTCCCTTGGTCCGGGCGATCTGCTCCTCGCCTCCCATCAGCTCGGTGTGCACCGCCTGCACCGTGGTGACCACACCCACGGTCGGCCGTGCCATCTCGCAGAGGAACGCGATGTGGCCCGAGCCCCGCGCCCCCATCTCGACCACGACCGCCTCGACGTCGTCCGGCGCGTTGCACAAGGTGAGCGGCACACCCAGCTCGTTGTTGAACGACTTCTCCGACGCAGCGGTCACGAAGCGCTCCCGCAGCACCGAGGCCAGCAGGTCCTTGGTGGTGGTCTTGCCCACCGAGCCGGTCACGCCGACCACGCGGTCGGGCAGCTGCTGTCGGGCGTGACGGGCCAGCACGGCCAACGCGTCGCGCACGTCGGGCACGACCAGACATGCGGCACCCTCGACGGGGTGGTCGACCAGCGCGGCCGAGGCACCCGCCGCCATGGCGTCCGCGACGAACTCGTGCCCGTCGCGCTCGGCCCGCAGCGCGGCGAACAGCTGACCGGGCCGCACGGCCCGCGAGTCGGTCGCCAGCCCGTCCACGAGGGCCACATCCGGGCCCTCGAGCCGTGCTCCGAGGGCGTTCGCGAGGTCGGTCACCGGGAAGCGCATGGGGGGATTCTCCCAGCTGCCTATGCTCCTTCGGTGCCTTTGCCCCCCAGCGTCCGACTGATCGTCCTGTTCGGAGGGAGATCCGCCGAGCACGACATCAGCTGCATCTCGGCCAGCCACGTGCTGCGCGCGGTCGATCCGCAGCGCTACCAGGTCGTGCCGATCGCGATCACCCGGGAGGGCCGCTGGCAGCTCGCGAGCGGCGCGGCCGAGCTCGTGGGCGCCCAGCGCCACCAGGAGCTGCCCGACTCCCTCGACACCGAGGGCCCCGAAGCGGCGCCGCTGCCCGTGCTGGCCGCCCGCGACGAGCTGCCCACCGTCGTGCTGCCCATCCTGCACGGACCCAACGGCGAGGACGGCACCGTGCAGGGCATGCTCGAGCTCGCCGGGCTCCCCTACGTGGGCTCGGGTGTGCTGGGCTCGGCGGTCGCGATGGACAAGGCCATGGCCAAGACCGTGCTCGATGCCGAGGGCATCCCGCAGCCTGCGTGGCGTGCGGTGCGACGGGGCGACCCCTCGGCCGACCCGGGCCTGCTCGACCGCCTGATCGCGGAGCTCGGACCCACGGTGTTCGTGAAACCGGCGAACATGGGCTCCTCGATCGGCGTCTCGCGGGCCACCGGGATCGACGAGCTGCGCGCCGCGCTCGAGGAGGCGATGCGCTACGACGACCTCGCCGTCGTCGAGGAGTCCGTCGACGCCCGCGAGCTCGAGTGCGCAGTGCTGGGCAACGAGGCACCGCGGGCCTCGACGGTCGGCGAGATCGTGCCGGGGGCGGACTTCTACGACTACGAGGACAAGTACGCGTCCGGCGTCGCGCAGACGGTGATCCCCGCAGCGATCGACGAGTCCACCATGGCAGCGGCACGGGCGCTCGCGCTGCGCACGTTCCGCGCCCTGCGGGCCGAGGGCATGGCCCGCGTCGACATGTTCCTGGTCGGCGACGAGTTGATGGTGAACGAGATCAACACGATCCCCGGCTTCACCCCGATCTCGATGTACCCGATGCTCTGGCAGGCCTCGGGCCTTTCCTACTCGGAGCTGATCGACGAGCTGGTCGCCCTGGCCATCGAACGCCACGAGCGCCGGTCGCGCCACAGCACGGAGCGTCTGCCCTCGTGAGCCTCGCGGAGCTGCGCGGGAACCGGATCTTCGTCACCGGCTCGACCGGGTTCGTCGGCACGGCACTGGTCGAACGGCTGCTGCGCTGCGTCCCCGACGTCGAGCTGGTCCTGTTGGTGCGCGACGGCCGCCGCAGCCCTGCTCGGCGCCGCGTCGAGCGGGAGCTGCTGCGCAACGACTGCTTCGACCGCCTGCGCGAGGAGCTCGGCGCGGACGGCTTCGCCCGCCGCTGCGAGCAGGTCCACGTGGTCGCCGGCGACGTCGGCACCGATGGCCTGGGCCTCGACGCCGAGGGCCGCGCCGCGCTGGCGAGCTGCGACGTCGTGATCCACTCCGCGGCGACGGTCGCGTTCGACTCACCCCTCGACCGCGCGGTCGAGGTCAACCTGCTGGGCCCGGTCCGCATCGCCGAGCTGCTCGGCGAGCTCGGTGCCGCGCCCCACCTGGTCTGCGTCAGCACCTGCTACGTCGCGGGCAACCGCCGTGGCGCCGCGCCCGAGGAGCCCGTCGAGGCGAGCCCGTTCTCCGCGGGCCTCGACTGGAGGGCGGAGGTGACCGCCGCCCGACGCGCACGTTCCGACGTCGATGCGCAGAGCCGGACGCCCGAGCGCCTGGGCGAGTTCGGCGCCAGCGCCCGCGCCGAGCTGGGCCCCGCCGGCGGCCCGATCCTGGCCGAGCGCACCGAACGGCTGCGACAGGACTGGGTCCACGACCGGATGGTCGAGCTCGGCCGCGCCCGCGCCGGCTCGGTCGGCTGGCCGGACGCGTACGCGTTCACCAAGGCGCTCGGTGAGATCGCCGTGACCCGCACGGTCCGCGCCATGGGTGCCGACGCGCCACGGCTCAGCATTGTGCGGCCGTCGATCATCGAGTCCGCGCTCGCCGAGCCGCGTCCCGGATGGATCCGTGGGTTCCGGATGGCCGAGCCGATCATCCTGTCCTACGCCCGCGGGCTGCTGCGCGAGTTCCCGGGGGTGCCCGAGGGCGTGGTCGACGTCATCCCCGTCGACCTCGTCGTGGCCGCCATCATCGCGACGGCGGGTCGGCCGACGAGCGCGGACGACGCGGACGGCGCGCACATCGTGCAGGTCGCGACCGGTGCCGCGAACCCGTTGCGCTACCAGCGGCTCGTCGACCGTGTGCGCGAGTGGTTCACCGACCACCCCCTCTACGACGAGCACGGCCAGCCGATCGTGGTGCCCGACTGGAACTTCCCCGGCCGCGGACGTGTCGAGGGTCAGCTCGAGCGCGCCACCACCGTGCTGCGCCTGGCAGAGCGCGTGGTCGAGGCCGTTCCCGTGCGCGGCGCCGCGGCCGAGTGGGGCGCCCGACTCGAGGAGCGGCGGGCGCAGTTGGACCGTGCCAGCACCTATGTGGAGCTGTACGGCGCCTACACCGAATGCGAGGCCGTCTACGGCGTCGAGCACCTGCTCGCGCTGGCGGACGCGCTCGACCCCCACGACGCCGAGCTCCTCACCCTGGACCCCGCCGTCATCGACTGGGATGCCTACATCACCGGCATCCACCTGCCGTCGGTGGTGGAGCACGGCCGTGCACGGTCCTCACCGACGAAGGGCCGCGGCGAGAGCCGCCGGCAGCGCCTGCGCGACCAGGTGCTGGCGCCCGAACGCCAGATGGCGGCGTTCGACCTGGAGAACACGCTGATCGCCTCCAACGTGGTCACCTCGTACTCCTGGCTGGCGACGCGACGGCTGTCGACCGCCGACCGGCTCCGCTTCGCGGTCCGCACGCTCGCCGAGGCACCCGCCCTGCTGGCACAGGACCGGGCCGACCGCTCGGACTTCCTGCGTGCGTTCTACCGTCGCTACCAGGGCGCCCCGCTCGAGCAGCTCGACGAGGACGCGGCGGAGCACTTCAGCCAGGTCCTCCTGGCGCGCTCGTTCCCCGCGGCGATCCGGCGGGTCCGCGAGCACCGGGCGGCAGGCCACCGCACCGTGCTCATCACCGGAGCGCTCGACGTGGTGATCGAGCCGCTGCGACCGCTGTTCGACGACGTCGTCTGCGCGCGACTCGGCACCGAGGTGGACGCCGACGGCCGACGGGTGCTGACCGGCCAGCTGGACGCCGTGCCGCCCACCACCGAGGCGCGGGCGCGGATCCTCGCCGACTACTGCGCGGCGGAGGGGCTCTCGCTGTCCCAGAGCGTCGCCTACGCGGACTCCTCGTCGGACCTGCCGATGCTCGAGGCGGTCGGCTTCCCGGTCGCGGTGAACCCCGAACCGCGCCTGGCGTCCATCGCCCGCAAGCGTGGCTGGCTGGTCGAGGACTTCCGCACGGCGCCCGGGTTCTCGCACCCGGTGCTGCCGATCGGTCCTCGCTGGTCGGGAGCGACCACGGGGCGGAGCGCACGATGAAGGCGCTGACGATCGACCGCGACGTGGTGCGCTTCGGCGCGGCGCGCCTGGCGTCGGGCCTGCGCAGCGGTGCCGGTGCCCGGTTCGGTCCGCTGCGACTGGCCGAGGTCGACCCGCCGGAGCTGCCCGGCCCCGACTGGGTCCGCCTCGCACCCCGCATGGCCGGCATCTGCGGATCCGACCTGGCCACGGTCGACGGTCGTTCCAGCCGCTGGTTCGAACCGATCGTGTCGTTCCCGTTCGTGCCCGGCCACGAGGTCGTCGCGAACGACCCCGACGGTCGCCGGGTGGTGGTCGAGCCGGTGCTCGGCTGCGTGGCGCGCGGCATCGACCCCGTGTGTCCCGCCTGCGCCGCGGGCCGTCTCGGCAACTGCGGCAACCTGGCCCACGGTCACCTCGAGCCGGGTCTGCAGTCGGGCTACTGCTGCGACACCGGCGGCGGCTGGGCGGCCGAGATGGTCGCCCACCCCAGCCAGCTCCACGTCGTGCCCGACGAGCTCGACGACCGCGCCGCGGTCATGATCGAGCCAGCAGCGTGTGCGGTGCACGCCGCGCTCGCCGCTCGGGTCCAGCCCGACGAGACCGTCGCCGTGGTCGGCGCCGGCACGCTCGGCCTGCTCACCATCGCTGCGCTCGCGCGGTGGTCGCCCCCCGCACGGCT
>WBZX01003435.1_pt1 | contig 10000 bp, 6 predicted proteins | sample 5204211 | NCBI WGS metagenome assembly WBZX01 (sample SAMN12344362, study PRJNA552823) | activated sludge metagenome | biome: Activated sludge suspended growth; feature: Nitrification reactor; material: Wastewater; isolation source: activated sludge from nitrification reactor of wastewater treatment...
GGCTGTTGGCACCATCGAACCAGATGGGTACCACGGGCACCTGCGCATGCTGCAGCAACTTGATGGCCGGGGTCTTCCAACGCGGGTCCACCACGCCCTTGATCTCGGTTCGCCAGCTACTCACCTGACCGGCCGGGAACACCGCCAGCGACTTTCCTTCCTTGACATGAGCCAATGCCTGCCGCATACCTTGGAAGCTGCTCAAGGAGCCCAATTGCTCGAACGGGTTCACTCCGATGAAGCGATCGCGCAACGGTTCCAACTGCTGAAGGAGGAAGTTGGCCATCACCTTCAGGTCGGGCCGCGCGCGACAAAGCACGTGCACCAAGGCGAGCCCATCGATGGCCCCGTACGGGTGGTTGGCCACGAAGACGAGGCCGCCTTCCTTGGGTATGCGCTCAACATCCTCGTCGGCCACCTCGATGTCCAACTCCAAATTCTTGAAGACCGCGGCCGTGAACTCCAGATCGTGCAGGTGCTGGATCTCGTTGTAGAAGCGCTCCAGCCGCTTGAGACCACTGACCTCGGTGAGCACTGCGATACGCGGATCCCCCGGCCGCATGTGGCTCGCCTTCGCCAGTTCGGCGGGTTGTACCAATCTCTTCATCAGCGCTCCGGCGAATGTACCGCTCACCTTGGTGCGCCATCGGCTTGTTGATAAGAGCCGACACCACCGGTCCCCATTCCGGACCCCGGCGTCCCGAACAGGGGGTGTTAACGAAGTTTAACGGGTGTCCGGAACGCCTGGAACCCTCGTCAGACAAGGGTTCCAGGTGATCAACACCGGAATGGTGATGCGCTGTGGAAATAACCCCCTGACCCGGGGTACCAACCGAGGGGTGGGCGGATAGATTTGCCCGCCATGATAATGGACCTACGCTTCTGCGCACTGCTTGCGGCCGCCTTGGTGGTGGGCACGACGCGCGCCCAAGTGGATACCGCCAGCTACGGTGGTCCAGAGGGTCAGGACATCTACGACGAACTGAGCGAGGAGGATGCTGAGAACACCACGGAGGAGATCAACCGCGTGGCGAACGCGGTCGGCCTCAAGTGGGATGTGAACGATTCGTTGAGCCGTATCCCCGGATACGACATGTACTGCCACTGGAATACGGACGCCATCTTCGACCGGGGCAACACGTCACGCTTCGTGCATGACACGCTTTGCCTGCGCATCGCTCAGAGCGCGGACGATCATGTGATCCCGTGCGCTGGCCATGTCACCTCTCCGTTCGGCCCACGTCGCGGTCGCATGCACTACGGGGTGGACCTGAAACTCCAGACCGGGGACCCGGTGGTGTGCGCGTTCCCGGGCATGGTGCGCATCAGCAAGTACAATCGCAGCTTCGGCAATGTGGTGGTGGTACGCCACCACAACGGCTTGGAGACCCTGTATGCCCACCTCAGCAAGCGCGGTGTGGAGCCTGGCCAGATGGTGAATGCTGGGGACACCTTGGGCTTGGGGGGGAACACGGGCCGCAGCTATGGCAGCCATCTTCACTTCGAAGTCCGCTTCCTGGACCAGCCCATCGACCCCACCCTCCTGTTCGACGTGGAGACGGGCAACCTGAAGTCCGACAACTTCGAGATCCATAAAGGCACTTTCGAGACCATCGCCGCGGCCAAGGCTGCAGCTGGTGCACGCAAATACCATGTGGTCCGTTCCGGCGATACGCTCAGCGCCATCGCACGCCGCCATGGTACAAGTGTGAGCGCTCTTTGCCGCATGAACGGTATCAGCCAGCGCCGCATCCTTCGCCCCGGCCAGCGCCTCCGTTACAACTAGGCGCCCGGCGCCGTACCGTCATCCCGTCGGCGCAGCATACGCACGATGTGGTCCACCATCTCCTGATTGTACTCCGGGGACAGCAGGAGGTCGGAGCCCTCCCGCATGCGCAACAGCACCATGTCGTGCTTCGCGTTCGGCATACGATCGATCATACCCCGCCCCAGCCCGAAGGTGAGCGAGCGCAGGCCGATATCCACGGTGCAGAACCGTAGGAAGGCATCCTCCATGGCTCGCTGATCATCCTTGTCCTTGCCACTTCGCGCAGCCCGGATACGGATGTAGTCGCGGGCGGCGGCCCGGTCCACCAAGCTGGCGTCCATGATGGTGGCGGCTACCACCTCCAAGCGTTCCTTGGCGCTCTCGAGCAAGAGGGTATCACCCGTGATGGTGTAGGTACCACTCACGGCCATATCACGACGGAGCCCCAATAGCAGCGTGAGCAGAGTGAACGCCAAGAGAACGGTGAGTGGCCAGAAGTTCCCGGTAGCCATCGCAACGAAGACGCCCGAAAGAATGAGAAAGGGCGACAGCCAAACCACCAAGAGGGTGTTGTGCCATTGCCTACGCGTCCGGAACCGCTTCTCTCCCATGTCGATGTGGACCTTGAGGCCCTTCCAAATGCAGAGAGCGGTCCTTGGACCGCTCTCTTGGTACCGGAGAAGGGACTCGAACCCTTACAACCTTTCGGTCACACGCCCCTGAAACGTGCGCGTCTACCAATTCCGCCACTCCGGTAGGTGATGGCTATTCCTTTCGCAGGGGGCGCAAATATAACTTCTCTTCGATACCACGCTCCCGCTTCTATCACCCACCGATGCGGGCTACCTTGCTGCTATGCATACGCAGGCTGCCGGTTTCCAACGGATGGTGGACGGAAGTGACGTGGACCTCTTGGCCCACGTGCGTTCCGCGTTGAGCGCACGTGGCGATGTGGAGGTGCTCATCGGCAGCGACAGTCACAACCACCGGCGTCACACGGTGTACACCACCACGGTGGTCCTGCGGTACCACCGGAACGGCGCACAGGTGTTGTACCGGCGCGAGCAGCAGCCCAAGGTGAGCGACCTATGGACCCGGCTCTGGGGCGAGGTGGAACGCAGCCTGTCCGTCGCGCAATACCTGCGGACGCAACGGATACCCGTGGACCATATCGACATGGACTTGAACAGCGACGGGCGCTACGCATCCAACAAGTTGCATACGGCCGCGGTCGGCTACATCCGTTCGCACGGGTACGAGCCGCACACGAAACCCGAACTGCTCGTGGCCACCTGGGCGGCCAACGTGCTCTGCAACGGTACCGGCCGAAAGCACGAAGCCCCCATCCACGGTAAGGTGGACAGGGGCGACGTGACTCTTTAGACTGACCTTTGAACTACTTGGACAGGGGGTTGAACGGGACCTGGATCGCGGAGGTTTCACCGCCTAGAAGATTCTCTAGCTGAACGAAGAAGGGCGCCCTTCTTCTGGTTCCGTGCCGGTCAGTTCTCGTCCGGCAGGAAGCTGTGCTTCTCCGCGTACCGCAGCATCTGGCCGATGAAGTCCGTGGGGTAGCTCACGGTCACATCGGTGATATTGCCGTTCGCATCCATCACCGCGGTCATCTCCGGCTGGATGAAGCCAGCGTACGGTGCGGTCTTGATCTGCTCGGCCCGCTTGAGCACCTGGGCATGCAGTGCCTGGTCCACCTTTACACCATAGGTCTCCACTAGGGCCTTTCCGGCCTCGTAATCACCCTGGCTCTTAATGCGCTGCACTTCGCGCAAGAGGTCCCCGAAGAGCACACGCAGTTTCGCGTAATCCCGAATATCGTAGTAGGTGGCACCCTCGCGCTCCACCTTCACGATCACGCTGTCCGCCTTCCCTTTCTCGAACACCCATGCGCTCACCCACATGCGGTTGCGCATGTGTGCTTCCTCCACGTCCTTCCCAGGCTTCAGACGGCGTAGCTGAACGATAAGGCCGTTGCGGATGTAGGAGTCGTATTCGGCCTTGCCCACTTCCAAGCTCGGCATCACGCCCATTTCCACGAGCTTCTCGTCCATCATGTAGTAGAGGGCCATCAGGTCGGCACGACCTTCCTCCAAGGTGCTCGCGTAGTTCTTCAGCGTGGCGTCCGTTTCGCCGATGCCGGGCTCCAACTGGCCGCTGGCGTGACCGATGACCTCGTGCAGGGCCGTGTGCAGTTTGCCGGCCAGCGAGCTATGCGCCTTCGCCCGCTCGATCTCCTCCGCATCGTGGCAGAAGATCTCGAGGGAACTGGTGCCACTGCTCTTCTCGTAGGCCTCACTGATATTACCAAGGCTCACGCTCTTGCTGCCATGTGCGGTGCGGATCCAGTTGGCATTGGGCAGGTTCACACCCACCGGCGTGCTAGGGGCGGCATCGCCAGCCTCCCCCACCGTGTTGATGAAGCGGTAGGTGATACCGACCACGTTCTTTTTCTTGTGCTGGGGCAGCAAGGGCGAGTTGTCCTCGAACCATTGCGCGTTCTGCATGATCACCTGCATGTTCTTCGAAGCCTCCGGATCGTTCACTTCGATGCAAGCCTCGTAGCTACCGCGCTTGCCCATGGGGTCGTTGTACACCTCCACGAAGCCGAGGATGTAATCCACCGTGCTCTTCGTGTCCTTCACCCAAGCCACGTTGAAGTCATCCCAGGTCTTCAGGTCGCCGGTGCGGTAGAACTTGATGAGCAGTTCCAAAGCGGCCTTCTGTTCCGGCGTTTCGGCCACGGTCACGGCTTTCTCCAGCCACTTCACGCTCTCGGCCAGCGCCGTGCCGTACATCCCATCCACTTTGTACACGCGCTCCTCCAGCTTTCCACCGGCACCGCGCACCAGCTTGCTGTTGATGCCGTAGCTCAGCGGCTCGGCCGTGTCGCCCTTGGCCTCCAAGGCGGCGTAGAACTGCTCCACTTCGCGCTGGTTCACGTCACCGTAAAAGTTGACGGCGCTGGAGAGGACCAGGTCCTTGGTGGGGTCCAGGCTCACCTTCTTGGCATCGAGCGCAGGGTCGAAGAGCACGTCCACCACTTCCTTGGCGAGCGTGGCACCGCTCTGGGCCAGCAGCGTTTCGAAGTAGGCGCGACCGAAAGCCGGCGTGTGCTTGTCGTTGCTGTAGTGGTGGTGGATGCCGTTGCTGAAGAAGACCTGCTTGGCGTAGACCAGGAAGGCGTCCCAATCCGCACCGGTGCGCTCCCCCTTGTAGTCGCGCAGGATGGCCTCCAGCGCGCGACGGATCTTCAGGTTGTGGCGGTAGTTCTGGTCCCACATGATGTCACGACCAGCAAGACCGGCCATGTTCAGGTAGTAGCACAATTGCTTCTGCTGCAGGGTCAGTTGGTCCCAGCCCGGTATCTGGTACCGCAGCACGCGCACGTCGGCGAACTGTTCGGCTTCCCATTTGAAGGTGTCCACCGCGACGGAGTCGGCAACGGTGGCCACATGGTCGTCGGCATGGTCGCCACACGCCACGAAGAGCGGTGCTGCGAGCAGGGTGTAAAGGAGCTTGCGCATAGGGGTTGGTAACTGGTCGGCGAAGATAGCCGCACCCCCGAAGTGGTAAGGCCCAGACGGCCCTGCCCGTCACCCCGCGAACGGGTGGTCGCTCCTAGCTGCGGGTCTTCGCCTCCACGGGCACGCTCATGCGCGCCTTGGCCATCTCCACCAGCTTCTTCATGCGGTGGTAGGCGGCCAGTTGCTTGTTGTAGCGTTTCAGGTCGCTATCGTCCAGCTGCTCCACGTGCAGCAGGTCCATCTTGTCCGCCAGGTCGTTCAACTTCACACGGATGGCAAGGCTGTCCTCCACCACCCGGTCGATGTACTGCTCATAGGTCTCTTCGGCGCGGCGCGTCATGCGGTCCAATGCCTTCAGCACCCGTGGGGAGAAACCCTTCTTCTCCAGGTCGGCCATGGTGAGGTCGCTCCGCTCCAGCACATCGTGCAAGGCGCCCAGCACCTGCTCATCGAAGTCCTGCCCGCGCATCATCACGCGCATCACGTGCAGCACGTAGGGTTTGCCGAAGCGGTCCACCTGCCCCTTGTGCACCTTGGCCGCCAAGCGAATGGCCGTCTCCAGCAAGTGGTCCATGCCCTGGCTACTTGTTCAGTACGATGCGTACGTCCAGGGCCTTGCGGTCCTTGGCGATGGCCGCCCAATCCGTGCTGAGCTTCACCTCCTTGCTGCCGGGGTTCTCGGTGGTCATCGCGCTGGAAGCGTCGGTGGTGCCGATGGGCTGCTGGAACTTGAAGCTGTACTTGTACTTCATCATGCCCAACATGCTGCTCATGTCGAAGCCACCGGCATCGGCTTCCGCGTCATCCCCTCCTTCGTCACCGCCCTCGGCCGCCTCGCTGGCCATGGTGTTGGTGAGCTGGTACACGTAGTTGTTGGTATTGCGCACCAACGCACCATCCTCCCAGCGGAAGAACTGGTGGCCCGTGTTGTTGCTGTCGGGCATCAACGTGTTGAGCGCGCGGTTCAGCGCGGCCACGTCGGCGAAGGTGAAGCTGATCTTCTGCACCCAGTCCGTCTTGGTGTCCAGTTTCACCTTGCTGATGCCCGGCACCGACTTGAGCGCGTCCGCGTGCCCGCCGATGCTCATCTGGCCAAGGCCTTCATCCCCATCCTGCTTCTTCCCGTCGTTGAAGCTCTTCATCATCTCCCCCATTTCGCGCATGTCCACCACGTAGGTCATGGTGCCGCTGCCGTTCTTCTTGAAGGTGTATTGTTCCTCGATGGTGATGCAGCCCGTGAGGCTGACGATGAAGGCCACTGCGAGCAGTAGCGGACGAGTGATGCGCATGGGCGCCAAGGTACACGCACCACGGCCCGCACCCAACGCCCGGGAACGAAGAAGCCCTTCCACCAGGGGTGGAAGGGCTTCGGTCGAACGCTGAGGATCAGCGCACCAAGGGCACTCGGAACGACTCCCGGGCATCGCCCTGGGAGAGGCGCACGAACCACACCCCGGTGCTCAGTGCATCGGAGGCCAGGTTCACGCGGCCGGGCATGGCGGCCACCTTGCGTTGCATGATCACGCGGCCGGTGGCATCCAACACCTCGATGAACAAGGGCTGGCTGCCCGTGTAGGCATGGTCCACAACGATGTTGGCCGTAGTGGCGAACACCCGGGTGGCCGCGCGACCGGTAGTGCTGACACTGGTGTTCAGTTCCACCGTGATGTCCACGCTGGTGGTGGCGGTGCAGGTGGCCGTGGTCACCGTGTGGGTGACGGTATAGGTACCTGGCAGCGTCCACGCGTGCTCGGTGTTCATCTCCGTGCTGGTGGCTCCGTCACCGAAGTCCCAGGCATGGCTGGCATTGGCCGCGGTGCTGGTGAACTGGAGCGCGTTGTTCACCGTGGTGCTGGTGAGCGCAGCGCCGATGGTGGCATCGGGACCTTGGTCACCGATGGTGAAGCTGCCGCTGGTCCAGGTGCAACCGTTGGCATCTGTAACAGTAACGGTATAGCTGCCCGGCGCGGCCACGAGGTCGGCATCGGTGCTGGCATCGCTCCACGCGTAGGTATAGGGGGCCACGCCGCCCATCACCAGCAGGTCCACAGAACCGTCCTCGCTATCGGCGCAGGTGGCGTCCAGCGCATCGCCGATGGCTTCGAGCACGAAGGGCGCATCGATGATGAAGGGCTGCACCAAGGCACCGCAGGCGGTGGTGGTGCTCACGTGCACCTCGTAGCTACCAGCGCCCAAGCCGCCGATCGTCGCCTCTCCGCTCACACCGGTCTGTGCCAGCAAGGTCTCGCCGAAGCCGTTGGTCCAAGTCACATCGGCCGCACCGGCACTGATGGTGACGCTGGCACCACCATCCGGGTCGGCACCGCACAGGGCGTTGGTGCTGGCGAAGGCGATGGGTGCGCTGGCGTGCAGGACGAAACGTGCTACCGTGGCATCGTCATCGGCTTGTAGGGTGAAGGTGTAGCTGCCACCATCGTTCATCACGGTGGTGATGCCCAGTTCGGTGTCCTCCAGCGTCAGGCAGGTCATTGGCAACTCACCGGCCTCGGTGAGCGAGATGGTGTAGGTGCCGCTCACGGCAGCGTTCACGCTCACCGGAATGTCCAACGCTCCCGTGAAGGCGCCGTGGGCATTGATGGCGATGGCCGTGGCCCCCTCCAGGGTGGCGATCTGCGGCGCCGCCAAATGGGCGAACACGTACTTCTCCACGTCTTCACCATCCAGCCCCGGGGTACCGGCGTGGAAGGCCACAACGGCCTCGTCCGTGTAGGCGTTGAGCGCACTGGCCAGACGCAGGCGCAGGTGGGCGGGCACTTCTTCGTTGTTGCCGCCGAAGACACCACCGGTGTTCGAGTTCACCTTATCGGCCTCCTCCACCGTGGTGGTCACGTTGGAACCCGTGGCACGCAGGAAGAAGCCCTGGCTGCTCTGGATCACGTTGCTGCCACCGTTGGTGCCCAGGTTCAAGCTGATGTCATAGGTGCCCGTGTTGCCGTTCGCCGGGTTGTAGAAGGTCACGTAGTCCGCCACATCGGCACCGCGCGCGATCTGGTCGAAGGCGATGGCGCTGGGCAGCGGGTTGCTCACCAGGTTCCACCCGTCCACACTGCCGTTGCCGGTGTTGGTGTAGGTCATGGGCAGGGCGATGGGCGTGCTGGCGATGTTGGGCGTTCCGTTCTGGAGGTCCACCACGAAGGGGGCGGTGCCGCCGGACGCATCGCCGCTCCAAGCCGCGAAGCCCTGACCCACCGTGAGGGGCTGCAGGTTGCTGCTCACACCCGTGAGGCCATCGTTCTGGGCCGCACCGGTGTTGGTCTCATCATACCAGCGGATGCTGGGCCAGAGGATGCCGCTGCCTACAGGGTCGTCGAAGTTCGGATACTGGGAACCGGGGTAACCGGCGGTGATGAAATCATCCTGCCAGCCGCCCACCACGCGGTTGGCCAGCGGGCTGCCCAGCAGACGCCAGTTGGTGGCACCACCGGGGATGTAGCGCTCCACACGCATGTTGCCCGTGTAGCTGGCACCGCCAGCCACCGGACCCAATCGACCCGTGCTGGTGCCGTTGCTGATGAGCGATACAGCGCCCAAGCTGGCGTCGAATTCACCGGCTTGGAGCAACAGGGTGCCCCGGATGTTCAAGGTGGCGTTGGTGAGCACATCACCGGGCGTGTTGGCCGTAAGGTCCCACAGGCTCAATGGGCTCGTGCTTTCCAGCGTTACCAGATCGGTGCTGTTGAGCAGCACGGTGCTGTTGTCCGCGGCGGTCATGCTGCCGTTCACATCCACCACATCGCCACTGACCGTGAAGGTGTTGGCGCCGAGGGCCAGTGTCCCTCCTGCATCCACCGTGAAGTCGTTCACCCGGGTGTTGGCGTTCACCGTTACGGTGTGGCCGTTCTGCACCACCATGCTCTTGAACCGGCTGAAGCTGGCGCTACCTGCAGTGCCCGTCGGGGTCTCGCTCCAGATAGCGTCGCCCACGTTGCCGGTGGCGCGGCTGTAGTAGGTGGTCACGCAACGGTCACCGGTCACCTGGATGTCATCCACGCTGAAGATCTCGGTCCCATCGTTGTTCCTGGCACGCACACGCAGCGCGAGGCTCAGGGTGCCATCGGGAATGTTGATGATGATCGTGCCCGGACCGTTCACGTTGCCCGTTCCGGTGGGTGATTGCACGTTGATGAACGTTCCCGCTGTGGTGGTGGCCGTTTGTGTTCCCGCATAGGTCCACCGGGCGTTACCCTGGCCGCGCACGGCAACATCGGCCGTTGTTCCGAAGGCTGCACCGTTGAGCGCAACGAACACCTTCACGGAATCACCAGCATCAAGGCCATTGGTACCCGAAGTGGTGGTGGCGGACATGCGCACGACGGCCACCATGTTGGTGTAGCCGGAAACGTCCACCGTGGCCAGGTCCACCACACCAGTTGCGTTGTTCACCTGCCACGATGCCGTACCACTGAGGATACGGGAATTCGCAGGGACATCCGTAGCACCCGCATTGGTGCTGATGGTGCCGGAGTTGGAGGCGATACCCCAGGTATCACTGCCCAGACCGTCGAACGCCTGACGCGCGATAACGACCCCGGAAGTAGCGTCATTGTCCGTGACCGTGAGCGTGCGCGTGCTGTTCGGTCCGATGAACGGAGTGCCCTGACCTCCGGTGAGGTTCTCCAGGCCCAACGTGATCACGTCGCTACCATTGCACAGGGCGTCATCGGTAACGGTC
>WBZX01003436.1_pt1 | contig 9997 bp, 10 predicted proteins | sample 5204211 | NCBI WGS metagenome assembly WBZX01 (sample SAMN12344362, study PRJNA552823) | activated sludge metagenome | biome: Activated sludge suspended growth; feature: Nitrification reactor; material: Wastewater; isolation source: activated sludge from nitrification reactor of wastewater treatment...
AGTTCCGCTAGCTGCTCGGCGTCCTCGGCGGTGCCCAGTCCCTTGCGTTTGCGTTCTTGCAGCAGGGCCTTCAGTTGCTCTATCAGGTCGAGGGTCTCAAGGCTCACCGGGTTGTGGAACATGCCATCGAACGGTAGGTCCGTGCGTTCCATCGTTTCGTCGTAGTACACCATGGTCCCCTTGCAACGGTAAGTGGGGTCCCTTTGGTACACCGCCGGCTTGCTGCGCTACCCGTTCGCCCCGGTAGCCCGCGCAAGCCGCCGCTCCGTGGTTGCGCCTCCAACCGTGCTCAACGCTCCCGGCCTCCTTCTCCGGCCATCCTTCCACCCGCCGCCCTCCTCCGCGCTTTCCCCCTGAAGGAAGGGCAGGCCCTCGCCCGCGACCTCTCTGCGCGCAAGGGACCATAAGGTCTCCACCTGATCCGGGCCATTTGCTCCGGTCCATATCCAGAGGCACGCTCACGGATAGGTGGCCTTACCGGAAGACTTGACCGATGGTCGGCACAGGGGCGTTCACTTCGGCCTTCGGTCTTCGACGTTGGGTGTTCATCATTCCGCCTCGGGCTACTTTCGCGGCATGTTCGAGAACCTCAACGACAAGCTGGAACGGGCCTTCAAAGTGCTCAAGGGCCAGGGGCAGATCACGGAGATCAACGTGGCGGAAACCACCAAGGAGATCCGCAAGGCGCTGCTGGATGCCGACGTGAACTACAAGACCGCCAAGGACTTCACGGACCGCGTGAAGGCCAAGGCGCTGGGGCAGAACGTGCTCACGAGCATCAGCCCGGGGCAACTGCTCACCAAGATCACGCACGACGAGCTGGCCGAGCTGATGGGTGGCCAAAGCGCGGGTATGAACATGAGCGGCAACCCCACGGTGGTGCTCATGAGCGGCTTGCAGGGCTCGGGTAAGACCACCTTCAGCGGCAAGCTGGCCAACTACATCCGCAAGAAGGGCAAGCGGCCCTTGCTCGTTGCCTGCGACGTGTACCGCCCGGCGGCCATCGACCAATTGGAAACGCTCGGCAAGCAGCTGGACATTACCGTGTTCAGCGAGCGCGAGAACAAGAACCCGGTGAGCATCGCGCAGAACGCGATCGCTTACGCGAAGCAGCACGGCTTCACGGCTGTGATCGTGGACACTGCCGGTCGTCTCGCCATCGATGAGCAGATGATGCAGGAGATCGCCAACGTAAAGAAGGCGATCAACCCGCAGGAGACGCTCTTCGTGGTGGACGCCATGACCGGTCAGGACGCGGTGAACACGGCGAAGGCCTTCAACGAGCGCCTGAACATCGACGGCGTGGTGCTCACGAAGCTCGATGGCGATGCGCGCGGCGGAGCGGCGCTCTCGATCCGCAGCGTGGTGGACAAGCCGATCAAGTTCATCGGCACCGGCGAGAAGATGGAGGCGCTGGACGAGTTCCACCCGGACCGGATGGCGGGGCGCATCCTCGGCATGGGCGACGTGGTGTCGCTGGTGGAACGCGCGCAGGAGCAGTTCGATGAGAAGGCCGCGCGCGAGCTGAACAAGAAGATCGCGAAGGACCAGTTCGGCTTCGACGATTTTCTGGAGCAGATCGGGCAGATCAAGAAGATGGGGAACATGAAGGACCTCATGGGCATGATCCCCGGCGTAGGCAAGGCGATGAAGAACATCGACATCCCGGACGATGCCTTCAAAGGCATCGAGGCCATCATCAAGAGCATGACGCCCGCCGAGCGGAAGGACCCCTCCTTGATCAACGGCAGCCGTCGGGCGCGTATCGCCAAGGGCAGCGGCACCAACATCGAAGCCGTGAACAAGCTCATGAAGCAGTTCGAGGAGACACGGAAGATGATGAAGATGATGGGCGACAAGACCAAGATGCAGAACATGATGCGCCAGATGCAGGCGATGCAGGGGATGCGCAGATGATTAGATGATCAGTTGATGTGCGAATAGCCCATGCCCAAGATCCGAGGACTGCGTAGGCGAGGACGAGCGATTGAGCAATGGCGAAAAGCCAACTTGTTCCTGAATCCGAGATCGCTCCGAGAAGAGGCCCGACCTTACCATCAGAAAACCTGCTACGTAAAGCTTTGGATAGAACCTTGGGGGAATCTGTTCGCAACTGAGCAACCGAAGAAGGGACACCGCACCGAGATGCTCAAGGCGCTTCTCGATGTTTATGATAGCTGGGATGTTCAACTTGCCGAGACGGGGCAGCCCTACTATTTGAAGGTATGGCTTTATGACCCGGACTTCATGCGCTCTCAGGTCGTGTGTGCCTGGGGCGAGGCTCATGATTATCACCGGAACACGTTCAACATTGCAAATACCCCTGTTCCGATCCCGCTCAACAAGTTTGAAGGAATGGATGAGCGCATTACGCGTTTCAGTTGGACGACTCATCTGGATGAGGTGCTCTATTTCGAATCGGATTTCGACGCTGTTTGCCCCAATGGGAGCGAAGGCAGGTACGCCAACAACTGGAAGCTGCTGAGTCGATTGAAGTCTGGCAACTTCCCATCTAGCGATGTGGAGTTCATGGGCGGGGTAACGAAGGCAATCGCTGTACCCGTTGGTCATATCTGGGTCGGCGAGCGACGAAGAGAGGAATGAGAGTCGACTTTGTTTGTACGTGCAATGAGAATACATTTGCCGTGTAAACATCCCTGCCATGGACACCAAGCTCACCCTCAGCTTCGACGCGGGCGTGGCCGATAGGGCCAAGGCCTTCGCCGAGGCGAACAACATCAGCCTCTCGCGGCTCATCGAGTTCATGCTGAGCAAGGTGACCGACAAGCGCTACCGCACCTTGGATGAACTGCCCGTGAGCGACTGGGTCAGCCAGGTGGCCGAGGGCGAAGCAACCTATGTGCGCAAGAACGCCGCGGATCGGGATGTGAAGAAGGATTACTTGGCCAGCCGGAGGAAGCGGTGAATGCGAGTGCATTGAACCGCGACGACGCAACGGCGCGACGGGAACGCCACGGTCACTTGTCCTTGCGTTGCGCATTCGTTGCGTCACCGCGTCGTTGCGGTTAAGTCTTGAGTTATGCCCCCCAAGCGCATCTTCCTCGACGCCAACGTGCTGGTCACGGTGCTCTGCAATGAGTACCCGCGCTTTGGCGCCTGCGCCCGTGTGCTTAGCCTGGCCGATGACAAGCGCTTCGAAGTTTACACCTCACCGCTTTGCCTGGCCATAGGAGCCTACTTCGCTGAGAAGAAGAGCGGGAAGAAGCTGGCCCGGAAGAAGATCGCGCTGCTCGCAGAGAAATTGGAGGTCACCACCATGGGTCCCAAGGCGGTGGAACGCACCATGGCCGATGCGCGCATCACGGACATCGAGGACGGGTTCCAGTACTTCTCGGCGGTGGATGCCGGGTGTGCGTGCATCGTCACCTATGACAAGCGCGATTGGAAGTTCGCGAGCATGGAAGTGCTGGCGCCCGAGGATCTTCTCTTGCAATATGCTGTGCGACGCTGACGGCGGATGCACCTTTGTGGTATGAGAAAACTGCTCCTGATCCTATCCCTTGCCGCGGCGGTGAGTGCTTCCGCGCAATCCGTGCATGAATACGCCTCGGTGGAGTTCTCCCCGGCCATACGCAAGCTGGGCATCTTCTCCACTGCATCACCTTCCAAGGTGGTGGACTTGAAGCCGCTGCACATGGACAAGCGCGAACTGGACATCGTGGCCTTCTTCCAAGAGGTGCAGAACATGGAAGCCCAAGGATGGGAGGTGACCGGCCAGGATGTGGTTGCCCTGGACAAAGGGATCCACATGTACGTATGGACCTTGCGGAAGCCCAGGCCATGACGGAAGAGGAACTGCACGCCCTGAAATACCCGATCGGCAAATTCGTGCGCGGAACCAAGGCGGAGACGCCCGAACGGGTGAAGTCGTGCATGGCGGTGGTAGAGGCCTTCCCATTGGAATTGCGCCGCGCCGTGGAAGGGTTATCCGACGCCCAGTTGGACACCCCGTACCGCCCCGGTGGATGGACCGTGCGCCAAGTGGTGCACCACTTGGCCGATAGCCACGGCCAGACCCTTCACCGTTTCAAGTTGGCCCTTACCGAAGAGCGGCCCACCATAAAGCCATACAAGGAGGCGTTGTGGGCGGAACATGTGGATGCGCGCACCATGCCGGTGGAAGCGTCCTTGCAGATCCTGGCAGGGACCCACGCACGCTGGGTGGTGCTCATGCGGGCCATGTCCCCTACGGATTTCGAACGGGTGTTCCATCATCCGGAACAGCAGCGGGACCTACCGCTGAGCGAGGCGCTGGAGCTGTACGTGTGGCATTGTGGGCACCACTTGGCGCACATACGGGGTGTGGCAACGCGCCTGCACTGGTAGCACGAGCCATCCCATTTCGTAGCCTTGTGACCATGGCTATGGTCACTTCCCATATCGTGTTGGACGGCAAACGATGCAGTGATGCGCTGAAGGCGGACATCGCCAAGGCCGCTGCCGCAGTGAAGGCGGAGCGAGGCAGGGCACCACACTTGGCGGCCGTGCTCGTGGGCAACGATGGTGCGAGCCGCACCTACGTGGAGGCCAAGGTGAAGGCGTGTGAGAGCGTGGGCTTTCGAAGTTCCCTCATCCGCTTACCGGAGACCATCGCCGAGGACGAGCTCCTGCATCGCATCCACGGGATGAACGCGGATAAGGACCTGGACGGCTTCATCGTGCAACTACCGCTTCCCTCACATATCGACCCGGACCGGGTGACGATGGCCATCGACCCGCGAAAGGATGTGGACGGCTTCCATCCGGTCAACATCGGCAACATGGTGCTCGGCCTGCCGGGTTTCCTGCCCGCCACGCCCAGTGGTATTTGTGAATTGCTCAAGTATTACAGTGTGGAAACGGCAGGCAAGCACTGTGTGGTGGTAGGGCGTAGCAACATCGTGGGCACACCCATAAGCGTGTTGCTCAGTCGCAACGCCTATCCCGGCAACTGCACGGTCACCCTTGCGCATAGCCGCACCAAGGACCTTGCCTCCATCACCCGGCAGGCGGATATCCTCGTGGTCGCCATCGGTAAACCGGAGTTCATCACGGCCGATATGGTGAAGCCGGGAGCGGTCGTGGTGGATGTCGGCATCCATCGCATTCCGGACGCGAGCAAGAAGAGCGGCTTCCACCTGGTCGGCGACGTACGGGAGGCGGATGTGGCTCCCATATGCTCCGCGCTATCGCCAGTACCGGGTGGTGTAGGTCCAATGACCATCACCAGCCTTTTGCTCAACACCTTGAAGGCCGCCAAGGCCTGAGAAGGACACCCCCATTCATGTTGTACTGCATGCGTCATATCCTTCTGCTACTTGCCCTGAATGCCGTCTGTGTTTCGATGGCACAACCCAAGACCGACCGAGCCATCGTGGAATGGGGGCCTGAGCGTAAGGAGAAGGAGACCGGCGAATTCGGTCGTGTCTTCGGCCAAAGCGCGGAGGCCGTTTACATGACCATGCACCAGAAGAAGCAACTGCTTCTGCAGAAGATGAACGGCGAATTGGCCAGCATCTACAGCAAGGTGCTTGAATTGGAGATGGAGAAGAAGGACCTCGAACTGGAGGACCTACAGGTGGTGGGCGACCGCATCCTCGTCTTCACCAGCTATTACAGCAAGAAGGAAGACCAACGCACGCTGTACGTGCGTCTATTCGATGAAGCGACCATGACCGCTGAGGGCGGGTGGAAGGAACTCGCACGCTTCGCATCGGAGAAGGAGCGCAACGGTTCGTTCGGTGTGGTACTCTCGCCGAACAAGAAGCACATCCTCGTATCGGTGAACCTTCCTTATGAGAAGGATGCGGCCGAGAAGATCCGCTTGCATGTGTTCGATGCCGGGCTGGAACCTGAATGGGATCGCGATGTGACCCTTCCCTATACGGACAAGGAGTTCAACTTCGAGGAGTTGCGTGTGGACAACGCCGGTAGCGTCATCATCATCGGGGTGAAGTATGCGCAGAAACGCGAAGCCAAGGACCTGAAGCGCGCCGGCAAGGCCCAGTACGACTATCACCTGCTCACCTATTCCGCCAAAGGCGATGAACAGGACCACACCATCGCGGTGAAGGACAAGTTCCTGCAGGACCTCACACTCAGCTTGGATGATGGCAGTGGGCAGGTACTGTGCGGAGGATTCTTTGGCAACAAGGGAACCTCCCTGGTGCGTGGCTCCTTCTTCCTACGCCTGAACCCCAAGACCTTCGCTGTGGAACACGAGAGCTTCAAGGAGTTCTCGGACGATTTCATCACCCAATACATGACCGCGAAAGAGGAGGAGAAGGCGAAGAAGCGCGCGGATCGGAAGGACGAGGACCTTCAACTGTACGAGTACGACCTGGCCGACATCGTGCGTCGGGATGATGGTGGCGCCGTGTTGATCGGGGAGCAGTACTATTCGTACAGCACAACCACGTGTTATACCACACAGGGCGGTGGTCGCACGTGCACAACCACCTACCACTACATCTACAACGATATCATCGTCATCAACATCGACCCCGACGGCAACATCGCGTGGGCGAGCACCATCCCCAAACGGCAGCATACCACCAACGACGGTGGCTATTTCAGCAGCTATGGGTTGGATGTGAAAGGGAGCAACCTCTACTTCGTCTACAACGACAATGGAGAGAACCTCTTCCTGGCCGCTGGTGACAAATTCAAGAACACGGACTTCAACGGGAAGAGCTCCATCGTCACCCTGGCTACCATCAACGTGGATGGCCGTGTGACACGAGAAGCGCTTTTCGATCCCGAGAAGCGTGAGCTCATCCTGCGACCCAAGAGCTGCAGGCAGTTGGAGGATGATCGTCTCTTCCTCTACGCCACGCGCAAGAAGGACTACCGCTTCGGCGTGGTCACCTTCGATTGATCAGCGGGCTACTTCGAAACGGTGAGTGTGCCTGCCCGAACGGGTCAGCACTTCGAGGAAGTAGATGCCGTTCGGCCATGCGCCCACATCGAATGAACCATCTTTACGTAGTTCCACAGACAAGCTTTGTCCGGTAGGGGTGAAGGCCCTGCATGCGAGGACCGGGTCGGAACTGCGTAGGTTGATGATGTCGGCGGCTGGCACGGGGAATAGTCCGATCATCGGAGTCTCTTGCAGGTCTTGTCCCGTTGTCAGATCCGTGCCTATTGCAATGAGGTAGGTGGTGCCAACAGGGACAGCTCCGGTGATATATGCCTGATCGGGCCCCATGGCCAAGTCGTTCATGGTAGCGCCGTAGGTGAAGGTCTCGTAGCTGCTACCATCACTAGCAGTGACCACCAGTAGCGGAGGCGATACACCATTGGGATCGTTGCCGATGAACCATGGCCGCCCGAATTGATCGACCGCAAGCTCCGTCACCTGGATGCCCAAGGTGGCGTTCGTGCTCCACACAGCGGTGCCATCGGGTTGCACACAGCCCCATGTACACATGCCGCCACCACCGGTCATTTGAAGGAAGAACAGACGACTTCCATCCGTAGCGAGTTCGAGGATGGATCCGCCGGTCGGTAGCGTGTATCCGCCTATGGTGGCACCCGTCATTCGGTCGATCTCCCAGATCCAGTTCAGTACAGCGCCGAAGATCCGATCGCCGAGGATCACCGCATCTTGGAAGGGCTGCACGCCGGGCAAGGTCGTGGTCCATAGTGGCCACCCATCGAGAGAGGTGGCCTGAACAGAAGCCTCGTTCCCGTTCAAGCTGCGGATGGAGATGGCACCCTGGTCATCCACAAGGACTTTTCCCTCGCCGTAGGCATAAGCTGCCCTGCCGAGTCCGAGTTTCCAGCCGGTGTCATCCGCATTGCGCGCGCAAAGGCTGCCGGTGGTGCCTGCTCCGGGCCCGCCCATGTTCAGTTCGCGTGTGTGATATACGATACCGTTGCGCGCAACGAGGTCGTTCGTCCCTTCGAGGTTCGAGGGATCCATCATCGATGGCTGCACCACGCCGAGCAACGGGGTTGGCACCGGAGTTAGGTCATCACCATCACCGCTGAAGGTGAAGAGGAAGTCGAAGCGCGGACTAGCCTGCTGAAGCATGTCGTCCACCGTGATGAAGACATTGCCTGTTGTAGGATCCACGGCGAGATGGTTGTCCTCTTCCGCAGGCCTGATGAACATCGCGCCTTCCTGACCGAAGGGCCAGGTGTGGATCCACTCATAGGTGAGCGCGGTTTGTCCGGGGGCCATCAAGGCTGATGAACAGGCGGCGAGCAGAAGTGGGAGCTTGTTCATGGCTATCAGGGTTGGGGAGTGCCTGTGATCAAGTAAGCCGTGGATGTGGCGGGATCCAAGGTGCCGGTGAAAGAGATCTTGTTGTTCACGAAGCACATGTCATCAACAGAAGAGTGGAGGGGACCTGCGTCGATGGGAACGAGATCCGCTGAGAAGCGATACCAATGGCCCTGGTCGTCGGCCTCAGTCCAAGTTGTTCCGTTCGATGTGGTCGTGGTTACCCAAATATGATCGTATTGGTCCACCAAGATGTGAACGCCATACGCGTCGAGGACAGGGGATGACCAGGTGGATGTCGTGTTGGTGATGAGGTCGCGGTAACCGACATAAAGTCCTTGGTCATTGCTCATGGTCCAGTAAACGCGATCGCCGTGCGCAATGCAGCGCGCGTCTCCTTCGAACTGTGTCACCTCCACCGCGCCAATCAGTGCACCATCCGCATCGTCGAAGAAGACCATCCACGGCAAGGCCATGGCTACCACAGTGTCCCCCACAACAGCCACACCGCTGAAGCCTTTTACGGGCAGATCAGGACCATCGTCCCACGTGACCTCCCAGAGTAGGTTGGCCTGGAGATCCGTTTTCATCAGATGCGCAACGGCAGTGTCCGGATGATCGATCTCGCGAAGACCGCAGCCATAAGCCGCGGTGGGTGTCACGAGCAGATCACTGGCGTAGTCGGAAAGTTCAGTGTCGAACACTTCTCCCGGGTTGTGAACGAACAAAGGGCTTCCATCCTCCGGAGCCGTACACAAGTACCACCACCATGGATAGGTCGACGATGACATACGCGACATGATGTTGTAGACGACCTCGTTGCGTACACTCAGGTCGATCAACCGGTCATGGCTCCCCACGTTGAACCGCTGCAGTTGCAAGAACGCAGGTGTGATATCCGTACCGTCTGCGAGGAAGGGGAAGGACACCGCATCGCCAGTTCCTTGGTGGTCGGTGTAGACCGCCCAGAAATACTTCCCAGTTATCGGATCCCTTGAGATGTGTTGCGGCGTGTTTTGGTACCATCGCAACGCACTCCACTCCGGATCGATCGGTGGGTTTTGCGCAAGGCCGGCCACTGGAATGGCGCAAAGCAGGTAGCTGACGAAGGACCGCATCGTGATCAGGGTTGGGGCGTGCCTGTTACAAGGATGGCCGTTGTGCCGGTCGCGTCGATCGGGCCCGTGAAACTGATCTTGCCGGCAGCGAAGGAGATGTCGTCTATTCCGCCGTAGAAGGTGCCGTTGTCGATCGGGACAAGGTCGAGTCCAAGCCGGAACCAGCGGCCAGTATTCGCTGCGGTGCACGCGATCCAGATGTGATCGTAGTCATCGATCACCAACTGGCCGCCCTGGGCGCCTGGAAGGGCAAGGCTCCACGAATCGGATGTGGCGTTCCCGAGATCGAACCAACCCGCGTAAAGGATGTCGGCGGATGCACTGGTCCAGTATACCCGGCCCCCATGAGCGAGGAGACTGGCGCAGCAAGCCGCTACAGGCGCTCCCGCGTAGGGGTCCACCGTGGCGATGTACGCCCCCGTGGTCGCATTGAAGAGCACCATCTCCGAAGACCAGGAGCATACCACGGTGTCTCCTGCAACGGCCATGGAACTGAATTGGGTGATCGGCGATGTAGCACCCGGATCCCAGGTCTCGTTCCATATCACGTTGCCTTGCAGGTCGATCTTCAGCACGCGTGGAATGGCGCTGTTCAAGCCTGTCCCCGAAACCCCGCAGCTGTAAACCGCCGTGTTCGTGACCAACATATCAC
>WBZX01003437.1_pt1 | contig 9996 bp, 11 predicted proteins | sample 5204211 | NCBI WGS metagenome assembly WBZX01 (sample SAMN12344362, study PRJNA552823) | activated sludge metagenome | biome: Activated sludge suspended growth; feature: Nitrification reactor; material: Wastewater; isolation source: activated sludge from nitrification reactor of wastewater treatment...
GATGCGCTGGGCGTATTGGCCTGCGCTCGGTTTGGGCGTGATGGGCGTGTTGGGTATCATCTCACTGCTGGAACTGGCCAACTACCTTTGGGCTGTGGTCATGATCGCAGCAGGCGGATTTTTACTATTCCGCTATTTCTCGAACCGCAACGCTTAGGGAAATTAAAACGGTTAAACACAAAAGGCCCTCGCATTGGCAGGGGCCTTTTAGAATGGCATTCTATTTTGCGGTGGAGCCTGAATTTTTGCGCCCAGGGCAACCGCTTGCGTTCATTACTTTTCTTCAATGACCTCAATCTCAGGGAAAAACTGATGGACTGTCCCAGCCACCCAGCCGTGCAGGGTGGAGGGCAATAGGGGGCAATTCAAACATGCGCCTCCCAAATGAACCCGCAAAGCCTTGCCGTCGAAGGAGACGAACTCTACAGTACCGCCGTGGAATTGTTCCACATAGGCGCTGAGCTTTTCAAGCAAACCGCGCAATTGCATCTCCTGTGTCTGGATCTGTGTTGCGACCATGGTTTTTACTCCTTTGTATTGTGATTGGTTGAATTCAAAAGGGCCTGGACCTGGGTGCGAGCGTTCTTCCAACGTGATGATACTACATTTGCCAGACGATCCATAATGACTTTTCCAGTTTCAGGATGGTCGCGCACCAGCATCAGCAAATGTGAGCCGCGAATGCGAATGGATTCGATCTGTGTTTCACTCACAAGGCTTGAAGTGTAATGGGTGCTTCCCAGCACTGCCGACCAGCCGAAGACATCTCCATCGCGCAGGCGTGTCAATGTGATCGGGGGGGCGTCGTAGGGTTTAAAGCGAATGAGCATTTCGCCTTTGATCAAAAGATACAAATAACTGGCAGGTTCACCCTGTTCGAATACTACGGTGTTTGCTGCGCAATTAAATTGTTCGAACAGCGGCTTGAGCAGGGCAATTTGGGCTGTGTCGAGGTTTTCAAACAAGGGGATATCCGGCAGGAGTTCAAGCATTTATAGCATGTTAATCAATGTCTAATTAACAATCCAGTATCAAATATCATAAACTTGATGACATTTTTCCTTTTTTCAAAAAATGCTGGTATCCCTGGGTTATACTTTGTGAAATAAGTAATTTTCCGAATCCACGCCTCTTCAATGAAGTGATGACAGAAATAAGCAAACTCTCCGCACTTGAACGACTCCTGCTTGGGCTTGATGCGCCCCCAAAGCTTGAGACCGAACCGTTGCGTAAAGATGCGCTTTGCCCCAAATGTCATCTCGGCAGGCTTGATTACAATGGCCTGTTGCAATTGGAATGTCCTGCCTGTGGTTACGTTAATGGTGAAGGCGGCGGATGTACCTGATGAATCTCTTTTTGCTCCGTGTGAGCAAACCTTATTGGATGTGAAAACATGACTGACTCCCCCCTTATAGAATCACCTCAGCCGCCCACCGCGCGGCCCTTTGCCGCCATGCTGATCGGTACTGGATTGATCGCGATCGGCATCATGTTCTACATGCTGTTAAGTCAACAAGACGTTTCTTCTCAGGACTTTTCAGCGGTTCCCGTTAAAGTAGATTACCCCGCCCCGAAACTGGATCTTGTAGACCTTTCAGGTAAAAGTGTCTCACTGGATGATTATTTGGGAAGCGTCGTTCTCGTCAACTTGTGGGCAACCTGGTGCCCGCCTTGCAGGGAAGAAATGCCCACCCTGCAGGCTTTCTACGAAAAATACAAGGAGGATGGGTTTGTCCTTCTCGGTGTTGATCAGGAAGAGGCGGCCACAGTGGTGCAGCCATTTGTTGAAGAGTTCGGCCTGACTTTTCCCATCTGGCTGGATCTGGATTATCTCGCCCAGCGTGAATTTAATACCATGAACCTGCCAAGTTCCTATGTGATTGACCGTTCCGGCACCGTACGCTTGATGTGGATCGGCGGCATCTCAAAACGAAATCTTGAAAAATATGTACCTGATTTGATTGCGGAGTGAAAAATGGATGTATTGTTGAATTGGAAGGGGAAAATGTCTTTTGAAGGGGCGGGCGATTCTGGATTTGTGCAGAAAATGGATGCGGATTCCTCGGTGGGTGGTGAGAATGACGGCGCTCGTCCAATGGAATTCATTGCATTGGGGTTGGCTGGCTGTACCGCAATGGATGTGATTTCCATTTTGCAAAAAAAGCAGCAGCCTGTTACGGATTTTAAAGTGCATGTCCATACAGAAAAGGCAAACGAACACCCCAAAGTGTTTACCGAAGCAGTGATCGAATACGTGGTCACAGGGAATGGGGTGGACGAGGCGGCTTTGTTGCGTGCCATTGAACTTTCAGCCGAGAAGTATTGCCCTGCACAGGCCATGCTTTCGAAGGCGTTTCCCATTCGCATGGTATATAAAATTTTGGGGGATGGCGGTGAAGTTGTAAAAGAAGGCGAGTATTTTTCAAAGCGCGATTCGGTTTGATTTCCCCGTTCAAAGTGGAAAATAAATACGGCTCACCTGCACGGGTGAGCCGTATGTTTTGTGTGAGCGGTATGTAGGGTCTATGTCGCTTTGCTCTTCAGAATGACACTTGCATACATGCTTTATGGGAAACTGCCGCTGATGGCGGTGAAGGCATCACCACACTCACAAGCAGTGACGATGATCGAGCCTTTGGTGAGGGTTCCCAAATATTCACGAGAGCCATTGTGAGTGATCCAGCCGTTCAGGTTGAATGGCAGAATACCATCGGCCATGATCCATTCGCCGTTATATTTTCGGGCAATGTGGACGTGCGACCCTGTGGCGCGCCCGCCTTCACAGGAGGGATAGCCGATCTTATCTCCTGTTTTTAATTCGGCGCCGAGCGGAGCACGATCTTTTGTGGCAAGATGCAGGTAGAAGATGACCCAGCCTGTACGCTCGTTGCCGTCCTTGTCGAGGTCAAGGAGCACCCCTTCCACGCCGGAGCGGACGACGAGTCCATCTGCCATGGCAACGGCAAAGTTTTTATCATCTGCAACAAAACAGCCCGATTTGTCGGAGGGCGGGGCAAAATCTACGCCTGCCAGCGGCTCCCCTGTGCCCCAGCCTGTGTGTGGACCGCCTGTGTAATACCAGGTCTGGTCACTGGGGAAAGGGAGTTGAAATTCTGGCTGGGTTAAACTGCCCGGGATGATGATGGTGGAGTCCTGCCACGGGTTGCCAAAAAATTTTTCGTATGTCAGGAACAGGCCCTGAGGTCCAGTGGCGACCGCATATTTTTGTCCGTCGTATATCCTTGAAAAATAATATTGGATCGAGACAGAGGCGGCATTTTGCCACGGGTCAGGGCGGATGATGATCTCATTCGTATCTTCGAACTCGATCATTTCGCCGTTACGCCAGCCGTAATATCCATTGTTCAGTGTGTTGGCTGCAATGACAAGCTGCAAGTATGGATTTTCCCAATAGCGGCGCGTGAAGCCGAGTAAATTCTTTTTTACAGGCGGTTCGGCGGCAGTGAGGCCGCCGCCCTGATATTCGAGAATGGCCAGCAAAAGGCGCGGATTGACGCTGTAATTGGTGGCAACATAATCAACCATTTCTGCGCCGCTGCGCCAGTCACCGCCCGCGTACACACGGTAATCTTTGAGCCAGCCTGGTTGAGATGCCACAAAAGCAGATGTGTTGAACCCAATGACAGTGGGGCCATCTACGAAGGCATGGTCTGGAATGATTTGAAACGGGCTGGACCACAACGCCAGAAAATAAATTGGGATTTTCATGGGCATGCCCGGCGGCATGGTGGTGGCTTCACGAGGGATGAACGGGTTGGCTTGAAAGATCTCTTCCACGGTGGTGTTGAAGCGTGCAGCCAGAGCGGGCAGTGTATCCCCGTTCTGGGCAATGTAATCCACCAATTCACCGGGTTTGTATGTTGGGCGGGTGGGGAGAGCTGTCGGCGCAAAGCTGTAGGGCGCAATATCAGATGTGGGTGTTGGAACCTGGGGTTCCACGGAAGCTTTGAGATCGCAGGCTGAAAGTAAAAATGTGAAAACCAGGAATGCGCTGGACAGTTTTTGTTTTATTCTTGAAAGATTATTCATTCTCTTTTCGGAAGATGTTTGACCATTTTTGCCCGACCGGGTCGGCGATGACCACTTCTTCGCCGCGGACGAGTTTGCCTTCATAGGCTTTTTCGCCTGCCACAACACGCCATCCGCTCATGATGAACGGGATCGGGCCATCGGCGGTAACCCATTCGCCGTTGTATTTTCTTGCGAAGTGCAGGTGGGTGCCTGTGGATACGCCGCCCTCACAAGAGGCATGCCCAATGCGGTCGTTCACTTCGAGCCAGGTGCCCACTGCAACGCGGTCTTTCGCCCCAACATGCATGTAAAGCAGGTTCCAGCCTGTCTGCTCGTATCCATCGCCATCGAGGTCAACCATCACGGCTCCATTGCTTGAACGTACGACAAGACCCGGCGCCGCCGCTGTGACCCAGGTGGGAGTGGGATCGCATCCTCCATGATCTGTTGCGGGAGCGAAATCGATCGCGGCAAACACACTGTTTTTTGGTCCGTAAATCTTGGGGTTGATCTGCCCCCAGGCATTGTGCGGACCGCCCGTCATGCTCCATTCCACATCAGGCTCAAAGGGCAGAACCAGAGTCGGCTGGTTTAGTGCAGAGGGGAAAATGGGGTTCACTGCATCGGCACGTGCCCAGGGATCTCCGAACATTTCGATAAACATGGCGGGAAAGCCTGATGACGGATTGATGATTTGTTCCCATTGTGAAGGACTGTGGCTGCGCGAGAACAGATATTGAATTGCCACCGTGCCGGCATTCAACCGTGGGTCAATGCGCATGGTGGTGCCATCGGGAAATTCCAGGTGGGTCAATGTGCCTGCGCGCCAACTGTAATAGCCGATGGCGAGGTTGTTGATGGCCCATGTCAACTGCACCGACATGCCTTTGTAGTGATAATCGTTGAAGCCCATTGGATAATCAATGTGTAGTTCGTCCACGGGTTGCCCGCGTACCCAGCGGCTTTCAAACTCAAGCATGGCCAGCAAAAGGCGCGGGTTGATCGAGTTTTCGGTGGCAAGCCGTTCAATGGCGGCATCACCATCGATCCAGCCTGTGGAACCGAGATAATCTTTGAACTTGCTCAAATATCCGCCTGATTGTTGAACGTACTCCTTCACATCAAAGTCAACCGCTGTGTAGGAGAAAATAAGCTCGGCATCCGGCATGATCTGCACATAGGGTGTCATCGGTTCAGTGATGCGATTGGGGATGACCAGCAGAGTACCGGGGTCAATCAGGGTGGTCTTGGTCAAATCTGCATCTGAGGTGATCTCGGATTCGTCCACTCCGAAGCGGTTTGCCACAGCGGAAAGCATGTCACCGCTTTGGGCGTAATAAAGGAAAGGTGCCACATCATAGGCCAGGGTGTAGGTGGGTTCAATGACAGGAGTGGAACTGTTTGGTGTGATGGTCGGGGTCGGGGTATAGGCGTTTTCCGTGGCGATCTCAGGCGGAACGGTTGAAGTGGGGAAATCGATCGGGTGATCCTGTATTGCAAAGGGATCAATGGGCGCTGAAGCCAGATCCGCGGTGTTTGGTGTGGGCGTTTGTGGAACCCCCCAAAGTGAGGGTGAAGAAGACATGCAAGCCGATAAAACCAGCGATAGTACGATGAGAATGGCAAGTGTGCGAGACATGGTTAAGATTATATCCGCCTGGATTAAGTTCAGATGAATTAACGATAGACCTGATTTAATTCGTTGGCGCTATCAAGAGCTTCGATTGTGATTCCATTGCGCGAGAGATAGCCATCATATTCCCTGCCGCCGCCGCTGGAGATCCAGCCATCGAGGTTGAAGGGCAGCGGACCATCTGCGGCGATCCACTCACCGTTGTATTTGCGCGCAAGATGTAAATGGGTGGCATTCGAGATTCCGCCTTCACATGAAGCATGGCCGATGGGTTCGCCTGCATATACATACTCACCGGGCTCAACGCGGTCTTCCTCTGCGACGTGCATGTACAGGATTACCCAGCCTGTTTGTTCGTACCCGTCGTTATCAAGGTCCTGGATCAAGGCACCGTTGGATGCACGCAAAATAAGGCCATCTGCCACGGCCCGCACCCAAAGCGGACTTACTCCACAGCCGCCGTTATCACCGGGGGGAGCAAAATCCAGCGCGGCCCAGGCTGAGCCGTAGTCCCAGCCGCCGTGTGGGCCACCGGTGAAATACCATGTTTCACCTTCACTGAACGGGAGCTGCATTGTGGGCTGTGAAACGTATGCAGGTACGAGTGGCTCAATGGCAAAGTCGAACGGATTGCCAAAGAACACGTAATAAGAAAGCAATAGGCCTGTTCCATTGACATCCTGCTCCCAAACAGGGCGGTCATCCAGCTGGGCAAAGAAGTATTGGATCGCGGCCGTCCCTGCGTTAATGGTTGGATCCACTGGGACAACCGTTCCATCGTTCAAAACCCAGGTTGAAATGGCGTTCGCTTTCCAAAGATAATAGCCCTGATTCAGGGTATTCGCCGCCCATGTAAGCTGACGATACAAGCCATAATGGCCTTCATCTGCCAATCCCATGGGGTAGGCGGTGTTGAATGGCTCAGGATTGGTGACCCATCCACTTTGATATTCGAGCAGGGCCAGTAACAGGCGGGGATTGATCGAATAATTACGGGCGACGATCCAAACGATTTCATATCCTGCGAGGACGAAGCCGCTTACATCCTGCTCGTAGGTTTCCAGATAACCGTTCTGACTTTCGATGAATTCCTGAATATTGAAATAGGCACTGCCTGGGCCATATACCATTTCAGAATCAGGAATTACTTTAAAAGCGGTTCCGCCCGCACCCGGGTTGGGCGCCGGGACTTTCAAGGTCATGCCGACATCCAGCATATTTGCATCAGTGAGATTGTTGGATAGCATGAGGTCTTCCACACTGATCCCGTACATGAAGGCGATTCCGCCCAGCGTATCGCCAAATTGGACCACGTATTGCGCTTCATCCTGCCTTGGGGTTGGCAGTACACGTTCCACATCGGGAGTGGGTGTGACGATTGGCTGGTCGGTGGGAACTGCCGTTGGGAGGATGATCGTCAACGGAACTCGTGTTGGGGTCGGCTCACGTGTTGCGGTAGGCGGAACGGGGGTGCTGGTAATTGTTACTGTGGGGATGTTGGGAGAAAGCGCAAAGGTCCCCTCGGAGACCGGTAGAAAAGGGTCATAGGTGGGGTAGGCGGCTGGCGCGGCTGTGGCAGGTGCGCATGAAACAAGAATGGCCGCCAGCAAAAGGAGAATAATGCTTCGGAAAAGAAATTTGAAAGACGATTTTTTCTGAACAGACATGGCTGCGATTTTACCAGCGGAGAGGAAAAGAGTGGGATAAGGTGCAATGAAGAGAGTTGCTAGAAGAACGGGCTTTGGTTGCGGTGTGTATATAGGATTTTGCCTTCAGCCCCTGGCCACTATCACAATGAAAAAGAGACGCAAACCGTATGGATGCGCCTCTTTTATAAACCGATTTTACCGAAACGCTTACGACTGGAACCCTGAACCCATGATGTAGTTTTCCAATCCACGGATCTCGCTTTCCTTGTTTTCCAGGGCTGCGAACATCACATCGCGCATGGAGACCAGCCCCACCAGTTGGTCGTGCTCCACCACAGGCAGGTGGCGGATGTTATATTGCTTCATCAATGCCATGCATTGTTCCACACTGGTGTCTTTGGTAACGGTGATCATGCTGGAGACCATCACATCTTTGAGCAGGGTGTCTTTTGCGGCACGGCCTTCGTTTTCGCCTTTGTAAAGATAATCACGCTCAGTGTAAATGCCAACGATCTTCCCGCCGTCGGTCACCAACAGGGCGCCGATGTGCAACTCGGCCATTAATCGAATGGCCTTCAGAACGGTGTCGGTGGATGCAATTGAGTAGTTTTTTGAGGTTTCCTTCGCTTCCAAAAGTTTACGGACAGTGGTCATGGGTGTCACTCCTTTAAATGGTTTTGGTTGTTATGGCTACTGTCAGTATAGCAAAAAACAATGACGTGAAATCAAACTAGTGATTGATGTCTATGACATTTGCAACCAATCCCAGATCAGGCGGACGGCCTGTGGGACCAGCGCCTCGGTTTGCGCGGATAACTGCCGCGAAAAAAGAAATTGATAGCCGCGCACCGAGAGCAGAACAGCCTCGGGTTTGCGCTGATAAAGAGACTCGCAGATCGACACCAGGGATTGTGGGGTGAGGTGGTGCGTAAAAGGCGAACGCTGGAAATCACTTTCCACTTCGATCAGACGTACTTCTTCGGGGATGCTGCCAGTATGTGCATCCACAAAGCAGACTTGTTCAAAAGCCGCGATATCTTCGGCCATTTCAGGCGTCAATTGCAGGTGAAATGTAAATTCGATCTCCCCGTTCTGCGGAAATTCGTCTTCATAAGAGGCGGGGGCAGGCAGCCCCAGTTTTATGGTCAGCGCTCGTAAAATATGCCAGGCTACCCCATCGTCTTCCCGATCAGGGTTTCCATATCCTATGATCAGTATTTTTTTCAAGTTATATATTCCGGCGGACCAGAATGGCCCGCCGTTTCACCTTTGCTTTGTAAAATGTCAGATTACGATCGCTACTCGCCGTAACCCGTACCGAGGATGTAGTTTTCCAACTCAACGATGGTGCCTTTTTGTTCCTGCAGCAGCGCCTCGGCCAGCCTGCGAATCGAAACCATACCCACCACGCGGTCATTATCGAGCACGGGCAAATGGCGCACACGGTACTGGCGCATCAGTTCCGCGCATTCCTGCAGGGTGGTTTCCAGTTTGATCATGACCATCTGGCTGGTCATCACATCGCGGACGATGGTGTCTTTTGCGAACTTCCCCTTCACTTCACCCTCGCGGGCATAGTCACGTTCGGTAAAGATGCCGATGATCTTTTCGGCCTCTGTAACAAGTACTGCGCCTGTATTGGCCTCGTTCATCACCTGCAGCGCATCCAGTACGGTGGCGTCGGCGGCAATGGTGTGGACCTTGGTCTCGGCTTTTTCTTCAACTATTTTTCTAACTGTCGTCATGGTTGGACTCCTTTGACAGAATTTGAGAAACGATGAGCGACAATATTTCTAAAATTGAGATGGCTTTGCATTTCAATGAGTAAAAATATTCTAGTCTCGTTTCAAGGTCTTGACCAGTGTGCCATCAGCGGCGACGATATCCAACTGGATGGGCATCTGCCCGACGGCATGAGTGGAGCAGGACAGGCACGGGTCATACGCACGGATGGCTGCTTCAACGCGATTGAGCATTCCCTCATGGACGTCTGGTCCTTTGACGTAGGTCTTGGCGACACTGTCCACAGCGTGGGTCATGGCCCAATTGTTGTGACCAGTGGAAACGATGAGGTTCACTTTGAGCAGTTTTCCATTTTCGTCGGCGGTGTAATCGTGGATGAGGGTTCCGCGCGGCGCTTCAAGCACGCCCACACCGTGGCCTGTGTAGTTCCTGCGAGTGTTGAGGATATCGGTGCTGAGGATATCGGGGTCTTCACATAACACGCGCACACGCTCTGCAGCAAACAACGCTTCGATCAGGCGGGCGTAGTGATAATAGAGTGTGTTCTCAACAGGCTTGCCATTGTTCAGGCTCTTGAAGATCTTCAGTTCACGATCTGCCAGCGGCGTATCAATTTTTTCGGCCAGATTCAGGCGTCCGAGCGGGCCGACTCGGTACACTCCATCGGGGTAGCCCATCTTTTTGTAGTAGGGAAATTTCAAATATGACCACGGTTCCACATGTTCGGCGATCACATCCAGATAATTGGCAACTGGGAAGCGTTCCATTTCAACGCCTTCGCGGCTGATGAGGCGGATATCGCCATCATAAAGTTCCAATCCGTTTTCGGGGGTGGTCAGGCCAAAATAGCCTGTTGGGAATACGGCGAACTTGTTGATATCCTCCATATTCTTTTGCGCCCAGTCCTTCATGATCTGCAAACCTGCCTGCAAGGTGGCA
>WBZX01003438.1_pt1 | contig 9995 bp, 10 predicted proteins | sample 5204211 | NCBI WGS metagenome assembly WBZX01 (sample SAMN12344362, study PRJNA552823) | activated sludge metagenome | biome: Activated sludge suspended growth; feature: Nitrification reactor; material: Wastewater; isolation source: activated sludge from nitrification reactor of wastewater treatment...
GTTTGGGCGTGCCGCTGGAACTGGGTCGTGGATCGGGAATGACGTGCTGGCGGCGTCTCGGAGACTGGCAGCATCAGGACGTTTTGCAGCGTCTGCTCACGCACTTCGTTTGGGAACTCAAACAGGACGGGACCCTGGCCGACGAATGTGCGTGAGGGGTCCACTCTGCCAACGATGCTATAAGCTGCCGAATCTGTCATCGGAAAGACGCAAGCCAAGCGGTCCGCGCTCACCGACAAGGCGAATGACCGCTACCGCAATCATCTGGATTGCCGATTGCACGGTCTGCGCAATGCCACTACTGAACGAGGGAATCAGGAGAGACAGGTGCCGGAGATCGACCACCGAAGTTGAGCCCGGCAGCGCTCGATCAGTTTCGGACCTTGATGCTGGAGCCCCTGGCGGCAAGCATTGACAAGCGCTGTGTTCTGGTGAATCAGCGGATTGGCGTACAGTTCTGTCCGTTGTCGATGTATCGATACTTGAAGCGCGTGGGAATTGTACGAAGGAAGTCAACATTCGACGGAACAGTGAGCGCTCCAAAGCCGAACAGAGCAGCACCTACAGAGACTTCCAAGCGATTCCTACAGACTCCCAAAGCGGGCTACGGATACACCGAGAGTCCTCATGATGAGGGTGATGGGAGGCGACATCCAGGCGCGATTACCAACGCAGCGTGGGCATTTGTCGCCACGACAGACTGCGAGGGATGTGGCGTCGGCGAGAAGGGAGGGACGCAGCACCGACGGCAGCGGTGATCGATTCCCAATCGGTCAAGACCTCTGCACAAGGGGGATCGAAGGGGTTCGATGCGGGCAAGAGGGTCAAGAGTCGAAAGCTAGAAGAGACCCGCCTCCTGCTGCGAAGGTTATCAAACGTAGAGAGGGTTTAATTTGTAAACACCTTCTTCGCCGAGCTGGAGCAACTTGGGGGGGGATGGCAGACCGCAAATCAAATGTCGCACGTTGCAAGACTGTGACATCATATTTCACCGGGGGGAGATTTTTCGGCATGAAGCGTGTCGGTGTTGCGGCACATGAAGATCCGGTCTCTGTCTCGACAAACTCACGATTGGTCGAAGCAGTGCTCGCTTGTCAGGAAAAGCTTCCAATGGCCTGCGGAGGTAAGGGTCTGTGCGCCACTTGTCATGTCTACGTGATGGAGGGATCAGACAAGCTGTCTCCCATTACGCCGCGTGAGAAGTTGGCGCTCCCGATGCTTGCTGAGCATCAACCAAACTCTCGTCTGGCATGTCAAGCCAAGGTGCTCGGGGATGGCGTACGGATCGCACTGCCTCGCGTGGCTTACCTAGATGCCAGCTCGGCGCTCGATCGACTGATTGGTCGACGGGCCGAGCTTCCAATCGTACATCCAGTACATGGTCGCGTACTGATTGCAGCAGGGAAGATCATCACGCGATCGCGGATTCAGGAGCTGGCCTTCGTGGATGTCGACATTGAAGAGATGCAGTCGCGATGTCAGTCGATCGAAAAGAACTCCTATTCAGAGAGGTGAGCCGTGGCCCTTGTATTTCCGACCGCCCAAGTTGGGCAGACGACCCATCTTCAGCACAATCACTACGATCCAGAAAAGTTCTGGATACGCGACGGAGAAGGACGACTCTGGAATCGCTATCAGCAGCGCATTATGCTGGTCTGTGAAGACTTCATTGTTGGCTATCAGCAGGCCCTTGAAGAAGAGGTCGGCGATGCAGCGGTAGAGATCATGTATCGCTGTGGATATGAGTGGGGAAAGGCAGATGTGATCGGCTTTGAGAAGCGCTTCCAAGAGGAGTTTGGTCGACCGATTCAGGAGGCGCAGTCGCGGATGGTCTTGGAGACGTGGTGGTGGCCTCTGCAGGCATCGGGATGGGGCACCTGGAACTACGATCTGTCCCAGCTCAAAGAAGGCTTGATCTTCATCGATCTGTTTGAGTCCGCCGTCGCCAAGAGCATCGGAAACATCGGCAAGGTTGCTTGCCACTACTACGCGGGAATGTTTGCAGCCGTGTTCGGTCACATTGCACATACCGAGCTGAGTGGACTTGAGATTCAGTGCTATTCAATGGGGGAGTCCTTCTGCAAGTTCCTGGTGGGCTCCAGCAAGCGCATCAACGCGGCTCAGTTTTGGAGTCGCGAAGGTGCCACCGCAAAAGAGATCGTTTCTCGTCTGTAAGTCACGCTCTCTGTCTTGGGTAAGGAGTCGATATGGAGTCCGTCAGTCATCAACCAGAAGGCAATCAGGGGACGCAGACAGTCCGCCACTACTTCACCAAGCTGAAGCTAGTCAGGAGTGCCGCAGAGTCGTTAGAGAACTGGGGCAAGCTGTCTGTGGAGGGATACTTTGTCGCGATGAGGATGCCCAGTCGCGCGATCAATCTAGAGCGCCTTCCGTGCAGTGAGTCCGTTGAGCCACTTGAGTCGCTGTTTTCTAACATTCGCTGGGCGTAGCGCCCTCGTGATCCATGGGGAGGGTTTGAGATGAATCGTCAGCTCCAACAGATGTTCGCCGCAGCCGAAGGTCGCTATCTGAATCCATCTGAGCAGTCCTCGCTTCGAGCGTTTGCATTAGGAATCGAAGCGCGACTGGCTGCGATGACCGAGATCAGCAGCAAAGAGTCCGTCATCATTGAGCGAACGGTGCGAGAGATCTTTCGCGCCTATCCAGATCTTGAAAAGAAGTACAAAAACGCCAAGCAGACCTGCGTCCGCGACGAAACAATGGTGCTGCGCTACGCAACGCTGGCGATGCTGCGAAGTGATCCGCAGTATCTAAATGACTCGCTGCTGACCTGGATGGCGACCATCTTAAAGGGAGTCGGATTCGCTCCACACTTTATTGAGGACACCTACAAGACGCTGGCCGCAGAAGCAGGAAAGGAGCTGTCAGCAGCGACGATGAATCTACTTCAGCCATTCCTGACCCAGTGCGCTCAGGTGCTATCAGGAAAGGGTACAGATTCCGCAGAGCAGGAGGCAAAGTAGACCATGGAGTCACTTCGTCCTCTCCGTTACTTTTCCAGTCCTTCTTTTGTGCGCACCGATCTGAGCGCGGGAACGCTACGCAGTCAGGGAGGAACGCGACTTCTTGGCATCAGCGAAGACTTTCTGCGTGGCTTTGTGATGGCCTGTGAACACGAAACTGGGCCAGCCACAGTGCTGATTCTTCATCGCTGTGGACAGTTCTATGGTGCCGGTCTGGCCCGGCGCAGCGAAGCAGAGCTGAGCGCTCATCTCGGAAAATCTCTGCGCGACTGTTCGATGAATGAGTTCCAGATCTTGGTCGAAGATCTGTGGAATGGCTACGGTCTGGGCCAGCTCAAGACAGACTGGTCCTGCGGACAGAATGGCTTTCTCGCGCTCAAGCTAAGCCACAGTCCGATGCAAGACATCGGTCCCAAGGGACACCTGTCAGATGATATGTTTGCGGGGGTGATCGAGGGCTTCTTCTGTCACTTCGCGGGCGAGGGTCTTACCTGCATTCAGACCGGAGATCTGCGAATGGGAGACCGCGAGGGAACGACCTTCGTGCTGGTTCCAGCGGAGTCTGCACAGCGCGTTCATGGCCTGATCTCTGCACGGGTTCCGCACAGCAAGATCGTCCAGCAGCTTCAAGGAGACTAAGCGCACGATGGCAGAGTCTGTTTCCTCTCAGTCACTGGTGCTTGGACGCTATCAGCTCACCGATCGAGTAGGAACGGGCAGCTCAGGATCGGTGTTTGCAGCCACAGACTCGCAGACTGGAAGTGAGGTTGTGGTGAAGTTCTTCGACGGTGCTGAGGACGGATTCCCATCGTGGACGAGTGAGCTGCGGCTGGTGATGCGCTTCAAGCATCCCAACATCGTCCCTTGTCTGGATGCTGGCTTTGACGAAGTTCATCAGCTGTGGGCACTGGTGTTTGCGCGCGCTCACGGAGGCTCGCTTCGTCGGGCGCTGATCGCTGGGACGCTTCGGAAGGAGCAGCACGCTCAGGTACTACTCAACGTCGCATCCGCACTCGTCTACGCACACAGTCAGGGCGTGATCCACAGAGACGTCAAGCCTGAAAACATTGTGGCAGAGCGGGACGCTTGGCTGCTTACTGACTTTGGGGCTGGACGGTTTCTGTCGCGGGGGGCGGTCGCTCGGACCATGACCGGCTCTGTCGAGTACATGGCTCCCGAAGTGAAGCTGCTCGGAGCGACTCCGTCCAGTGATCAGTTTTCTCTGGGAATGATTGGTGCGGAGCTGTGTTTGGGAATGATTCCAAGTCGTCAGCAGCTACCGCATATCCGACGCACGCTAGAAACAATGAACGAGGTTGCGAAGGTGATCGCTCGGCTCTGTGAAGACGAGCCGCAGCAGCGATTTGCGGACATGGAACAAGCCCTTATCGCACTTCAGGAGGCAGTGAAACAGATGGATGTCAACGGAAGTCTCTGGGAACGACTCCGTCCCTATCTGAGCGAGCGCTATGGACTTACGGAAAGCGCACTGCTCCAGCTTCATAGTGAGTGGGCCACCAAAGGTCCACTGCTAGAGTTTCTGGTGCGCAAGCAGCTCCTGACGCGCCCGCAGGCTCGGACGATCGATGCAATTGAAAAGGGCTATATGGATCTGCCGCTGTCCACGGTACTGGGCTTTGGTCTGCGTGGCAGTGCGCCGAGCAAACCGGCCCCAAAAACCGTCCAGCGTGTTGCTCCAGAGCCCGCTCGCGTTGTAACAGATGTGTCGGCGAAGGAGTCCGTTCAGGAGTCCGTTCAGGAGTCCGTTCAGGAGTCCGTTCAGAAGTCCGTTCAGGAGTCCGTTCAGGAGTCCGTTCAGGAGTCCGTTCAGGAGTCCGTTCAGGAGTCCGTTCAAGCTGTTACGAAGGAGTCCGTTCAGGAGTCTGTTCAGGAGTCTGTTCAGGAGTCTGTTCAGGAGTCCGTTCAGGAGTCCGTTCAGGAGTCCGCAACGGAACAGCCTGGAATGCAAGCAACTCCGACGCCCAGCTTGCCACCGCAGCGTCGGCTTGCGGACTTAGCGCCTGGTATGCGCATCGGTCGCTATCTGCTACAAGAGTCGCTCGGATCTGGCGCGACGGCGACCGTCTTTCGTTCCTTTCACGAGATGTTGGGCGTTCCGGTGGCCGTCAAGGTCTTCGAGGCGATCGATCTGTCCGCAGATCCCGATGCGCGGAGTCGATTCCTACGCGAAGCACAGACCTTGGTTCGTCTGGATCATCCCAACATTGTGCGCGTCTTCGATGCCGATCTGCAGGACGGACTCCCGTTCATTGTGATGGAGCACGTTGGAGAGAACTCGCTCGAAGACCTCATCGCTGTGACCGGCAAGCTGCAAGCACCACACATCGCACGGATTGGTCTCGCGGTCGCGGAAGCCCTGGAAGCAGCGGCCCGTGGTGGTCTGATGCACCGCGACGTCAAGCCATCGAACATCATCGAGCGCATGGATGGTCACATCAAGCTGGTGGACTTCGGAATCGCGAGTCGCCGCACCAAAGACGGAGTGCTCGAGGATCCGCGGGCTGCGCTTGGTCTGGTGTCTGGAACAGCGACCTATATCGCACCCGAGCAGATCGAAAATCCCAGCACCATCGACTTTCGTGCAGACATGTATAGCCTCGGGGCAACGCTCTATGATGCGGCGGTGGGGCGGCCTCCTTTCGAGCGCGATAGCCTGCGCGAGCTGCTGCTTGCCCACATTCAAGAAGAGCCTGCGCAGATCCTTGAACTGGTTCCGTCATTCGATCGACACCTCGCACTCGTGATTCATCGCATGCTCCGCAAAAAGCCAGAGCAGCGCTACGGATCGTGGCGAGAGGTCAAGGATGCGCTCTCCTATCTGCTCTTGCTGCACGACAAGACCCATGACAAGGCTCTCGACACCGCGAGTGACGGCGCGACTGACAAGGCTCCCGACCGACCGACCGACAAGGTACTCGACCGAGCGAGCGAGGAGACAGCGCGCCCGATCCTGTCTAAGTCCGCGCTGCTGCCGTCTGGGTCTCAGTCCAAGCCTCCGCAGAGTCCACGCCCAGCAGAGGCCGCGATCGACGCGCCCAGTCCGTTTGCAGTCCAGCTTTCTTCGGGTTCAGCCGCTCCAGGAACGGCAGTGAAGAAACCTGCTGCGATTCCTGCTGCGATTCCTGCTGCGATTCCTGCTGCGATCTCCGTTGCCTGGATAGCCGCTGCGCGCTCTCTCTTGGACTCTCGCACGGTCCGAATGACAGGGCTCCTGTTCGCGCTGTGTCTGTTTCTTGTGACCCTCTTTCTGCTGCTCAGGAGCTCCTGATGAGTGCCTCTACACCCTCGCTTGATCGTGGGCTGTACGCGCTGCTTCACCTTGTAAACGAGGAGCTGGTTCATCCTCATCAGAGACGGGAACTTCCGATTCCTGAGCACCTGCGAACGATCTGCGGAGGCAGCCCCGAGCAGCCCCTTACGATGACCACAGCGCGCTACCAGAGCGATGCATTTGACGCACTCACCGTCGCCACAATCACCACCGGATCGGGTCACCTGTGTTCCTTGACCGTGGTAGGAATCCCCGGACGCAACACGGGCTTTCCGATCGTAGGAATCGACCTCGTCGCCCTGCGTGGCTCTCTGTCGCTGATCGCTGTGGATCTTGCCCCGACCGATGATGTCGCGTGGGATTCCTATTGTGCGCCACTGCTGCGCGCGCTGACCCACGATCTGTCGGGCGTCGTCACCCCGCGCAAGCGTCCAGACTTTACCGAAGGAGTCTTTTCCCCACTGGCTGTGATCGCCGGAGCGCACGCTGGCGCAGAGTCCTCGGTCTTCGCTGCGCTGTCTGCGTTTCTACGCAAGGTCGCGGATCTTCCTGCTCAGATGACAGGGAGTGATCAGACGCTGTCTGCTTCGTCACCACTCGATCGCAGAGAGCTCTGGCTGGCGGCAGAGCGACGCAATCGCAAAGAGCACAATGCGCTGGCCAAGCTGTTTGGGGCCGCGCTGGCAACCGAGTATCTCGATCGATTCCTCTTCGCGAGCCTGACGGACGCGCAGCCCGTGTCCCAGCCATGCAATGCGGAGGCTGCTGATGTCTCTTCGCACTAAGGAATCAGATCCGATCAGTCGCTGGGAATCGATTCCTCCCTTGCTCACGACCCAGCACAAGTCGTCGCAGCCGCTGTCGCTTCAGCTCAGGGAAGGAACCAAAGACGCGCATCGCTGGGTCGAGCGACTGGCCTTCGTTCGGAGCTTCCTGCGCGGTGTCATCGATCCACGCAGCTATCAGTGCCTGCTCCGCGATTTACACACCGTCTACGGAGCGCTGGAAGAGGGACTTCGCAGACATGCGCACCATCCAGTCCTCGGCTGGTCTGCGTGGCCACTGCTGTGGCGACAGAATGCGCTGAGCGAAGATCTGGACTACTTGGCGATGCGACTGCCGACTTCGGGTCTGCGCGATCTGCCCTGGCAAAAGCAGCCCCCATCGAGCGCCGCACTGCGCTATGCCGCGCGGATTTTCGCGCAAGCGGACCACAGTCCCACGCTGCTGCTGGCACATGCCTACACCAGATATCTCGGCGACCTATCGGGAGGTCAGATTCTGCGACGGATCGTAGGCTTTTCCCTCGGCCTGCCGGGGCCGGACGGACTGCGCTTTTATGACTTTTCGCAGATTCCGAACCATGGACAGTTCAAGCAGGACTTCCGAAGCTGGCTCGACCGACTGCCTCTCTCTGTGACAGAGCAGCACGCGGTGGTTCAGGAAGCCATCGCTGCATTTGCGGCAAACGGCGCCCTCTTTGAGGAGCTTGCCCCTCGCGCGGGAAGCTGACTCCCAACGTCTGTGCAGTGCACTCGTCAGTCCTGGCTGCACGGACTGCAAGGCGAGGGCTTCGACACACGCCGCGCTGCTCGGCTCCTCGATCTTTCCGTGCTGGCTGGCTCTGACAGGGGGGCGATTCGTGCAGTCACATCCGGTCTGGTGAGCCGGATTCCGCACGGAACGGAATGCAGTGCTTTCGCTCCTCGTAGGTCGCAGGGATGGATGAGTGATTCATCATGTGTTGGGGCCGGTCGCGCAGATCTTTTTCGTCGACGATAAGCTAAGCAGCAAGCTGCGACTGGATGGCAGCAAAGTGATTCGCTTGCGTTCGGCGCTTACGCTTTTGCGCGCTCGGTGCGTGTCCTGCTCGTTACGCCAGGCCATCCAGCGTCAGCAACACACGCCGCTCTCCGCTCAGTCTCTGCGTCGGAGTCCGCATCGGGGATCGATGTACCGCACCGCGTCCGACATTGCCGGGCCAGGCTTCTCCTTTGAGGATTCCTACCGAAAAGGACTGCATCTTCTGGATGGCGGAAGGATGCCTGATCAGACCCGATTCTTCGTCGCTGACATGACTTGCTGGTTGTCCCAAGTAGCGTCGATCCACATCGCAGGAATCCAGCCACTCTGTTCCCGGTCCGTGATAGGTCAGGATGAGCCGTGCCATCACGCGATCGACATGAAAGCGCGGGCACATGGGCTGGTTCACGCTGCACAGCCGCACGCCCACTCGCGGTGGCCCAAGTAGATCCGCAAAGACTTGAATCCAGCAGGCAATGTCGCTCAGGAGGGGGCCCGACTCCGGCTCGTTGTGTAGGTCGAGATCGCGCAGATCAGGATGCGCGGCATCGACGACAATCGATCGACTGTAGTCTTGTTGGGCCAGCACTTGCTGCGCAAAGTCGATGGCGCGCTGTCCGAGCCGATCGATCGATCGATTCAGCACGCAGACATTGACTGCATCGTCATATAACGCGGTCAGCGCTGCGATCTCTTGCAGGTGACGGGTCGAAGGCGGAGTCAGCGCAGCCGAAGGCTTTGGCGCATGCACGGAGCGTGTCATCTGTTGTCGCATCGGAGGCTCTTTCTTGGACCCCTTTTGTGGGGTCAACAGCAAGGTGTCGCGCTCCATGGATCGATATCAGCAGCGCCTACTAGATGCAACAGAATTGCATTTGAGATCTAAAGTAGCTGGCAGAAAGTGAAGAATTGCCGTCTGAGAATTGAATTGATCATATTTTTGAAATGCAATTCGATTGCATTTTCAGCGCGTCGACACAGGAGAAAGGGGGAGCGGAAAGTCCAAACGACTCGACTTGCTTCGTCTGATGTGCTGGCAGCGATGCTGTGCCGCAAGATGGGATGCGATGGAAAGAGCGAGCGCCCTCATCCAGCGCTGCGTTATCCAGCCAAGCAGGACTTTTCTAGACAGCCGGACATGCGCTCGATCGACCCAGGCCAAGAACAGACCGGCAGAGACGGACGGAGTTTGTCTCGATGGACGTGCAGCGCTGGGCCAAGGTGCGAGGGATTCAGTGGCACGATATCGAGCCCGGAAAGTCGACGCAGAACGCTCACATTGAGAGCGAAAGCGGAACGGTGGGCGACGAGTGCCTGAACCGGAACCTGTGGCGAGACATTGCGGAGGTGAGGAGGGAAACCATTCGATCCCCGCTGTAGCGATCGCGCTTCTTGCATCTTTTCTTCGATTTGTTAGAGGAATACGCCGTTCTTCGAACAGTAATCTCCCTCGCCAAAGGTAGGCTATGCGATCGTCGGCGTGGCCGCTGTAGGGCTGGCGAAAGGAGCTGGATTGTCGACTTCCTCGCATGGCTCAGACGGGAACGGGGAAGTTTCAGCGGCTTTCTCGACGGGGTGAGATGTTTAGCCAGAGTATATTTCCTAATAAGTTTCCGTCGAGAAAATCAATTTTTGATGACTGCTGGGAAGTGTGTGGGAAGCGTAGAAGATCGGCACTTATCATCGCGGATGATCTTCTGTAGTGCCTAGGGTGGACAGGTGAGAGCTGCACGAGCAGCCTTTCAAATAGAATTGATTGTAGTAAGAAAAATAGATCTGTGTCACTTGGCTTGGGCGTGCCGCTGGAACTGGGTCGTGGATCGGGAATGACGTGCTGGCGGCGTCTCGGAGACTGGCAGCATCAGGACGTTTTGCAGCGTCTGCTCACGCACTTCGTTTGGGAACTCAAACAGGAC
>WBZX01003440.1_pt1 | contig 9993 bp, 11 predicted proteins | sample 5204211 | NCBI WGS metagenome assembly WBZX01 (sample SAMN12344362, study PRJNA552823) | activated sludge metagenome | biome: Activated sludge suspended growth; feature: Nitrification reactor; material: Wastewater; isolation source: activated sludge from nitrification reactor of wastewater treatment...
GCGGGCCCACCGATCGCACCCGTGCGGGTGGTGTCCTCACCTCTCGATCCGCTGGCACACTTCTCGGCCGTGTCCACCCTGCGCAAGCGTGACGTCGAGGCCCTGATGGGCAGCTACGACAGCGACCCCGTGGGCGCGCTCGCGATCGCGATGCAACGCGTCCTCGACCTGCCTGGCGAGGTGTTCCCGGCGCTCGTGCGTGCCGCCGGCTTCCCCGCCGAGCGGCAACGACGACTGCTCGATCACGACGTCCGCGCCCTCGACGAGCTCGCCCGCGAGCTGAACGAGACACGCACGCTCACCGCGGCCGACGTCCACGACCCGACCCAGCCGTAGCATCACCTCCGTGGACCGGCGGACCTTCCTGCGACGAGCCGGGCTCGGCAGCGCCGGCGTGGCCGCCGTTGCCGCCCCGGCCGGCACCTACGCACTCGGCCACCACCTCGGCTCCACGCAGCTCGCCGGCAACTACCAGGAGACCGTCAGGGCCGGCCAGCAACGCGGCGCGGTGAACGTCTGGTGGAGCGTCGAGGCCGACGAGAAGGTGCTCGCGCTCACCTTCGACGACGGTCCCACCGAGCAGTTCACCGGTCGGGTGCTCGACGTCCTCGCCCGGTACGAGGTGCCCGCCACCTTCTTCCTGATCGGCGAGATGGTGCGCCGCCGGCCCGACGACGTACGCCGCATGATCGACGACGGCCACCTGGTGGCGAACCACACCTTCGACCACTACAGCGCCGCCATTCAGTCGGTCGACGACGTGCGGCGCACCATCGAGCAGGGCGCCGACGCGATCGCCGAGATCAGCGGCGACCGCCCTCGCTGGTTCCGCCCGGTGAAGGGTCACGTCACGGGCTCGGTGCTCGCCACGGCTTCGTCGCTCGGCCACGACATCGCGTTGTGGTCGGTGAGCCGCGACCCCGGCATCGGCACGGCGATCGACGACGTCGTCGGCGTGCGCGACAACTACATCGACGGCGTGCACGACGGAGCGATCGTGATCTTCCACGACGGCATCGGCCGATCCGCGTTCGCCACCACCGGACCGGACGACGACCTGGTGCTCGCCCGGAGCACCGAGATCGAAGCGCTGCCCGAGGTGATCGAGCGCTACCTCGCCGATGGCTATCGGTTCCTCACCGCGACCCAGCTGATCGACGGCCACGATCCACGGCTGCGCCGCACGAGCGGCAGCTGAGCAGCTCGCTCAGCCCAGCGTGCCGATCACCGGCTGCGCCGGTCGCACGCGCTGGTCGAACCCGGCCTCGGTGGGCAGGAACCCGTTGCGATCGGGCCACAACAGCTGCACCACCTGGTACGGGCCACCGCGGTACCAGGCCGTCGCCACGGCGGTGAGCTCACCCCACTCGTCCGCGTCGACGGGGGCGAACACGCAGCGCAGGTCGTTGTCGAACAACCCGACGAGCTCCACCCCGAGCGGGATCTGCGTGCCCCCACGCAGCATGTCGGCCACCAGCTCCATCAGCCCGTTCGTCGCCACCGGGGTGAGCCCGAACACGAGCACCTCCGGGAAGTCGAACGCGGCGGGGAACCCGATCGTGTACGCATACCCGGGTACCGGCGGGTCGACGTCGGTGCGGGCGGACACGGGCTCGAGCGCCCAACCGTTCGTCTCGATCATCCACTCGATCTTCTCGGCGTGCGGGATGTGGAAGTCGGGCAGCTCGGCGGCCATGGATCGACCGTAGCCCGGCGGCCCGTCAACGAGATGCCGCGTCAGATCAGCGCTTCGGCACCGACGTCGAGCACGTGGCGCGTGTGCCGCGTGATCATCGCCGTGAACATCGGCTCGGACCGCTCGGTGGTGGCCACGATCTGCGACGCCACCACGGTCATGATCACCCCTGCGTACGCGCCCCGTGCGTACTGGCGCCACAACTCGGCGTCGTCGATCTGCACGCCGTAGCCGCGCAGCGCCTCGCCGTACTCGCGCACCAGGTCGGCCTCGATCGCACGACGATCCTCGGGCAGCGGCCCCGCACCCATGAAGTAGCTCACGTCGTTGAGCCCCGGCCCGTGACCGGGCGACTGCCAATCGACCGCCGCGACGGGATAGCCACCTCGAGGTGACGCGAACATCAGGTTGTCGAGCCGGTAGTCGCCATGGGTGACGGTGAGCGGCACGTCGGCGCGGTCGGCCCAGTCGGCCACGCGATCGGCGAACGCGGTGACCACCCGCTGCTGGTCGTCGTCGAGGTACTTCGCGTAGGTGCCCATGAACCCGGGCAGGAACAGCGCGTACATGCCGGCCAGTTGATCGGCGTCGGCCCGCGAGGTGCGCCGACCCAACCAGTCGACATCGCTCAGCGTCGGGTCGTCCCAGCGCGGGCCGTGCAGGCGGGCCAACTCGAGCACCGCGGTGCGGGCCTGCTCGACGTCGCAGCCCGTGAGCTGGTTGCCCTGTTCGGCCGGCGCGAGGTCCTCGAGGATCAGCACGAAGTCGCCGCTCGCCTCGTCCCAGTCGGCGTGATGGCAGTGCGCCACCCGGATGTCGAGCGTGCCGACGAGGTCTCGGTAGAACTTCACCTCGCGCTCGTAGTTGCGCAGCGCGATGCCGGTGGCACGGCTGGTCTCGTCCGGCGACGGCAGCTTGGCCACCACCGTGCGGGGCGCATCGCCCGCGTCGCCGGCGTACGTGAGCCCGAGCCGCAGGTTCATGCCCACCAGGCCGTCGCCGATCCGCTTCACGTGTACGTCGGCGACCTCGTGGCCGAGCACCTCGCTCAGCCAGGCCGTGGTCATCCAGTCGGGTGCGAGGTGGTGGTCGCTCATCGGGCGAGGACCCTAACCCTCGTCGGCGTGTGCGATCAGATCGAGGGTGCGCCAGATCAGCACCAGGATCAGCGCCGACCCGGCGAACGCGAACCAGAACGGCGCGGTCACGCCCCAGGCGCCGGCGAGCACACCGCCGAGCCCCGCACCGACCACCAGCCCACCGAACACCCCGAGCAGGTACGCCGAGGCCACCCGACCCTGCAGCTCGTGCGGTACGGCCCGCTGGCGGATGCTCATGACGGTCGCGCCCCACGCCGCCTCGTGCATGCCGAACACGAAGAGCACCGGCAGCGCGATCCACGGTGTGCGAGCCGTCGCCAAGGTGAGGTGGGTGCCCGTCTCGATCACGAGCCCGGCACGCATCACGTTCGCGAGGCTCACGCGTGCCGTCACCCGTGGGTACAGCGCGGAGCTGATCAGTGCCCCCACCGCACTGACGGTGGTCAGCACGCCGAACCCCACCTTGCCCATGCCCAGCCGCTCGGTCGCCACCAGCACCAGTACGGACCACGCCGCCCCGAAGGTGACGTTGAACGACACCACCGTCAGCGTGAGGGTGCGTATCGGCCCGTGGTGCCACAGCCAGCGCAGACCCTCGGCGATCTCGTGCCGAGCGTGCCGCTGCTCGGCCGTGCGCTCGGGCATCGGCAGCGCCACCCGCGCCAGCACCACCGCGCCGTAGCCGAACAACACCGCCTGTGCGACGAGCGGCCACGCGATGCCGGCCGCGAACAGGAACGCACCCAACGGCGGACCCGCCAACTGGTTCACCACCACGTGGCCGGCGTTGAAGCGCGAGTTCGCGAGGCCCAGGTCGTCGCTCTCGACGATCATCGGCATCAACGTGCCGGAGGTGGTGTCGGCGAACACCTCGGCCACACCGAGCACGAACACCGCGACCAGTACCAGGCCGGCGGACAGCACGTCGGCCGCCACCGCGAGCGTGAGGCCGAGCATCACCGCTGCCCGGCCGAGGTTCGCGCCCACCACGATCCGCTTGCGATCGTGGCGGTCGGCGATCACCCCGGCGTACAGGCCGAACATCAGCCACGGCAGGCGCTGCAACAGCGCGGCCATCGCCACCAGGAACGGGCGGTCGGTCTGCGAGGCCACGAGCAGCGGCCCCGCCGCGAGGCCGACGCCGTCGCCGAGGTTGGTGATCCACGACGAGGCGAGCAACCTCCGGTAGGCGACCCCCAGGCGCGCCGGGCTGATGGCATCGACGACCCGGCTCATGGGCAGTCGAACCTAGTGCTCGGCCGGTGTCGCCGCCGGGCGCATTCGGCGTCGACGGCAGTCCCCGGCGTCAACGCCCGGCCAGGTCCTCCACCACGTGGTTGCCGCCGTCGACCAGCAGCAGCGTGCCGGTCACGTACGACGCGTCGCGCGATGCCAGGAACTCGATCGCCGCGGCGACCTCGTCGGCCGTGCCGCTCCGACCGACGGGCGACGCCGCGCCGGCTCGGCGTTCACCGTCGGTGGCCGACGGTGTGTCGATCCAGCCGGGCGCGAGTGCGTTGACCGTGATGCCCGCGCCCGCCACCTCGAGCGCGAGCGCCCGGGTGAGCCCGACCATGCCCGCCTTGGCCGCCGCGTAGCCTCCCGCTCGTTCGAACGCCGACACCGGGCCGGTGGTCGACGCGACGTTGACGATGCGGCCATAACCCTGCGCGCGCATGCGTGGCACGACCGCTCGGCACACCAGGAACGACGTCGTCAGGTTGCGCGACAACGTGTCGTCCCAGTCGGCCGGGGACGTCTCCTCCACCAACGTCGCCGCATCGGTGCCGGCGCCGAGCGACGTCATCCCCGCGTTGTTGACCACGACGTCGAGCGACGCTGCCGGATCGAGCGAACCGACCAGCTCGGCGACCGCGCCCGCGTCACGCAGGTCGCACACGCGCCCCTCGGCCGACCAGCCCTCGGCCGCCAGTTCTCCTGCTCGGTCGTGGATGCGATCGGTGGTGGCCACCAGGACCAGGTGATGGCCCCGACGTGCCAGCCGACGGGCTGCGGCGAAGCCGATGCCGCCCCCGCTGCCCGCACCCGTGACCAACGCCAGTGAGGCTCGCTGCGGATCGGACACGGGCCGACAGTAGCGTCGGCCGCATGAGCTCCACGGCCGCACACGACGGTCATCCCGGTCTCGCCGACCTCGACACGCACCGGGCGAATCTCGACCGCGACGGCTACACCATCCTGCACGACGCGTTCGACACCGAGGTCGCTGCCGCACTGCACGCCGACGTGCTCCGCCTCGAGCGCGAGCGCGCGATCGGCCCCGGCACCAACGGCTTCGAGGGTCGTGCCACACACCGCGTCTACAACCTGTTGGCACTCGGCCAGATCTACCGGCAGATCCCCGTCCACCCGGTGGTGCTGCCGCTCATGCGCCACCTGCTCGGCGAGGCACCGCTCGTCAGCAGCCTGTCGAGCATCACCATCGGCCCCGGCGAGATCGCCCAACCGATCCACGCCGACGACCAGGTGATGCCGATGCCGCGCCCACACCGTGCGATCACCGCCAACAGCATGTGGGCGATCACCGACTTCACCGAGGCCAACGGCGCCACGCGCATCATCCCGGGAAGCCACCTCGCCGATCACGCCCCCGTGTACGGGCAGCACTACGACAGCATCTGTGCGGAGATGCCCGCCGGCAGCATCCTCGTGTGGCACGGCTCGTTCTGGCACGGCGGCGGCGCCAACGTCACCGACGAGCGACGCATGGGCATCGCGATGAACTACTGCGCCGGCTGGATCCGGCAGCAGGAGAACCAACAGCTCGGCATCCCGCTCGAGTTGGTCCGCGAGTTCTCGCCCGAACTGCAGGAGCTGTGCGGCTTCGGGGTCTACAAGGGCCTCATCGGCCACATCGACCGCCAGACACCCGCCCAGGCGCTGTTCGGCACCGAGCGCCCGCACCAGATGCTGTGGGACCGCACCTGACGATGTACCGCTTCCTGCTCAAGCCGAAATGGATCGGCTTCCACCTGCTGTGCATCTTCGGGATCGTGCTGATGGTCGACCTCGGCATCTGGCAGCTGCACCGGCTGCAGAGCCGCAAGGACTTCAACGCCGAGGTCCGCGCCCGAACCGCTGAACCCGTGGTGCCGGTCGAGGAGGTCGTCACCGATGGGGTCGACCCCGACGACGTCCAGTGGCGCACGGTCACCGCGACCGGCACGTACCTGCCCGACGAGCAGGTCGTCGTGGTCAACCGGTCGCAGGGCGGCTTCAGCGGGGTCAACGTGGTCACCCCGCTCGAGCTCGCCGACGGCACCATCGTGCTGATCAACCGCGGCTTCGTGCCCGACGCCACGCCGGTGCCCGTCGCGCCGACCGGAGAGGTCGAGGTGCTCGGTCGCCTGCGTGAATCGCAGCAGCGCTCCATCGGCCAGCTCACCGAGGTCGACGGCGAGCTCACCGAGGTCTTCCGCATCGACATCCCGCGGCTGGCCGAGCAGCTCCCCGCCGAGGTGATGCCGCTCTACGTCGACCTGCTCGACTCGACGCCGTCACAGGGCGACCTGCCCGACCCGCTGCCCGATCCCGACCTGAGCGAGGGCCCACACCTGTCGTACATGATCCAGTGGTGGATCTTCTCCACATGCGTCGCCGTGGGCTGGGTGCTCGCCGTGCGCCGCAGCGTGCGCCAGCACCGGCTCGACGTGCAGGCGCCGCAGGTCAGCGCAGCAGACGGCTCCACGCCTGCGGACCCGTCGTCATCAGCCGACGACGAAGCCGCCACGGCACCCGGCTGAACACGCCACGCATCGCGCGTGCCACCTCGGCGGCCGTGGCGTCGACCCGCAGGTACGGCCCCCACGTCGACGACGGCAGGTCGAAGAACGCGTCGAAGAACTCCCCGACCTCGCCGCCACCGAGCTGCAGCAGCGCGGCCTGCCCGTGGTCGTGCAGGGCCCTCGCCCGTCGTTGCGGGGCGGGCCACACGGCGTCCCACGCAGCACGCGACGCTTCCGCCGGCGACACGTCCGCGGCGAGCACCGCCGCGATCGACCGGGCCACGCGCGGCGCAGCGCGGAGCGACGCGGTCACCGAGTAGCCCGTCGCCGGGTGCACGTACCCGGCTGCCGCGCCGAAGCCCACGGTCGGTTGCAGCCGGTTCGGCAGCCCCGGCCGCATCGGGATCGACACCAGCTCGACGTGCTCCGCCCGGTCGGTGAGGTCGGCGCCCATCCGTCGTGCGAGTCGACCCCGCAGCTCGTCGACCGACATCGGCGAGCGACGAGCGAGCGACGTCTCCTCGACGAGCCAGCGACCCGAGCCGAGCTCGAGGACGTAGAGGAACGTCGGCTCGCCCGCCCCGTCGAACGGCGGACGCCAGTCCATCAGCACCGACGCGTCGCCCCCGACGTCCGGACGCTCGGCGAGCACCAGCCCGTACGCCGTCTGGAACGACACCTCGCTGTCGCTGCGCCGGTCGAGCAGCTCACCACTGCCGGTCGCGTCGACCGCGAGCCGAGCGGTGAGGCGTGTACCGTCGGCCGTGTCGACCGCGGCGCCCCACAGGTGGTGTTGCACCGAGGTGACCGTCGTGAGCAGACGCGGCGCGACGTCGAGCGAGACGCGCAGCCGTTGGTTGTGGAACGTGCCGTAGCGACGGTCGAGCCGCCGGCGCCGCGCCGTCACCACGTCGGTCGCCGACGTGGCGGCGAACGCGTCCGTGTGCTCGCCCACCTCGTCGACCCACGCCCCGAAGGTCGATGTCCAGGGATGGTCGGGCCCCACCAGCACCACGTCGAGGCCCTCGCGATGGCACGCCGCGCCGAGCGCACGAGCGGCGGGCCCGTCGCCGGCCACCACGACGTCGTGTTGCGGCGACCTCACGCGACCTGCGGTCAGTGCGCGGCGGCTTCGATGCGCGCCATCCGACGGAACTGCTCGACGACGTCCGGCGTGGCGTGCGTCGGATCGAGGCTGCGATACACCGTCTCGACGTTCACCGCGATCCGCCCGAACTCGCCGAGCTCGTCGAACCGCGGATCGGCCCCGATCTGCTGGGCGATCTCACGAGCAGCGTCCCAGGCGTCGAGCCCGGCGTGCTGACGCGCCGTGGCCTCGCGATCGACGTAGTCGAGGTAGTCGCGGACCTGGGCGATCCCGCCCTTGTCGGTGATCGGTCCGTGACCGGGCACCACCGTCTCGACGTCCATGCCGAGCATCAGGTCGCAGGCCGCCACCCAGTTCGACAGCGGCCCTGCCCACACGATCGGCGTGCCGCCGATGAAGAGGATGTCGCCGGTGTAGACGACCTTCGCGTCGGGCACGACCACGATCGTGTCGCCGCGGGTGTGCGCCGGACCGACCTCGATCAGCTCGACGTGACGACCGCCGACCTCGACCTCGAGGCGCCGCTCGAACGTGCGGGTGGGCAGCTTCATGTCGATGCCCTCGAACTGGAACGCCCCGAAGAACGAGCGGAACAGGTCGCCGATCTCGCCCGGTGCCGCGTTGAGCGCGGCGAGCATCGCCGGTGGCACCTCGGTCATCTCGTGCGCCGTCGCGACGCTCGCGATGATCTCCGCCTGGTCGACCAGCTGGTTGCCGTAGCAGTGGTCACCGTTGGCGTGGGTGTTGACGAGCGTGGCGATCGGCGCCGTGCGTGTGTGCGGCGCCATCGCGTCGAGCATCCGCTGCGTGAGCGGCAGGTCGAACAGGGTGTCGACGAGCAGCGAGGCGCCGTCGCCGACCACCAGACCGGCGTTGCTCCAGCCCCAGCTGCCGTCGGGCTGCAGGTAGGCGAGGCAGCCGTCGGCCAGCTCGTGCAGCCCCAGTTCGTACGCGTCGGTCCCCTCGGTGGCACTCATGCCCGAAGTATCGCAGCTGGGGCGCCAGGGTCGGAGGTCCCGGAATCGAGTCACGTCGTCCCCTGCCCCCGTCGGCGCCCGGGCAGGCACGATCACGGGTGAGCAGACCACCTGAACCCATCGCGGGAGGCACCCATGGACGTCACCGAGACCACGCTCGATCCCTACACCGGTATGTCGATCCTCGGCACGGACGAGTGCTGGGAGCTGTTCCGCACCCACGAGGTCGGTCGGCTCGCCGTGTCGATCACGAACCACCCCGACATCTTCCCGCTCAACTACGCGGTCGACGGGGAGACGATCGTGTGGCGCACCGCGCCGGGCACGAAGCTCGCCGCCGCGGTGTTGGGCACGGCGGTGGCGTTCGAGATCGACGGCTACGACCCCGACGCCGGCGACGCCTGGAGCGTCGTGCTGAAGGGCACGGCCGAGCAGATCGACGGCTGGCTCGACAAGGACCGAGCCGAGCGCCTGCCGCTGTTCCCGTGGAACGCGGCACCCAAGTTCGAGTTCGTTCGCATCGTCCCGGAGGAGGTCAGCGGTCGCCGCTTCCACGTGACGGGCCACGAGTCGTGGCCGCTCGCCGGCACCGAGTCCGGCGACGAGCCCCTCTGAGCCCACGACTGCGGGACGGAACCGCCCACCTCGGGCAGTTCCATCCCGCACACCCGGCCCGACGCGACGCCGCGGGACGGAGACGCCCGACGTGGGCGTGTCCGTCCCGCGGTGTCGCGTCAGCGGTCGTCGTCGGGGTCGTCGATCGGCACCTCGCGGCGTTGGTCGATCGCGTCGCGCTCGGCCGCGTCGGTGAGCACGTGGTCGTCGATGAGGTCGGTATCGTCGGCGGGCTCGAGGTCCGTCCACGGGCGCTCGTCCTCGGAGGTGGCGGCTTCGGGAGTGCGGGGGAACTCGGTCATGACCTCACAGTGCCCACGCCACCGGTCGCTCACCACCGACTTTGGTCACAGCGCACTACGGTCGGGACATGACCCTCTCGACCCGTCGACTCGGCCGCACCGAGCACCACTCGTCGCTCGCGATCCTCGGGGGCGCGATGTTCTGGAACGCCGACGAGGCCACCACCGCGCAGGCCTTCGAGCAGGCCCTGGCCGCCGGCGTCAACCACGTCGACATCGCCCCCTCGTACGGCCACGCCGAGGTGGTCGCCGGTCCGCTCATCGCCGCGAACCGCGACCGCCTGTTCATCGGCGAGAAGAGCAACCGCCGCAACCCGGACGGGGTGCGGGCCGACCTCGACACCACCCTGCAGCGGCTCGGCACCGACCACGTCGACCTGTACCAGATCCACGGCGTCACCTCGCTCGACGACCTCGACACCCGCGACCGGGCCTTCGAGGTGATCCTG
>WBZX01003441.1_pt1 | contig 9992 bp, 10 predicted proteins | sample 5204211 | NCBI WGS metagenome assembly WBZX01 (sample SAMN12344362, study PRJNA552823) | activated sludge metagenome | biome: Activated sludge suspended growth; feature: Nitrification reactor; material: Wastewater; isolation source: activated sludge from nitrification reactor of wastewater treatment...
GTGGTCGGGCAGGGGGAGTGGGCCGGTGTTGCCCGAGCCGACAGGCGAGCAAATCATATGGCGAAGCTGGAACCGCAACCGCAGCCCGAAGCCGCCTGCGGATTTTCGACCTTGAAGGCCGAACCGCCGAGCGATTCGACGTAATCGACCACCGATCCGGCAACCAGGTCGAGGCTGACGCTATCGACCACCAGGGTCACGCCATCGCGTTCGACCACCAGATCGTCGGCCTCTGGGCCATCCGCCAGCCCAAACCTGTACTGGAACCCCGAACAGCCACCGCCTTCCACCGCCAGGCGCAGGATCGCGGGTTTGCCCTGCTTGGCGGCAATCGCGGCAACGCGCGCAGCGGCTGAGGAGCTCAGCGTCATGGTCGGCATATCCATGGCCCCGATGTAGGCGCGCAGACCGCGCGCCGCAAGCGGCCCTTAGAGCCTCCACCTATCCAGGACAGGCTCTAAGCGCTCTGGATATAGCTGCGCATCGCCTCGGCCTCGCTTTCGATCCGTTCGATCCGGTACTTCACCAGGTCGCCGATCGAAACGAAGCTGACCACTGCCGCGCCGTCCACCACCGGCAGGTGCCGGATCCGGCGGCGGGTCATCAGCCCTAGCGCATCGAGCACCTCCGCTGCGGGATCGACCGTGATCGGCGGCGACGTCATCACCTCGCTCACCGACTTGTCGAGCATGGCCGGACCATGCGCCGCCAGCTGGTAGACCACATCGCGTTCGGAGAAGATTCCGGCCAGCTGGCCGCCCGAATAGACCGGCATCGCACCGATCCGCTTTTCGGCGAGCAATCGTACCGCATCGCCAACCCGCATTGCGGCATCACAGCTGACCACGTCGCCGCTCCGCCCCTCGATCAGTCGCGCAATCGTCATGGCAACTCTCCCGGGTATCGTTCTGAGGACCGGGAGAATGACACGAAGTGCCGCGCTTGGCGAGTCAGGGTTGTTGCGGGGCCTTTTCAGCGGGATAGAGCCGGAATTCCTCAACCGGAACGCCGCCCACCAGGTGCTCGTCGATGATCCGCGCCAGCACCGGTTCGGTACACGAATGGTACCAGACCCCTTCGGGCCAGACCACCGCGACCGGCCCGGCGGCGCAGATCTTGAGGCAGTCGGCCTTGCTCCGCGCGATCCCGCCGTCACGGTCAAGCCCGCGTTCCTTGAGCTGCTTCTTGAGGAACTTCCAGGCCGGCGCGCCCACTTCGGGGCTGCAACAGGCGGCCTTTTCCGATTGCGCGCACAGGAAGATGTGGCGCCTGATCCCGTCACCCCCGTTGAGCGCCAGCGCGGCCTGTGCGCGGGCCAGTTCTTCCGGATCGACGCTCATGCCTTGAGGCCCCAGTTTTCCAGCAGCGCCAGGCGATAGTCCTGATCGATCGGGGCGGGACGGTCATCGTCGATCGCGACGATCACCGAACGCGCAAAGGCTACGGCCCGCCCGCCCTGTTCAAGCAGCTGGACGATGGTCCAGCTGGTCCGCCCAACCCCCTCGATCCCGCAATGGACCGTGACCGGATCGGGAAAGTGCCCCTGGCTGAGGTATTCCATCCCGACGCTGGCCACCATCGCCCGCCGCTCACCAATCCGGATCCGCCCGCGCATCTCCAGGTTGAAGCGCACCCGCGCGTCTTCCATCATCGCCGCCAGCGCCACGTTGTTAAGGTGCTGGTTGGGATCGATGTCGGCAAAGCGCGTGGTAACCTGATGTGCAAAGGGATAGCGCGCCGGATCGAGCAGGGCGGGTTCGGGACGGGGCATTGGTTCAGCTGCCGGGCTTGAGGTGCTTGCCCAGCCAGGCGAAGACCGTCTGGTGCCATTGCAGCGAGTTCTTCGCCTTGAGCACCCAGTGGTTCTCGTCCGGGAAGACCAGCAGTTCGGCTTCCACCCCTTTGCGCTGCAACGCGGTGAAAGCGCCGAGACCCTGGCTGTAGGGGATGCGGAAGTCCTTTTCCCCCAGCACGACCAGCATCGGGGTCTGCCACTTGGCGACATGGTTGGCCGGGTTCCACTTTTCGTATTCGCCGGGGGCCTCGTGATAGGGCTTGCCGCCGTGCTCCCACTCGTCGAACCACAGCTCTTCGGTGGCATAGGCCATGGCGCGCGAATCGAACACGCCGTTGTGATTGACCAGGCACTTGAACCGGTCGGGCCACTGGCCTTCGATCCAGTTCATCATGTAACCGCCATAGCTCGCGCCCAGCGCGCAGGTGTTCGCGCCATCAAGATCCGGATTGGCGGCCAGCGCCGCGGCCAGCCCCAGCTTGAGGTCTTCGAGCGGCTTGCCGCCCCAGTCGCGGTTGATGCTGTCGGTGAAGGCTTGGCCATAGCCGGTGCTGCCGTGGAAATCGACCGAGACCACCGCATAGCCCTGGCTGGCGAAGATCCGCGGGTTCCAGCGGAACGACCAGGCATCGTTGAACGAGCCCTGCGGCCCGCCGTGGACGAACAGCAGCACCGGCAGCTTGCCGCTGGCCCCGGCCGGGCGGTGGATCTGCCCCCAGACCATGTCGCCGCCCGCGCCCTTGAAGCTGAAGCGGGTGGACGTGACCGGGTTCAGCTCGGCCAGTTGCGCCGCGTTGGCCTGGGTCAGCGTGCGACCGGGCTTGCCCTTGTCGGCCACATAGATCTCGGCCGGGTTGGCCACCGCATCGCGGGTGAAGACCAGACCGCCGTTCTTCAGCGGGATGACATTGCCGATGTGCCCCTCGCTTAGCCCCTTGGGGGCGAGCTTGAGCCGGGTAACCTTGCCGCTGGCCAGTTCAATCCGGAACACCGGATTGTCGAGCACCTCTTCGGCGGTGACGATCAACGCCTTCGAATCCGGGCTCCAGGCGATCGAGCCGACCGACCGATCCCAGGCGGGTGCCAGGGTGCGGCGTTCGTGGGTCTTGAGATTCATCAGCTGGATCGACAGCCGGTCAGCTTCATAGCCAGGACGGGCCATCGCCGCCCAGGCCAGCCATTGGCCATCGGGCGAAGGGCTGGGCAGCGTATCCGCCCCGCGATTGTCCTTCGATGCCTTGTGCGGCGCCTTGCCGTCCAGCATCGAATGCCAGACATCGGTGTCGGTCGAGAGCGGTTCGTTCCGGTCGGCCTGACGCGCGACGAAGAAGGCGCTGCGCGAATCCGCAGCCCAGGCCAGTTCTTCACTGCCGCCCATCGGCTTGGTCGGGGTATCGCCGGTCAGCGTTCCCGGTGGCCCGTCCAGCGCGACGCCGTCCCCGGCGACCCGCCCGTCGGCAGCCAGCGCGAAGGCAAAGGCGCGGCTGTAGTTGCCCGGCGTTTCCCAGGCATCCCAGTGCCGCACGAAGCCGCTGCCGTCCTTGTAATGGCGTCCGCTGCCCGGGCCGGGCTGGCTGGTGTCGCCGCTCTTGTCGCAGCCCAGCGTCGGGCAATCGCGCGCGACATCACCCCAGACCAGCACGCGCTGGCCGTCAGGCGAAATGGCAAAGCCGGCCACGTCGGTCTTGAACGCGCTGGCCTGGACCGGCGCGGCGCCGGGACTGGCCAGATCGAGCAGCCACAGCTGGTCGCTGCCCGACTTGCCCGAGATGAAATAGAGCCGCTTGCCATCGGGGCTGAAGGCCGGGGCATTCTCGCTGGCATCGGCCAGGTCGGCGATCCGCGCCGGGACCCCGCCCTTGACCGCGACGCGCCACAGCCCGGTAACCCGCTTGTAGCTTGCGGGATCGGTGTCGGTCTGCTGATAGACCACCCATTGCCCGTCGGGCGAGACCGCAGGCGATCCCACCCGCTTGAGCGTTACCAGGTCTTGCGGTGTCATGGTCCGCGCGGCGGTCTGGGCCGCGAGCGGAGTGGCGGAAAGGGCGATTGCCAGCGCGCCCAGCGCGATCGAAAGCTTGGTCATGCCCGCATGGTTAGCGGGAGTGTGGGGCCAGTCCTAGCCCTTCTTGCCGACAATCCGGGCGATTTCGCCCGCCACCATCTTTTCGACCAGCGGCGGCAGGTTCTTGTCGAGCCATTCGGCCAGCGCCGGGCGCAGCAGTTCGCGGACCATGCCTTCGAGCGAGGTTTCGCCCGACCGGACGATCTGTGGCGCGGCGGGGGGCTGCGCCATCATCGCCAGCGCGGCGAGCGATTCGCTGATCGAGCTGACGGTTTCGCTGCCCAGCAGCGGTTCGGCCTGGGCCGGTTCGGCGGCAACTTCCTCGCCGATCGCGCCAAGGTCGAGAATCTCGTCCTCATCGATCGGGGCGGCGTCGATCCGGGCCTGGGCTTCGGGTTCGCGGCGGGGTTCCGCGCCAGGGGCACGGTTGTCGCGCGCGATCACTTTCTTGATCGATGCGAGGATTTCCTCGACCGAAGGTTCACCTGCCTGGTGCATCGCCCCTGCCTCCAGTTACGCCAGCTGTCCCGCGCCGGGACATGAATCACTGGCCGCCTACTGAACCGTCCTGGGCCTTGGTGTCAACGGTGCGGGTCGATTCGACGGTCGGATCGGGATCGTTGCTCCAGTCCCACATGCTGCGGTCAACCCGTTCGTAATTGGCGACCGGGTCATAGAGCGTGCCGCCATCCAGCCCCAGGTCGCGAGCCTCGGCCCGGCCCATTGCGGCCAGCAGGTTGAAACCGGCGACATAGGCGTTGCGCTTGGCGGTTTCGAGCTGGACCTGTGCGTTGAGCAGTTCGTTCTCGGCGTTGAGGATGTCGATGATCGTGCGGTTGCCGACGGTGTTTTCGGCGCGCACCCCTTCAAGGCTGAGGTTCGCGGCATCGACCGCGGTCTGCGACGAGGCGATCAGCGATTGCGCGGCCTGCCACTGGGCATAGGCCGAACGCACCGCCGAAATGACGCTGCGTTCGATCGAAGTGCCGTTCTGCAACGTGCTGCTCGACAAGACGCCGCCGCGGGTGCCGAGATAGTCGGTGTAGCCGGCATTGGCGAAAACGCTGACGCGCGGCATGCGGCTTGCCCCGGCGACCTTGACGTCATAGCCGGCTGCCTTGGCGCGGTCGCGCGAGGCCAGCAGATCGGGATTGTGATCAAGGGCAAAGGCCACGGCATCGTCTGCATTGGCGGGCATGGCGGCCAGCGGCGGCGGCGGGGCCAGATTCTCGGGCTCCTTGCCGACAATCTGGATATAGCGTTCGCGCGCGGCGATCAGGTTGGCTTCGGCGCTGCGCACTTGGCCGCGGGCCAGCGCAAGCCGCGATTCGGACTGGGCCACGTCGGTGCGGGTCAGGTCACCGATTTCGAACCGGTCTCTGGTGGCCTGCAGGTTGACTTCGAGCCGCTGGACATTGGCGCGGTTCAGCTTGACCACTTCCTGGGCCAGGATCACATCCATGTAGACCGTGACGGCCTGGGTGAAGACCTGGCTTTCGATCCCGCGCAGGTCCGAACGACCGGCCAGCACACGCGTTTCGGCTGCCCGGATCGAATTCTTGACCCCGCCGCCGGCATAGATCGGCACGCTCAGCGCGGCGCCCGCATCGATATTGCGATCAGGCGCCGAAGTGCTGGCGTTCGAACCCGAAGCGCTGGTGAATTCGGTGTAGGTCGCGGTGCCCGAAAGTGATGGCAACCCGGCGGCGCGGGCGATCGGCACGCCTTCGTCGGTGGCGCGCTGCTGGGCGCGGGCGGCCTGCAGGCTGGGGTTGCTCTTGTAAGCCATGATCAGCGCATCGCGCAGTTCATCGGCCAGCGCGGCCGGTGCGATCATCGCTGTGGCTCCGGCCAGCAAGGACCAGCGCAGCAGGCGCGAAACCCCAGACTTGATCATCGCTTAGAAACTCCAACCCTTGGGTGCGGCAAATTCGGCCAGCACCGGAATCCCGATATCGGCCACCACGGCCAGTTGTACCGTGCCGCCCACTTTGCTGCCCTGCGCCAGGCTGGTGACCCCGCGCCGCGTCAGCCCGGTGATCACGCGTCCGCCATCGGCCAGGGCATCGACCAGCACCTGCGGCAGCTGTTCGATCGCGCCGTCGATCAGCAGCAGCGTGAAGCCGACCGATCCGGGCTTACCAGCGGCGGCCTCGGCTGCACTGGCCACTTCGACCGACGCGCCCATGGCTTCGACCAACGCCGGCAGGTAATTGCTGCCGCAGCTGACCACCAGCACGCGTTCACCGGGCTGCGGGGCGGCCAGCGCCAGCATCTGGCCCTGGACCAGCGGGGCGGGCAGGGCGTGGGTACCATCCAGCGGAATCGCCCGGTCGATATAGGCATGGCCGCGCGCAGCGGCGGGCACATGGTCTTCGCGCGCGACGGCGGCCATCGCGGCCAGCACCGGTTCCTGGTTGACGCCGCTGACCCGCAGCTGGCTGTCAATCATCGCCCGGCGGGCGGCAGCGCTATCGATGGTGGCGGCAACGGTCATGAATTGTGGCCCTTTTCGCGAACTGTATTACACACACAAAACAGTAACGCAACCGCCCTTCTATAAGCGATTGCTAATGTTGTGCCAAGCGCCAATATGGCCGCTTTGACGACAGCACCATGCTGCGCCTATGGGGGCGCGAGCACTAGTTCAAGAGGAATTCGGGCCATGACCGATATGGTGACCATCCGTGAAGCCGACCTGATCGAGAGTGTGGCAGATGCGCTGCAGTTCATCAGCTACTACCATCCGATGGATTACATCCGCGCGTTGGGCCACGCCTATGAGGCCGAACAGGGCTCGGCGGCGAAGGATGCGATCGCCCAGATCCTGACCAACAGCCGGATGTGCGCCGAAGGCCACCGCCCGATCTGCCAGGATACCGGGATCGTCAACGTGTTCATCGAATGGGGCCAGGATTGCCGGCTCGATTCGAAGCTGTCGCTGCAAGATGTGGTCGATGAAGGGGTGCGCCGGGCCTATAACCACCCCGAAAACAAGCTGCGCGCCTCGGTCCTGGCCGATCCGGCCTTCACCCGCCGCAACACTCGCGACAACACCCCCTGCGTGCTGCACGTCACCATGGTCCCGGGCAGCAAGGTCTCGGTCGATGTCGCGGCCAAGGGCGGCGGCAGCGAGAACAAGTCGAAGTTCAAGATGATGAACCCCAGCGACAACATCGTCGACTGGGTGATCGAGATGCTGCCGCAGATGGGCGCCGGCTGGTGCCCGCCGGGCATGCTGGGGATCGGCATCGGCGGCACCGCCGAACATTGCATGCTGCTGGCCAAGCAGGCGCTGATGGAGCCGATCGACATGGCCCAGCTCAAGCAGCGCGGCGCGAAGACCGATATCGAGGCGATGCGGATCGAGATCTTCGACAAGGTCAATGCGCTGGGGATCGGCGCGCAGGGACTGGGCGGACTGTCGACCATCCTCGACGTCAAGATCCTCGATGCCCCATGCCACGCCGCGTCAAAGCCGGTGGCGATGATCCCCAACTGCGCCGCCACCCGCCACGCCCATTTCACGCTGGATGGTTCGGGCCCCAGTTTCCTCGAAACCCCCAAGCTGGATGAATGGCCCGATGTCCACTGGACGCCCGACACGGCGGCCAAGCGGGTCAATCTCGACACCCTCACTGCCGAGGAAGTGCGCGGCTGGAAGCAGGGCGATCGGCTGCTGCTCAATGGCAAGATGCTGACCGGTCGCGATGCCGCGCACAAACGGATCCAGGACATGCTGGCCAAGGGCGAACCGCTGCCGGTCGAATTCAAGGGCCGCGCGATCTATTACGTCGGCCCGGTCGATCCGGTGATGGGCGAAGTCGTCGGCCCGGCTGGCCCGACTACCGCGACCCGGATGGACACGTTCACCGACATGATGTGCGAGCTGGGCCTGCTGACCATGATCGGCAAGGCCGAACGCGGGCAGGGCGCAACCGAAGTGATCGCCCGGCACAAGGTGGCCTACCTGATGGCCGTGGGTGGCGCGGCCTACCTCGTCGCCCGCGCGATTCGCGAGGCCAAGGTGGTGGCCTTTGCCGACCTCGGGATGGAAGCGATCTACGAATTCACGGTCGAGGACATGCCGGTCACCGTTGCGGTCGATTCGGAGGGCAACAACGTCCACCAGCTCGCCCCGCTGGTCTGGAAGGACAAGATCGCCAGGGAAAAGCTGCTGGGTTGAGGGATCGACCAACGCCTTGTGCGCTTCGACCAAGCTGCTGGCCTTTCCCGGCCAACCTTGGCTATCGCTGAGGCTGCAATGGCAGACCAATCGGCCCAACCCGCGCGGGTACCGACGCGCACCGTGCTTGCCTCGATCGCGGGGCTGTGGCTGTGCTATCTGGCGCTGATCACGCTGCGTTCGGCGCTGATCGATCAGATGCTGTTCTGGGAAATGCTGGGACTGCGGTCGCTGGTCACGCTGGCCGGGATCGTGGTTACGGCGATGGCCTGGTCGATCCTGCGGCTGTTTGACCACCACCGGGTCGGGGTGCGGATGGTGATTGCCGCTGCGGTGATGCTGCCTGCCGCGCTGGCGCTGGCAGTGATCAACACCCAGGTCTTCAAGGGCATCGACCAGCACAATTTCAAGGAGCAGCGCAATCCCAGCGAGGTCCAGATCCGGCATGATACCGCCGGCAACGTGCTGGTCGATATTCCCGATCCGCCGCAGCTGACCGCCGCGCAGCTGGCCCAGTTGCAGAAGAAGTTCGCCGAACAGGGGCTGTGGCGCCAGCTAACCGATATCGCGATCGGGCGCTATTTCCTGTTGCTGGCCTGGGCTGCGCTCTATTTCGCGATGGTCAATGCCGAACAGGCCCGTGCTGCGGAACGCCGCGAGGGTGAATACCGCCGCGCCGCCAAGGCGGCCGAGCTGCGCTCGCTGCGCTATCAGGTCAATCCGCACTTCCTGTTCAACACGCTCAATTCGCTGTCCTCGCTGGTCCTGACCGGGAAGGGCGAGGCAGCCGAGCGGATGATCCAGTCGTTGTCCTCGTTCTATCGCCGCAGCCTGGCCGACGATCCGACCAGCGATAACGCACTCGATCAGGAGCTGGCGCTACAGCGTGCCTATCTTGAGATCGAGGCGGCGCGCTTTCCCGATCGGCTGCTGACCCGTTTCGATGTTCCCGCCGCGCTTGAGGATGCCCGGGTGCCGGGATTGATCCTACAGCCCCTGGTCGAAAATTCGGTGCGCTATGCCGTGGCCCCGACCAGCAAGCCGGTGACGGTGACGATCGCCGCGCGCGAGGAATATGGCCGGCTGGTGCTGGAAGTCAGCGACAATGGCCCGGCTCCGTCCGAAAGTGCCGCCAAGGGCTTCGGGATCGGCCTGGCCAATGTCCGTGACCGCTTGGCTGCGCGTTATGGCGATGAAGCCGGTCTCAGCTCGGGCCCCGCCGACGATGGCGGCTGGCGCTCGGTAATCCGGCTCCCGCTCGAACGTCATGGCTGATCCGGCCCCCAGGACAACGCTGGCCACGCTGGTGGTCGATGACGAGCCGCTGGCGCTGGAGCGGATGCAGCATATCTGCGCGGGGCTCGATCAGCTGAATGTGGTTGGCACCGCGCGCGATGGCGCCGCCGCGCTCACGGCGATCGAGGAACTGGAACCCGAACTGGTCCTGCTCGACATGACCATGCCCGAACTGGACGGGCTGGCCGTGGCCCGCGCGCTGACCCGCCGCGATCATGCCCCGGCGGTGATCTTCGTCACCGCGCATGACAACTTCGCGGTTGAGGCCTTCGATCTGGAAGCGGTCGACTATGTGCTGAAGCCGGTCACCCCCGAACGGCTCGAGCGCGCGGTCAGCCGCGCGATCGCCCGGCGCAATTCACGTGCCCGGGGCGAAAGCGAATGGCTCAGCGAATTCTGGGTGCCCTATCGTTCGGAGCTGTTGCGGATCGCAGCCGCCGACGTCGACCGGATCGATGCCGAGCGTGACTATGTCCGTCTCCATGTCGGTCAGAAGGACGGAACCAGCCGCAGCTACCTGCTGCTGCAGACGGTTTCGGGGCTAGAGGCGCGGCTCGATCCCGAACGCTTCATCCGCCTCCACCGTTCGACCATCCTGCGCCGCGACCGGATCAGGGGCCTGCGCCACGATGGGCTGGGGGTGTGGTCGG
>WBZX01003444.1_pt1 | contig 9989 bp, 21 predicted proteins | sample 5204211 | NCBI WGS metagenome assembly WBZX01 (sample SAMN12344362, study PRJNA552823) | activated sludge metagenome | biome: Activated sludge suspended growth; feature: Nitrification reactor; material: Wastewater; isolation source: activated sludge from nitrification reactor of wastewater treatment...
CCAGCACCGTCGAGCGCCCTTGAATCCCGTAGCGGCGTTGCGCCTCTTTGTACGTCAGCTCGCCTTGTTCAACCTGCTCGACAACCGACAGTTTAAAAGCCAGGCTGTAATCTCGCTGGGTCCGCTTGTGCTTTGATTCCATTGACGCTTCCTTGCTGCGGCAAAAAAGTGTCAACCTATTTCAGGACGGGTCATTCAAAAGAAAAAGGGCCAGATTTCTCCAGCCCTTTTCTCATTGCCGCCTGATCCGAAATCAGGTTAGGCAGCAGCCAGCTCACCCGCGGACGAGTCAACCTCGCCCTCCGGACGGTCCAGCAACTCAACGAACGCCATGGGCGCGTTGTCGCCGTCACGAAAACCGCACTTCAGGATACGCAGATAACCACCGTTACGGGTGGAAAAGCGCGGACCCAGCTCGTCAAAAATCTTGACAACGATCTCGCGATCACGGAGACGATCGAAAGCAAGACGACGATTGGCAAGGCTCGGCTTCTTGCCGAGGGTGATCAGCGGCTCAACAACCTTGCGCAGTTCCTTGGCCTTCGGCACGGTGGTCTTGATGACCTCGTGACGCAGCAGAGAATTTGCCATGTTGCGCAGCATAGCCTGACGGTGGCTGCTAGTACGGTTGAGCTTGCGAAGACCGTTACGGTGACGCATTTGGAATTACCTCTTCTTCGTTACGCTCAACCGAGCTTTTCCAGCCCGGCCGGCGGCCAGTTTTCAAGTTTCATGCCCAAAGTAAGACCGCGCGAGGCAAGAACTTCCTTGATCTCGTTGAGCGACTTCCGGCCCAGATTGGGCGTCTTGAGCAGTTCAGTTTCGGTGCGCTGGATCAGATCACCGATGTAGTAGATGTTCTCGGCCTTCAGGCAGTTCGCGGAACGAACCGTCAACTCGAGGTCATCAACCGGACGCAGCAGAATCGGATCGATGGCCGGCGCCTTCGGCGCTTCGACCGCCGTCGGCGTACCCTCCAGATCGGCGAACACCGAAAGCTGATCCATCAGAACACGTGCGGCGAATCGCACGGCCTCTTCGGGATCGACCGCACCGTTGGTCTCGATATCGAGCACCAGGCGGTCCAGATCGGTACGCTGTTCAACCCGCGCGCTCTCGACCGAGTAGCTGACGCGACGCACCGGGCTGAACGAAGCATCCAGCACGATACGACCGATGGTCTTCGATTCACCAGCTGCCGGACGCTGATTGCCCGGAACATACCCACGCCCCTGCTCAACCTTGATTTGCAGATCGAGCTTGCCACCGGGCGCCAGATGCGCGAGAACGTGATCAGGATTGATCACCTCGACGTCATGAGACAATTCGATGTCCGCGGCAGTCACGACACCCTCACCAGCCTTGACCAGCGAAAGCGTCGCCTCATGGCGGCCATGCAACTTGAGAACAACGCCTTTCAGGTTCAGAAGCAGGTCAACAACGTCTTCCCGCACACCGTCCAGCGTGGAGTACTCATGCAGTACGCCCTCGATCGACACCTCGGTCGGCGCGTAGCCCGGCAGCGAGGAAAGCAGAATCCGCCGAAGCGCATTACCCAGCGTGTGACCGAAGCCGCGCTCAAACGGCTCCATCGTCACGCGCGCGTGCACCGGCGAAACGTTCTGCACCTCGATGATGCGCGGTTTCAGCAGAGCATTACTTTGCATCGACAATCCTTCTATAGAGTCGCGCCGTCGGCGCGACCACCATTAACGCGAATACAGTTCGACAACCAGACCTTCGTTGAGGGTCGCGGGCAGCTCGGAACGCTGCGGATAAGCCTTCAGCGTGCCCTTGCCGGCTTTCACGTCGACCGCCAGCCACTCCGGGAAACCGCGGGACTCGGCAGCTTCGAGCGCAGCCTTGACGCGAAGCTGATTGCGCGCGCCGTCGGTCAGCTGGATCTCATCGCCCGGACGAACGACAAACGAAGGGATGTTGACGCGCTTGCCATTGACGAGAACGCCGTTATGACGGACGACCTGACGCGCTTCAGCGCGAGACGCACCGAAACCCATGCGATAGGCAACAGCGTCAAGCCGGCCTTCGAGCAGTTGCAGCAGGTTCTCGCCGGTCTGGCCCTTACGGCGGTCAGCCTCGGCATAGGTCTTGCGGAACTGGCGCTCGAGAACGCCGTACAGACGGCGGATCTTCTGCTTTTCGCGCAGCTGGACGCCGTAGCCGGACAAACGCTGACCAGACTTCTGGCCATGCTGCCCCGGTGCATACGAGCGACGCTCGATCGCGCACTTGTCGGTAAAACACTTTTCGCCCTTGAGGAAGAGCTTTTCACCCTCGCGTCGGCACTGACGGCACTTGGGGTCAAGATTACGAGCCACTGTTCAACTCCTTGTCAGATACGACGCTTCTTCGGCGGACGGCAGCCGTTGTGCGGGATCGGCGTGATATCCGTGATCGTGGTGATCTTGATACCCAGCGCATTCAGCGCACGAACGCTGGACTCGCGACCGGGACCAGGCCCCTTGACGCGAACTTCCAGGTTCTTGATGCCACACTCGACGGCGACCTTACCAGCCGCTTCAGCGGCGACCTGGGCGGCGAACGGAGTGCTCTTGCGGGAGCCCTTGAAGCCGGCGCCACCAGAAGTCGCCCACGACAGCGCGTTACCCTGGCGATCGGTGATCGTGATGATCGTGTTGTTGAAAGAAGCGTGAACGTGGGCAATGCCCTCGGCCACGTTCTTTTTGATCTTCTTGCGAACCTTCGCAGCAGTCTTTGCCATGTCTTATCCCTGATTACTTCTTGCCGGCGATCGCCTTGCGCGGCCCCTTGCGGGTCCGGGCATTCGTGCGCGTGCGCTGGCCACGAAGGGGCAAACCACGACGATGGCGCACCCCGCGATAACACCCCAGGTCCATGAGGCGCTTGATACTCATCGTCACTTCGCGACGGAGATCACCTTCGACAGTGAACTTGGCGACTTCGTCGCGCAGACGTTCCATGTCGGACTCGGTGAGATCCTTGATCTTCACGGACCGGCCCACATTGGCCGCGTCACAGATCAGCTGTGCACGAGTACGTCCGATACCGAAAATCGCGGTCAGCGCGATCTCGGTGTGCTTATGGTTGGGAATGTTTACCCCTGCAATGCGGGCCATGCGTTCACCCCAAAATGCTAAACATTAAATTATAAAGAATGCGGGTGACCGCATCAACCCTGACGCTGCTTGTGCCGCGGATCCGTACAGATCACGCGAACGACACCTTTGCGACGGACAATCTTGCAATTTCTGCAAAGCCGCTTGACCGATGCTTGAACTCTCATTTCTAGCTCCTGACAACTTTTCTGTTATTTCGCTCGGAATACGATCCGGGCCCTGCTCAAATCGTACGGCGTCAACTGAACCGTAACCTTGTCGCCAGGAAGAATGCGGATGTAATGCATGCGCATCTTCCCGGATATGTGGCCGAGGACCACATGACCATTCTCAAGTTTTACCCTGAAGGTGGCATTGGGAAGGTTCTCGAGAACCTCGCCCTGCATCTCAATGTAATCTTCCTTCGACATAAGCTTACTTGAGCGAAGACCGCGCGCCCTTGAAGTTCGCCTTCTTCAGCAGACTCTCGTACTGGTGGGACATGATGTAGGCCTGAACCTGCGACATGAAGTCCATCGTCACCACAACGATAATCAACAGCGACGTCCCACCAAAATAGAACGGCACATTCCACTTCAAAATCAGGAACTCAGGCAGCAGACAGACCAGCGTGATATACACCGCGCCAGCCAGCGTCAGTCGCATCAGAATCTTGTCGATATAGCGGGCGGTCTGCTCACCAGGCCGGATTCCCGGAACGAAGGCCCCGCTCTTCTTCAGGTTGTCAGCCGTTTCCTTCGAATTGAAAACCAGCGCCGTATAGAAGAAGCAGAAAAAGACAATTGCCGTCGCGTACAGAATCACGTAAATCGGCTGACCGGGAGCCAGCGTCGACCCCAGATCCTTCAGCCAGGTCATGCTCTCGGACGAACCAAACCACTGCGCCAAGGTCGCCGGAAACAGGATGATGCTCGACGCGAAGATCGGCGGAATCACGCCGGCCATATTCAGCTTGAGCGGCAAGTGCGAGCTTTGACCACCGTAAATCTTGTTGCCAACCTGACGCTTGGCGTAGTTGACAAGAATCTTGCGCTGACCCCGCTCGACAAACACCACCACCGCTGTAACCGCCACCACCAGCACGCAAATCACAAGTGCGGTGAAAGGATGCATCGCACCGGTCCGAACCAGCTCGAACAGCCCGCCAAGCGAATTCGGCAAGCCCGCCGCAATCCCAGCAAAAATGATGATCGAGATGCCGTTGCCAAGCCCGCGTTCCGTGATCTGCTCGCCGAGCCACATCAGGAACATCGTCCCGGTGACCAACGTAGACACGGTCACAAACCGGAACATGAAACCGGGATCAAGCACCAGACCCTGCTGCGACTCGAGAGCCACCGCAATGCCGAGTCCCTGAAAGAGCGCCAGCGCCAGCGTACCGTACCGCGTGTACTGCGTGATCTTGCGACGCCCGGCCTCACCTTCCTTCTTGATTGCCTCGAGTTGCGGCGACGCAACCGTGAGCAACTGCATGATGATCGACGCCGAAATGTACGGCATGATCCCCAGCGCGAAAATCGTGAAACGCGACAAGGCTCCGCCAGAGAACAGGTTGAACACCCCGAGGATGCCACCCTTCTGACTCTTGAACAGATCTGCCAGCGCCACCGGATCAATACCCGGCACCGGAATATGCGCACCGATCCGGTAAACGATCAGTGCGCCAAGCAGAAACACCAAGCGTCGCTTGAGATCTCCGAATTTTCCCGGTGCCGCCAGCGCGGACGGTTGATTAGCCACGCTAAGCCTTACTCTGCCGACTGAACAGAACCGCCAGCAGCCTCGATAGCCGCCTTGGCACCCTTCGTGACACCGACACCGCGCAGGTTGACCTTACGGCCAATTTCGCCGGACAACACAACCTTCGCCGCCAGCGCATCGGCGGCAACGATGCCGGCCTGCTGCAGAACCAGCAGATCGATATCGTCGACAGGCAGCGCCTGCAGTTCCGACAGACGGACTTCGGCGATGCGGGCCCGGGTCAGCGAAACGAAGCCACGCTTCGGCAGGCGACGCTGCATCGGCATCTGACCGCCTTCAAAACCGACCTTGTGGAAACCGCCGGTACGGGATTTCTGACCCTTGTGGCCACGGCCGGCAGTCTTGCCGAGACCGCTGCCAATACCGCGCCCGACGCGCTTCGCAGCGTGCTTGGCGCCCGCTGCAGGTTTAATCGTATTCAGGCGCATTTAAGCCTCACACTTAACGAGGTAAGCAACCTTGGTGATCATGCCACGCACCGCAGGAGTGTCCTGCAGCTCCACAGTGTGGTGGAGGCGACGAAGGCCAAGACCGCGAACGGTTGCACGATGGGACTGCTTAGTACCGATGACGCTTTTTACGAGCGTAACCTTGAGTTTCTTCTCGGACATGACTTACCCCTGGATCTCTTCGACAGTCTTGCCACGCTTCGCAGCGATGACAGACGGCGCGTTGGTGGCCATGAGTCCGTTCAGCGTCGCACGAACGACGTTGTAAGGATTGGTCGAGCCGATCGACTTCGCGATGATGTCCGTAACGCCCATCACCTCGAACACTGCCCGCATCGCACCGCCGGCAATAATCCCGGTACCGGTCGGAGCCGGCTGCATCAGCACCGAAGAGGCGCCGTGTTTGCCGACAACCGAGTGATGCAGGGTGCCGTTCTTCAGCGCCACCTTGTTCATCTTGCGACGGGCTTCTTCCATCGCCTTCTGAACCGCAACCGGCACTTCACGCGACTTACCCTTGCCCATCCCGATGCCGCCATCACCGTCGCCAACCACGGTCAGCGCGGCGAAACCGAGAATCCGGCCACCCTTCACAACCTTGGTGACACGGTTGATGGAAACCATCTTTTCGCGCAGGCCGTCATCGCGCTCGTCGGAGGCCTGCACTTTCTTGTTACCTTGCTGCTTAGCCATGCTAAACCTCGCTTAGAACTTCAATCCGCCTTCGCGGGCGGCATCGGCAAGCGCCTTCACGCGGCCGTGATACTGAAAACCGGACCGATCGAAAGCCACAGCCTCGATACCGGCAGCCTTGGCGCGCTCGGCAATCAGCTTGCCGACCAGCTCCGCCGCGGCCTTGTTCCCGCCGTTCGGAACCTGGGCGCGCACTTCCGCCTCGACGGTCGACGCAGCAGCCAGAACCTTCGAACCGCAGCCAGCAATGACTTGGGCGTAAATGTGGCAGTTGGAACGGAACACGGACAGACGGACTGCCTTCATTTCCGCAATCTTGGCACGGGTTTTCCGTGACCGGCGCAAACGCGTTTCCTTCTTGTTGATCATGATCCGCCCTTACTTCTTCTTGGTTTCTTTCAAGGTAACCACTTCGTCCGAGTAGCGAACACCCTTGCCCTTGTAAGGCTCCGGGGAACGATAAGCGCGAACTTCAGCAGCCACTTTGCCGACAGCCTGCTTGTCGACACCCTTGATGATGATCTCGGTCTGGCTCGGCGTTTCAACCTTGATGCCGCTCGGCATCTGGTGAACGACCGGGTGCGAAAAACCGAGCGACAGATTCAGCTTGTCACCCTGAGCCTGGGCACGATAACCCACGCCAACCAGGTTCAGCTTGCGCTCAAAGCCCTTCGACACACCAATGACCATATTATTGACAAGCGCACGCATGGTGCCGGACATGGCATTACCGTTGGCCGCACCCTCGATCGCCGAACACTGCACACCGGTCTCGCCGCGCTCGACCTTCACCGAAGGGTGAAGCGATTGCGTCAGGCTACCCAGCGGCCCTTTGACAACGATCTGAGCTGCATCGATATTGACATCGACACCAGCCGGCAGCGCGACTGGATTCTTGGCTACACGGGACATTTCGACCCCCCCTTAAGCCACGATGCACAGCACTTCGCCGCCGGCACGGGCAGCGCGCGCAGCGCGGTCGGTCATCACACCCTTGGGAGTGGACACAATCGCCACACCCAAGCCGTTCATCACACGGGGCAGATCGTCACTACCCTTGTACACGCGAAGACCGGGACGGCTGACGCGCTCGATGCGCTCAATTACCGGACGGCCCGCGTAGTACTTCAGCGACAGGCCCAGTTCGGCCTTGCCGTCGCTCTGACTCACGGCGAAATCGTCAATATAGCCTTCGCTCTTGAGAACCTTCGCAATGGCAACCTTCAGCTTGGAAGAGGGCATCGCGACAGAGCTCTTTTGCGCCTGCTGCGCGTTACGAATACGCGTCAGCATATCGGCGATCGGATCAGACATGCTCATCTTCGACCCCTTACCAGCTTGCCTTGGTCATGCCAGGAACCTCACCGCGGAAAGCAACTTCACGCAGCTTGTTACGACACAAACCGAATTTACGGAAAACACCACGCGGACGACCGGTCTGCTCGCAGCGATTGCGCTGACGGCTGGGGCTCGAGTTGCGCGGCAGTTGCTGCAGCTTCAGGCGCGCAGCCATGCGCTCCTCATCCGACAGCTTGGCGTTGTTGATCTGCTCGAAGAGATCCGCACGCTTGGCCGCGAACTTCGCAACCATCTTCGCGCGCTTCGCTTCGCGATTGATCAAGGACAGTTTCGCCATAACACCCTCAGTTCTTGAAAGGGAACTTGAACGCGGCGAGCAGAGCGCGCGCCTCGTCATCCGACTTCGCGGTCGTGGTAATGCTGATATTCATCCCGCGCAGAGCATCGATCTTGTCGTACTCGATCTCGGGGAAAATAATCTGCTCTTTGACACCCAGGTTGTAATTGCCACGCCCGTCGAAACCCTTACCGGCAATACCGCGGAAGTCGCGGATACGCGGCATGGCGATCGTCACCAGACGGTCGAGGAATTCGTACATGCGCGGACCACGCAGGGTCACCATGCAACCAATGGGATAACCGTCGCGAATCTTGAACCCGGCGATCGATTTCTTTGCCTTGGTGGTCACCGGCTTCTGGCCGGCGATCTTCTGCAAATCACCAACAGCGTAATCGAGAACCTTCTTGTCACCCACCGCCTCACCAACACCCATATTGAGGGTGATCTTGGTGATGCGCGGCACTTCCATGACCGACTTGTAACCGAACTTCTGCAGAAGCTCAGGCGCAACGGTCTCTTTGTAGAATTCTTGCAGGCGGGCCATAACTATTCCTTACGCATCCACCACTTCGCCACTGGACTTGAAGACGCGAACCTTGCGCCCATCCTCAAGCACCTTGAATCCGACGCGATCCGCCTTCTGCGCCGCCGCATTGAACAGCGCCACATTGGAGATCTGAATCGGCATCTCCTTGTCGACGATTCCGCCAACTTGGCCCTTCATCGGATTCGGACGAACATGCTTCTTGACACGATTGATGCCTTCAACGACAACGACATTGCCGTCAACGCGCAGAACCGTACCCCGCTTACCCTTATCTTTGCCCGTAAGGACGGCGACTTCGTCACCTTTGCGAATCTTATTCACAACAACTCCTTAGAGAACTTCGGGCGCCAGGGAGACGATCTTCATGAACTTCTCCGTACGCAACTCGCGCGTCACCGGCCCGAAGATACGGGTACCAATCGGCTCACCCTTGTTGTTAAGCAACACCGCAGCGTTGCGGTCAAACTTGATCAGCGAGCCATCCGGACGACGCACGCCCTTGGCGGTACGAACCACCACAGCGCTATACACGTCACCCTTCTTGACACGACCCCGCGGAGCCGCATCCTTGATACTCACCTTGATGATGTCACCCACTCCGGCGTAGCGACGCTTCGAGCCGCCAAGCACCTTGATGCACATCACATAACGCGCGCCGGTATTATCGGCGACGTCCAGCATCGTTTGCATTTGGATCATTTAAACTCTCCAACTTGACACGCTAGGCGCGGCCAGTCTTGGATCCCGTTCGGGTTGATTGGACTTGCACAGGAACCGTGCAAGAGCAAAGACGGCAATAATAACGGCTTGCCAATTACTTGGCAAGCCGTTTCTACTTCTGATACAACTTAAACTGCCACAACCTGCTCGAGAACCTTTGTCACACGCCAAGTTTTTGTCTTGGAAATCGGGCGACACTCTTCGATCTCGACGAGATCACCCTCTTTGGCAACACCCGCTTCCACGTGGGCATGGTACTTAGCAGTGCGCGTAATGACCTTACCGTAAAGCGGATGCTTGACGCGACGCTCCACAAGCACAGTCACCGTGTTGGTCATCTTGTCGCTTACCACGCGACCAACTTCAACGCGCTTGTTTTTCTTGACTTGATCGTTCATTTCGCACCCGCCTTCTCGCGAAGAATGGTCCTGACTCGCGCAATATCCTTGCGAACCTTGCCGAGCTGCGAAGTGTTGCTCAGCTGCTGAGTCGCGATCTGCATGCGCAGACTGAACTGAGCTTTCAGCAGTTCAAGCAGTTCGGCGTTCAGCTGGCTGGCGTCTTTCGCGCGCAATTCCGAAGCTTTCATGTTTTACCCCACCATCCGGACAACGAAGACGGTTTCAATCGGAAGCTTCGCAGCCGCCAGGCGGAACGCCTCGCGAGCCAGCGCCTCATCGACACCGTCCATCTCATAGAGAACCTTGCCGGGCTGGATCTCGGCAACCCAATATTCCGGGCTACCCTTACCGTTACCCATCCGCACTTCCGCCGGCTTCTGCGAGATCGGCTTGTCGGGGAAAACGCGAATCCAAATGCGACCACCCCGCTTGATGTGACGGGTCATCGCACGACGAGCAGACTCGATCTGACGCGCAGTAAGACGACCACGCCCAACCGCCTTCAGACCGTACTCGCCAAAGCTTACCTTGGCACCGCGGGTGGCGAGACCCTTGTTGCGGCCCTTCTGCTCCTTACGATACTTCCTTCTCGACGGCTGCAGCATCATTCACTCCTGCTTCTTTCTTGGTCCGTTTTGCGCCATCAGCCTGATCGCCGCC
>WBZX01003446.1_pt1 | contig 9980 bp, 6 predicted proteins | sample 5204211 | NCBI WGS metagenome assembly WBZX01 (sample SAMN12344362, study PRJNA552823) | activated sludge metagenome | biome: Activated sludge suspended growth; feature: Nitrification reactor; material: Wastewater; isolation source: activated sludge from nitrification reactor of wastewater treatment...
AACATCTGTGCAACGTGGGCCCAGTAGAGCGCCGCATCCGTCGTCTCGCCGAGGCCAGTCGGATCTCGACGCGCGAGCGCCATCGCGATCTCGTACGCGGTCTCACGCGCCTGCTGCGCCAACTCGCCGCCGAGAAGCGCAGAGCGCCCGCACGATACTTCCGGCCCCAAGAAGGTATCCACGGTGAACTCATTGTCCGCGTCCCGTGTGGCGATGACGCCGAACCACCATGCGCAGACGCCCGCAACTCGTCCCTCCGCGCGTCATATCGTTCCGGGGTGCGGTCAAGGAGGAAGACGCGGCTGGCCCGGACGCTCGGATGGTCTGGGCGGTCTCTGTCTCGGGGAACCGCGCGGAGAAGAAGCAATGAAGAAAAAGCTGAAACTCAACAAGGATACGCTGCTGCTCCTCGAGGACGGAGCCCTGGTCGGCGTTGCTGGCGGTGCTGTCGTCGCCGGAAGCGCCGCCTGCTCGACGCTCTGCAGCATCTTCGGATGCGACCCGGACCCAGACTCGACCGTCTGCCCCGGAACCGGCCAGTGCCCAACGAGGGGAACCTGCCCGAACGACACCGGATCGGCGTGCCCGCAGGGCCCAACCCTCTACGGGTGTCCGGCGCCGCAGGATCCCTGAGGCGGCTCACCTGCTCGTGGGAAGGAGGCTCGGCTCCTTCCCACGAGCCTATCGAGTGGACGATGGAAACCATACGAGACACCACATCCCTCGCGAGCCTGCGTCAGCAACTGCTGAGCATCGCGGGGCATGTGGGGAGCGCCCGAGATCTCGAAGAGATCGCCCGAGGCCTCACAGCCGCGGTCGCGGCCTTGCTGCCCGCTTGTCGCGCGTACTGCGTCTTCTATGATTCAGAGTCGAGCACCCTCTGGCGTGAAGACACGTCCGAATGCCAGTGGGATGCCAGCAATGGCGTCATCGGCCACGCCGCGCGGCACGGCTGGGCGCTGCATCTCGACTCCGCCTCCGAGCACCCGGCCTTCGACCGCACGGTCGACGATCCCGATCGGATCGGCCCAGCGCGCATGCTCGTCCAGCCGGTCGCGAGTTCGGACGGCGAAACGCACGCCCTCCTCGTAGCGATTCGTCCGAAAGAAGGCAAACCCTTCGACGCTCGCGAGCGAGCATGGATGGACCTACTGAGTGCATTCGTTGCGCCAATGCTCTCACACGTTGCGTCACGCCAAGCGGACGCGCGCGTCGATGAAGCCGAGCCGTTCTCACCATTTCGTGACGAGGCCATCGCAAACCACAACCTAGGCCTCACACGCGGCGACCTGGTCCGCGTCACGCCGCGATGGATAGCGCCTGCGGGGTGGCTCGTCGCGTCCTTGTTGCTTCTCGCCACACTGCTGTTCGCGCTCGCCGAGGTCGATCAATACAGCACTGGAATCGGCATTGTCCGCGCGGGCGACCGAGTATCGCTCGTCTGCCGCGAGTCGGGGACACTCGAGGAGGTACTCGTCGGTCCAGGCGACCGCGTTGCAGAGGGGCAAGTGCTCGCCCGCCTCGACGCGCGCGACGCTCGAGCCGATCGCGATCGCCTGGACGAGGAATTCCATGCACAGCTCCGCAAGCGGATGCGGGACCCCTCCGACGAGGGCGCGGGTCATGGGGTGCTCAGTCTGCGGGGACAGCTCGAGGTCGCGGTATCACGTGTGCGCCAGCGCGAGATCCGAGCGCCGCACGCGGGGTTCGTCGCCGATGTTCGTGGCCGCCCAGGCCAGCCATGCCGGCCAGGCGACACCGTGGTCACGATGAGCCGCCCCGCGGAACAGATGGAGCTGCTCGCGCTGCTCCCGGGCGACGATCGACCGCAGCTGGCCGAGGGTGCCATGCTCCGCTTCGAGCTGCCCGGGTATCGCCACGAGTACCAGTGGTTTCGGATCACCGAAATCGGCGATGGTGTCATTGGGCCGACCGAGGCTTCACGGCTCCTCGGCCCCGAAGTTGGTGATCTCGCGCCGCAAGAGGGCCCCCGGGTCGTCGTGAGGGCTGTGATCCCCAAGGAGACGTTCGACGCCGACGGAGTCTCCTACGCGTACCACGATGGGATGTACGGACATGCGGAGGTTCGCCTCCGCCGCGAGCCCTTGGTCAACCTACTGCTACCGGGCTGGAGAGGTCGATGAACATCATGCAAGCCGACATGATCGCCGCCCGTTTCGGTCGCCTCCTTGCTCGCCTCTCGGTACGACGGACACATCGGATTCCGTTCGTCCAACAGATGGAGGTGGCCGACTGTGGGGTGGCGTGCCTGGCCATGGTGCTGCGGCACTACGGCAGCCATGTCGAGCTGCGGCAGATCCGCGAACGCCTACGTACCACGACGCACGGCACGAACGCGCGGTCGCTGATCGAGGTTGCACGAAGCTTCGGATTGCGCGGGCGGTGCGTGAGCCTCGAGATGGAGGGTCTCGAGCTGCTGCCCGCTGGCGCAGTGCTGCACTGGGGTTTCTCTCACTTCTTCGTATTCGAGCGTCTGACCCGTGCCGCAATCCACGTGGTCGACCCCGCGATGGGCCGTCGAAGCATTCCCCTGGACCAGGTGCGCCGCTCCTTCACCGGCGTCGCGTTGATCTTCGAACGCGATGACGGCTTCGTCCCCGCGGCCGCGGGCCGCAGTGCGCTGTGGAACTACTTCCGACAGCTCGCGGCTCAACGTAGCCTCATCGCACGGGTGCTGTCGATCTCGGCGGCCCTTCGCGTCTTCGCGCTTGCGCTGCCACTTTTGACCGCGGTGATCGTAGACCGCGTGGTACCTCGCGGGGACTCCCATCTGCTGCTGCTGGTATGCCTGGGACTCGGGACCATGCTGGCGTTCCAGCTGCTGTGCGGTCTCATCCGCGAGCATCTACTACTCCAGCTCCGAACGACCCTGGACCTCAAGCTCACGCTGGGATTCCTCGATCACCTCGTATCCCTGCCCTATGGGTACTTTCAGCGCCGCACGGCGGGCGACCTGATGCTGCGCGTGGGCAGCAACGCGATCATCCGCGAGACCCTCGCATCGACCACGCTGTCGACGCTGCTCGATGGGGCGTTCGCGATCGCATACCTCGGCTTGATATTCGCACTTCACACGGCGCTCGGGGTCGCAACGCTCGCCTTGGGCACGGCGCAGGCGCTGATATTTCTCGTCGGCCGCCGTCGCGTCGTCCAGCTCTCGCGCGAGACAATCGACGCGCGAAGCCGCGTGCAAGGGGAACTCGTGCAGCTGCTCGCCGGCATCGAGACGCTCAAGCTGTGCGGCGCGGAGGCGCGCGCCGTCGATCGCTGGGCCGACTTCTACGTCGACGACATCAACGCGACGCTGCGGCAAGGCCGTTTGGGCGCCGTCCTCGGCGGGATCACGGGCCTCGTTGGCACGATCGCGCCGTTGACGATCCTGGTGCTCGGTGCCGTCGCCGTGGTCCGAGGCGAACTGTCGCTGGGAACCATGCTGGCCGTCAACGCTTTGGCCGGAGGCTTCATGGGGCCACTGCTCTCACTGGTCACTGCCGGATTTGCGGTTCAGCAGTTGAGTGGCCACATCGAGCGCATCGACGACGTGCTGTCCGAGCCGCGCGAGGAGGTGCGACAGCGTCGCTTCACAGCCGCACCAAGAGGTCGGATCGAGATCGATCGCGTCTGGTTTCGCTATGACCCGGAGTCACCCGACGCACTTCGCGAGGTATCACTGACGATCGAAGCGGGCTCGACGGTCGCGATCGTCGGCCGCTCTGGCTCCGGCAAGTCGACGCTCGTTGCCATGCTGCTGGGTCTGCGCAGACCGAGTTCGGGAAGCGTGTCGTGCGACGGCGTCGATCTGCACGACCTCGATCCCGCGAACCGGAAGCTCCTACTGGGCGTGGTGCCTCAGCATCCGTTCATCTTCGGGCGATCGGTCCGAGAGAACATCGCACTGCTGGACGAGCAGGTGTCTCTGGAAGAAGTGATGGAAGCTGCACGAAAGGCCCGGATCCACGACGACATCATGCAGATGCCCATGGGCTACAACACCATCATTGCGGAGGGCGGCGCGTCCTTGTCGGGGGGTCAGCGCCAGCGGATTGCGCTTGCCAGGGCGCTCGTCCACCACCCGCCGATCATCGTGCTCGACGAGGCGACCAGCTCGGTCGACAACGTCGTCGAGCGCGAGATGATGGACAACATGGCGGAGCTCAGCTGTACGCGGATCATCGTGGCGCACCGCCTGAGCACGGTCTCGTTCGCCCAACAGATCGTGGTGCTCGACCGTGGAGAAATCGTCGAGCGGGGGACGCACGAGGAACTCACGGCCCTTGGCGGCATCTACACCGCGCTCGCCGCCGGGCAGGGACGCAATGCGTGAGCGACTGCTCAGGATGGTGCTCGTCGCGGCTGCGGTGGGGCCAGGAAGCTGTGGCTCGAGTCACGCCGATCAAGAGCGCGCCCAAAGCGTGCCCACGACCCGCACCTCACCGCCGGAGGTCCACTCGCACGATCGCGAGCGGCACCCGGGGGTGGCCCTCAGCGCTCGCCACTTCGAGCTGCGAGCGCCCATGTCCTCGAGAATCGCCGGCATACCGGTCGAGCATGGGGACCTCGTGGGCGAAGGTGACGTGCTTGCGATCCTCGACAGCGAGGATGGTCGAGCAGAGCTGGAGGTCGTCCAGGCGGAGCTCCGGGCGCAGCAGCGTGCCGGCGCGTCGGCCCGCGCGGCATGGCGGGTCGCGCGACGTCGGCAAGCGACGCTCGAGAGGCTCCGCGGCGACGGCTACGCCCCGGCGGAGACAGTCGAGAGCGCCGAACTGGCCGTCGAGCACGCCGCCGCAGAGGTGGATGGTCTCGAAGCCGGCATCCAGGGGCTGCGGGCACGGGTCGCCCGATTGCGTGCGGTCGTCGACGAACACCAGCTGCGCTCACCGATGGCCGGTGTCGTCGCCGAGCGTCTCGTCGACGTCGGCGCCTTCGTCGCTCCTGCGACCACGATCCTTCGCGTGGTCTCCGAGCACGCTGATCTCGTGCGCTTCGCCGTCGACCCCGAGGATCGCGGAGCATGGACGCGCGGCCGGAGGGTCGACGTCTGGTCGACCGCGTCCGCCCGCCTCACGGGGGCCGTCGTGCAGTCGACTGCCTCCGAAGTCGATCCAGCGACGAACCTCCTGTTCGTCGACGCCACGGTCGAGGACACCAACACGCTGCCCGTCGGCTTGGCCGTATGGGTGATCCCCGCAGGAGTCGACCCATGACCACGCGAGTCGCCAAAGCCCGATCCCAGGATCACGCGCCAAACGAACACGGCGCGCCAGAAGCCATCCACGTGACGCGGTTCGTCGTACGCACGCCGCTGCTGCCCGTCGACGCATTCGTACGTTGGGGCGGAGATCTGCGGGCCGCGACGACCTGCAGTGAGGCCGGCGCTCTGGAGTCGGCGGTCGAGCACGACCGTAGGCTACTCAGAGATCGCCTCGCCGAGATGTTGACGGACCCGAAGATCCTCGAAGCGATCTACCTGGCCGCCCCCGGGATGATCGATGGCATCGAGCGTTGGCGGCACAGCCCCGAGAGCAAGACCGGCCAGGACGTCGAGCGCTCCTTGGTCCGCTACATGACGCGGATGAGCTGCCGAGCGACCCCGTTCGGCTTGTTCTCGGGGCTATCGCTAGGAAGCATCGGTACCGAAGTACGCGCGGACTTGGGCCCGATTGGTGCAGCCCGTCGTCGCGTCGACTTCGACGCCGACACATTGTACGCGGTCGCAACGGCCTGCTCGGGTGCGCCCGAGTTCTGGCTGCGGGGCCTGCTGTTTCCCAACACATCGCTGGCGCGACGCAACGACACATTTCACTACACCGAATCCTTTCGCACCGATGCCGGCATTTCGTACCGCCTGGTCAGTGTGCCAGTGACGGACGCGCTCTTGCGCGTCCTCGAGCGCGCAGAGCTTGGAGCATCCGCGGCCGAACTCGTGGAGGCGGTCCACGACGCAGAGCCGGATGTCGAGCCATCGGATGTGCACGAATTTCTTCGTGAGCTCGTGGACAACGACCTGCTTCAATCCGAACTCCGACCCTCCGTGACCGGAGTCCGTCCAGCCCTCGCCATGATCGATTCGCTGCGCAAGTGTCAGCACCCCGCAGCGTCGGTGCTGAGCGCAGCCGAGACCAACCTCCGTGCGATGGATGACCGCGATCTCGGAGTTCCGCTGACGGCATACGAAGCGACGGTGGCCGCGTTGCGCGAGCTCCACGGCAACGAGCACAAGCACTGCTTCCACGCGCAGCTGCACAAGCACGGCGATGACCTTCGACTGGACCGCGCGACCATCGATCTCGTCGTGCGCACGGCAGAGACCCTTCTCCAGATGGTGCCGAAACAGGACCAGCTGGGCCCGTTCAAGGAGGCGTTCGTCGAACGTTGGGGCGACGCGGAACGCTGGGTAGCCCTGAGCGACGTGCTCGACGAGGAACGCGGGATCGGGTTCGGCGCGGTCGGGAGGGACGCATCACCGCTGCTCTCGGGGATTCCCATTGCGAACGCGCTCCGAACGAGTGGAGCTGGCTCCTCGGTCGACCCGATGCGGTTGGCGCTGTGGCAGCGCGCCATCGAGCGGGGCGAGCACGAGATCGCGCTCGACCGCAACGAGCTCTGGTCCATGGCAGGTGGGCCGCACTCACCGCCTCCCCAGCGGCGTCAGGCACTGGCCGTTGGCTTCTCGCTGGCCCGGCGGGCGAGCGACGGCGGAGTGGAGGTCGTCTACCACAATGGGGCCGGCCCTTCCGGAGCGCGCGTCCTGGGCCGCTTCGCGCACGGGCACCCCGAGATCGACGCGTTGGTGCGCGACCACATCGCTGCGGAGGAGGCCGAGGACTCCGAGGTGGTGTTCGCCGAGATCGCTCACGTTCCCGAGGGGAAGCTCGCAAACGTGATTGTTCGGCCGGTCTTTCGTCGCTTCGAGATCCCCTGCCTCGGGCGCAGTGGCGTGAGTCCCGAGTACCAGCTGCCGCTCGCCGATCTCGAGGTCTGCGTCGCCGGCAATCGGGTCCACCTTCGTTCACGTAGACTCGGCAAGTTCGTCATCCCACGCCTCACTTCCGCACACAACTACGTCGCCTCCGAGATCTCGGCATACCGCTTCTTGACGGCGCTTCAGTTCCAGGATCTGGGGGTGTCCGCAGCCTGGTCGTGGGGACGCCTGGTCGACGTTGCGAGGTTCCTACCAAGAGTCCGCATCGACACGGTGGTGGTGTCCACTGCGCAATGGCGGATCGATCATGGCGAACTCGTGGATCTTCGGGCAGCCCGATCTCCGGCGGCACGGGTCGCGGCGGCATCCCAGCTCCGGGACGCGCGGCGTCTGCCTCGATACCTGCAGTACGGCATCGGCGATCAACTGAGCGTGCTCGATCTCGAGAGCTCGCTCAGCATCGATGCATTCGCGCATGGCATCTCGAAGATCGGTCCAGTCGCGCTGCACGAGTGGTATCCAGGTCCGGACCACCAGTTCGTGCGGGGGCCCGAAGGGAGGTACGAGGCCGAGTACTTCGTGCCGATCGTTCGGATTCCGCGCGCTCGCCCGAAGCCGACGATCGTGCCCCCCGCGCAACCGTGCCCCCAGACCACGTTCGGACCAGGATCCTCGTGGTTGTACCTCAAGCTCTACGGCGGATTCGCCTCGACGGAGCATGCGCTCGTGACGGAACTGGCTCCCCTGCTCGATGAATACCAGACCAGGGGAGTGATCGAGCGCTGGTTCTTCATTCGGTATGCGGACCCCAGACGGCACATCCGACTGCGCGTGCAAGGTGATCCGCAGGTTCTCCACAGCCGCATCGAGCCCGACCTGCTCGCACGGGTGGATCGTCTGCGGGCGTGCGGGTCGTTCTGGAAGGTAGAGCTCGCGACCTACGATCGCGAAGCGCAGCGCTACGGAGGCGCTGCAGGGATCCACATTGCCGAGCAGATCTTCGGCGTCGACAGTCGTGCATGCGGTCGAGTGCTGCGACTCGTGGGGGGCGATCACGACGCGCGGTGGGGGGTCACACTGTTGGGACTGCACGATATCCTCTGCGCCACAGGGCTCGACCACGAGCGACGGACGCAGCTCTTGGCTCGGGTCTCCGAAGGCCGATTGACGAGCATCGATCCCAGGTCGGTATCGGCCAAGCCGATCGCTCGGCGCTACCGCGAACTTCGCAGCCGCGTCGAACGCTGGCTCGGGCCCGACGTGCCCCCGGCCATCGCGGAGGTCATGGGCGAGCGCGCACGTGCACTCGTCCCGCTGGCCGCCGAGCTTCTCGAGCTGGACCATCGCGCGGGGCTCACGCGGCCGCTCGACACGGTCGTCGGTGACCTGCTCCATATGCACGCCAACCGCATGCTGCGAGCCGACGCAAACATGCAAGAGTGCATTCTCTACGAGTTCCTTCGGCGAACCTACCGCTCGATGGCCGCTCGCGACCGAGTCGACGGAGACACAACTGCGAGAACACCGGATCGGTGAACCCCATGCTGCTCGCGACGCTGAAAGAACTCGGAGCCGAACTCGAAACCACTTGGGCGAGGGTACGTCACCAGGAAACCTTCACATCGATGGCCTATCGGATCCTCGCTTCCGCGAGCCTGCCGCCGTTCTCGTGGCACGAGGTCGAGCGGTACGCGATTCGCACGGGGAACCACTCGGAGTTCGGTGACCTCAATCTGATGGCGTACCGCTCCGAGGAGTTCTGGGTCGAGGTCCTGGTCTGGGGTTCGGGCTCGCCAGACATCCACAGCCACTCCTTCTCCGGGGCGTTCCGTGTCGTCGCGGGTGGCAGCGTGCACGCCGCCTACTCCGTGGACCGGGTCCACTGGTCGTCTCCTCGACTCGTGGTCGGCGAGATCGCCTTTCGCGGACTCTCGGTGCTGCGCGTCGGCGACACCTATCCCATCGAACCCGGCATCGGCTTTCTGCACGGCCTGTACCACTGGCATCATCCTTCGGTCACGGTCGTGGTCCGCACGAAGCGCGACGCGGATCATCCGTATCAATTCGGCCTATCGAATCCGATCGCTTCGCCTCAGATCCTCACGGCCGGTGCCGAGATCGCCGCGGACCCGCAGCTGCGAGGCTTTCGGAGCTTGGCCCGCTTGCGACCGTGGCCAGAGGTCGAGCGCGTGTTGCTCGCGGCCATCGACGAGCTGCCCACGTGGCGCCTATGGGCAGTCTACGTGGAGTTCGGATCGAGGCTGGGCGTCGCGGCGCGGCAGGCGGTGCTCGAGGCGTTGCCGGTGGTCCTGGTCGAGACTCAGACTGCGATTCGGCCGCGCAGTCTCCTGCGCCAGGCCCGGAGCTTGCTTCGCACGGATGCCGCTCGGATCGCCGCCGGGATGAGCCTGCTGGCGCCGAGTCGTGCTCACCTGCTCGTCGCGCTCGAGCAGGCCTTCCCCGGCGAAGACCCGGCGGCCGTGTTCACGCGCGGCGCGGTCGATCTGTTTGGTGCGCTGATGTCAGGGGAGGATGGCGAGTGCCTCGCGGAGGTACTGGTCCGAGATGTGCTTGCGGGTCGCGGCCTCGAAGATTCGCTCGGGACGCTGCGAGAGGCGTTCGCCGACGACTCGATCGCCGATCACGAACAGCACATTCGAGCCTGTCGTGACGTCGTGGTCTCCCATCTGGGGAGGTTTGCGGCACCCACGGCCCACCCACACGCGGCGCCGAAGCAGGTCTCGGGGCCGGAGGGAGCGAGGAGCCCCCCATGAGGGTGCATCCGGCCGGACAGGCAGCGAGCGCGAGGGCGAACACTTCGAGAACGAGAACGACGGGATGGGCGTGACCATGCACGCCGGTGACCGCCTGATGGGTACGCTGCCCGAGGTCGGCGACGTCGAGACCTCGCCGACCTGCCGCAATCTCGACGATCGCTGAGCAGCCGCGGCCGGTTGTCGGCCGCGGCTTTCGCAACGGCGCCGCCTTGCAGTAGGCTCCCGCGACGATGCACTCCGCGTGGTCCGATGCCGATGCG
>WBZX01003447.1_pt1 | contig 9978 bp, 4 predicted proteins | sample 5204211 | NCBI WGS metagenome assembly WBZX01 (sample SAMN12344362, study PRJNA552823) | activated sludge metagenome | biome: Activated sludge suspended growth; feature: Nitrification reactor; material: Wastewater; isolation source: activated sludge from nitrification reactor of wastewater treatment...
GCAGGCGCAGGCGGAGGGCGCGCGCGTCGATTTCGGGGGCGGCGAGGAGATCCTCGGCGCCGTGTGGGCGGCGGCCGCGCGCGTGCGCGATCTCGTGACGATCAAGTCACGGGGCGGGATCCGCTTCGCCCCCGGCGCGGCGGAGCGGGCGCTCCCCGTCGGCGCGTGGATGAACGACGCGCCCGGTTCCGCTCCGCCCGCGCGGCGGGGCGGCGCGCGCTCCGGCGCGTCGGGCGCGAAGCCGCTCGCGGGAGCGCGCGTGCTGGTGGCGGACGACGATCCGGCGGTGGCGTGGTTCCTCGCGGGCGTGCTGCGGGCGGAGGGCGCCACGGTGACGGAGGCGTGCGACGGGGCGGCGGCGCTCCGCAAGGCGATGGAGCAGAGCCCGGATCTGGTGCTCACCGACGTGCTCATGCCGAACCTCGACGGGCTCACGCTCACGGAGATGCTGCGGGCCGATCCGGTGCTCTCCGACGTCGCGGTGGTGCTGCTGTCGTGGAAGGACGATCTGCTCCAGCGCGCGCGCGAGCTCGGCTGCCGGGCCGACGCGTACCTGCGGAAGGACGCGAGCGGCCCCACGGTCGCCGCGCGGGTCCGCGAGCTGCACTACCCCCGCGCGCGCCTCGCGGAGCGCATCGCCGCGGGCGGCGAGGTGCACGGTCGGGTCGACGGCCTCACGATGCGTACACTCTTGCAGCTCGTGTGTACACATCGGCCGGCGTGCGTCGTGGAGGTGCGGGACGCGGCGTACCTGTACGAGATCGCGATCGAGGGCGGCCGGCCTGTGAACGTCACGCGCGCGGCGAAGGACGGCGCCTACGTGACGGGGCCGATCGCGTTCGCGCGGCTGCTCGGCGTGCGCGCCGGGCGGTTCGTCGTCGCGCCGGCGCGCGAGGGGTCGGCCCGGACGGCGACGCTCGCGGGCTCGCTCGACGAGCTGATCCGGCCGCACGTCGCGGCGGCGCGCGGGGCGGCGCGCCTCCTCCAGGGCGCGTCGCTCGCGCAGGTCGCGCGGCTCGGGTTCGACGACGACTGGCTGGCCGGGTACGGCGCGCTCGCGCCGGAGCCGGCCCGCGCGCTCGTGCGACGCCTCGCGGGCGGGGAGGCTCCGCGGAAGGTGCTCGCGTCGGGGGTCGCGACGGCGCGGCTGTTCGAGGAGGTCGTCCGCGACGCCTGCGCGCGCGGCGCGATCAGCGCGATCTCCGGCGCCGGCGGCGAGGATCTCCTCGGGCCGGCGACGCAGTCGGAGATGGATGTCCTGCTCGGAGCGAAGCCGGCCAGCGTCGCGCCGCCGCCCTCCGGTGATCCCGCCGCGGACGAGATCTCGCCCTCGGGGGTGATCGTCGCGCGGGCGGGCGTGCAGGGGGAGGCCGTCGCGCCGGCGCCGGGTCTCCTCGCGAGCGCGGCCGCCGAGGATCTCGTCGCGCGCGGCGCGCCCACGGGCCTCCCGCCGTCGGTGATGACGGACGGGAGCCCCTCGGTCGACGTCGACGTCGAGGCCTCCGTCGCGGCGCCGCCCGCCAACCCTTCGGGGCCGCTGCTCACGCTCGGCTCGCTCACGCCGCCCCCGGCGGCGCCGCGCATCGAGCCCGACGCGCCGCGCGCGCCCGTGATCCGGATCCCGCGCGAGGACGATCGCGTCGCGCGCCGGCCGCACGAGGACGATCGCCCGGCGCGAAAGCCTCACGAGGACGATCGGATCGCGCGGCGTGGATCGAGCGCGGACGACGAGGACGAGAGCCCGGCGCCGCGCCGCTCCAGGAAGAGCGAGGCCCGCACGTCGAAGACGCCGGCCGCGCCGGGCGTGAAGCCGAACAGCCGCGTCGGGCTCTGGGTCATGTGCGCCGTCGCGGGCATCGTCTTCGCGGTGGGCGCGCGGATCTCGCAGGAGCGCCGCTCGGCCGCTCCGGCGGAGCCCCCGGTGAGCGCCCCGGTGGTCGCCGCGCCGCCCAGCGCGACGGCCGCTGCGACCTCGGCGCCGGCCGCGCCGTCCGCCGCCCCGATCATCACGGTGCCCGGCGAGACAGCCGACGATCCGCTCCTCCCGCAGGAGGCGCCGCTCCGCGCGGACGAGAAGATCCCCTCCGGACAGGGGATGCTCGAGGTCATCGTCGGACCGACCGACGAGGTGTCGATCGACGGCAAGCCCACCGTCGCCGGGCCTGTCGTGAAGGCCACGCTCGCGCCGCGCGAGAAGCCTTACGAGATCCGCGTGAAGATGCGCGGCGAGGAGCGCGTCCGCTTCGCGCTCGTGCGGGAAGGCAAGCGCACCCGCGTCCGCATCGCCCCTCCCTGGAACCGCTGACCCCTCGTCCACGCCGATCGTTCGCGCGGATCGCGCGCTTGTACTAAGACGCGACGGATGCTCCGGCGCGCCTCAGAGACAGCCGTCCTCGCGCTCGCGTGCGCGGCCTCGGCGTGCAGCGGAGGGGGCGACGCGCCCTCCGGCGGGGCGTCGACGACGACGACGACGGCGCCCGTGATCGCGGCGTCGGCGGCGCCCTCCGCGCCGCAGCGGCCTCCGCTCGAGATCGCGAGCAACCTGGCCATGTGCGACGTCGAGCACCGGGGCCTCCTCCTCGACGCGGGCGACAAGGGGCTGATCGGGCGCACGGGGTGGGATCTCCAGCCGCCGGCGGGGCTCGCGACGATCGAGCTCGAGGGCGCGACGTGGGCGCGCGTGACGCAGCGGACGCTGCCGCTCACGTTCGTGCTGCCCGAGAGCGCGCGGCTCTTCGTGTCGGCGCGGGCCCTGGGGCGAGCGGTGCGCACGGCCTCGGTGTACCTGGACGATCAGCCGCTGGGGACGCTCACGTTCTCGCGCGCGGAGCCGAAGGTGGTGACGACCGCCACGACGACGCTGCCCGCGGACGCCGGGCTCCACACGGTGACGCTCAAGTTCGGGCGGGCGCGGGACGAGGCGCTCGTCGACATCGACTGGATCCGGATCGGCATCCCGGACGAGAGCACGCTGACCTACGGCGCGCTGACGGGGCGGGATCTGATCGTGCCGAACGCGGCGCTGTCGGGGGTGCCGCACCGCTCCGTGGCGCTGCGCGCGCCGGGGGCGCTCCGGTGCTCGCTGCGGCCGGCGGCGTCGTCGGTGATCCAGACGTCGGTGGGGATGCAGAGCGCGGGGGAGGGCGTCGTGTCGCTCGTCGTGACGCGCGACGGGCAGAAGCCGGACGTCGTCGCGCAGGCGAAGGTGACGGGCGGCGACAAGGCGGAGTGGGCGGATCTGCGCGCGAGCCTCGCGCCTTTCGCCGGGCAGATCGTGACGGTGTCGCTCGTCGCCGAGCACGCCCCCAAGGGAGGGCGCCTCTTGTTCGGCGATCCGCGCATCATCGACTCGGCGGCGGTGCCGGCCCCGGTGCCCGCGGCGCGCGCGGTGATCCTCGTGGTGCTGAACGGCGTGGAGCGGAGCGACCTGCCGCCCTGGTCGACGGCGAGCCCGGACGCCCTCCCGGCCCTCGCGGATCTCGCGCAGAACGCGACGGTGTTCATGGCGCACCGCGCGCCGTCGACGATGATCTCCTCGGTGGCCGCGTCGCTGCTGACGGGGCTCTCGCCGGTGGCGCACACGCTCACGGATCCAGCGATGCGGCTCCCCGAGGGGCAGACGACCCTCGCCGAGGTGGCGCGCGACGCGGCGGTGCGCACCGGGTTCTTCACGGGCGTGCCCTTCACGTTCAAGGCGTTCGGGTTCGCGCAGGGCTGGGAGAAGCTGTTCGAGCACGCGCCGAGCTCCGGCGACGCCGCGACGATGCCGCTCGACACGGCGGCCGCGTGGATCTCGGAGATCGCGAAGGAGGACGCGAACGCGCGGCTCCTCGCGGTGGTCCACTCGCGCGGCGGCCACCCGCCGTGGGAGGTGAGCCAGAAGGAGATCGCGACGCTCCAGCCCACGGACTACTCGGGGCCGATCGAGACCCGCCGCGCGGCGCAGACGATCGCGAAGGCGCGGAAGAAGAAGAACCGCGACGTGCTCTCCCCCGTCGATCGGGATCGCATCCACGGCCTCTCGATGCTCGCGCTCGCCGGTCAGGACAAGGCGCTGGCCGCGCTGATCGCGGCGCTCAAGACGGCTGGCCTGTGGGACTCCACGCTCCTCGTGGTGACCGGGGACGTCGCGTCGGGCGGATCGCTCAGCGCGCTCTACGGGGACGGGCTGCCGCTGTCGGAGCCGCTGCTTTCGCTGCCGCTCTACGTTCACTTCCCGGGCGGCCTGCTCGCGGCGACGCGCGTGTCGGAGCCGACCGAGGTCGTGGACGTGACGCGGACGGCGTTCGCCGCGCTCGGGCTCGATCTCGGCAAGCGGGGCGGCCGCGATCTCGCGCAGGTCGCGTCGGGCCTCTCGCTCGGGCCGACGTCGCCGCAGATCGCGACGCTCGATCAAACCTACTCGGCGCGCTGGGGGAACCTGGTGCTCACGGGGCGCTCGGGCTCACCGCCGTCGCTCTGCGATCTCCAGCTCGATCCGACGTGCGCGGTGAACAGGCGCGAGGCGATGCCGTTCGCGGCGCACGCGCTGTTCCGTCGCGTGGTGGCCGCAGCGGCGGCGGCGCGGCCCGCGACGGAGCAGCGCGAGCTCGCCACGGTCGACGAGGACACGGCGAACCAGCTCAGGGTGTGGGGAGCGATGTCGGATTGAGGGGCTCCGGGGGCCCCTCCCTGAGCGAGCAACGCGAGGGATTTGGGAGGGGCGGGCTCGCGCGCAGCGGCGGAGCCGCGAGCACGAGACCGGGGGTGGGCATTCGCTCGAAATGGAGTGTCCACCCTCGGGCTTTGTGTCGGTCTTCAGGCCTTGTCCGCGTCGGTCTTCAGGTCGTGTCCGCGTGTCGGTCTTCAGGCCTTGTCCGCGTCTGCGTGGCGGCCTTCAGGCCGTGTCGGAGCGGCCTTCGGTCGTGGGGTGCTCCTTCGACTCCGGGGGCTCGTCGCCCTCGTGGTTGTCGTGGGAGTGGTGCGCGAAGCCGCGCGCGGCGCGCCTCGCCTTGAGGAACTCGGCGAACGCCGTCAGCGTGTCGAGATCGCGCGGGCCGAGCGCGTCGGCGATGTCCCGCAAGTTCTTGCGGAGCGTGTCGACGCTCTTGCCGCGACGTTCGGTGCGCGTCTCCTCGCGCGCCGGCTGCGGGGTCGCTTCCTTCTCGCCTTCCTTGGGGGCCGGCTCCGGCACCCACACCGGCCTCGCGACCGGGTTGAGCGCGTGGGCCGAGAGCCACGCCTCCATGAAGATCCGGAGCCGCTCGCTCCGGAACGAGAACCAGCGCTCGCGCTCCGGCCCGTAGGCCATGAGCACGTCCTTGAAGCGGCGGAACGCTCCTTTGCCGTCGATCGCCTGGCTCAATTTGGCCTGGAGATCAGGGTCCTCCACCATCGGGATGAATCGCTCCATCCAGCGGTACTGCTCGCGGGAGCTGACCGGGTCGATCCGCAGGTAGTTGGTGTCGGCGGCGATGCGCGCATGCATCTGCGGATCCGCCACGCCATCGACCACGCGGAGCACGTCCCCCGTGACGAGGTGCAAGTAGGAATGGACCTCCGGCGCGTTGTTTTCGAACGCGTCCTCGAGCGCTTCCCAGTCGATGGGAATGTCGCGCACCGCCGGTCCGGCAGCGGTAGCGTTTTCGTTGTTGGGCATGTCCTCCTCGAAGTCCAAAGCGATGAAGCGCCGGTGGGCTGCCCGGACGCTCTTTTGGTAGGGTACCGTGGGAAGGAGGGAATACGCGACGTTCATGATGGTGGTCCGCCTGGAGTCGAGGGGTGGCGCCACAAACACTCGTCCCCGCCCGTGTTTGCGTGAGCCTCGGTAGCGCCCTTCGTGGGTTCGGAGCCGACAACCGGCGGACGTTCGGGATGATTCCCGGACGAAAGAGGAACCTCGACCCGCTCCGCGCCCCCTCTTTCGCCGGCGGATCCGGCTACGCCGAGCGCGAGCGCTGCACGGCGTCGGCCCAGCGCGCGCGGTGGGTCTCCCGATCTTCGGGCCTCATCTCGACGCGGAAGGTGCGCTCGGCGGCGCTCATCCGCGCGGCCTCGGCGACGCTCTGGAAGAGGCCCGCGCCCACGCCCGCCAGCATCGCCGCGCCGCGCGCCGTCGACTCCAGCTCGTGCGGCCGCTCGATCGCGATCGCCGCTGTGTCGGCCTGGTACTGCATCAGGAGGTCGTTCGCGGCGGCGCCCCCGTCGACGCGCATCTTCGCGAGCGGGCGCCCCAGATCGTCGGACATCGCGCGCAGGAGATCCGTCACCTCGAGCGCGATCCCTTCGAGCGTCGCGCGGGCGATGTGGGCGGCCTTGGTCCCGCGCGTGATCCCGCAGATGACGCCGCGCGCGCCCGGATCCCAGTAGGGCGCGCCGAGCCCGGAGAGCGCCGGCACGAACGCGACCCCCTCGCTCGACGGGACGCTCCGCGCGAGCGCCTCGATCTCCGAGGCGCTCTTGATGATGCCGAGCCCGTCGCGAAGCCACTGCACCGCCGCGCCCGCGACGAAGGCGCTGCCTTCGAGCGCGAACGCCACCTCGGAGCCGACCTTCCACGCGACCGTCGTGAGCAGGCCGAAGCGGCTCACGATCGGGGCGTCCCCGATGTTGGCGAGGACGAAGGCGCCCGTCCCGTAGGTGCACTTCGCGTCGCCGACGCCGAAGCACGCCTGCCCGAAGAGCGCCGCCTGCTGGTCGCCCGCGATCCCCGCGATCGGCACGCCGTCCGGCAGCGGCCCGAACCCGCTCGTGCGCGCCACGATCTCCGCGCTCCCCACGATCGCGGGGAGGACCGCGCGCGGCACGCGGAAGAGCGCCAGCATCTCGTCGTCCCACGCGAGCGTGCCGAGGTTCATCAGCAGCGTGCGCGACGCGTTCGTCACGTCGGTGACGTGCGCGCGCGCGGCCCCGGAGAGGCGCTCGACGAGGTAGCTGTCGATCGTCCCGAACGCGAGATCGCCCCTGTCGGCGCGCGCGCGGGCCCCCGGCACCTCGTCCAGGATCCAGGCGACCTTGGTGCCGCTGAAGTACGGATCCAGCACCAGGCCCGTCGTCTTGCGCACGAGCGCCTCGTGCCCCGCGGCCTTGAGCTTCGCGCACGCGTCGGCGGTGCGCCGGTCCTGCCACACGATCGCGCGGTGCACGGGCTTGCCCGTCGCGCGGTCCCACACGACCGTCGTCTCGCGCTGGTTCGTGATCCCGATCGCGGCGATGCGATCGCCCTTCACGCCGGCCGCTTCGAGCGCGCCCTTCACGGCGATCTGGACGCTCTCCCAGATCTCCTCCGGCTCGTGCTCCACGAGGCCCGGCGCGGGGAAGTGCTGCGCGAACTCTTTCGTGGAGCGGCCGGCGGTGGCGCCGTTCGTGTCCATGACGAGCGCGGTCGTGCCCGTCGTGCCCTGGTCGATGGCGAGGAGGAGTCCCTGTTCCATGGAGCGCCGCGTACCTTTGCCCGCGCGGGGCGGGAAGATCCGAGGCCCGCTGCGCCCCGCTCGCTCGGCCCGCCCGCGACGTCGGCCCCGCCGAGCGCCCGGCGGCGCCGCCCCTTTTGTACCCACTCCGGCCTCGCGCTTTACTTCGGAAAAGGGGCCCGGGTAATCTCCGGGGTCGATGGCCCGCCTGATCCTCCAAACTGCCGAAGGGCAGCAGGCGATCGAGCTACGCCCCGTCAATTCGCTCGGACGGCACCCGAACAACACCATCCAGCTCCTCGACAAGATCGTGTCGAAGGAGCACTGCATCATCGAGCTCCGCAGCGATCACTTCGTCCTGCGCGATCTCGGCAGCCTGAACGGCACGTTCATCAACAACGAGCGCGTCCGCGGCGAGGCCCCGCTCAAGCACAACGACGAGATCGCGCTCGGCTCCACGCGCGGCCGGTTCGAGGATCCCGTCGCGTCGGCGACCGCGGGAGCGCCCGCCGGCTGGAGCCCCAAGCCGCAGCCCGCTCCGAGCACCGCGCCGCTCCCGCCCGTGCAGCCGTCGCCGCTCGCGCGCTCGGGGCAGGGCATGCCGGCCGCGCCGCCGCCGGGCTACCCGCCGCCTCCGCAGGCGCCGGTGCCCGTTCAGGGCGGGTACCCGCAGCCCCCGCAGGCGCCCAACTTCCAGCAGCGCCCGAACGTCGCGCCGCCGCAGATCCCCGTCACGGGCCCTCCGTTCCCGGCGTTCCCGCAGCAGAACGCGCCTCCGTACAACCGGCAGGTCGCGCCGCCCACGTTCGGGCCGGGCGGCACCGGGCCGATGCCTGGGCAGGCGACGCACCCCGCGCGGCCCCCGCAGCACGGCCACACGTACGTCGCGCACGGCACGCGCATCGACGTCCAGGAGCAGGCCCGCCAGATCGGCACGCAGATCGCGGCCGTCGACAAGGGCTTCCAGCCGTTCGAGCGCATCGCGAGCGACCCCGCGCAGCTCCGCGCGGACTACGAGCGCCTCCGCCTCTCGTACGAGCTCTCCCGCGAGATCGCGGCCGAGCGCGACACCACGCGCCTCCTCGACAAGATCCTCACGAGCGTCTTCAAGTTCATCCACGCGGACCGCGGCGTCATCTTCCTCCGCGACGAGCACTCCGGGGAGCTGGTGCCCGGCTCGATGCAGCGCCGCGACGGCACCACGGCGCCGATCAGCGTCTCGTCGACGATCCTGAACCACGTCGTGAAGGAGCGCGCCGCCGTCCTCACGCACGACGCCGCGATGGATTTCGCCGCGTCCAAGGGCAAGAGCATGATCCTGAACCGGATCAGCTCCGCGATCGTCGCGCCGCTCCTCCACAACAACGAGGTGCTCGGCGTCCTCTGGCTCGACTCCGAGACGCTCGCCCAGTTCCAGCCCAAGGACCTCGAGCTCGTCACCGCGATCGCGTCGCAGGCCGCGATGTTCATCGAGGTGAACATCCTCGGAAAGAAGATCGAGGCCGAGCTGCTCACCCGCGAGCGCTTCAGCCGCCTCCTCTCGCCGAACCTCGCCGAGCGCGTGATCAGCGGCGAGCTGGAGGTCACGCCCGGCGGCAAGCGCGTCGAGCAGTGCACCGTCTTCAACAGCGACATCCGCGGCTTCACGGCGATGAGCGAGACCCTGACCCCGGAGCTGCTCGTCGAGATGCTGAACGAGTACTTCGAGAAGATGGTCGAGACGATCTTCAAGTACCGCGGCACGCTCGACAAGTTCATGGGCGACGGGATCATGGCCCTGTGGGGCACGCCCGTCGTCGAGGCGCACGACGCGATCGCGAGCGTGCAGTGCGCGCTGGAGATGGGCGAGACGCTCGGCCTCCTCAACCGCGAGCGCATGCAGCGCGACCAGCCCCCGCTCGCCGTCGGCATCGGCATCCACACGGGCCCCGTCGTCGCCGGCTACATCGGCAGCTCGAAGGCGCTCTCGTACACCGTCATCGGCGACGTCGCGAACACGTCCGCGCGCCTCTGCTCCGTGGCGCTCGCCGGGCAGATCGTGGTGAGCGAGGACACCTACAACAAGCTCGGCGGACGCTTCGAGGTCGAGGAGCTGAAGCCCGCGAAGGTGAAGGGGAAAGAGAAGCCCCTGCGCATCTTCAACGTGCTCCGCGAGCGCGTGTCCCTGGCCGTCCCCGTCCCCGTGGATCTCGGCAGCGCGGCGCAGTAGCGCCGCGTTTTGGTCGCGCGGGAAGGGCTTGCCCTTCCCCCCGCCTGCGGCGGGACCCCCCATCCAACCAGAGTGTCGACCTGGCGGGACCCCCCATCCAACCAGAGCGTCGACCTGGCGGGACCCCCCATCCAACCAGAGCGTCGACCTGGCGCGGCGGGCTCACCATGCTGCGCAAGTCGTCTTCGGGCCCGCACAACCCCGTTCGCGGTGCGAAGCGCCATGGGCTCTGCGCGCCGGGCCGCGCGTAGTATAGCCGCCGTGTGGCTGCGTTCGTCCTGCCCTTCGAGAAGCCCGTCGTCGACCTCGTGGACAAGGTCCGCGAGCTCCGGGCGCTCGCGGCGAAGGACCCTCGCTTCGAGCCCGAGCTGCGGCGCC
>WBZX01003449.1_pt1 | contig 9978 bp, 7 predicted proteins | sample 5204211 | NCBI WGS metagenome assembly WBZX01 (sample SAMN12344362, study PRJNA552823) | activated sludge metagenome | biome: Activated sludge suspended growth; feature: Nitrification reactor; material: Wastewater; isolation source: activated sludge from nitrification reactor of wastewater treatment...
GGCTGGCAGAGTCAGGAGGGCGGCAACACCGTCCAGGATCTCATCGAGAAACAGCTGAAGAAAATTTTCGGCCGCCAGATCCGCATCGAGGGCAGCGGGCGGACCGACTCGGGCGTCCACGCGCACGCGCAGGTGTTTCATTTCGACGCGGCCTGGAAACACGGCGCCGACAAGCTCCGGCTGGCTCTCCAGACCGGGTTGCCGCGCAGCATCCAGCTGAAGACCCTGCGGGCCGTGTCGGCGAAATTCCACGCGCGCTTCGATGCCAAGGGGAAGCGTTACCGCTATCACCTCCATCTCGGCGCGGCGGATCCGTTTGAGGTGAATTACTGCTGGTCGCTCAACCGCGACCTCGACTGGCCGGCGGTGCAGGCCGCGGCGAAGGTGCTGCGCGGCAAGCACGACTTCTGGGCCTTCTCGGGCGAGAACGACCGCACCTACGAGACGACCGTGCGCGACCTGCGCCGGCTGGATGTGAGCAGGAAGGGCCAGCGCGTCACGTTCACGTTCGAGGCCGACGGCTTTATCTACAAGATGGCGCGCAGCCTCACCGGCGCGCTGGTCAATGTCGGCCTCGGCAAGCTCACCCCGGCCGACCTCGCGGCGCTCATCCGGAGCCGGCAGCGCATCCCGATGGTCGTCACGGCGCCGCCGCAGGGGCTGTTCCTGGTGAAGGTGATTTATTGATGACCGCCTAATTCCGTCATTGCGAGAAGCGCAGCGACGAAGCAATCCAGATGGATCGCCACGCCCGGCGGTGCCGGGCTCGCGATGACAGGTTATGGCTTCTGTCCTTCAACAACTCTGGCGCGACCGGCTCGACGTGCTGTTCCCGCGCAGCTGCGTGCATTGCGGCGGGGTGGTGGAGGGCGGCCGGCTGCGGCACCTGTGTCCGGAGTGCGAGCGGCACCTGTTCATCGTCCGGCCCCCGCATTGCACGACCTGCGGGCATCCGTATTTCGGGGAGACGGAGGTCAACCGCCTCTGCCCGCACTGTGAGACGCTGGCGCCGGACTTCGGCGAGGGCAAAACCGCCATCCTGCTGAAGGGGCCGGGGCGGTCGTTGGTCCACGCGCTCAAATACCACCGCAGCCTGCACGTGCTGGCGGATATCACCGTCATCATGGCCGGGGTGCCGGGTTACGCCGACTATCTGCGCGGTGCCGTGCTGGTGCCCGTGCCATTGCACGGGAAAAAGCAACGGAAGCGCCGCTACAACCAGAGCCGCCTGCTGGCGGATTGCGCGATGACGGTCGCGGGCGGGGAGACGCGCGTGGAGGAACTGCTTTGCCGCGTGAAGCATACGGAATCGCAAACGCACTACGACCGGGCCGCGCGCCAGGAGAACCTGAAAAATGCCTTTGCTTTGGCTCCCGGTGCCACCATTACTCCGGCCCAACGTTACGTGCTGGTCGATGATGTTTTTACAACCGGTTCCACCCTCAATGCCTGTGCCACGGTCCTCCGCCGGGGCGGCGCGCGGAACCTCGACGTCGTCACCTTTGGGCACGGCTAAACCATGACACATTTCGCCAAACCACGCCTGCCTTCCGCCAAGGCCGGCACCAGCAAGAAAAAGACCAAGGTCGTCACCGAGGGACTCTGGACCAAGTGTCCGGTCTCGGGTGAGATCGTCTTCAACAAGGATCTGGAGGCCAACCAGATGGTTGTGCCGAAGAGCGGCTACCATTTCCCCATCGGCTGCCGCGAGCGCATCCAGGGCATGGTGGACGCCGGCACCTTCGTGGAGTTCGACGCGCAGGTGAAATCGGCCGACCCGCTGAAGTTCGTGGATTCGGCCGCCTACCCCGACCGCATCAAGCGCTATGAAAAGGAAAGCGGCCTGGCCGAGGCCGTGCTCTGCGGCACCGCGAAGATTGACGGCATCCCGGTGTCGCTCGCGGTGATGGATTTCCGGTTCTGCGGCGGCGCGATGGGCGCGGCGGTGGGCGAGAAAATCACCCGCGCCATCGAGCGCGCGGTGAAGCTGAAGACACCCTGCATCGTCGTCAGCTCCTCCGGCGGCGCGCGCATGCAGGAGGGCATCTTCAGCCTCATGCAGATGGCCAAGACCAGCGCAGCCCTCGGGCGGCTCGCCGAGGCCCGGCTGCTGTTCGTCTCGATCCTCACCTATCCGACCACCGGTGGCGTCACCGCCAGCTTCGCGACCCTGGGCGACATCATCCTCGCCGAGCCGGGCGCGCTCATCGGCTTTGCCGGGGCGCGCGTGATCAAGGAGACCACCAAGCAGACGCTGCCCGCGGGATTCCAGACCGCCGAGTTCCTGCTCAAGCACGGTCTCATCGACCAGATTGTCAGCCGCCTGGAGATGAAGGATCGCCTGACCAGCCTGCTGCAGGCCTTCCATTCCCACCGCTATCGCGCCCACAAGGTGCCGACCGCCGTGCCTTTCCCGGCGGCCGTGGCGGCCGACTGAGTCCAGGTGGGTGGGGCGGAGCGGCCCGCTCCGCCGCCCCGGGCCGGTGTGTCCCCAAGCCTGTCATCCGTGAATAATTTTCCCGACTACGCCGCGGTCACCGAATACCTCTATTCGCTCAAGGCGGGCGGGGTGAAGTTCGGCATCGACCGGATGCGCCGGCTCGCCGCGACCCTCGGCCACCCCGAGCGCAGCTACCCGGTGATCCACATCGCCGGCACGAACGGCAAGGGCTCGGTCGCGGCCATGCTGGATGCCATCCTGCACGCCGCCGGCTGGCGCACCGGGCTCTACACCTCGCCGCATCTGGTGAAGCTCGGCGAACGCGTGCAGGTGGACCGGTGCCTGCTCACCGAGGCCGAAATCATCGCCTACACCAACGAGCTCCGCCCGCTCGCCGCCCAGGCCGCCGCCGACGTGGCCGACGAGCACGCGACCTTTTTCGAGTTCATGACGGCGATGGCGTTCCTGCAGTTCCAGCGCCGGCGGGTGGACCTGGCCATCGTCGAGGTCGGCATGGGCGGTCGGCTGGACGCGACCAACGTCGTGCAGCCCGAGGTCACCGTCATCACCTCCATCGGCCTCGATCACATCGCCGAGCTCGGCGGCACCCTCGGGCAGATCGCTCGCGAGAAGGCCGGCATCATCAAGCCCGGCCGGCCGGTCGTCATCGGCCGACTGCCACCCGAGGCCGAGGTCGTCGTGCGCGAAGTGGCGGCGGCAGCCAAGGCCCCGGTGCACGCGGTGCGCGAGGCCTTCGGCGAGGAAACTGAGCGCTATCCCGTGACCAATCTCGCCGGCGACTACCAGCGCTGGAATGCCGCGACGGCCACGCTCGCGGCGCGGGTATTAGCCTTGGGGTGGAGCGCGGACTCCGGCCGCGCTTGGCCCAACCCGGTCCGAGGCCGGGTTCCACCCACGGAAGCGGACATTGTGCGCGGCCTGCAGCAGGTGAACTGGCCGGGTCGCTGGCAGCGAACGACGCTCGGCGGGCGCCCGCTCATCCTCGATGCCTCGCACAATCCCGAGGGCGCAGCCGTGCTGGAGCAAAACCTGCGGCAACTCATCGCCGCCAGCGGGCGGAAACCGATCATCATTGCCGGCGTCCTCGGCGAGTTCCGCGCCCGGGCCTTGCTCGAGGTGATTTGCCGCCACGCGCAGGAAGTCCACCTGGTCGTGCCGCACCAGGCGCGGGCGAGCAGCATTGCGGATCTGCTCGCACTCGTGCCGCCGGCGCAGCGGGGCATGGTCCGTGGCGGCACGCTGGAGCAGCTCTTCCCCGATGCCCACACCTGCAGCGCGGGCGGACCGGGCGACACGATTGTCGTCACGGGCTCGATCTACCTGCTCGGCGAGGTGCTGGAACGCATCGAGCCCGGCCGCGGCACGGGCGAGGGCAAGCTGCAGGATTTCTGAGCTAAACCATGCAGTCGGGAAATGTGGGAGCGAGCTTGCTCGCGACTTTTGGGGCGAGGTCGCGAGCAAGCTCGCTCCCACAGTCAGGCACCGAAAGGTGAATGGAACCTCGATGGCAATGCAGGGGGGCTCCTATTATCAGACAGCAGGTTATCTGTGGTTGAAGGAGTCCTACTGCATAGTTGGCTGAGCGCACACTGCGCGCTTGTTTCAGGGCGGTTTCTCTCCAAGGGTCACGGGCACCGATGCAATCCCGTCCGTCATTCGCGACCGCCTTCAAGGGCAGGCGCGTGCTCATCACCGGCGGCCTCGGTTTCATCGGCTCGAACCTCGCGCGTGCGCTCGTGGCGCTCGGCGCCCGGGTCACGGTCCTCGACAGCCTCATCCCCGAATACGGCGGCAACCGGCGCAACCTGCACGGGCTTGGCCGCAAGGTGGCCATCAATGTGGCCGATGTGCGCGACCGCCACAGCCTGCCGGAATTCCTGCGCGGCCAGCATTATCTGTTCAACCTCGCCGGGCAGACGAGCCACCTCGACTCGATGACCGATCCCGAGACCGATCTGGAGATCAACTGTCGGGCGCAGCTCACGCTCCTGGAGGCCTGCCGGAAGCACAACCCGGGCATCCGCGTCGTCTTTGCCAGCACCCGCCAGATCTACGGCCGCCCCGATTACCTGCCGGTGGACGAGCGGCACCCGCTGCGCCCGGTGGACGTGAACGGCATCAACAAGCTCGCCGGCGAGGAATACCACCTGCTTTACAGCGCGGTTCACGGCATCCAGAGCACCGTCCTGCGCCTGACCAACACCATCGGCCCGGGCATGCGCGTGAAGGATGCGCGGCAGACCTTCGTGGGCGTCTGGATCCGCCAGATTCTCGAGGGCAAGCCCGTCGAGGTGTGGGGTGGCGAGCAATTGCGCGACTTCACCTACGTGGATGATGCCGCCGAGGCCTTCCTGCTGGCGGCGACCCATCCCAAGGCGGTGGGCGGCGTCTTCAACCTCGGCGGCGTGGGCCGCATCAGCCTGCGCGACCTGGCCAAAACACTGGTCGCCGTCGCCGGGCAGGGGAGTTACGCCGTCAAGGCCTTCCCCGCCGACCGGAAGAAGATTGATATCGGCGACTACTATTCGGACGGCCGGCTCATCGCCAAGCAACTCGGCTGGAAACCGCGCACGACCATCCGGCAGGCGCTGGCCCGGACCGTGGATTATTACCGCAAGGAACTGCCGCACTACCTGTGAGCAAAATACTCCCCGCCGATCCGAAGGCCTCCTATCTCGCCGCCCAGACGGAGATCGATGCCGCCATCCAGCGCGTGCTGCGCAGCGGGCACTACATCCTCGGGCCGGAACTCGAGGCCTTTGAAAGGGAATTCAGCGCGTGGCTCGGCAGCGCGGGCACCGTCGGCGTGGCCAACGGCACCGATGCCATCGAGCTGGCGCTGCACGCCGCCGGCATCGGCCCGGGCGACAAGGTCATCACCGTCGCCAACACCGTCACGGCGACCGTCTCGGCCATCGTGGCCACCGGGGCGAAGCCGGTGTTTGCCGACATCGAGCCCGGCACGATGCTGCTGGATGTCGCCGCGCTCGAGACGATGCTCGCCAAGCTCCGCGACCCAAAGATCAAGGCCGTCGTGCCGGTGCATCTCTACGGCCAGGCGGTGGACATGCCGCACCTGATGGAAGTCGCCGCGCGGCACAACCTGTTCGTCATGGAGGATTGCGCGCAGGCGCACGGCTCGCTGGTCGGCGGCCGGATGGCGGGGACCTGGGGCCAGCTGGCCTCGTTCAGTTTTTACCCGACAAAGAACCTTGGCGCCCTCGGCGATGCCGGCGCCGTGGCCGGGCGGGACCCCGCCTTGCTCGAGAAAGTGCGGCACGTGCGGCAATACGGCTGGCGGAAGCGCTACGTGAGCGATCACCACGGGCGCAACAGCCGGCTCGACGAGTTGCAGGCCGCGATCCTGCGCGTGCACCTCACCCGCCTCGAGGCCGGCAACCGGCGGCGCGACGCCATCGCGCGGCAGTATCTGGCGGCCTTGGCGGATGCCCCGCTCACGCTGCCGGTGGTGGCCGGGGGGCGGACACACACCTGGCACCAGTTTGTCGTGCGCTCCGCGCGGCGCGATGAGTTGCAGGCCCACCTGGCGAAGCAGGACATCGTCTGCGGCGTGCTTTACCCGATGCCGATTCACCGCCAGCCAGCGTATCACGATGCCACGCTCTCGCTGCCGCAGACGGAGCAAGCCTGCGCCGAGGTGCTCTCGCTGCCGCTGCATCCCGGGCTGGGCGACGACGACATCGCGCGGGTGGCGAAGGAAGTGAAGGCGTTCTTTGGGTAGGGCGCGTTATCCCTCGCGCGCCGCGGCGGCCTAAGGATAAGCCGCCCTACCTGCTTGCAACCTTCCGGTCGGCTGCGGTGTCATGACGCTGTGGAAATCCTCTACTGGTCCATCGCCATCCTACTGATCCTCACCGGACTCGTGGGCTCGTTCGTGCCGCTGCTGCCGGGGACGACGCTCATCATGGCGGGTGCGCTGCTGCAGAAATGGCTGTTGCCGGACACGCTCGGGTGGACGGCCGTCGGCTGGATCATCGCCTTCTGGGTCGTTTCGGTGTTGGCGGACATCGGCTGCACGGTGCTGGGGACGAAGTTGTTTGGCGGCGGCAAATGGGGCATGGCCGGGGCCTCGGGCGGGGCGCTGGCCGGCATGTTCTTTTCGCTGCCCGCGCTCGTGCTCGGCAGCATGTTCGGCGCGATCCTGGCGGAGAAATGGCTCGGCAAGCGCACCACCGACGAGTCGCTGCGGGCCGGAGCCGGTGCCGCCGTGGGCTTCCTGCTCTCGACCATCGCCAAACTGGCCTGCGCGCTGGCGATGATCGCGCTCTACGCCGCCTCCGTCTGGAGCGCTCTGCGCGCGGCCGCACCTTGGTAGTCTAATAGACTACCAACGCTCGGGGTGGTCGGGGGCGTTGCCCCAACGGCCCGGGTGCTTGGGGGCGGGCGTCCTACCGGAGCTTGATCAGTTCGGCGGTGGCCGGCACGTCCTTGATGATCTGCGAGGGCAGCGGGCCGACGCCGAGGTAGCGGAGATTGGGCAGGACGGCGGGCAGCTTGCCGGGATAGGCGACCTCGATGAGGCTGCGCACCATCGCGGCGGTGTAGCGCTGCGCGTTCTTCGGCAGGTCGGCGAATTTGCGGACACCGGAGATGTCCTCGGTCCAGCCGGGGTGCCTGGAATAAACGGGTTTCAGTGCGCGGCGGATGGCCTCGTTGCGCGGCACATGGGTGTAACGCTTGCCGGCGGCGTCTTCGTAGGCGGTGCAGATGAGCAGCTCGGTCGCGCCGCTGAGGGCGTCGATTTTGTTGATCATCAGATCCTGGTAACCGCCGTAGCGGAGCACGTCGCCCTTTTCCACGGCGTCATACCAGCCGACCATGCGCTGGCGGCCGGTGCTGGTGCCAAACTCGAGCTGCTTCAGCTTGATCGTCAGAGGGGCGGCATCGTCCATCTGCGTGAGGAAGGTATGCGTGCCGACCTTGGTGTCGTAGGCCTTGGCGACGCCGAAGGTGTGGATGCGCTGCACGGGGATGCCGGCGCTCTCGAAGAATTCGGGGGTGTAGGTGTGCGAGGCCGTGACGTTGGGCGAGTAGCCGTGGCGCTTGTCGAGCCAGTAGGCCTGTCCGAACTCGCCGATGACGGTGCGGCCGGCGGCGAGCTCGCGGAGGATGAGCTCGCGGACTTCGCCGATGTTCTTCGCGAGGGCGGTGCCGGCGGTCCAGTAAACCTCGGTGAGGCGCGGCAGGTTCAGCGTGAAGGGTTTCGCGCCGCGGAACTGGGCGAAATCGAACTCGGACTTCGGGAACACGCCGGCCTCGATGGCCTCGGCGTTGGCGCGGGTCTCGGCGGCGGTGAGCGTGTCGAAGAAGCCCGCGAATCTCTCCGGCGAGACGCGGCAGACGTGCTGGATGGTCCGCAAGGCGCGGTCGGCGCGCTGGGCGAGTTTGCGGGCGAAGTAGTTCGGGCCGGCGAGGAAATCCGAGTAGGTGATCTGGGCCTGGCCCACCTCGTCCCCGTAGGCCGGCGTGATGCCGCGGCCGGTGGAGCCGCGCGGTTCCTCGGCGAGGACGTGGGTGCGGTAGTCCTCCCAGGAGAGGTCGAGCAGGCGGTGCGTGAGGTCGGACACCATGGTGCGCTCGTCGATGACGAGGCGGGAGAGGATGGCGTGGCCCTTTTGTTCGAGCGGTTTCGCCTCCCACCAGAACTTGCGCGGGTCGGCGACGACGCCGCAGCCGATGCAGAGGTGCGGGGCGTCCTGCACCACGACACCGGCGGGCAGGAGGTTGAGCTTCACGCCGCCGGCGGTGTGGCCGGAGTTGGCGCCGCCGTTGACCTTGAGCACCACCGTGACCGCGGCGGCCGTGCCGCGCAGTTCGTCGGCCACTTCCGGGATGAGACGGCCCTTGCCCTCGTCACCAAGGGAGATGCCGACATCGGCGATAAGCTGGCTGGAGAAGGGGAGAAGAGGCATGTGGCGGAAGAATCCAGGATTCAGAATCCAGAAGACGGTAGTCAGAACACGGCCTGTAGAGCAGCAACGCCAAATTGGGCGGCCCCGTGTCATCAGCCAAAATGGCTGGTCTTCGCCTCGAACACGGCCGGTCCGGAGACCGCCAACTCAGCCGCCGTGGCGGGTGGCGACCTCGATCACGTCGTGCGGGGCGGCTTCCTTGGCCCCGGCGGTGGTCACGCGGACGTAGCGCGCCTTCTGGCGGAGTTCGCCAAGGTGCTTCGCGCCGAGATATCCCATGCCGCTCTGGATGCCGCCGATGAGGTTGCCGAGCACGTCGTCCACCGAGCCGGATACTTCCTTGAGGGCCTCAATGCCCTCGGCGGCGACCTTGCGGGCGGTGTCGTTCTTGTCGTGGCCGTAGCGGGCGGCGGAGCCGGCCTTCATCGCGGCGTGCGAGCCCATGCCGCGGTATTGTTTGTAGAGCTTGCCGGAGATTTCCATGATCTCGCCCGGGGCCTCGCGGCAGCCGGCCAGCAGGCCGCCGAGGATGACGGCGTCGGCCAGCGTGAGCGCCTTGACGATGTCGCCGGACTTCGTGATGCCGCCGTCGGCGATGAGGCGGACGCCTTTTTTGGCCGCGCCCAGGCCGGCCACGTGGAGGGCGGTGAGCTGGGGGATGCCGACGCCCGCCACCATGCGGGTCGTGCAGATGGAGCCGGGGCCCTGGCCGATCTTGATGGCGTTGGCTCCGGCGGCGGCGAGGAACTCGACGCCCGCGCCGCTCGTGACGTTGCCGGCGATGATGGGCAGGTCCTTGAACTGGCTGCGGATGAGTTTGACCATGTCGCCGACTCCGGCCGTGTGGCCGTGCGCGGTCGAGACGGCGACGATGTCCACCGCCTCGTGGACGAGTTCGCCGACGTGGTCGAAGATCTTGTCGCGGTCGAGTTCGCCGCCGGGCTTGCGGACCGGGGCAATGGCGGCACCGACGACGAGGCGGAACTGGGAGTCGCGCGCCGGCTTGCGGCGGGACTTGGCCTCGCTGGTGATGCGCTCGATGTCGGAGATGGTGACGAGGCCGCGGAGACGGTCGCGGTCATCCACGACGAGGGCCTTGTGGATGCCGACGTTCTCGGTGAAGAACTTGTCGGCGGCCTTGATGGGGTCGGCGGCCATCTGCTTTTCCGTGACCGTGACGAGCTGCTGGCGGGGCGTCATCACCTCGGCGACCTTGCGGGACTTGTAGCGGTCCTTGACGAGATTGCCCGAGAGGAGGCCGACGAGCTTTCCGGTCCCGTCCACGACGGGAAAGGTGCGGAAATCAAAGCGCTTCTGGTCGATCATCGCGAGGACCTCGCTGACCTGCGCCTCGGGCGCCACAGTGATGGGGTCCTGGATGAGGCCGTGGATGTGGCGCTTCACGCGGGCGACCTCCTTGATCTGGTCCTTGCCCGGCAGGTTGTAGTGGATGAGGCCGAGGCCGCCGTTGGGCGCCATGGCAATCGCCATGCGCGACTCGGTCACGGTGTCCATGTCGGACGAAATGATGGGGATCTGGAGCCGCAGGCCCTCGGCGAGGGTGGTGGCCAGATCGGTGTCCTT
>WBZX01001078.1_pt2 | contig 9975 bp, 8 predicted proteins | sample 5204211 | NCBI WGS metagenome assembly WBZX01 (sample SAMN12344362, study PRJNA552823) | activated sludge metagenome | biome: Activated sludge suspended growth; feature: Nitrification reactor; material: Wastewater; isolation source: activated sludge from nitrification reactor of wastewater treatment...
TGTAGATCGGCACCGCGCGTTCGGGCTCGCCCGAGTCGTTGTAGATGTCGGCCTGCAGCCGCAGCGCCGCCGCGGTGGGCGGGCTGTGGAGCTTCTCGCACTCACCACGGTAGCGCTCGAGCTCGAGCAGCGCGGCGGCCCGGGCCGCCGAGGGATCGCTGCGCGGATCGTCGTCGCCGACGCCCTCGATGAGCAGCTGGGCCACCAACACGCGGATGTCGGAGGCGCGCCCGGGCGCCCCGGGCTTCTCGGCGGCGATCTCCTTGGCGAGCAGCAGTCGATCGGCGGCGTAGGTCGGACCGCACGCGGCCATCCAGCCCACCAACGTCGCGCGCTGCTCGAGCCACGCGCCGCGTGGATCGTAGCTCTCGAGCAGGCGCAGGTCGCCGATCGCCTGCGTCGGACACCGATCGGGCGCGGTGCGGGCCTTGCGAGCATTGGCGCGTCCCAGCAACGCCGTCGGATCGCCGGGCTGCAGCCGCAGCGCCGCGGTGTACTCGCGAATGGCTTCGTCGTGGCGCTCGCGGGTGATGGCCGCCTGTGCTCGCTGCAGGTGGCCCTCGAACTCCTCTTGTCGCCGGGCCGCGACGTCCTCGGGGCGCTCGCCTTCGGTGTCGCCGTCGGTGTCGGAGCTGGGCGGTGGCGGCAGCGTGCCGGTGCCACCGCCGGCGGGCGGGGCCGCGGCGGCCATCGCCGCGAGGCAGCCACCGACCCACACGCCGGCCAAGCCCGCGCACCAGCGCTCGAGCGTGCCGCTCACGAGGCCTTCCCGCGGCGCTTGAGCTTGCGCAGCTTGATACCGAGTTGGTTCATGCGCAGCTGGACCTTGCGACCCGCGGCCGGATCGCCGAGCAGCGCCTCGGCCATGCGCCCGAGGTCGCCGCCATAGTTGTCGTAGAGCCGCTCCATGTACTGTCGCTCGACGTCGCAGCTGACCGCGTTGAGCGAGTCGCCCGGCTGCACGACGACATGCATGCGCAGGCTGCCGTCGTCGGATTCGGTGCCGGCCGCACCGGCCTGGTCCTGCGGCAGCTCCATCGGGCGCAGCAGATCACGCACGACCCGCGGCGGGATCGGCACCACGTCGGGGCGGCTCGCCTGCCCCGGATCGCCGGGCTCGATCACGTCGGCCTGGTCGACGAGCTCGACCATCGTCAGCGTGATGAGGTTCGACAGGAACATCTCGAGCTGGCGGAAGTTGCCGGGCCACGCGAACTCGCGCAGCGCCTTGAACGAGGTCGGGTGCAGCAGCAGGTGCAGTCGTCGCGGGTCGAGCTTCGCCGGCAGCGACCGCGCAATGACGATCGGCATCGGCGCGCCGTCGGTGGGGACCTGCAGGCCGCGCTGCTCGGCGTACTGCAGCACCAGGTCGCGGTTGTAGGGCTCACGCGCCACGCGGATGATGAACGCGTCGAGCAGGGCGCCGAAGTCCTCGCCGCGCTCGCGCAACGCCGGCAACGTCACCGCCGTCGCGGGGTTGAGCCGCATGTACAGGTCCTCGCGGAAGCGTCCGGCGGCGACCATGCTCGCGAGCTTCTCGTTGGTGGCGACCACCAGCTTGATGTCGACCACGCGCTCGTCGACCGAGCCGACCGGCGAGTAGCGGCCGTCCTGCAGCACCACGAGCAGCTGCTTCTGCAGGTCGAGCGAGAGGTTGCCGATCTCGTCGAGCAGGAGCGTGCCGCCATCGGCACGCGCGAGCACGCCCTCGCGCGACGCGGTCGCGCCGGTGTACGCGCCCTTGACCACACCGAACAGGTGCGCGCCCATCAGCTCGTGGGGCAGCGTCGAGAGATCGACGGCAACGAAAGGCCCCGATCGCTGCGACCTGGCGTGGATGAACTCGCGGGCGAGCAGCGTCTTGCCGGTGCCGGTCTCGCCCAACAAGATGATCGGCAGGCGCCCGCGCGCGAGAATCGACAGCCGCCGTCGCAGCGCGAGCATGCGCGTGGTCTGCCCCCAGTAGAACGGCTCGTCGGCAGCCGGTGGGCGCGAGCGTCGCGCGAGGATCCCCTCGACCTGGAGCCGCAGCGAGCGGGCGTCGAGGTACTCGTCGTCGAGCAGGTACGTGTAGTCCTCGGCGTTGAGTCGCTCGGCGTCGGCGTCGAGCGGCAGGTCGTCGCGCGAGGTCATCACGATCACCGGGAGGTCGGGGTGGGTCCGCCGCAGCCGGTCGAGGATGTGCAGGCCCTGCGAGCGCCGCAGGCGCTCCAGGGTGCGGTTGCGATCGCCCTTGGACAGCAGCTCCTGCTTGTCCTCGGGCAGCAGCTGTTCCTCGGGGATGTCGAAGTGGACGTCGAGCAGCACCAAGTCGACGTCCCGGCGACGCGCGAGCGCGTCCTGGGCCTCACGGAAATTGCGGGCCGGCGGCAGGAACTGATGCTCGGGCATGAAGCGCGAGCACAGCTCCCAGTACTTGTTGGTGTCGTCGATGATGAGGATCGAGGACATCGAGCACGCGGCCTCTACGCGAGCGAGCGTACCAGCGCCGCCAGCTGCGTGCGAATGCTGGCCTGCGCGGCGCGAATCTGCGGTCGCGCGGCGGCGATGTCGTCGCGCGCGTCGGCCTCGAACGCGCGCTGCAGGCCTCTTAGTCCATCGATCGCCGTCGCGACCGCCATCAGCGCTGCCGGCCACGGCCGCGGCCAGTCCGCCGCGAGCCGATCGAACAGCGCCCACGCGGACTCGTCACCGGATGCAGCGGCGCGGGTCGCCATCAGATCGCAGCGCAGCGCCTCGAAGGTGGTGTCATCGAGCGGGCCGGCCCAGGCCTGCTCGGGCAGGTTGATGCTGCGCCACGCGACGTACTTGCCGAGGTCGTGCTTGAGCGCGGCCGCGAGCTCGCGCAACGCCTCGTGATCGGGGTCGGACATCATCGGATCGCGTGACCGCCCCCGCGCCTTTCAGGCCGGCGAGTAGCGAGTCGCGCGCGCGCGGCCCGAGCTGGTGACCTTGCCGGCCTTCTTCATCCACGTGAGGTAGCCGCGCAGCTCCTCGGTGTCGACGTCGAGCTTCTTCGAGAGCTGGCCGATGGTCAGCGAGTCGTGCTCGAGCGCGGCGAGAATCTCGCGGAAGACCCGCTCCTCGCGGCTCTCCTCCCACTGCGCGCTGCGGCTCGGCCCGGTGGGCGGAGCGGCGACCCTTCGACGGGCGCCCGCCTCCGCACGTGCACGCGGCTGATACCCGGCCTGCTGCAGCGCGAGCCCGAGGTCGCGCAGGGTCAGTGCGCGCACGGCTTCGCCAGCGTCACTCTCCAACAGCTCGCGCAGCGTCGTGGACGGCGGCATCTGGGCGAGGGTGTTCATTGCGGCCCGCGAGAGGCTCGCGCGCAACGCCGACTCGAAGAGTTGGGCGATCTCCGTCATTGGAAAACAGTCGCGCGCCGCCTACCACGGTCTTTGCCGCGCGCGTCGGTCCGACTATGCCACCGAGACGGGGTCACGTCCACCATCGATGGCGCGTTCACCCCGCGACCCGAGGTCGCACCGGCAATGGCGGGGATCATTCGCAGGCGAGCGGGGCCAACTCGACCGTGTCGGAAGCACACGGCTGGCAGCAATCATCGCATTCCCCACGACCATCGAGACCGATCCCCCATTGACGATCGCCGGCCTGCGCGCCGAAGCACAGCAGCTCGCCATCGAGACACTCGACGGACTCATAGGACGGCTCGTGCGGCGCCACGCTCGTGAACACCGCGTCGGGACCGGGCCATAGCCAGTCGCGGTCCATCGAGAACACCCGCCATTGGATGGCGAGGCCATCGTCGCAGGCATCTTCGAGGGTCCAGGTCTGGACCGAACCGGCGAAGCACACCATCGGGTCCTCGTCGGATCCATTGACACAGTCGGGCGTGCCGTCGCACAGCTGTCCGATGGGGATGCAGTCCCCGGTGCCACACACCGCGACGAAGCCCTCGGCGCAGCTGCACGCGGTGCCGTCGCAGAAGGCGTTGAGGCCGCAGGTGGTGTCGCACGGCGACAGGCCGTCGACCGGCTGGCAGCCATGCAGCGCGTCGGGATTGCCGACGTAGTTGGGGTCGCAGAAGCAATCGCCGGCGTTGCAGTAGGCGTGCTCCGAGCAGTTCCGGGCCGCGCAAGCCGAGGGCACCGGATCATCGGTGGGGATGTCGACGAAGCAAGCCGTTGCGGCGGACACCGCCAGTGCGAGCGCCGCTGCAGGCCGCGAGGTGCCCCGGATCGAACGCGTCATCGTCGGGCGGTAGCGTAGCGCATCGCGCCGCCGGTGCACGCGCTCGGCTGCAGGGGCGCGCTCGGCCGGCTGGACCGGCTCGCGGCAGCCGCCGGCGGTGGTGGTATGACGTCTGGCGCAATGGCCGACGAGGCACTGCTCGCGCGCGACCTCGCGTCACTCTGGCACCCCGCCAGTCACTTCGACGATCACGCGCTGCTGCCCCCGGTGCCGATCGCCAGCGCCCACGGGCCTTGGCTGGTGACCACCGCCGGCGCGCGGATCCTCGACGCGATCGCATCGTGGTGGACGTGTGTACACGGTCACTGCGAGCCCGCGATCGTCGAGGCCATCGCCGCCCAGGCCCGCACGCTCGACCACGTGATGTTCGCGGGCTTCACCCACGCGCCCGCGGTCGCGCTCGCCGAACGGCTGCTCGCGCTCGCCGGTCCGCCGCTGTCGCGGGTGTTCTTCGCCGACTCGGGTGCCGATGCGATCGAGATCGCGGTGAAGCTGAGCCTGCAGCACCATCGCCAGGCCGGCGCACCGGCGCGTCGCCGTGTCGCCGCGCTCGCCCACGGCTACCACGGCGAGACCCTCGGTGCGCTGGCGCTGTGCGGCAACGAACCCTACCGGGCACCGTTCGCCGGGCTGCTGCACGACGCATTGTTCCTGCCCACGCCCGAGATTTCCCAGCATCGCCACGGCGATCTGCTCACCGACGCCGGCGCCGACGATGCCGCCTGCGAGCAGGCCATCGCGCTGCTCGAACGGCACGCCGACGAGCTGGCGGCGCTGGTGGTGGAGCCGTTGGTGCAGTGCGCCGGGCGCATGCGCATGACCGGCAGCGGCTTCCTACGCCGGATCGCGGACGCGGCCCAGTCGCTCGGCATCCACCTCGTCACCGACGAGATTGCAGTCGGGCTGGGCCGCAGCGGCCGCGCCCTTGCGGGGCACTGGTGCGGACTTCGACCCGACATGGTCTGCGTGGGCAAGGGCCTGTCCGGCGGCGCGCTGCCGCTGTCGGCGGTATTGGTGGCGGCGCCCATCGAAGCCGCGTTCCACGGCGCGCCCGATCGCGCGTTCGCCCACAGCCATACCTTCTGTGGCAACCCCATCGCCACCGCCGCGGCGTGTGCCAGCGTGGAGCTGCTGCGCGCGCGCTCGGGCGCGCAGCTCGAGACCACCATCGCCGCGCTCGACGACGCCCGCGCCGAGGTCGCGGCGGCGTGTCGCGCCGTGCAGGCCAGCCGCCAAGTCGGCACCATCGTGGCCTTCGACCTCGCGCCCCATACCCGCGCGGCACCGGACGGCCGCACCAGCCTATCGATCCGGCGCGCCGCGCTGCGCCACGGCTTGTTGCTGCGCCCGCTGGGTGACACTCTCTACTGGATGCCGCCGCTGTGGATCGATCGCGAGGCCGTCGCGCACCTCACCGCGGGCACGATCGCATCGATCCACGAGGTGCTCGGCGGATGAGAGCGCTACGCACCTGGCCGCTGGTGGCGCTGTCGGGCTGCCAGCCGTTCCCGCTCGACCCCATTTCGCTCGACGTGTCGAGCAACTGCGCCGAGGCCGAGGTCATCGTGCGGCGCGAGCAGCTGCACTCGGCCTACGACTGGCACACGGTGGTGGCCGCCGCCGCCGATGCGCCGGGAGTCCCGGGCGCGTGGCTGCTCGTGATCGGACAGCCGCCCGGGGGGCTCGACCAGCTCGAGCTGGTCCACCTCGACGACGACGGCGTCGTCGATCATCGGGTGCCGCAGGGGGTCTCGCCCGGGTTCGCCGACGAGTTCGAACTCATCCCCGGCGCCGAACCCGGTGAGGCGTGGTTGTCCCAGCGCAGCCCCGGCATCCACTACGTCGGGCACTACGACGCGCGCGAGCCGTATCCGCAGCTGGCGAGCTCATCCAACCTCGCGACGCTGGCAGTGCCGTGCGACGCCGACGGTGACGGCGACTACGAGTCCTGCGACGCCTCGGCGTGGTTTCAGGCGCTGGTCTTCATGGCCGACCCCGCACCGCAGCCCTACGTCATCACGTTCCCGCCGAGCAGCGTCGACTTCAGCATCGAGATTGTGCCGACTCGCCTCGACCTCTCCTTGTCGCCGACGTATCCCCTCGATCCCGATCGTACGCTCGACTTCGCGCCGCAATGCGACGAGGGTCTGCCGCCGGAGGAGATCGAAGCCTGCCAGGCCGCCTTCGCCGGTCGGCACTATCCGAGCCTGGCGCCGATGGGCCTGCTCCGCGACGCGCGGTCGAGCTTCAGCTCGTTGGTGATGTACCGCGAGACCGCGCAGGACGATGGCCCGGTCACCACCGCCGACGTGCCGCTCTTCACCTTCGCCATCGGTGGCCTCGATCGGCCCGCGGGGCTGCTGCGGGTCGACCCCACGCTGCCGACGCCGCGCGCCGATGCGTTCGGCGCACTCGCGATCGATCACAACGCGACCTACTTCGCATACGCAGCCAGCGACGGCGAGCCGGTGCTGGTGCGCGCACCGCATGCGGGTCTCGAGTTCGTCGAGCTGGGCCGCACGCTCGGGCTCGAGGGCGAGGTGACGCTGCTGCAACTCGACGCTGACATTGCGATCGGGCGCATCGTCGACGGCGCGTGGGAGGTGCTGAAGCTGTTCCCGGATTCCCCAGCCCAGTCGCGCACGACCAGCTGGCGCGGCGAGGCCGACGTGATCGCTGTGGATCCCGCCGGCCCCGGTAGCTTCGTCGTGTACGACGCGGACGGCGAAGCGACGCTGGTCCAGGTCCGTTGCGCCGCACCGTCTTCGCCGTAGCGAACTTACTTGCGCACGAGCGTGGTGGTGTCGCTCGGCGGGAACAGGTTCTCCTTGGGGATGGCGACCTTCTCGCCACCGTCCTTGCCCCACATCAGCTGCAGCCCGCGCTCGCCGGCGGCGGCCTGGAAGTACAGCAGATCGAGCTTGTACTCGCCGGGCTCGATGCTGAGCGTCTCGCACTTGAGGGTGGTGTCGTGCACGCCGTCGTCGTCGACGACGAGACCGTCGTCGAGGTAGAGCTGCGCGCCGTCACCGGCGTTGAGGCACAGATCGTAGGTGCCGGCCTCGGTGACGTTGAGCGAGCCCTGGAAGTGCAGCGCGAACCACTCGCTGACCTTGCCGGCAGGACCCACGAATGCGCCCTTGAACTCGCCCGCCGGCACGTCGAGGTTGTCGACCGCGAAGGTGGCGAACGGCGCCCCCAGATCATCGAACGCCGGCAGTTCGGTGACCGGCTTGCTGATCGCGTAGACGTTGGCGACCAGGCCCAGGTTGACATCGGTGCGCGCGGCCCCGAAGCCACCCTCGACCGGCAGCGCGTGGAACGGCGCGGTCGACTTGAGCAGCACGGGAGTGCGCTTGGTGCGGCCGGGTTGGAGCCCGAGGCGCTGCGACAGCACCATCGGGCCCGACGCCCCCTCACGCACGCGCACGAGCATGTGGCCCTCGCCGACCTCGAGCACCTCCTGCGCCTTGCCACCGATGAGCACGCGGGTGTTGCCCTTCTTACCGAAGCCGGAGCCGAACACCTCGATGACGCTGCCGGCGGGAGCGTTGGTGGGCAGGAAGCCGTCGAACGCCAGCACCTCGGTGGGCGGCACGGTCGGGCGCGGCTTGGGCTTGGTGCCACCGGGGACCGGCGGCTTGCGGGCCGAGAGCGCCTTGCCCTTGCGGGTCGGCGCGCCGCTCGTCGACGTCATCGTACGCGGCTTCGGACGGCTGGTATCGCCACTGTCAGACTGACCACCGGCATCACCACCAGCGGCGCCGTCGTGCTTCACCTCGCTGTAGTAGCCGTCGTAGTTGCCAGCGTCGGGGTTGGTGCTGGCTGCGTTCTTGGACGTGCAGGCGACCAGCGCAGTGAGGGTCACGATCGCGAGGCGCGGGAGACGAGTCATGGTGAAAATGCGTCCTTGCCGCCCGGAAGGGTGGCGCGCCGGTGTGGACGCGCCCTCGTGGAGTGGGATTCAGGCGACCTCGAGGCGACGCGAGGGGCCATGTGTGGCGCACGAGTGCTCGCGCGCCGCCGCGGAATGATGGGACATCCGACCGCCGGTTCGCAAGTGCGAGCGCCTTGGCGCGAAAGCAGCGAGGCGTGGCGTCACGTAGGTGGCGGGGCGAACGGCCACGCGCCCGCACGCGCGAGGGGATCACTGGGTCTGCGCACGGGCGCGCACGCGGACCTTGCTCCCGCGGACCTCGACCTCGAAGCGCAGCGCCCGAGCGCCGTGCTGCTCCGCGAGCTTGGGCGCCTCGCGGTTGAGCTTGCGAAGGAAGGCCTGGAACGTGAGCCCGTCGGTGGACTCACCCATCGATTGCTTGGCAGCGACGAGCCGATCGAACACGTCGCGCGCGTGCTCGGGGTCGATGAGCGGCGCGCCGGTGGTGATGCTCGCGGCCGCGGCCGCCGCGAGCGGAGCCGTCGCGGCCTCGCCCACGGAGTTCGGCGTGTCGGGCTTGTCGGCGCCGCGTTGTGCCGCGCGCAGCACGTCGCGTCGAAACACACCGCGCTCCATCTGATCGAGGATGCGGGTCCAGTACTGCGCGTACGAGATGTAGCGCGCCCGCAGACCGCCGAGTCGGAACCGCAGCGCCGTCGAGCTGATGTGCACGCCCTCGAGCCCGCGGATCTTGCGATCGAGGCGCTCGCGCGGACGCGACGGTGGCACGCGCTCGATGCCGAGGAAGTACTTGTCGTAGAGCACGCGAAGCGCCTCGATGTCGGTCTCGAGCTCGTCGAGCATCGACACCGGATCGGGCGTCGGCGCCTGCGGCTTGCGCGTCGAACTCAAGGCGCCGATGCTAGCGCGATCCGAGCGGTGCGACCACGCCGCGCTGGGCGGGCGGACGACGCCGACGGGCCATTGGCGCCAGCCCTCGCGGCACGACGGCGGGGCGCGCGATCGCACCCTCGGCCCGGCCCGGCCTGCTATGCTGGGCCGCGATGGGCAACCTCTGGGCCTTCATCCTGCTCATCGGGCCGCTGATCTTCGTCCACGAGCTGGGCCACCTGCTGGCCGCCAAGCTGGTCGACGTGAAGGTCATCCGCTTCTCGATCGGCTTCGGCCCCGCGCTGCTCCGGGTTCGCTTCGGCGAGACCGAGTACTGCCTGGCACCGATCCCCCTGGGCGGCTACGTGTCGATGCTCGGGCAAGGCGGCGCCGACGACATCCCCGCCGCCGATCAGGACCGCGCCCTGTCGAACAAGCCACTGTGGGCCCGCTACCTCGTGCTCGGGGCTGGGCCGCTGGCGAACCTGCTGCTGCCGATCCTCGTCTATTTCTTCTTCTTCCTGCAGCACACCACGCTGACGCCGGCGGTGATCGGCACCGTGCTGCACGGCTCCGCGGCCGACCAGGCCGGCCTCGTGCAGGGCGACCGCATCGTCGCCATCGACGGCCACGACATCCGCTCGTGGAAGGAGATGACCAAGACGGTCTCGGAGGCGCCGGGCGTCGATCTCGAGATCCAGGTGGAGCGTGACGGCAAGCGGCTCGATCGTACGATCACGCCGACCAAGAAGATGAACCGCAACGCCCTGGGCGTCGCGACGCCGGTCGGGCGCCTGGGCGTGATGACCGGGTTCTATGCGCCGCAGATCGGCATCATCGACGTGCAGTCGCCGGCCTACCTCGAGGGCTTGCGAACTGGCGACACCATCACCTCGATCAACGGCGAGCCGGTGCGCACGGTCGAGGAGCTGCAGCGGATGCTGGAGGGCACCGGCGGTGCGCTGGTGCGGCTGACATTCCTGCGCGCGACGCCG
>WBZX01003451.1_pt1 | contig 9975 bp, 8 predicted proteins | sample 5204211 | NCBI WGS metagenome assembly WBZX01 (sample SAMN12344362, study PRJNA552823) | activated sludge metagenome | biome: Activated sludge suspended growth; feature: Nitrification reactor; material: Wastewater; isolation source: activated sludge from nitrification reactor of wastewater treatment...
TCGTCTTCGAGTGCACCGGCCTGTTCACCGAGAAGGCGAAGGCGGAGGTCCACATCAAGGGCGGCGCGAAGAAGGTCCTCATCTCGGCGCCCGCGAAGGGCCACGATCTCACCATCGTGATGGGCGTGAACGACGACAAGTACGACGCGTCGAAGCACCACGTCCTCTCGAACGGCTCCTGCACGACGAACTGCCTCGCGCCGATCGCGAAGGTGATGCTCGACAACTTCGGCGTGGTCCACGGCCTGATGACGACCGTGCACGCGTACACCAACGATCAGCACATCCTCGATCTGCCGCACCGCAAGGGCGATCTGCGCCGCGCGCGCGCCGCCGCCGTGAACATGATCCCGTCGTCGACGGGCGCGGCCAAGGCGCTCGCCGAGGTCATCCCGGAGCTCAAGGGCAAGTTCGACGGCCAGGCGATCCGCGTCCCGACCGTGGACGTGTCCGTCGTCGATCTCACGCTCCAGACGGAGCGTCCGGCCTCCAAGGCCGCGATCCACGCGGCGATGAAGAAGGCCGCCACCGAGGGTCCGATGAAGGACGTCTTCGACTACACGGAGACGGAGCTCGTCTCGAGCGACTACATCGGCAACCCGGCGTCCTCGACGTTCGACGCGACGATGACCCAGGTCCTCGGCGAGAACTTCGTGAAGATCTTCGCCTGGTACGACAACGAGTGGGGGTTCTCGAACCGCATGCTCGATCTCGCCCAGCTCGTCGTGAAGAAGGGCATGTCGGCGGCGTAGGCGCGCGCTGCGCGACGGGCGCCACGCCCTGCACTGGACCGTCTTTTCACCACGGAGACACGGAGACACGGAGGTCGCACGGAGGATTTTTTGTTCGTGAAGAATGAAAGCCCTCCGGAAGATCTCCGTGCTTTTTGTGGCTCCGTGGCGAACGACGGATCGTTTTCGTCACCTCTTGCCACGGAGCAATCGTCATGAAATTGACCGGCATCCGCTCGATCGAAGACCTCGCGTACCCCACGGGGCCGAAGCCCGAGAAGCCGAGCGAGGGCAACGCGCTCACCGGCAAGCGCGTGTTCATCCGCGTCGACTACAACGTCCCGCTCGACAAGAAGACGGGCGCGATCACGGACGACGCGCGCATCCGCGAGTCGCTCCCGACGATCGCGTACGCCGTCGCGTCGGGCGCGAAGGTGATCCTCGCCTCGCACATGGGGCGCCCCAAGCCCGGCAAGCGCGAGGGCCTCTCGCTCGAGGTGGTCGGCGATCGCCTCGCGGAGCTCCTCAAGTGCGAGGTGCTCCTCCCCGAGGACTGCGTCGGCGACGCCCCCGCGAAGGTCATCCACGATCTCCGCGCCGGCCAGCTCTGCCTGCTCGAGAACCTCCGCTTCCACGAGGAGGAGGAGAAGGACGACGAGGCGTTCGCGAAGCAGCTCGCGGAGCTCACGGACGTGTACGTGGACGACGCCTTCGGCGCGGCCCACAGGGCCCACGCGTCGGTGCACGCGCTGCCCAAGATGATCCGCGATCGCGGCGCCGGCTTCCTGATGCTGAAGGAGCTCCGCTCGCTCGCGAAGCTCGTCGACAACCCGCAGAAGCCGTACGTCGCGGTGCTCGGCGGCGCGAAGGTCTCCGACAAGATCGACGTCGTCGAGGCGCTCCTCCAGGTCGTCGACACGCTCTGCATCGGCGGCGCGATGGCCAACACGTTCCTCGCCGCGCAGGGCAAGAACATGCAGAAGAGCCGCATCGAGGAGGACAAGCTCCCGCTCGCGCGCACCATCCTCGACAAGGCGGCCGCGAAGCGCGTCGAGATCGCCCTCCCGACGGACGTGATCGTGGCGGCGGGCCTCGACGCGACCGAGGGCCAGGCCGTGAGCGCGGACGCCGTCCCCGCGGGGATGATGGCGCTCGACATCGGGCCGAAGTCCGTCGAGGCGTTCGGCCGCAAGATCGCGATGGCGAAGACGGTGTTCTGGAACGGCCCGATGGGCCTCTTCGAGACGGCCGCCTTCTCCAAGGGCACGTTCGACATCGCGCGCGTGATGAGCGGCGTCTCCGGCTTCACGGTCGTCGGCGGCGGCGACAGCGCGTCCGCGGTGAAGAAGGCGGGCGAGGCGATCGCGAAGGGCTTCAAGCACATCTCGACGGGCGGCGGCGCGTCGCTGGAGCTCATCGAGGGCAAGAAGCTCCCGGGCGTGGAAGCGCTTCGAACCAACCAGCCGGCCGAGTGAGCGGGGCATCGCCATGGCACGCACACCGCTGATCGCAGGCAACTGGAAGATGAACGCGGGCGGCGCGGATGCGTGCGTCCTCGCCGCCGACGTCGCGCGGCTCACGGCCCGCCTCGGCGGCGTCGACGTGCTCGTGGCCCCGCCTTTCACGGCCCTCGCGGCCGTCGCGCACGAGCTCTCGAACGCGCCCCGCCCCGTCCACCTCGCCGCCCAGAACATGCACTTCGAGGCCTCCGGCGCGTTCACCGGCGAGGTCAGCGCGGCGATGCTCAAGGAGTCCGGGGCGACGTGGGTCATCCTCGGGCACAGCGAGCGCCGCCACATCTTCGGCGAGACGGACATGCACGTCGCGAAGAAGGTCGTCACCGCGATGCGGGAGGGCCTCCGCCCGATCGCCTGCGTCGGCGAGACGCTCGAGGAGCGCGAGGCCGGCCAGACGCTCGCCGTCGTCGAGCGCCAGGTCCTCGCCTTCCGCGGCGCCCTCGCGGAGGATCCGGGCTTCGGCGTGATCGCGTACGAGCCCGTGTGGGCCATCGGCACAGGCAAGGTGGCCCGCCCCGAGGACGCGCAGGAGGTCCACGCGGCCATCCGCAAGCTCCTCGCGGCGGCGTCCGACGAGCTCGCCGACGTGACCCGTATTCTCTACGGCGGCAGCGTGAAGGCGGACAACGCGGCGGGCCTCCTCGGCCAGCCGGACATCGACGGCGCGCTCGTGGGCGGCGCCGCCCTGGACGCGGCCGGCTTCGCGAAAATCGCCGAGGCTGGAGAGCAAGTGGCGCGCGCTCGAAAAGCAGAGTAGAGGCTGGCTTCCGCGCCATGCTTCAGACCCTCCTCAGCATCATCCACGTCACGGTGTGCATCTTCCTGATCCTCGTGGTGCTCCTCCAGCAGGGGCGCGGCGGTGGCATGGGCTCGGCGTTCGGCGGCGCGACGGCGCAGGTCTTCGGCGGCCGGGGCGCGGGCAACTTCCTCACGCGCCTCACCGGCATCTGCGCCGCGATCTTCATGCTCACCAGCATCGGCCTCGCGTACCTGTCCTCCGCCGGTGACCGCGAGCTGAAGGCGTTCGAGAAGCAGCAGTCCCAGCAGCAGAAGTGATCGCGCGCTCCGCGCGCTGTTCTCTCTCGATGGGGCCGCGAGCGGCCCCAGACCCCGCGCTCCGCGATGCTCGCTCCGCGCAACGACGCACCCCTCGCCCCTCCGGGTTCGTCGCCCGCGGGCGCGACGTCGGGGGATGCGACGCCGGAGGCGGCTCGCCGTGACGACGAGAGCTCCCCGCTTGGCGCACCGCCGGGATCTCCAGATCGCCTTGATTCGAAGCGTTTCCTGACGAGAGCGCAGCTCGGCGGCCTCGTGGCGCTCCGCGCGGCGGTGTCCGCGGCGGTGCTTCTCGCGGGCTTCCGGGCGGTGAGCGACGACGACTACGCGCGCGTCGTGATCGCGCAGGCGTGGGCGCGCGCGCCGAAGCTGGATCCGAGCGGGACGAGCTGGCTCCCCTTCCCTTTCTGGCTGAACGGGGCCGCGATGCTCGCCTTCGGGCGGAGCCTCTTCGTCGCGCAGGCCGTCGCGTTCGTCCTCGGGATCGCGGCGACGCTGCTCGTCGCGCTCGGGGCGCTGCGGGTGACCCTGGATCGGCGCGCGGCGTTCGTGGCGGCGGCGTTCGCGACGCTCGTGGGCTGGTCGGCGTGGCTCGGCGTCGCGACGGTGCCGGAGTGCCTGACGGCGGCGCTCACGTTCTTCGCGGCGTCGTCGCTCACCACGCGATCGCCGCGCGCGCGCGCTCTCGGTGCGCTCGCGCTCCTCGCGGCCACGCTGTCGCGGTACGAGCCGTGGCCCGTCGCGATCGCGTTCGCCGCGTGGAACCTGATCGATCGGGTGGGCTGGCCGCTTCGGGGCGCGGCGGAGGCTCGCGGGGCCACGGCGGACGTCGCTGCGTCGCGCGCGACCGATCAGGGGTCCAACGAGGACGCGCCCTCCCTCGCGCGCCGTACGAAAAAGGCGCGCAACGTCGAGGACGTGGTCCCCTCAGCGACGGACTCCGCTCCGCGAGGCTTAGCTCCGCCTCCGCTGAGCGGACCACGTCCTCCCAGTGGCTCTCCGCGCGGCGCGGCGTACGAAGAAGCCGCGCCCCCCCTGCCGCTTGCGGTCGCGATCTCGGCGCTCGCGGTGGCGGGGCCTGTCGCGTGGGTGGTGTGGAATCGGTTCGCGCACGGGGAGGCGTTGCACTTCGTCGCGCGGGTGACGGCGTACCGGCGGGCGCTCGGCGAGGGCGCGAACGAGAGCGTGCTGGCGCGGCTCGGGGCGTATCCGGTGGCGCTCGCGCGGGAGATGCCGGAGGTGGCTGTGCCGTTCGCGATCGCGGCGGCGATGGCGATGGTGCCGCGGTGGCGGGCGGCGATCCTGGCTGGGCTGCGGCGGAGCGCGGCGCCGCTCGGGCTCGCCGCGGCGCAGGTGGCGCTGCTGGCGACGGCGCTCGTGAAGGACGGGGCGCCCACCCACCACCCGGAGCGTGCGGTTTTGTTTCCGGCGCTGGCGATGGCCGTCTTCGTGGCGGACATCGCTGTTGCCGAGGGGACGACGTCCTCGACGTTGCGCGCCTTCTTCGTACGGCGCGCGCAAGCAATCGCTGTCGCGACGGGCGCGGTGCTGTTCGGGCGCGCTGTGATCACGCCGGCCCTCGATCGAAGCTGGTTCGCGCACAGGGAGAGCGAGGTCGCGGTGGGGGAGATGGTCGCGGCGAAGACGCCTGCCGAGGCGCGCGTCCTCGTGCAGGCTGTCGACTACGGGTATTTCGCTATCGAGGCGGCCAGCGGGAGGCCGGAGAGCTTCGAGCTGGACCACAGCCTGGATCCGCGTGACGCGGCGACGGCTCCTGTGTTCGCGGGCGAGGAGGAATACGTGGCATGGCTGCGCGAGCGACGGGTGGATTACGTTGTCTCGCCGCGCGACGCGGCGAGCCCGGCAAGGTGGCAGTTCCAGCGACGAGAGAGCCTCACGACGGCGGGACACGCTCTCTCGAAGGTGCCAGTCTCGCAGTGAGAGGCCGAGCCCCATCACCCCGGCGGCCCACCCGGTGGCGGTCAGAATTCGCGGCCGAGCGCGCGCGCCCGCTCGAGGTACCCGCGCCTCACGTCGTCGTCCGCGCCGTGAACGGCGTGAAAGAGCACGTGCTCCACGCGCTTGATGCCGGGATAGCTCAATGTGTATTCATCGACGATCTTGACCATGGCGTCGCGGAGCCCCGTCGAATAAGAGCGCTCGTCCCAGATCGTCGTTTGCATGATCAGCGCCTTCTCGTGCGTGAGAAGCCCCCGGCGACCGGTGATGTCGCCTCGCCAGGCCTCCGGGGTGAGCTCGTAGGCGAAGCCCGGTGTCCAGACGCGATCGAGCCACCCCTTCAACATGGCCGGGAAGCCGAGGAAATGGACGGGCGCAATGAACGCGAGCCCCTGGGCGCGGGCCACTTTCCGCTGCTGCGCGAGCACGTCTTTCGGCTGGAAGCGCTCCCGAAGGAGCCGGATGATGCCGCGGGCGTCGCGGTCGCCGAGGAGCCGCTTCATCGCGAACCTTCGCAGGGGCCCGCCGGCGTCGTCGATCATGGACTCGCGCAGGTGCATCCGGCCGAGCAGGTCGTCCGGGATGCTCTCGGTGAGCCAGCTCGGCATGTCGCGCTGGCGGTGCACCGGGTCGAACCCGATCGCATAAAGATCGGCGACCTCGCTCGTGTGCCCGCCTTCGAGCAGGCCCGCGGTGAACTGGTCGAGGATGGCGTGACAGAACGACTTCGGGTTGGGATGCGCGTAGATCGTCAGCACGTGCATGGCAGACCTCTCGAACGACAGGGATCAAAGCCGATGCCGACTGCAAATTGCGGACCCCTGGGATTGGTGCCTGGCAGTGCGCAGGGAGGGGTGCAAGAGGCGCACGAGCCCGCAGATCCGGCACCGATGGGGGCGATGCGTGCCTGTCCGAGAGTCCGGAGGGGAGGCGGTGAGGGACGTGTGCCCGGCTGGCTCCGCGCGCACGGGCGCGCTCCTTTGAAGCCGTGGAGCGCCGCGCGGGCGCCGGCTCAGGCGTTGTGGGGCGGTCCGAACCAGGTGGTCAGTGCGTCGCGAAGGCCGTGATCCGTGCCGACCCCGACCCACGCGACGTATCCGTCGGGCCGAATCAGCACGGCCGTGGGGGCGGCGACGGCGCCGAGCACGGGGAGCTCCCACACTCCGGTGTAGCGAGCGTCGAGCCGCTTCACCCGATCTGCCCAGGGAGCGATGTCGAGGGCGCCGGGCTCACCGAGGTTGAGCAGCACCGGGCGGACGTCGTGGAGCAGCGTGAACACCCGCCTCGGGCCGCTGTCGGTCTCCACGTCGAGATCGGGCATGCGGCGCCCGAGCAGCGCGTGCCCCGCGCCGAGATCGTAGCGAATGTCCAGGCCGGACATCCTCCCGGCGTAGATCTTTCGAGGCTCGTCCAGCGCGAGCAGCTCGGACATGGCCTCACGCAGGGCCCTTGTCCGTTCGTCGCCGCGGTTGATCGCCGTCTGCGCCAGGGTGCTCTCCAGGACGCGCGCGCCGATCGGGTGTCGCTCGGCCTGGTAGGTGTCGAGGAGGGTCTCCGGGGAGGTGCCTTTGACCACCTGGGCGAGCTTCCATCCCAGGTTCACGGCGTCCTGGACACCGATGTTGAGCCCCTGTCCGCCAGCCGGGGAGTGCACGTGCGCGGCGTCGCCGGCGAGGAGCACCCGTCGATCTCGGTAGGAGACCGCTTGCCGGGCCGAGTCGGTGAACCGCGAGAGCCACGTGACGTCGCGAACACCGTAGTCGGTCCCGTAGAGGGCGATGAGCGCCTCGCGGAGGTCGCTCAGGGTCGGCTCGTCGCCTTCCCGGACCTCCGGCTCGCACAACACCACCCGCACGCGCTTGCCGTCGTCGAGCTTGCCAATGCCGTTCACGCCCTTTTCGCTGCGGCGGATTCCCACCGGGGGCTCGCCCGTCATCTCGGCCTCGGCGATCAAGTAGGTCGTGGAGGCGTCCCACCCGGCGAAGTCGATACCGGCCTTCTTGCGGACCAGGCTGCGTCCGCCGTCGCACCCGACGAGGTACTCGGCCCGCAGCGAGCGGCCGTCTCCCAGCGCGACGTCGACACCCGTGTCGTCCTGGGAAAAGCCGATCACCTCGCAGCCGCGATGGATCGGGACCAGGAGCTCGGAGACCCAGTCGCCGAGGACGCGCTCGATGCGGTCCTGCCACAGCGCGAGGCCGTAGTTGTGGCGGGTCGGAAAGTCGCTGATATCGAGGGTGGTCATCCCGAAGGCCGCGACCTGGGCGACCCGCCCTTGCGAGAGGAAGCGATCCGCGACCCCGCGCTGATCGAGCACCTCGATGGTGCGTGAATGAAGGCCGCCTGCGCGCGAGCCGGCGAGGCCCGGGCCGGCGCGCCGCTCGACGACGACGACGTCGACCCGTGAGAGCGAGAGCTCGGCGGCCAACATCAGCCCTGTCGGGCCTCCTCCGGCGATCACCACTGCGTGATTCGTCATGGTCACACTCCGTTCCAAGGCTCACGATTCATTGCGGGAAGACCTGCGTGGTGCGCGCGGCGACGGCGGCCCGTCGATCCAGGCGCGCGCCGGGGCCGAGGCTTCACCCACCGGCGCGCGTCGATCGCTGCCAGAAGCCGTGTTGGATGCCGCCCTGGAAGTAGATGGCGCAGGTGCCGTGGCCGGGGAGCTCCATCGGCGGAAGGGCGATCACGCCGCCGGCCTTCACCACGGCTGCGACGGCTGCTTCGATGTCGTCCACCAGCCAGTAGGGCCGCACCACCGGCTCCTCGGTGTCGCGCAGGGGCGCTCGCACCCCTACCGTGCCGCCTCCCGGCATGGCGGCCGTCCGCGCGTTGCCGAGCGCGGCGTCCGGCGCGCCGAACTGCGCTCCATTCGTCGCGGCGTACGCGGCGCACACCGCGTCCACCTCCTTGGTCACGATTTCGAGATAGTGGATCTGCATGGTTTCTTGATCTCCAGGTGTCGATGCCGTCGTCGATCGGTCCGGTCAACGCGTCGATGTCAGGCTCTCGAGCTCATGTCAGCGGCGCAGGGTGAAAGGGACGTGCCGCGGGCGCAAGCGGACAATGGTTACTTCGCGCCGAGATAGGTGTCCGGGACGGGGATGCCTTGCTGTCGAAAGAAGGAGAGCTGATCGAAATAGCCGCGCTGGAAGGCGATCTTGTCGCCTTGGACGTGAAAGAACCCGCACCCTCGCAGGCCGTGGGGATCGCGCCACTCGAGGATGGCCCACTCGCCGTCCTCGAAGAGGTTCTCGATGATGCACGTCATGTCTGCGCGGCCGAACTCGGTCTCGAACAGGCGTCGTATGGCTTCGCGACCTCGGAGAGGCTCCGTGACGACTTGATGGTTCGTCGCGTCCTCGGCGTAGAGGGAGGCGAGGCCGTCGATGTCGGCCTTGTTGAAGCGAGAGACCCACTCTTGCACGAGCTGCTTGGGGGACATGGTCATGCTCCTTGATGTCGTCTTGCCATGGTTCTCGATCGTGAACTCTACCGTCGAGCCGAAGGTGTCACCATTCGACCTCGGTCAGGATGCTCGTACTTCACCGCAGCTCGGCGAGCTCGGCCTCTCCTGAGCTGCGGGGCTGAAGACGGCGCCCAGCTCACGCCGAGGACGCCCAGAACTCCTCCGGCGGAAAGCCAGGAAATTGCGGCAAATCGTCCGTGATCGCCGACCACGGAGCCTTGGACGCCACGTGAATGTGCACGATCGGCCGAATCCCCGGATCGTCATCGAGCCCTCCGGCTGGAATGATGACATGGGCGCCCCCATCTTCGAGCACCGGCACATTCGAGCCACACGTCTCGCAGAACGCTCGCACGTTGTTCGGTGAGGAAGCGTACGTCCGAACGTGCGCCGAAGAGCCCGCGACCCACCGAAAGTCGCTTCCATCGGCGTGAAGAAACGTGCCGAAGGCAGCCCCATGGGCTTTGCGGCACATCGAGCAGTGACAGTGATTGATGAACTGCGGACGGCCTTCCAGCTCGAACCGCACTTGACCGCAGAGGCACGAACCACGAATCATTTTTGTCACCTTTCAAGAGCTTGAATCGCCAGCACCGTCGATGGGTCGTACTCAAAAAGGGACCTCGGGCTCATCGAACGGGTCTTCCGACCATGATCCCTCGAACGGAGGGATGAGCGAGAGGCGGGCGCGGCGCGGGGAGCGGCGCCTCAACCCGAGAGTGGCGGAGCTTCGAGGACAGTCCCTCGAAGGACGTGATAATAGATCCGGCCCGCGAGCTTCGGGCTCTGCTGGACGAAGGCCTTCATCGCGGGGACTTGCTCGTCGGTGATCTGGAGTCTGAGCCGGCCTGTCCGCTCGCTCACCCGGTTGTCGTTCGGGCCGTGCTCCAGTCCGATATCGATGGTCCCGAAGTAGTTGATCACCGTGCGCACCGCGTTGGGCGCGAGGACAGGCCCTCGGCCCAGATAGAGCGTCCGCTGAGGCGTCGAGACGCGGCTCAACCGGATGTCCTCGCCCGCGGGGCGCGCGACGACCCAGGCGACATCCCCCTCGGGCGGCAGCAGGATCTCGTCCTCACCGACATTGGTCCGAAGGAAGGCATCGCCGGTGCTGTCGAAGTCCAGGATCGTCAGTCGGACGCGACCGAGGAGGAGCGCCTGGTGCGGCCCGATCGCGTCGAGGTTGACGTCGCGAAGGCGAAGGAGCGGCACCGCGCACCCGCCCGGGAGCGCGAACAGC
>WBZX01003452.1_pt1 | contig 9968 bp, 8 predicted proteins | sample 5204211 | NCBI WGS metagenome assembly WBZX01 (sample SAMN12344362, study PRJNA552823) | activated sludge metagenome | biome: Activated sludge suspended growth; feature: Nitrification reactor; material: Wastewater; isolation source: activated sludge from nitrification reactor of wastewater treatment...
TCGTTACGGCTGCTTCCTTCCGGATCTGACCGGGTTGGCGACTGCTCCGCCCACACCGGCCCCTCGAGGGGGTTATATCAGGAGTCTGATGGCATCGCGCAAGGGCTGAGATGCGGCGTTTTCCCTGCCTCGAAGCCTAATGCTCAATTCATTGATTCCGTGGGGAAATTTGCAGAACGGCGGCGTCGATCCGAGATACGATGCAGGCCCAGGTGATCGCGCAGTGTCGTGCCGGTGTAGTCGGCGCGGAACAGGCCACGTTCCTGAAGGAGGGGAACGACCAGGTTCACGAAATCGTCGAATTGGCCGGGAAAGAAAGGCGGCATCACGTTGAAGCCGTCGGCCGCCCCGCTCCGGAACCAGCGTTCCAGCACATCGGCGATATGTTCGGGGGTGCCGATGGGCAGGAGATGGCCGCGGGCCGCCGCCACTCGGTGGAAGAGTTCCCGCAATGTGAGGTTCTCGCGCCGGGCCATCTGCAGCAGCAGCGCCGCCCTGCTCTTGAGATGCTCGGTTTCCGGCACGTCGGGAACGGGGCCGTCGAGCGGAAAGACCGACATGTCGGCCCCCAGCCTCTCGGAGAGCACGGTGAAGGCCTGCGCTGTGTCGATGTTGCGGTTCAGCTCGGCAAAGATCTCGCGGGCCTCGTGCTCGGTGCGGCCGACCACCGGCATCACCCCGGGCATGACCAGCGCATCGTTGGCGCTGCGGCCCTGTTGGAGGAGCTGGGCCTTCATGCCGGCGTAAAACGCCTGCGCTTCACCCAGATCGTTCTGCGCCGTGAAGACGACGTCGGCGATGCGTGCGGCCAATGCCTGGCCGGGACCGGAGGAGCCGGCCTGGATCAGCACCGGATGGCCCTGTGGCGAGCGCGGTACGTTGAGCGCACCTTCGACGGTGAAGTACTTGCCCCTGAAATCGGGGATATGGAGGCTGCCGGGGCGGACGAACTGGCCGGCCTTCTTGTCGCCGATGAATGCGTCGTCGTCCCAGCTGTCCCAGAGGAGACGGCACGCCTCGACAAATTCCTTGGCCATCGCATAGCGCTCGGCATGTGGCGGATGCGGGCGGCCGAAGACGGCGCTCGACTTGGCATAGGCCGTCGTCACGACATTCCAGCCCGCACGTCCGCCGGAGATATGGTCGAGCGAGGCGAAGCCGCGCGCCACATGGTAGGGCTCCGCATAGGTCGTCGACGCGGTGGCAGCGAGGCCGAGCTTCCTGGTTCCCATGGCAAGCGCTGCCAGCAGGGTCAGCGGCTCGAACTTGCCGATGGTCGAGGGGTGTTCGCCGTAGCCCGTCGCGAAACCGTCGCCCAGAAAGAACATGTCGAACTTGCCGCGCTCGGCTATCGCCGCGATGTGCTGCATCAGGCTGAGATTGGGCCATCCTTCGACCGTGGCGTCGGGATGCCGCCAGCCACCGACGTGATGGCCGGGCGTCTGCACGAAGACGCCGAGGCGCATCTGACGATCTGGAGTCGGCTCGAATTCTCGTTTCATCTTTGGGATAGTCCGGTCAGTGCGCGAAGTAGTGCATGCCGCCGTCGACGGGGATCACGGCGCCGGTGATGTAGCGCGCCGCCGGTGAGGCGAGGAAGGCGACCAGACCCGCGACGTCTTCCGGTTCCCCGAAATAGCCGATCGGGATGTTGCGCTCGATGAAGCTGCGCCGCGCTTCCTCGGTCGGGTGCAGCTTCTGCAGGATCTGCTCGGAGTTGATGCGGCCAGGCTGGACCGTGTTCACGGTCACGCCGTCGGCGGCGACGTCGCACGACAGACCCTTGGCCCAGAGGTGAAGGGCGGCCTTGGCCGCGATGGCAGCATTCAGGCCACGTGGCTCCATCGACCCGCTGATGTTGACGATGCGTCCCCATTTGCGCGTCCGCATGGCCGGAAGCAGCGCTTTGGTGAGAAGTCGTGCGGCCGTAAAGTTAAGGGCGAAGGCTTCCTCCCAGACATCTTCGCCGGCGTCGGGCCCCGTCGGGCGAGAGCCGCCGGCGCAGTTCGCCAGGATGTCGATCGGACCCAGTGCCTTCGTGGCCTCCTCGACGATGCGGACAATGTCTTCCGCGCTGGTGACATCGCCCGCGATGGAGATCATCCCGTCGAGGTGGGCGATCTTGTCGGCACGCCGGGCGGTGGCGGCGACGCGGGCACCTTGTTGAGCGAGAAGCCGTGCGACGCCGGCCCCGATCCCGGAGCTTGCGCCGGTGACAAGACACGTCTTGCCGCGAAGTTCGTAGTCCATGGCCTCTTAGAGCGTGACAGGCTGGCCGCCGGCAAGGGCGCGTTGCGTTGCGAGCGACAGGTCGAGCGCCTCGATAGCTCGGTCTGCGTCGAGGAAGGCGGGATCGGCGCTACCGTCGATGCAATCGACGAAACGGCGCAGCTCGACTTCGTAGGGATTGCGGTCTGCTATGGGCACGTCGGTCGGCGGCATGTCGGCAGTCGCCATTGTGAAGGTGCTGTCTGGAACCGTGCCGACGAAGGTGGTCTGCAGCATGAACACCACGCGCTCGAAAAGCGCACGAAAGCCGACCGTGAAAGGCGAGCCCGGTGGCATCAAGCCGCTTGCCATGACCGAGGCATATCGACCGTCGGCATAGTCGAGCAGCGCGGTGACATCGCCACTGCCCATGGCGGCGAGCCACGTGGGACGACCCATCAACCAAAGTAGGGCGTCGAAGTCGAAGGTCATCAGCTCGATCGCCGGATCGGAATAATGTGCTTTGCGCTCCGGTGCTTCGGGATGCAGGTAGGAGCCCAGCCGCCAGGTCGAGAGTTTGATCAGGCGGCCATGCTCTCCCGACAGCGCCGCGGCCTTGACGTGCGCGTAGGTGCCGACCGACCGCATGAGCAATCCGACCTGCAGCAGGCGCTGGGCCTTGCGCGCAGCAGCACGCATCTCCTGGGCCTTGGCCATCTCCAGCGCCATCGGCGTCTCGCAAAAGACGTGCTTGCCGTGGACCAACGCTGAGACGACGAATTCGTGGTGGAGTGCACTCGGCAGGCAGATGTCGATGGCATCGATGTCGGCCCGGCCGATCAAGACGCGGGCATCGCCGACTGGGATCGATCTGCACATATCGGCGACCCGGCGAGCGCGCTCGAGGCTGCGTGCGAAGACGCCGACGACCTCGACGTCGGGCATGCCGGCGTAGACGCTCGCGTGCATCGCGCCCATCGTTCCTGCGCCCAGGAGGCCGATCCTGATCATCAGCAAGGAGCCTATCGTAAATTGCCCTGTCCGGCGTCTCCTGCGCTAAGCTCGGTCCATGACAGGAATGGATCCCTACGCGGCGCTGGGTGTGCGACGCCGAATCAATGCCGCGGGGGCGCTGACACGGCTGGGTGGTGCGGTGATGGCACCGGAAGTGGTCGAGGCGATGGCGGCAGCTTCGCGCGCGTCGGTCGATATCGGCGAGCTGCAGGATGGCGCGAGCCGACGCATTGCCGAGGCGACCGGCGCAGAAGCGGGAATGGTGACGACGGGTGCTGCGGCGGCACTCACATTGGCCGCGGCCGCGGCCATCGCGCGGTGGGATGTCGCCAAGATGGCGGCTCTGCCCCATGCCGACGCCTTTCCACATGACATCCTCGTGCCGCGTACGCAGCGCACCGGCTATGCCCACGCACTGGCCGCGTCCGGCGCGCGGCTGGTCGATATCGGGCATAACGACCGTGGCACCGGCGCGGGCGTGCGCGGCCTGGAAGCCTGGGAGATCGAGACGGCGCTCTCGCCGTCGGTCGTCGCGGTGTTCTTCTCGGCCAACGCCGCGAGTCTTGCCGACTTCCCGACGGCTGCATCGGTCTGCAAGGCGCAGGGGATTCCATTGATCGTCGACGCGGCGGCGCAGTTGCCGCCCAAGGAGAACCTCCGCCGTTTCATTTCCATGGGCGCCGATCTGGTGGCGTTCTCCGGCGGCAAGGCGCTGGGCGGGCCGCAGGCTTCCGGCATTCTGGCGGGCAGGAGAGATCTCGTCGCGTCGGCATTGTTGCAGCAGCTCGACATGGATGTAGCACCCGATACGTGGACCCCGCCCAGGCTGGTCGATCGCGCCAACCTGCGGGGCGTGCCGCATCACGGCATCGGCCGTGGCTTCAAGGCCGGCAAGGAGGAGATCATCGGACTGCTGACGGCGCTCGATCGCTTCATCGCGGCCGACGATGCCGCTGCCAATGCCACCCTTCAGATGCGACTCGAATCCATTGCCGCTTCGTTGAACGGGTTCGACGTGACTTTGGTGCCGGCCGCGAAGACGGGCCGCGTGCCCGTCCTGGAGATTGCCGTACACGATGCGCTGGCGTTCAGCGCTCGACTGCAGAAAGGCGATCCACCCGTGCATCTCTCCGAGCGCCATGCTGCGCGGGGCGTGTTGACGCTCGATCCGCAGGTCCTGCTGCCCGAGCACGACGCACCGCTGGCGGCGGTGCTTCGTGCCGGGCTTCAGTCAGGTTAGGCAGCTCGCAGGATGCCGAGCTGCTGCAGGGCGGTCACGCCGTCGTCGAGGCCGATTTCCTCGGCGACCTTGCCGTCCTTGATGCGCAGGACGGTCGTGCCGGTGAAGCGCATCTCCCGGCCCGATGCGGCGGGCAGGGATCCGATCAGGAAATCGCCGAAGGCCGGGCCGGTGTGGGTGCCGCCGCCCTTCCACTGGCCGACGACATAGTCGCCTTCGGCAATGAGATCGGCCGCACCGCCGAACTCGAGGTCGGGAAAGGCCGCGCGAAAGCCGATCATGAAGGCCTTCACGTCCTCGCGGCCACGACGGGGAGCGTGCAGCGAATACTGCAGCAGGATGTCGGGCGCGGCGAGTTCGTCGACGACCTTGGGATTCCAGGGGTTACCCCAGAATTCCGTGAACCAGCGACCGACGATGGCTTTGTTTTCCGCTTCCCTGGACATGGTGACGATCCTTCGCGCTGTTGCTACCACGATTGGTCGTGGCCGCACCATGTCCGTCGGAAGCATCGGCAAATATCCGGCGGCGTCCGCGAATAAATTTCGCGGACGCGCACGCGATTCAGTCGATCGCGGATTGACCCTCGTCGCGATAGGCCCAGCAGGTGTCGGGCGGCAGGGTGAGAGCGACTTCGCCGTCCTGATGGCGGGCCGCCGTGCCGAGTTCGAGCACCTCGAGCTTCTGGCCACCGAATTCGACGTCGTAGACCGTCTGCATGCCCTGGTAGCGACGTTCGACGACGCGGCCCTTGAAGCTGTTGGCGGGGCCGCTTTCGCCGAGACGGATGTTCTCGGCGCGCAGGGCCACGCGCGCGCGATCGCCCGCCGACAAAGGCTGAGGCGTCCAGGCTTCTATGCGCCCGGCCGCGCCGAGATCGATGGTTGCGCGTTCGCCCTGGCGTTCCAGCACCTTGCCCAGCAACACGTTCGACGCGCCGGTGAAGTTGGCGACGAAGGAGTCGGCCGGTCTGTTGTAGATCTCTCCAGGCGGAGCCATCTGCAGCAGCTTGCCTTCGCGCATGACGCCGATGCGGTCGCCCAGCACCACGGCCTCGGCCTGATCGTGCGTGACGTAGAGGCCGGTCATGCCGGTCTGCTTCAGGATGCGCCGCAGTTCGTCGCGCAGCCGGATGCGCAGCTTGGCATCGAGATTGGAGAGCGGCTCGTCGAGGAGCAGGAGCTGTGGCCGGTAGACCAGGCTGCGCGCCAGCGCCACACGCTGCATCTGGCCACCCGACAGCGACGTCACGGGCCGTTCGGCATAGTCGCCGAGACCGACCAGCTCGAGCGTCTCCTGCACTTTCGTGTCGACGTTCCCGCTGCCGTTGCTGCTGCGCCGGTGCTTCAACGGATAGGCCACGTTCTGCTTCACCGTCATGTGCGGCCAGACGGCGTAGGACTGGAACACCATGCCGATGTCGCGCTCGCGCGGGCTCACCAGCAGATTGCGCTCGGGTTCCGATACGACCCGGCCGCCGATCGAAATGCGGCCGCCGGTTGGATGTTCGAGACCTGCGACGCAGCGGAGCGTCGTGGTCTTGCCGCAGCCCGAAGGCCCCAGCAGCACCACGATCTCGCCGGCCGGCACGTCGAAGTTCACCCCGTCCACGGCGGGTTTGCCCGCCGCGAACCGTTTTACGAGGTTCTCGATGAGAAGAGCGGAGCTCACTGGCGATAACCGTAGGTCTTGTTCCACTCCTCGATCCAGGTCGCGCGCAGCTTGGAGAACTGCTCGAAGTTCGGCACCCAGACCTTGACCTTCTTGGGGTCCCAGCCCTTCGGAAAGGCCGGCGGCTCCTTGAGGGAGGTGATGTTGCCGAGCTTGTTGATCATGAATGCCTGGCCTTCCTTGGAGAGGCGCCAGTTCATGAACAGCTTCGCGGCATTCGGGTTCTTCGACGCCTTGGTAATGCCGTCGGCGTAGGGGACGATGGGCACGCCCTCGGGCGCGAAGATGGCCTCCGCGGGGGCGCCCTCGACGATCTTCGTATAGATGATGTTGTAGAGCAGGGGCGCGATTGAGACTTCGCCACGCACCAACGCATCGGAGAGCGGGGCGCCCGACGGATAGAGCGCAATGCCGAGTTCGGCCTGCTTCTTCCAGTAGTCTTCACCCATCACCTGGCGCTCGAACATGATGCGCGTCCAGGTCGTGCCGCCCGACGGTCCGATCACCTGGCCGATCTGCTTGTCTTTGTATTCGGGCTTCAACAGGTCGGCCCAGCTCTTGGGAGCGTTCTTCACGAGCTGGGTGTTGTAGGCGATGGCCCAGCCCAGGGTGACGCCTGGCCACAGCTTGGGCGAGACCAGTGCATCGGGACGGTAGTCGGCGGCGTTCGGCGGAGCGTAGTCCTGGAAGAGGTCGGCGAGTTCCAGCATCAGGCCGCGGTCGGAATGGTTCACGACGTCGGCGCCGAGCTTGCCGGCTGCAGCCTCGGTCTTGATGCGGGTGATGAGCTGGCCGCCCGGTGCGCGGACCATGGCCACCTTGATCTTCGGGAAGACCTTGTTGAATTCCTTGATGACTTCCTGCTGCGTCTCCGCGAAGTCGGCCGTGTAGAGCGTGAGCTGGCCTTCCTTTTCGGCGGCCGCGATCAGCTCCTTGGAGCCGAACTGGGTCTGTGCCACTGCCGGCAGGCCGACAAGGCCCAGCGCCAGCCCGATGGCGGTTGCGGTCATGGTCCTGCGATACATAGGCATATCCTCCGTTGTATTTGGTTTCGTCGGTCGAGTTGGTCAGCCCGCTTTCGCACTGCCTTGCGCGGCATCGCGGGAAAGCCAGGTGGTGATTCCGAGCAGGACGGCCAGCAATACCGTCTGCACAAGACTGAAGGCGGCGGTCTTGCCGACATTTCCGCCTTCGTAATAGTCGAGCAGCAACACGGCCATCACGGTCGTGTCGCTGGTGTAGAGGAACAGCGACGAGCCCAGCTCGCGGATCGCCAGTACGAACAGCAGCGTCATCGAAGCCACGACGCCCGGCCGGGCCAGCGGCAGCACGATAGTGCGGATGGTGCCGAGCATGCCGCGGCCGCAGATCCAGGCGGCTTCTTCCAGTTCCTTGTGGATCTGCATGAAGGAGGTCGAGAGCGCCTTCACGGTGTCCGGCATGAAGCGCGCGACGAAAGCCAGCGCCAGAATCCAGATCGTACCGTAGAGGCCGCCGGGCAGGCCGATCCAGGCCCAGAGATAGGCGACGCCGACGACAAGGCCGGGAATGGCCACGGGCAGGGTCGCCAGCAGGTCGATCGAGCGGCGGCCGGAAACCTGGGTGCGGTTGACCGTATAGCCGATGGCGAAGGCCAGTGTGCCGCCGACCAGTGCGGTCAGCACGCCGACTTTCATGGTGTTCCAGATCGACAGCATGGTCAGCGGATTGTCGAACACACTGTTGAAATGCACCCAGCTATAGGCCCTGGCGTCGAACAACGCGTCGAAGTCCTTGATGAACAGGAACTTGCGGAAGGCGGCGATGACCAGCGCCAGGGTCGGCAGCACGACCACCACAAAGAGATAGACGAGCGCCAGGCTGAAGGTGAACCAGCGCCAGCGGCCGAGCTGCAGCGCGCGTGGCCGGAAGGCCTTGCCGGCCACGGTGGCGAAGCTCTTGCCCGAAAGCACGCGCTGCTGCGCCCAGACGAGGATCGCCGTCACCACCATCAACAAGATCGCGACCGCCGCGGCGGTGTTGTAGAGCGGCGGACTCCAGGCGGTGAGCTTGAAGATATAGGTCGTGAGGACGCTGATGTTGGCCGGCGCGCCGAGGGCCGCGGGCACGCCGTAGATGCCCAGCATCACGACGAAAGAGAGCAGCGAACCCGCCAGGATCGCCGGCGCAATCAGAGGGAAGGTGACTGTAAACAGCGTCGTGAAGGCAGAGGCGCCCGAGACTTCGGACGCTTCCTCGAGGCTCGGGTCCATGTTCCGCAGCGCCGAGGCAGTGAACATGTAGACGTAGGGTGCATAGTAGATGCCGAAAACGAGGATCAGGCCCGACATCGAATAGAAGTCGAAGCGGAAATCGATGCCGGCCCACTTCAGCGCAGTGTTGAGCAGCCCGGTCTTGGGCGAACCCAGGATACCCCAGGCCACGCCGGCCACCAGCGGCGGCACGAACAGCGGGATCATGCTGGCGCCCGCAATGAAGCCCTTGAAGGGTGTGTCGGTGCGCACGACGATCCAGGAGAAGGAGAGCCCGATCACCACGGCCAGGATGGTGCCGCCGCCGCAGGCTGCCAGCGCATTGAAGAAGGCGAGATGGACGTTCTCGTTTCCGAGCACGTCGATGAAGTGCTTCACCGAAGGCCGGAAGGCGCCGAAGCCGTCGACCACCGGGTTGGAGTCGCTCAACGCGCCGAAGACCAGCATCAGCAGCGGATAGAGGACAAGGAAGGCAAGGACGATCAGAAGCGCGCCGACCCACAGGGGCGCGCCCCACCGGCGGGGTGCCGGACGGATCACATCAGACGCAGGCAATGCAGCAGCACTCGTCGCCGTCAACGCTCGAATCCCTCCCACGATCGTCCGCAGGCAAGGCCGGCGGCTTCTTCATCGTTGGTGAAATCGTAGCTCATCGGCAAATCAGACGCTACGTTTTGCTGATGAAGCTACGTTCTCACGATCGCTACGACTACATACCCCTACGCGGACGCAAAGATTACACGTGGCCAGATAGCCGCAGGCTGGCCGTGTATTTCGCCTTGAACCTCGAACATTTCACCTTTGGCGAAGGTCTGGGCGCGGAGCTGGTGCCCGCCGGACCGCAGCCCGACGTGCTCAATTACGCTTGGCGGGACTACGGCAATCGGGTCGGTGCCTGGTACCTGCTCGACGCCTTCGACCACCTCGATCTGCCGATGGCGGCGCTCGTGAACAGCGCCATGTACGATCATGCGCCGCAGCTCGTGGCGGCCTGCCGCGCCCGCGGCGACGAGATCGTGGGGCACGGCCGCACCAATGCCGAGCGCCAGGGTGTGCTCGGCGAGGCCGAGGAGCGGCAGCTCATAGCGGAAGTGACCAGCCGCATCGCGAACGAAGAGGGGGAGGCCCCGGAAGGCTGGCTGGGCCCGTGGATATCGCAAAGCCATGTCACGCCCGACGTGCTGGCCCATGCCGGCTACAGCTATCATCTGGACTGGTGCATGGACGACCAGCCCGTCTGGTTCCGCTGCCGCGACGGCAAGAAGATCCTCTCGATACCCTATCCACAGGAAGTGAATGACATCCCGTCGATCGTCGGCCGCAAGGACGGCGCAGAGCAGTTCGCCGATATCATCGTCGACCAGTTCGACGAAATGCTGGAGCTGTCGCAGGCGCGGCCGCTCGTGATGGGCGTGGCATTGCACGCCTATATCGTCGGCCAACCACACCGCCTGCGACACCTCAAGCGCGCCCTCCGGCACATCGCCGCCCAGCGCGACGCGATCTGGCTCACCATGCCGGGCGCCATCGCCCGACACTGCATTTCCCTGCCCGCGGGCATTGTCGCTGCAGCAGCACGTAGC
>WBZX01003454.1_pt1 | contig 9965 bp, 11 predicted proteins | sample 5204211 | NCBI WGS metagenome assembly WBZX01 (sample SAMN12344362, study PRJNA552823) | activated sludge metagenome | biome: Activated sludge suspended growth; feature: Nitrification reactor; material: Wastewater; isolation source: activated sludge from nitrification reactor of wastewater treatment...
ATGATGGCGTTGGGCGTGTTAGTGACGGTGAGCGTACTGCCGGTGGTACTGAATGTCGCACCGCCCCGGACAACCGTCGCATCTCCCGAATTCGCTGCCAGTGCAGAACTTGTAGCAAAATACGAGATTACGGCTACTGTGAGCGCCCTGAGTTTGAAGCTATCTGCTGTTTGACTTAATCTCATCACGCACCCAGTTTCAAGTCGCTTACCAAATCCAACCCAAGCTTACATGTCCAAAAGTGTCGCCATCTACACGACTACCAAACGGATTATCTTTGGTCACATCCCCATCGACGACAACTGCATAATCAAATCGTGCCACGATGTCCCGCCCGTAGTTGTAGCGTAAACCGGCGCCAAGACTGGCAATCGACTTTTCCGCTCCGATCGCCACTGGCGTGCCATCGACACCGGCGTTGTTATTAACGTGGGCCTTATCCATAAAGACAACACCGCGCAACCCAACCTTTTCACTAATCTTGCCGCCAAAGTCGGGGCTGATGAACTCAATCGTATAGCGATAACCCTTATCCCCGGCAATGACACTCTCGTGCCATCCGCGTACCGAATCCATACCGCCCGCACGGAATTGCTCGCCAGGAATCAAATGATCATTGGTCATCTGCCCACTCAAGCCAAAATGAACCAGCCATGTTTTGGCAAAAGGCTGGGTATAGTCAATACTGAAATGATATTTCTGGAAGTCATCCTCTGCCAAATAGGGTGAAACGGCATAAATATCATGCCCGCCATGGGCAGCCAGGGTGTCATGCAGAAAGTTCCAACTCCCGCCAATGCTGAAAGCCAATTGCTGCCGGTCGCTTTGCCACACCCCGGCATAGGTCGCACTCCATGGTGTTGCTGTCACATGCGGCGTCAACCCCGTCCCCACGCCACCATTCAGCACATCGTTCCGATATGCGTGATAATCGATCGCACCGGTGATCTTGTGATCGTAGTTACCGATTTTGTCGAAGTTGTGGTTGTAGTGTGCACCCATCATCACACCTTTGCCCGTCACGTTGATCGCCCCACTGGCAATCGTCCCGGACTGCACATCGGAATATCCGGCAATAATATCCAGGCTATCTCCCAACTCATAGAAAGGGATGGTGTAAGCCGCACCCAGGATATTGACCTTATGTTCTGGATTAAAATAATTCTGGGGAAAATGCGTGTTAGTGATGTACTGCACCGTGACACGGTGATCCTTGCCAAACAAGTTGTAATGCTGATAGCCGATACCAATTCGGCCATGCAAGGTTTCACGACTGCCGGTATTATCCAGCGTCAAAAATACTTTCCATGGCTTTTCGTCAATAACCTTGACGGTGGCATCGATGACGGCTTCTTCGTCATCGTTGTTCTTGAACAAAATTGCCGTCTGCTTGCTGGGGTTTTCGTTAGCAACTTTCAACCCGCGACGTACCTGCTTCATATTGGGCATGACGCCTTCCGAAATTGAAGGCAAGGCACGCATGATGTTTTCATCGTCGTAATTTTCGTTACCTTCGACCGCCACACTCGAAATACGCTGCTCAATGACCTGAAAGCGGACAACGCCACTCTCCAGCTCCTGTTCCGGCAACATCACCTGCACAGAGCTGTAACCTTTCTTCTGATAAGCCCCCTGCAAGGCCTCAAGCGCCTTTTGCACATCTCCAAAATCCCGCGAAAGACCGACAAACGGCTTGACTAAAGTCGCGACCTCGGGATCGGTCAGCAAGCTGTTACCCGACACATTGAACTCGCGAATATCAAATCTGGGAGAAGCCGGGACAGCAGAAGGGTCTGCGGCAAAGGCGCTGGTGGCGGCTAACAAGCCACCAAAAACTCCGGCTGCAATTAATGCGCGCAAGCAGCGGCTGGACATGTTTGATGCTCCCTATAACCTTAATTTTCTCATTTGATATTGCTATAAGCCATCGGCAAAGTCAAACAAATATTAACCTTTTTTAACATCGCCTTACACTCAAAGATTAAGATATCGCACGAATTCTGGGTATACACCTCCAGAATGGTATGATAAAACCGATTTTTATCAGGTAAATCATCATCAGCCGAATCGCATTAGCCTGGGAGTTGGGCACCGGACACGGACATCTGGCCGAATTGTTGCCACTGGCTCGATCTCTTATATCGCGCGGTCACGAGGTCACGCTTTGCGTGCGCGAATTGCACAGCCTGAAACCCGAAATACTGGCTACTTTCAACTTTGTGCAATCGCCTGTGATGCTCGCCGGCATGAACGGTCTGCCGGAACCGCCGCTCAGCTATGCGGAAATCCTGCTCAGATTCGGCTACCTGAACGAAGAACTGCTGCATGGACTGATTGCCGCCTGGCGCTCGATCCTGAAATTACTGAACGCAAATGTTATCGTTGCCAGCCACGCGCCGACGGCCATGCTTGCCGCACGCACCCTGGATATACCGGTAATTACCGTCGGCTCCGGCTTTTGCGTCCCACCGCGTGTCAATCCGGTGCCCAACATGCGGCCATGGATGCCGGTGCCAACGGAAAGATTGGCAGAGGCTGACCGCATAGTGACAAAATCGATCAATACCATTCTTGAACATTACGCCAGGCCGCCCCTGGGGTTTCTTGCCGAGCTTTTCGACGTGCAGGCAAACCTGTTATGCACGTTTCCGGAGTTCGACCACTATCAGCCGCGCATTCCCGAACTACAACGCGGCATGTATGTCGGGCCGATTATCGAAACCAGGCAAGGCGAGCCGCTGGCATGGCCGGATGGAATCGGGAAAAAAGTCCTGGTTTACCTGCGCCCGGAAACCCGCGACTGGGAGGCCATCATGCATGCCCTGGCAGATACTGGCTGCCGGGTCATTGCAGCCATCCCCGGCATCTCCGAATCACAAAAAAAACCGGATGGAGTCCCAGCGATGCCGCGTTTACGGCCATGGTGTTCACCTGGCAAGCCTGTTGCCGGAATGCGACTTGGCCATCAACTATGCCGGACATGGCTACATTTCCGCCGTGATGGCTGCCGGAGTGCCGATGCTATGCGTCCCCATGCATCTGGAACAGTTTCTTTTGGCGCAACGCGTCAGCCAGATGGGTGCGGGGGTGTGCATCAACCCGGACGCCCCTCCTCCCGATTATCGCCAATTGATTCCGTCCGTGCTGGCAAATGCTGCGCTAAAGGAAAATGCTCAACAATTCTCTGAAAAATACCGACAATTCGATCAGGCTGCACAAATGCAATCCATTACCAACCTGATCGAATCCACGGCAAAAGCCTGACCGGCCAAGGCGCCCCGATATGCCGATACACAGAATCACCGACGCCCCGGATTCGTTATCCCACCCTATCATCAATTACCGATTGAAGGGCGAAGCAGACAAATCAATGTCCAGTTCATTTTTTAGGGGCAAGAATTGCAATTTCAATCCTTATCAGGACGACTTCAAGCAAGGCCGCTTTCTACAGAAGTTTTTGATGCATGGATGGCTGCCTGATCAAAAAATCATCGGCCAGAACACAAAAGTTACCGCCTTTGGTAGCTGTTTTGCCGAGCACATTACCAAACACTTGGCTAATATTGGATACTGCACCACTGCGGCCACCTACCCGGACATTTACATTTCGCTCATGGCGGAAGGCATGGTCAATGTGCATGCAATCTGCCAGCAGTTTGAGTGGGCGCTGGAAAATATCACCCCGCCAGAATCGCTTTGGCACGGCTTCAAGTGTGAGCAGTTTGGTTATGATGAATCGATACGTTTGAGGACCCGGCAGGCGTTTCTCGAAACAGACCTGTTCATTATCACGCTCGGGCTGTCGGAAATCTGGTACGACGAGGTTACGGGCGGTATTTTCTGGAGAGCCGTACCGCTGAATGTTTACGATGAAACGCGGCATAAATTCCGCGTTTGCTCCCATGCCGAGACAAAAGAAAAAATTGAACACATCTACCGCCTGATCAGAAAGCACAATCCTGCCAGCAAGATACTTTTTACACTGTCACCCGTACCTTTGGCAGCAACATTTCGCCCGATCAGTTGCATCACGGCAAACTCCTGTTCCAAAGCAATATTGCGAGCCGCACTGGATGAATTTCTGCGGGAAAAGCAGGAAGAAGTGAACAGAAAATTATTCTACTTTCCATCCTTCGAGATCGTGACTGAACTGTTCTTCTCGCGCTATACCCAAGACAACCGGCATCCGCATCCTGAAATCATCCAGTTCATCATGCATCTGTTTGAAAGTACCTACTGCGATAGCACTGTCACACTGGAATCAGTCGAACAATTGTTTGCCGATTTACGCAGAAAAAATGCCGAGCAAACACCTAACCTAGCGAATGGCTCCTGAGCTCCGCTCTGTAAAAATCTGTTGCCTTCATCACGATATCGATTTCTTCCGGCCCCAAACTTGATGGCATTTCAGCTTTGGCGTGGTATCCATAATCCGCCATGACTCGCCCTATCATGCAGGCAACCCTGAACTGCTCGTAGGCGGTCAACCCTGGGCCATGTTCACGACTGGCAATCGCAGCCGATATCGGCATTGCAGCAACATCCCGTTTCCATTGCTGACCCGTTCCGATCAATGACTCGGCGGATGCGCGGTGATTTTCTATTGAGCCCGGGTCAAAATCGATACTGCAAAAATCACAAACCTGACGCATTGTTTCCTGAGGTTGATCCGCCAGGGACTCAAGCGTGACCAGCATGATATGGTCGGGATACCTCGCCTTGAAACGCTCCATCGCCCGCATTATCGCCACCCACTCCTCGGCATAGGATTCCACCGGGCGCCAGCCTTCCCCCCAACCCGAGGTGTTGCTACTGTTGATGCCTCTGCGCGAAGCAAAACAATGTAGTGGATTGCGTAGCATGAAAATAAATTTTGCCTGCGGGTAATAGGCCACGATCCTGTCCATATGGAACCCGTGCCAAGGCGATTTTTCCACCCAGCGTCGCCTCAGTCCATCACCTCCCAGCCGCTGGACAATCTGGTCGCACACAATCTGCTCAAACAGTCCCTTGGCAGACAATTCGCCATTACGGCACAATTCTCTGAGCCGACTGGCCGCAAACGCCGAGATTTGAATATGCTTCGAGAGCCCGACAAGCAATTGATCCAGCACGGATTCAGCTACCGACTGCTGCTCCGGCGCGGAAGGTACCAGCAGAAAAAACTGGGTTTCGGGAAAAGACACCATCCCACTCTGAGCCGCCAGCAAGGATTGCATCAGAGTCGTTCCAGAACGTGGGAAACCTGCAACAAATACAGGATCTTGTCGAACACCAAGATTTGCAGCCAATTGCATGCGTAATATAAGCCAATGGATAGGAATGCTATGATTGTAGCTTCACTGCTTACTCAACATCCAGCATTGTTGCTGAAGTTCTGACTCCACCATGTCGAATGGATTATTCAACCCGATAGAACCTGCCGCCCCGCTGGCCGAGCGCCTGCGCCCGAAATCGCTGGACGAGGTCGTCGGGCAATCGCACCTGCTCGGGCCGGGCAAACCTTTGCGTCTGGCTTTCTCTTCCGGCAAATTGCCTTCGATGATCCTGTGGGGGCCGCCCGGCGTGGGCAAGACGACTCTCGCCCGTCTGATCGCCAACACGGCAGACGCCGAATTCATTCCCCTTTCCGCCGTACTTTCCGGCGTCAAAGATATCCGTGAAGCGGTGGAACGCGCCCAGCACACCCTGCAGCAATCCGGCCGTAAAACCATTCTGTTTGTAGACGAGGTGCATCGCTTCAACAAATCGCAACAGGATGCCTTTTTGCCGTTCGTCGAAAGCGGATTGCTGACATTTATCGGTGCCACGACTGAAAACCCCTCGTTCGAGGTCAACAGCGCATTATTGAGCCGTGCCCAGGTGTTTGTCCTCAACGCGCTGACCGAAGCCGAGCTTGGCATCCTGTTCGAACGCGCCCTGGAACTGGAATCCGGCGGACTGACCGCCGATGCCGAATCCCGCGAGCAGATTCTGGCCTATGCCGACGGCGACGCCCGGCGCCTGCTCAACTTTGTCGAGCAGCTTTTCAATGCCGCCCATGCCGCCGGTGTAAATGATATCGACACGGCATTCCTAGAGAGCACGCTGGCCTCCAAACTGCGCCGCTTCGACAAGGGGGGCGAAGCCTTCTACGACCAGATTTCCGCGCTGCATAAATCAGTTCGCGGCTCCAATCCCGATGCCGCCCTCTACTGGTTCTTGCGCATGCTGGACGGCGGGGCCGACCCGCTCTACCTGGGCCGCCGTATCGTGCGCATGGCCATCGAGGATATTGGTTTGGCTGATCCCCGTGCCCAAACCATGGCCGTAGAGGCCTGCGAAATCTACGAGCGACTGGGCTCTCCCGAAGGTGAACTGGCATTGTCCAACGCCGTGATTTATCTGGCTGTTGCAGCAAAGAGCAACGCCGCCTACATGGCATACAACAAGATGAAAGCCTTTGTCGCGCAAGACAAGTCACGCCCAGTACCGCTCCACCTACGCAATGCGCCGACCAAGCTGATGAAGGAACTGGGCTACGGCAAAACTTATCGATATGCCCACGACGAACCCGAAGCCTATGCCGCAGGCGAAAGCTACTTCCCCGATGAAATGCAGCCAGTCAAAGCCTACGAACCCACGCCGCGCGGCCTGGAAGGCAAGATCAGCGAAAAACTGGCCCACCTGCACGACCTGGACAAGAAGGCACGCAAGGGGTAGAAATTGACCCGCACATCAAGCTGTGGTTTAATGCGCGCCTCTTGGGCGGTTAGCTCAGCGGTAGAGCACTGCCTTCACACGGCAGGGGTCACTGGTTCGATCCCAGTACCGCCCACCAGGAAACCTGAAGCCTTGGCAACTCGCGTGCCGGGGCTTTTTGTTTTTCTGCGTCTGCTGGTCTTGTTTTTATGGGTTTTGCCTGCGCCTTGCAACGCGGTTTCCCGCATCGACATCCACATCGGCGAAATCGACCATCCATCGGGGGGGGTCGAGAATCTGTCGGCATCGATGACTCCCGATGGCCGGTGGCAAGGCAAGGCGACATTAAAACAAGCCGACCTGGCCCTGCTTTCGAAAGAAATTCCCCTCCCCGTTGCCGTTACCAAAGGCATGGCGAGCGGGTCTGCCGAGTTTTCGGGCAGTGGTACGACGCCTTATCGTGTCAAGTCCGACCTGGCCTTGCGCGATATCGCCTTCTCCGATGAAGCCGGGCTGCACGCGGGTGAAAAAATAGGCGGCACGCTGCATGTCGATGCCAGCCAGGCGGATGCCCCCGGCGGCGCATGGCAATGGCAGCTCGCACTGAACTGGCGTGACGGAGAGGTCTTTTGGCAGCCGCTTTATCTGGCTGCGGGCCATTCTTTCAAAGCACAAGGCACATGGTCGCCCGCGCAATTACACCTTCAGCAAGGCACAGTACAACTGGATGGCATCGGCACGCTTGCCTTGCAGGGCGATCTCAAACTCCCGGAAAAATCCGTTTCCAACCTGTCGCTTTCCGGCCATGGATTGCAGGCAGGCAAGGGCTACGAAGTCCTGGCCAAGCCATTCCTGGAAAAAACGATGCTGGGCAATCTTGAGACGGCAGGCAGCATCGATATCGATGCCGAATTACGCGATGGCCAGTTGAAGGCCTTTACGCTGGGCCTGAACAGTTTGGATATCGAAGATAAAGGTGGCCGTTTTGCACTCTACAAAGTCAACGCCAATGTTCCGTGGGCGTTAAATGGAGCCACCAGGGCAAATCTGCAGTTTGGCAGCGGGCGCGCATTACGGCTGGCGCTGGGCGAATCGAACCTGACGGCCCGGCTGGAGGGCTGGTCGCTGGTTGCGCAGGAATGGAATATTCCGGTACTGGACGGCGTCATCAGCTTGCAGGACGTTTCTGCTGCCTTGCTTAACGGGCAATGGCACGGCCACTTTGCGGCGCGCCTGGCCCCCATCTCGATGCCCGAGTTTTCGCATGCGGTGGGATGGCCGCGCATGGAAGGCAAACTGGCAGCCAGTATTCCGCTGGTGACTTACTCGGCGGGAGCCATGACGATGGATGGCAACATGCAGTTCGATGTATTCGATGGCCGGATAACGGTCGGCAAACTGACGCTCGATCAGGCACTTGGACTAGCACCGCGGCTAAAGGCAGATATCGAAATGCGCAACCTGGATCTTGGTCTGCTGACCAGCACGTTCTCGTTCGGCGACATGAAAGGCCGCCTGGATGGCAACGTGCTCGGCATGGAATTGTCATCGTGGAAACCGGTCAAGTTCGACGCCAGTTTCCGCAGCAGCCCCGGCAATTATCCGCGCAAGATCTCGCAGCGTGCGGTGGAGAATATTTCGGCACTGGGCGGCGCAGGTGCGGCGGCAGCCATACAGCGCAGTTTTTTGCGTTTCCTGAACGAGTTCAACTACGCAAAAATCGGCCTTTCGTGCAGACTGCGTAACGACATATGCACCATGGGCGGCGTCGAACCCGCGGCTTCCGGCTATGTCATCGTCAAGGGCAGCGGCATCCCGGCGATCACGGTGCTGGGTTACAATCGGAGCGTCAGCTGGAAAGAATTGCTGGAGCGCGTACAGCGCATCACGGCGGGCAATGCAAAGCCCATCATCAAGTAAGGAAAAACATCATGCGAATTACCGGAATCATGCTTGTACTGCTGGTCGCCCTGGGCCTGTCGGCCTGCGTCACCATCAACATCTACTTCCCGGCTGCGGCTGCAGAAAAAGCCGCCGACAAGATCATCGACGAAGTCTGGCAGATCAAAAAAGGCGAAGAAACGCCTGCCGACAAGCCAGCCGAGACAAAATAAGGAGCCAACCATGAAAAAACTGTTTGCCATCTTGCTACTGCTGCCTGCGCTGGCCATCGCCGCCGCCGACCTCGAAATCAACACTCCTGCCATCAGCGCCCTGAAAAACAGCATGCAGGCCCGCCACGGCCAATTGGCGCCGCACTACGCCAGCGGCGCCGTCGGCTTGACGCGCGATGGCCTGGTCGCCATGCACGACGCCAACGCCGTGCCGCTCAAGGACAGGCAAAGCGTCAATGGCCTGGTCGCGGCCGAAAACAACGACCGCAACGCCCTGTACAAGGAAATCGCCAGCGCCAACGGCCACCCCGAATGGGAATCCGAAGTGCGCGGCACGTTTGCCCAGCGCTGGGTGCAGAAGGCACAAGGCGGCTGGTGGTATCAGGACGGCGGTGGCTGGGCGAAAAAATAAGCCCCCGAACTGTTACGATTCACTGCATGCATCAAGGCTCGATGCTCAACGCCATAAAGCGCAGCAAGGTCGGAAAAGTCGAGCAGGTGAGATCACGAGTTTTGATGACATAGAACAAAAATTTGAAGCTGACTGGGCAGGGTTAAGGAGCACCAAATGAAAACGATAGCCAAGATTGGAGGATCAGAGGATTTTTTCAAGCGTGGGCGCAAAATCGCCGAACTTGCTGATCTTGAAAAAACCGGGCTTCTGGAAATCGAAGATATTCCGTTCCCGGGACGCGGCCGCAAAAAAGAAGTCCGTGTTATTGCAGATCAAATCTTACTAGCACTTTAACTAAACCTCCGCGCACCAGTGCCGGGGCTTTTCACCAAACGGCCAACTCTCTGGGTTAGCCGTTTTCATTTCACGATAAAACCCTGACACCTCCGTGCATTATGGCCCGCCAGTGTCCCACGCCTCGTTCAAGTCTTTCTCATCGCGGTCTCGCGTCTTGCAATCTTCTTCGAGCAGCTCACTCATCGACACGCGAGTCTCATCGTCGCCATGCCTTACGGTTGCCGTTTCTCCAAAAACATCGACCACTTCGCCAAGGCTCAATTCGCGCCCAATCAGCCAGGCCCATTGTCCGTTCATTTTTCCGCCTCCCAACCGTCCCCGATCAGTTATCCTTCACCGTCATCACGCCGTTCGTGGTATCCCAGTCGCGCATGTCCTTGCGATAGTCCCAATCGTTGCAGACCACCCCGCCCATCCGC
>WBZX01003457.1_pt1 | contig 9957 bp, 8 predicted proteins | sample 5204211 | NCBI WGS metagenome assembly WBZX01 (sample SAMN12344362, study PRJNA552823) | activated sludge metagenome | biome: Activated sludge suspended growth; feature: Nitrification reactor; material: Wastewater; isolation source: activated sludge from nitrification reactor of wastewater treatment...
AGGTGCGGTTGAGGCCGAGCGTCGCCGCCCCCGCGGCGCCCCCGACGAGCGGCGTGTAGCTCGACAGGCCCCACGGGTGCGAGCGCGCCGTCTGCACCACGGGCGACGCGAGCGCGACGACGCCGAGCGCCGCCGCGAGCGCCGCGCCCTTCGCGTGCCGCGCGAGGCCCGGCGCCCTGCGACGCCACCGGATCGCCTGCGCGCGCGCCGCGCGGACGACGTCGTCGAAGCCCACGCCCGCGAAGAGCGCGAGGAACGGGTACGCCGTCATCCAGTGCTTGGTGCCGCCGAAGATCGGCGTCCTGGGCGACAGCCACGCCGCGTAGATCGCGCCGATCGAGAGCAGCCACAGGAGCTCCGTGCCCGCCGTCGGGCCGCGCCGCGCCGCCGCCGGCTCGCTTGCTGCGCGCGCCGTACGAAGAAGGCGCGCAACGTCGAGGACGGAGTCCGCGCAGCTCCGGACTCCGCTCCGCAAGGCGGAGCTCCGCCTCCGCTGAGCGGACCCCGTCCTCCCAGTGGCGGTCCGCGCGGCGCGCCGTACGAAGAAGGCGCGCCCCCCGTCCGATCCCTCCGATCGAGGCTCCAGGAGGAGAAGCGCTGCCTCTCCCAGGCGCAGGCGGGCGCGGCCGAGGAGGCCCGCGGCGAAGAGGAGGAGCGTCACGCCGGGGACGGTCGCGGCCGTCATCACGAAGGCGTACGTGCGCGGCATCGGCGGCTGCCAGTAGGTCACGCCGAAGAGCTCCATGTTGTAGTAGTCGTGGTTCAGGTGGAACCCGGCGTACTCGCGCAGCCGCGCGAAGGTGTCGTGCCAGATCCACGGCCACAGCGCGACGAAGACGACGGGGCCGATCGCCGCCATCGCGAGGAGCGCCGACGCCGCGCGCCGCAGCTCCACGGACGCGGCCTTGCGGGCCTCGGGGGCGAGCCACCGCGCCACGATCAGCGTGCCGGCCGTGTGGGCGCCAAAGACGATCGGCAGGAACCAGGAGTTGTGCTTCGTGTCGAGCGCGAGGCCGAACGTGAGGCCCACGAGCAGCGGCCAGCGCCAGCCTTGTGTACGCAACGCCTTCCAGAAGGTGTACGCACAGAGCGTCCACAGCGCGACGATCGGCACGTCGAAGCACGCGAGGTGCGCGTGGAAGAAGAGGCGCGGCATGGCCCCGAGCGTGATCGCCGCCGCGAGCCCCGCCGCGCGGCTCCGCGCCTCCGTGCCCCACACGTACACGAGGCCGAGAAGGCCGCCGCCGAGCACCATCGCCGCGAACCTGTAGCTCGTGCCCTCCATCGCGAAGAGGTGCAGCTTCTTCTGGAGCAGCAGGTTCGACAGCGCGAAGAGCGACTTGATGAGCCCCGGGTGCTCGTGGTTCGTGGCCCACGCGGCGTCGATCGCCTTCCTGCCCAGCGCCGCCCCCGGCGCCGTCCAGAGCTGCTCGAACCACCGGCCGTACTGCGACGCGGCGTGGAAGTAGAAGCCCTCGTCGCGCGCGTACCCGAGGGTGCCCACCGACCGCACGAGGATCGCCGTGAAGCCGATCCACAGCGCCGCGGCGATCAGCGCGTCGACGCGCGTGAGCTTCATCGCGAGGTCGCCTCGAAGCAGAAGTGGCGGTGCATGTAGTTCGGGGAGGAGACGCCGATCTCGACGTCCGCGTGGAGATCCTTCGCGTGCGCGCCGAGCGGGAACGTGAACGGCGCCCAGCCCTGCCCGTCGTAGTGCTCGGCCTTGCCGATCTCGTCGCCGTTCACGCGCACCGTGACGACGATCGGCGCGCCGCGGAGCTCGCGCTCCAGCACCCAGTAGAGGCCGCCGTGCCCCTCGATCGTGTCGCCGAGCGCGACGTCCCGGAAGCGCGTGACGATCTCGCCGTCCTTGGGCGGGTGCGACCACAGGCAGCGGCGCGCGACGAAATTCTCGTCGGCGATCACCGTCTCGCCGACGTGGAAGAAGACGCCGGAAGGGCACTCGAAGCGGCGCGCGGGGAACGTCGGGTTGCCGCCGAGGCCGCCGCTCATCGTCCTGGCGTGCTCGTTCCACTTGCACGCCTCGCGCGGCTTCGACGTCCACACCTCGGCGAACGGCGGGCGCGCGCGCTCGACGAAGTCCGTCACGACGGGGCGCGCGCGCGGGTTGCGCAGGCGCCGCAGCGTGAACTTGCCGTGCGTCTCGCGCGCCTCCTCGGTCCAGCCCTCGAGCTCCGGCGCGCGCTCGCCGAGGATCGACAGCTCCACCGCCAGCGCGAAGCGGCTCGTGTCCGCGCGCGCCACGTGGGCGAGGGGCATGCGCTCGTCGCCGAGGGCCTGCCGCGCCATCGGCTCCGCCCAGCGCGGCGCCACGATCACCGGGGCCGACGCGTCCGCGAAGGTGAGCACCGGCTCGCGGATCTGCGCCCAGTCGCCGAACGCGGGCGGCCGCGCCGCGAACCAGCCGTGGAGCCCCAGCTCCAGGAGCCCCGCGACGGGCACCGCGAGGAGGAGCGCGCGCCCGGGCTTCATCGCGGGCCCTTTTACCCCAACTCGCACAAACCGCCGAGGACGCGCGGCTTCGCGCCGCCTCCGAAATGTCTCTCGACCCCCGCCGGGAAAGCCGCTACGCCGCTCGTCCGCGTTTGTTTCGACATCAACCGAACGCGGTTCAACCGACGCACAGGGAGAACGCCATGAAGCTGTACGGACACCCGATGAGCACGTGTACTCGCAAGGTCATGACCGTCCTCGCGGAGAAGGGCGAGAAGTACGATTTCGTCCTCGTCGACCTGATGAAGGGCGAGCACAAGGGGCCCGATCACCTCGCGCGCCAGCCTTTCGGCGTGGTGCCTGCGATCGACGACGGCGGGTTCCAGCTCTTCGAGTCGCGCGCGATCTGCCGCTACCTCGACGAGTCGATCACGACGGGCAACAAGCTCACGCCCGCGACGGCCAAGGACCGCGCGCTGATGGAGCAGTGGATCAGCGTCGAGCACTCGTACTTCACGCCCGCGGCGATGAAGGTCATCACGCAGGCCGTGTTCAACCCGATGATGTACGGCAAGCCGGCCGACGAGGACCTGCTGAAGGCGGGCCGCGAGTCGACGACGAAGGCGGTGCTCGTCCTCGACGGGCACCTGAAGGGCAAGGACTTCCTCGTCGCGAACCAGTTCACGATCGCGGACATCTGCTACCTGCCGTACATCGAGTACCTCTTCGCCGGGAAGCAGGGCGATCTCATCACCGACCACAAGCACATCGCGTCGTGGTGGAACCGCTGCAGCGAGCGCGCGAGCTGGATGGTCGCGTCCGGCAAGACCGCCGCGGCCTGAGGCCGTCCGGGCCGCGCCGCGGCCCCTTCGAGGACGAGAGACGCGCGCCCGGGCGACCCGGCGCGCGTCGTCGTTTTGTCACTCCGCGGTGAGGGCGCCTTCGGGGGCGGGGGCGGGCTCGCTGACGTCGGCGGCGATCTCCTCGGGGCGGTCGGCGAGGATCGTGTCGACCCACTTGTCCATCTTCGCCCACTCGTCGTCGAGCCACGCCGCGCGCGCGTCCGGATCCTTCGGGATCTGCGAGGCGGGGACGCGGCGGATCTGCACCTTCACCGTCATGCCGACGAGCGCGCCGTTGATCATGCGCTCGAAGGACGAGACGGCCTCGAAGCCCGTGTGCGCGAAGAACAGGACGTCCGCGTCGGGGCGCTCGTCGAGCATCGCGAGCGGTCCGCCGAGGCGCATCGGCAGCAGGCGGCGGTACTTGCGGACGCGCTCGTAGCGGGCGCGATCGCGCTCGCGGATGCCGGCGAGCCGCTCGGCGTGCTTCTTGGGGCTGAAGCGCGTGCCCTCGGGGTAGATGAGCACGCCGTTGCCCGGCGTGAGATCGCGCGCGAGCTTGCGGACCTGCTCGACCTCCTTGGAGAGATCCTTGCCGGCGCGGCGCACGAAGGCGTTCGGGAAGCGCTGGCCGGCGACGTCGATCGCGGGCTCCACGAGCAGCTCGCGCTTGATGACGTAGCGGAGCGGGAGATCGCGATCGTGCCGGATCACGACGAGCGGGAGCATCGTGTCGGCGACGCTCGTGTGGCGGGCGAAGACGAGGAACGGGCCGCGCTCGGTCTCCGGGAAGTCGACCGTCTCGACCTGCGTGGTGACGCCCAGGCACGCCTCGCCGCCGCGGTAGAGCGCGCGCGCCCAGAGCCGCTGGAGCGCGGCCGCGTGCCTGTAGATGCGGTCCCACTTGGCGCCGGCCCACGTGCCGCAGACGACCCACGAGAGGAAGAGCAGCGCGACGAAGGTGGTCGCGGTCCACAGGTAAACGAGGCCGAACGCGAGGAAGCGCGTGGTGGCGAAGCGCTTCCGCCGGACGAGATCGATGAGGAGCGTGATCGGCAGCAGCACGGGCGTCAGCGCGAGGAGCACGATCGCTCCGAGCGTGACAGCGGGGATCGTGACAGCGCGACGCCGCCACCGGGCGCCAAGCGTTTCGTCGACAGCGTAAGGCGATCGCATCGTTCGAGGCGCGCGACTCTACATCCGCGGGGCGCGCGCCCGTGTGTGTCGACGCGGGCCGCTGACGCAAAAATGACCTACCGCGAAGCGTCGTACGCCACGCATCGCGTCATGCGCGCGGCGTGTCACTCGAACGCGGCGGCGATGGCGCGCGCGAGATCGTCGAACCGCGGCGCGACGAGGTCGGGGCGCGACGGCGCGGGCGATCCCTTGAGCGGGCACAGCTCGCAGCGGCCCAGCTCCACGAGGAGCGCCGTGCGCGTGCCGGCGGCGGCGCCCGCTTCGACGTCGTGCATCGTGTCGCCGACCATGAACGTGGCGCGCGGATCGAGCGACAGCTCGGCGAGCAGCGCGCGCAGGAGGCCCGGCTTCGGCTTGCGGCAATCGCAGGGGCCCACGAGCGAGGCGTCGCCGCCGGGGCCGCCCTCGGGGTGGTGGAGGCACGCCGCGAGCGCCGCGATGGGGATGCCCTCGGCGCGGAGCAGCGCGACGAGCGCGTCGTTGGTGCGCGCGATCGCCTCGCGCGGGATCTGCCCTTTCGCGGCGCCCGGTTGGTTGGTGGCGATCGCGAGCACGAAGCCGCGCGCGGTGAGCAGGCGCAGCCCGTCGAGCACGCCGGGGAGCAGGCGGAGCTGCGCGGGGTGGAACGCCGTCACGACGGCGCCGAGCTCCGCGTCGCGCACGAAGTCGATGAGCGTGCCGTCGCGATCGAGGAGGACGCCGCGGCGCGGGGAGCCGGCGGGGGCGCTCACGCGGCCGGCCCGCGCTCCACGGCGAGCTGGCGGAGGCGCTCGCAGATCAGGTGGTGGTAGACCTCGTGGAAGCCCTCGACGTGCGGCGTCGACGTCACGCCTTCGGTCGAGCGCGGCACGATCACGCTCGCGTCGGCCATCTGCCGGAGCGCGCCGCCGTCGTAGCCGACGAGCGCCACCACTTTTCCGCCGCGCTTCTTTACGAAATCGGCCGCGGAGACGAGGTTCTGCGACCAGGGTCCGGCCTTGTCGGCGCCGCTCCCGCCGTGCACCGAGAGGCACACGAGCACGTCGCCGGGGGCCATGCGGCCGTCGAGCTGATCGAGGAAGATGCGGTGGAACCCCACGTCGTTCGTGAGCGCGCTGATCAGCGCCGCGTTGTCGCAGAGCGACTGGCACTTGAAGCGCCGCTTGCCGTCGGCCCACGTGAACTTCGCGATGTCGCACGCGAGGTGGCTGGCGTTGGCCGCGGAGCCCCCGTTGCCGCAGGTGAAGATGGTGCGGTCGGCGACGTACGCGTCGAAGAGCACGTCGATCACGCTCGCGAGATCGGCGCGCGACGTGGCGAGCGCGATCTCGGCCGTCTGGCGGAGGTACGTGTCGACGAAATCGGCGGTGGCGGTCGCGGGCGTCGTGGCGGTCGCGGGCGTGGTGGTAGTGGTCGCGGTCGCGGGCGTGGCGGGCGTGGCGGCGGAGGACATCGAAGCCGTTATGTAAGCGGCTTCGGCGGTCGCGTCACGCGCCTCACGCGCCGTCGGCGGAGGCAGGAGCGGTGCTCTTTGCGCCGGTCGGGGCCCGGGGGGTGCGGCCGCGCGGCGTCCGTTCACGTTTCGGGACGGCGTTCAGGACAGCACCCTCAGGCGAGCGACGATGTTCCGTGCGTTCTCGAGGCGGGTGCCCTCCTCGTGGCTCACGCGCTGAAAGAACTCGCACTGCATGCAGTTGGCGAGCTTCACGGCGAAGGTGCCCTGGACCTTCCCTCCGCAGAGCGTGCCGCTGATGGCCCAGCACGAGCGGCCGCCGTTGGCGCCCCCGTTCACCCCGTCCACCCGTTTCTCCAACGCGGCGTTGCAGACACCGAGCTCGGAGACCTTGCTTCCGCCCGGCTGCCGGCCGCAGTTCTTGTGTTCCCAGCAATTGCTCTTGGCCATGACCTTCTCCAGACTTCCGCTGTCTGAAGATCGGCCGCCGGTGGAAAAGGTTGAGCGGCACGCGCCATTTCGGTGGGGTGTGGTGCGTGGTTGAAGGCGCGGCGCGGGGGCGCGGGACGGCCCGCCCGTCGCAGTGAGTGGCGGGGGCGCGAGGGGGCGGCCGTGGTGGGGGCGAGGCGCGTGGTGGGGGCGAGGCGCGTGGTGGGGCGCGCCGGGTGGCGGGGGCGCGGGCTCACGCTCCCTGGAGCCGCGCCGCGAGCCGGTCGAGCTTCGCGGCCTGGTAGAACGCCCGCAGCCCATCGAGGTCGTAGCGGTCCGGCGCGACCCGGCAGGCCTCCACGTCGATCTCCACAGGCGCGTCCTCGCGCAGCGCCGCGAGTCGCCGCCACAGCCGCAGCTGGTGCTCCCCGGCGCGGAGCGCGCGCCCCACGGCCGAGCGGGCCCACATCCGCAGGCGCAGCAGATCCTCCAGGTCCTTGGTGCCCTCGATGAGCGCCGGGGCCGTCTTCGGCCCGATGCCGCGCATGCCCGGGATGCCGTCGCCTTCGTCGCCCGTGAGCGCGAGAAAGTCGCCGACCCGGTCCGGCCCGATGCCCCACTCGCGCCGGATGGTCTCCTCGTGGACGAACCGATCCTTGCCGTCCCACAGCATGACGGCCGGCGCCGCGTCGGTGACGAGCTGCCGCAGATCCTTGTCGGCGGTGAGGATCACCACGGGGATCTTCTCGCGCCGAAACCGCACCACGAGCGTGGCGATGACGTCGTCCGCCTGGAACCCAGTCGCGCTCAGCACCGGGATGCGGTGCAGCTCCAGGAGGCGCGTGGCCGTGGCGAGCTGCGCGTCGAAGCCGGGCGGGTGCGGTGGCCGGCCGGCCTTGTATTCCGGGTAGAGCGCGTGGTGCCAGGTGGGCCCTTCGAGGTCCGCGGCGGCGACGAGGTACCGCGGATCGCGCTCGGCGAGCAGCCGCACAAGCATGTTGGCGAAGGGCGGCACCATGTCCGGCACCACGCCCGGCGGCGTATCGCGCGCGACGGCGTGCCAGGCCTTGTGGGCCCAGTAGAGCAGGTCGATCACGTAGGCGGCGGCGGACCAGTCCATGGGTGGGGCAGCGGAGCGCAGCGCAACAGTGAAGCCCTGCGCTCGAGCGGCTGCCGCGGAGCCTACCACCTGCAGGCGAGCGCCCGGAACGGGGGGGCTCCGGCGTGTCGGATCACTTCTTCTTGGGGAGGGGGGCCGCGCCTACTTCGTACGGCGCGGCGCGCGCCTTCTTCGTACGGCGCGCGTCAGACGGGGTTGGCCGGCGGGTTGGCCGGCGCGCCGGCGCCGTTCGGGTTCGGGGGACCGGCAGGCGGCGCGGGCGGGACGGGCGCGGCCTTGTTCGCTGCGCCGGCGGCGCGGGCCGCATAGAGGTGTGTCAGCTCGAAGTCCGCGGCGAGCGCCGGCTTGCCGAGCCGCCTGGCAGCTTCGCGTGCGGCGCGGCGGGCGTCGCGCGCGAGCGTCACGATGAGCCCGTCGAGCAGGTCCATCTCCTCTGTCGCGACGGGCGTCCCGCCGGCCCCGGCGCGGGCGCTCGCGGCGGTCCGGAGGGCGTTCGCCTTCGCCTCCAGATCCGTGACTGTCTGTGGCCCGCCTCGGTCGGCGGCCGCGGCGGCGACGGCGGCGTCCGTGAAGACGGCGCGGAGCGTGTCGAGCTGTCCGGCCAGCTTCTCTGCGGAGTACTCGGCGGAGCGTGTCTGTGCGAGGGTGGCGTCGATCAACTTCACGCCTTCCGCCGCCGGTGCGTCGCTCTGCTCGTGCAGGACCCGCCGCGTCCCCTGGAGCACGGCCCTCCCTGTGGCCCGCATGGCTTTGCCGGCCGTCATGGCGGCGACGAACGTCGCGCTGGTCACCTTCTTGTCGCCGCGGACTCCGGCGCGCCCCACGCTGGCGGCGCTGAGCGCATCGCGAGCCTCCTGGAGCCGTGTCGCGTCGGCCTGTGAGAACCCGTGAAGGACGAGATCCGGCCCGTGCGCGGCGAGACCTTGGAGGGTCTGATTGGCCTGGTTCAGAGTGTCTGTGGAGCCAAACACCTTGCCGAGAGTGATGTACGAAGAGCGAGCGGACGGGGACAGCGTGGAGAGGTCGAGGGACATCGAATGTCCTCCTTTCGTGACGCAAAGGACGCTCGCCGGCGCGATCGTATTCGCGGCACGACAGAAGATTCCGACTGCCATGCTCGATTGGGCCTACTCTGTGTGTGGGAGCGGTCTCGGGTGAGATGTTGATGGGGGCGGCCTGGTGAGTCCGGGGCTGCGGGTCGCGAAGCGTGCTCTCGAGGCGTCCGGGGGCGGTCTCGTAGTGACTGGACGCGGTCTCGAAGTAGCTGAACGCGATCTCGAAGTAGCTGAACGCGATCTCGAAGTAGCTGGGCGCGATTTCGAGGCGTCTGGGCGCGGTTTCGAAGTGACTGAACGAGCTTTCGAGTCGACCGGGAGCGTCCTCGAAGTGACTGAGCGCCTTCTCGAACGGACTGTGCGCGTTTTCGAAGTGACGGAGCGGCGCTCAGGCTCCAGTGTGCGCGTCCCGGACGCGGCGGCGCGGGTTTCCTGCTCCACTGTGCGGCTCCGCGAGGGGTCCGGCCGGAAAGATCGGTGCCAAGGTGCGGCCTCCCGGTCTCGCTGGAACCGGATTCGTTCTCACTGTGCGCCCTCGCGGCCGCACGGAGAGCCGGCCCGCCCGTTGCCGCGGACCCAAACGTGCCACTGCAAGCGCTCGGAGCGTCTCCGGCGCACCTTCGGCCCGGCAAGGTGAGCTCGCGTGTCTGCGCTGCGGGTCGCGGCGGCTGCACTGTGGCCGGATCGGTCGCCCTGTGACCCCGGGACGACCCCCCGCGAAGGAGCGGCTGCTCGGAGGAAGGAACGGCTGCGCCCCTTGTACATCTCGGTGTATCTTGGCGCGCGATGGGCGTTTTGCCGGACGATCGGGTTCGAGCCGTGCATAGGGCGGCGGTCTCTGCGGGGCTCGATCGCCGGTCGCTCCTCGCTGGCGTCTCGGTGTCCTTCTCGCGTTCGATCGCCGGCGCCGCGAGCGAATCGGAACAGATCCACGTGGACCTGCACGCCATGAACGACGCGGGGCGGCTGCGGGATGGCAGCGTCCCGCTGGTGCAATGGCTGGAGGCTGCTGTGGCTCTTGCGCCGGAGCGCGCCGAAGGTCGTGTCTTCGAGGACGCGCTCCGCGAGGTTCGTGCGGCGCTGTCGCGGGGCGCGGAGCCTGGCTGCCCGAGCCCCAACTACCGCGACGAGGCGACACGGGCGCTCGGGGTCGAGCTCGACCGGGAGCGGTCGCGTAAGCGGACGCTGGAAGCAGCGGGGGCGTCCACGGAGGCAGTGAGCCAGCGCATCCTGGAGATCCGGCGAAAGCTTCGCGAAGGCGGCCAGCTTCGGGAGGGCGACACACTGGGGCGGTACACGCTGCTGGAGAGGATTGGCCGCGGCGGGTTCGCTGTGGTGTGGAAGGCGTTTGATCCGGAGCAGAAGGGCCTTGTGGCGCTCAAGGTGCTCCACCCAAACCTCGCGGGGGACGCGGTTCGACGGGAGCGG